>Ga0307952_1000001_pt1 | contig 327187 bp, 303 predicted proteins | sample OrgLakmetagen376_FD_201821 | JGI IMG/M metagenome (GOLD analysis project Ga0307952, IMG submission 201821) | Saline water microbial communities from Organic Lake, Antarctica - #376 | ecosystem: Environmental > Aquatic > Non-marine Saline and Alkaline > Saline | place: Antarctica: Organic Lake...
CCAGGCTGGCTGCTTCCTGTTTGAACTCAGGAGAAAAAGAACGTCGCTTTCTGGTCATCAGACACCTCGTTTATGGTGGCGATATTACCACCTACGTTGGTGTCCGGAATCATTGAACCACTACAGGGCGCGCTTGCGTAGGCGCGAATAGAAAGCTCCGCCGTTATCTGAAGCTCGCGGGCATCCGGGAACGTCAAGGCATCGTTTATCAGATTGGGAAAACGCCCGTCCACCACCCTTTGGCAATAGGTGTTCTCGAGAAGATCGGAATCACCCACCTTAAGCACTGGCTTATTTTCCGAAGTATCGGAGACTTTAATGACTCTTCTACCGCCGGAAAACTGCGCGATAAAACCGATGGTCATCCCCAGTTCCTGCCGGATGATCGATAGGGCGTCGGTAAGAATTTCTTCGAGTTGCGCATCAATCGTGGCTGACGACTTTGGGCTTTTTTGCTGCTCAATGACGTGTCCAAGATCGGCAAACTCTGATGGCTTAGCCATGGTCGCAAAGCTCCTTGATCCTCAATACATAGGCTGAATTTACGATAAAAAAAATATGCCGGATCAAGTCGTTTAATGGTTTCAGCGGGACTGCTTTCTGGCTGAAGTTTTGAGGTAGGCAAAAAAAAGACGGCCCCTGGGCCGCCTTGATTGTCATTAACTGGTGTTCTTTTTGCTGACTCTACCCAGCTCTTAATGACCCAGGTAGCTGCGATACATCCACACCGTCTTTTCCTGCTCGGAAATATAATCGCTCATCAGCGCTACGGTACCCTCATCCTCTGCCTGGCCTGCAAGGGAAAGAAGTTCACGCTGCTTGCCGATCATTTTGGCGAAACTCTCGACGATATTCTCCATGGCTTCTTTGCCATCGGATACGTCTTTACGCTCCGGCACCTCGGATTTTTCGATGTAGGTGCTGTAAGCGTGAGCCGGGCGATGGCCCAGGGTCAATACGCGCTCTGCGACTTCGTCAATTTTCAACAGCAGGTCGTCGTACAGCTCCTCGAACTTCACATGCAGTTCGAAAAAGTTGTCACCCTTAATGTTCCAGTGATAACCGCGAACGTTCATGTAGAAAATCTGGTAGTTGGACAGCAGATCGTTCAGGGAATCCGCCAGCTTGGCGGTTTTTTCGGTATCCAGACCGATAAAGTTCTTGCTCATAACCTGTCTCCTTGACAGCAAATAAATCGATATTGTCCCACGCTACATCAATACACTTGATACAGGGAAGTTTAGTTCACCAATTTCCCTGATAGTGCGTTTTTATACGTGTGCGGAAGGTCGCCAAGATCCGTATAGTCCAACTCTATCGAAAATTGCAAAACAATTGATTTAAAAATGATTATCACTTCAGGTTTAATGACTAGACATTGATCGGTAGCGGAGCGAACCATGAGTACGCTGAAGATGTTTGTACACAATCACGGCTCTAATGGTGATCAATCATTGATCAAAACCATAACGTTTGCCCTGACTCACTTTACAGTCGCGTTTACAGTGGCTTATTTGCTGACAGGCGACATTCTGATCGGCAGTCTGATCGCCATGATCGAACCCGCCATCAATACCGTGGCCTACTTTTTCCACGAGAAGATCTGGGCAAAGCGCCAGCAAGACAGAAAGGCCGCTGCCGAATCTCTGGCCAGCGGCCAGCCGGACGCCTGCTGATTCCGATTGCGGGCTAGTCAGATTCCAGGCCCGCAATCGGTACATCCCTCCTCCGGCGCCGAGCCGATCGTCAGGTTGTGATTCAGATCTTTCAGCGCTGACCTCAATCCTTCTTCGATGACCGGGTGATAAAACGGCATTTCCAACATATCGCTGACCGTCAACCGACGCTGGGCGGACCAGGCCAGAAGGTGCGCTATGTGCTCTGCTGCCGGCCCAAACATCTCCGCCCCCATAAACAGCCCGCTGCCGTGTTCGCCGTACACTCTCAACAGCCCGCGATTCTTGCCAATGACCCGGCTCCGGCCCTGATCTTCAAACGACACTTCGCCAATCGCATAGCGGCCCCGGCAGCGTTCATCTACCTGGCTGATGGTCAGTCCAACGCTGGCGATCTGCGGGTCGGTGAATACCACGGCCAGAGGCGTGCGGCGCAGGCCTGCTCTCACATCCGGATAGGCCGCGGCATTGTCACCGGCGATGCGCCCCTCGTCGGCCGCTTCGTGCAGCAGCGGCAGATGATTGTTGGCATCTCCAGCGATGAATATATGACTGTTGCCGCAGCGAAGGGTGTGGGGGTCGAACACCGGGGAGCCTTTTTCATCGAGCTCTATGTCGGCATTCTGAATGTCCATTGCGTCTGTGTTCGGGCGCCGGCCGGTCGCCGCCAGCAGGTAGTCGAAGGTTTCGGTTTTCGCCTGGCCACCGTCGTCGGTATAGGTGATGGCAACACCCGCATCGGTGCGTTCCACCGACTTGACGTCAGCCTCCGGCATTAGCGGGAATTCTTCGTTGAACGTCTTCAAAGCGTAATCGCGGATGGCCTCGTCCTGCAGCGGGCCAACGGCGCCGCTTCTGCCGAACATCCTCACGCGAACGCCCAGCCGGCTCAGTGCCTGGCCAAGCTCCAGTCCAATGATTCCAGGTCCGAAGACAGCCACCGAGGACGGCAGATCCGGCCACTCAAAAATATCGTCGTTTATGACCAGCCGGTCCTTTGCTTCTTTCAAAGCGCCCGGGATATTGGGCCGGGAACCGGTGGCTAGAATGATGCGCTGGGCGTGAACTTCAACCTTGTTATCCACAACCAGCCGGTGGGGGCCGGCAAACCGGGCGTGCCCCATCAGCCGGTGTTCTTCAGGAAACTTTTCGACCGAGCGAATAACGGAACCCACGAACCCGTCTCGCTCCGCCCGCACCCGTTCCATCACTCGTTTGCCATCAACGGTTACGCCACCGGCGGATACACCAAACATCTGGCCCAACTGCATCTGATGGGCGCTGTCCGCCGCGGCGATCAGAAGCTTACTGGGCATACAGCCCACCCTCGCGCAGGTGGTTCCGTATTGGTCGGCTTCGATCAATACCACCTTGTTGGTCACTTTTCTGACTCGCTGGTATGCCACCATTCCGGCGGTTCCTACGCCGACTATCGCCACGTCTACTGTTCGCTTTTCCATGATGTTTCCTCCTGAAAACCTTGCCCCAGTATAGGGGCTGCATCAGACTTTCCAGCAGTTTATGCTGTTAGCCTTTTATCCGGCCACGAAAACAGCGGAGCCAACCCGTGCACATGATGACTGAATTTTGAATAGTTACTGGGCAGAATTTTTAACCGTGGCTGTCGTACACCTGCTGGCAGTGGCCAGCCCAGGGCCGGACTTTGCGGTGATGCTTCGCCAGGCGCTCTGCCAGAGCAGGCGCAACGCGCTGATAACCGCATTCGGCATCGGTGTCGGCATCCTGGTGCACGTTTGCTATTCGCTGCTCGGTATTGGTCTGGTGATTCAGCAGTCGGTTTTGCTGTTCAGTATGCTCAAGGTGATGGGCGCGTTCTATCTGACCTGGATTGCGGTCCAGTGTCTCAGGTCGCGGGCCGGCGGCGTTCACGTGGAAACATCGCCCGCGACCGCCCAATCCGGTTTTGCGGCCCTGCGCCTGGGATTTCTGACCAACGCCCTTAATCCCAAAGCCACGCTTTTCTTCGTGTCACTGTTTTCGGTGGTGATCAGCCCCGGCACGCCCATCGCCCTGCAGGCCGGGTACGGCGCTTACATGGCCGTCGCCACCGGTCTCTGGTTTGCCCTGGTGGCGGTGTTTTTCACTCTTCCGCGAATCCGAAAAGGTTTTAACCGTTTTGGCCACTGGCTGGACCGGCTGATGGGCGGCGTGCTGCTGTTACTGGCCGGCCAGCTGCTGTTATCTACAGTGAGCGGATCAGAGCCGCCGTCTGCGCCCATCCCAGGCACGGATCAGTGATCGAGCAACCGTAGAGCAGTTCGCCATCATCGTTCTGACGGCCCGGCTCCAGGAAGCTTTCCAGCATCAATCCGCGAATCTGGCGGTTGCCAGCGCGGCGCTGATCAATCACTTCTTTCGCAATACCCAACTGGCGCTCGGCCTGTTTGCGGGCGTTGTCGTGGCTGCAATCCACCATCACCGATTCCGATACGCCGCCCGCTTCAAGGGCAGACATCGCGCTGCGAATGCTGTCCGCATCGTAGTTGGTGATGCCCCGACCGCCGCGAAGTACCAGGTGCGTGTCGGGGTTGCCCGGTGTGGTCAGCATGGCGGGGGCGCCAGTCTGGCCGAGCCCGAAATGCTGGTGCGGATGCGCAGCGGATTTCATCGCATTGACCGCTACTGCCACGCCGCCGTCAGTGCCGTTCTTGAAGCCCACGGGCATGGGCAGGCCACTGACCATTTCCCGGTGCACCTGGGATTCTGTCGTGCGTGCGCCAATGGCGGTCCAGCTTACCAGGTCTCCCAGGTAGTCCATGGTGAACGGGCTCAGTGCTTCAGTGGCCAGGGGCAGATCCATATCTGCCAGGTTCAGCAGCAGCCGCCGCGAACGCATCAGCCCTTCGTTCAGATCGCCCTGTCCGGTGCGGTCCGGGTCGTAAAGCAGGCCTTTCCAGCCGACCGTGGTACGGGGCTTTTCCAGGTATGCACGCATAACAATCAAAAACCGGTCGCTTACAGCCTTCGCCAACTCGCTGAGTTTGGCGCCGTATTCCAGCGCAGCGACTTCGTCGTGTATGGAACAGGGTCCAACCACGATCAGCAGCCGTGAATCCTCGCCGTTGAGAATACGGCGCACGGCGTTTCTGTGCTCCGCGATACGGCCCTGAAGCTCCGTCGGAACGGGAAAATCCTGCCGAAGCTGCAGTGGCGTCGGCAAAGCCGTTTCCCGGGTGGAGGCGGTGGCTTGCCGTCGCAACCCGGAGTCGGCCGGTGAATCACTGTGTGTTGGCATGTTCATTATTCTGGGTCCTGTTTCCCTGTGTCCGAATCAAAAAAGCCCCGGCTGGGCTACCAGTCGGGGCTTTCGAGTCCGGTGGCAGCCTGGTTAGGTGCCGGGCTGCCTTTCTCGTTGTTCAGTCGTTCAAGACGTTACTAACGGCGGCCCGGGCTGTGGCTAAAATAGCCATAACCAAACCGCCAGAAAGACACAGCATCGATCGAAGCCATCGGTTTGCTACCGAAAGCTTTCAGAAAGTTCAATTGACAGATCGCGTGTGTGGTATTCATTCTTTCAATATAACCCCCGTGTTTCCGGGATTGCAACCTGTGCGTCGGGTTTTTGAACAACCCGATCTCAGCCTGCTGCGGAGAAAGTCATGCGCCCACACCTGTTTATTGCGGTCCTCATGCTGCTTTTGGCCAACCCGCTGTTTGCCGCCCCGGAAGCGCGGCAATACCAGCTAAGTCAGCGCGCCGCCGCCGACGTAGCGCAGCAGATTCGTGACCTTTACCCCGGTAACGAAATTTCCGTCACCAGCCGGGGCCAGCAAATGATTGTGCGGGGCGAGCCCGTCGTGCTGGATGAAATTGGCCAGCTTGTGCAGACCATGGATGTGGCACCGATTCAGATGCGCGTCACCGTGCGTTCCCGCAACACCGGCATGGACAAGCAGGGCGGTGGCGGGGTGACCATCAACAATAACAACGTGAATGTGCAAGCCACGCGCAGAACCACCAGCACCCTGCAAACCCGCGAACGGTCGCTGATTGTCCAGGAGGGCCAGTCTGCCCAGATTACCTCCGGCCAGGTGCGGGCCTTGCCCGTGGCGATCCGGGGCGGGCGCAACCCGGCAGCGTTTTTGGAGAAGGTGGAGACCCGCAGCGGGTTTATCGTCAGCCCCCAGGTAATCTCAGACCGGGCCATCGAGTTGAATATTGTGTCGTTCGAGGAGGATCCAGACTCCGGCGTTCCAGGTTACGAAACCGAAGCGTTAATGACCCTGCGCCGAGTTGAACCGGGTCAATGGGTGTCGCTGGGGAGCACCCGCCAGAGTCTTTCCGGACAACAGACCGGCATCGTCTATCAGACTGGACAGAATGGCAGTAGCGCCAATTTATGGAAGGTACGGGTCGACCTGATGTGAACATCCGCTATTCAACCGGTGAGCAATGTTTAAGCAACACGCTTTTAGCCTCGTTGATTTTCGCCGCAAGGTAATCGTTGCCGCCCCGGTCCGGATGCAGTTTCTGAATCAGTCGCCGGTGGGCCGCAATGACTTCGTCGCGTCTGGCGTCGGGCTTAACGCCTAATGTGTCGCAAGCTTCGTTCAGGCTCATGGCCCCCTCACTGGACGTCGCCTGCCCCGTGGAATCCGCGTCGCTGCCCTGCCCGCCCGCCGCGCGCCCGTTTTGGCCGGTCATACGGCGGGCCAATGGCATGAAACGCAACAAGGCGGGCAATTTACGCAACAGCGGGATCAATGCCGCAACGCCAGCGGTCAGCACATGCACCCGGCCGGTCAATACCATAAAAACCAGCAGCGCTCCGCCCACTACCAGTGCGACTTTCCAGGCGGCGGCTTTCTTTTTTTCCGCGGTCAGGGCGCCCCACTGTTTAAGAATCACAAACACAGCGACTGTCAGCGCAATACCCAATATCCAGTGCATGAACTAATCCCGTTTAGCGAGCGTAATCAAAAGTTCACACGCTCCCAGTAATTGTACGCATTTCCACTGTCAAGTCAGTGACATCGTGTCCGACGATTGTTTAGGATGCTATTCTTTATTATTTGCTAAACTGACCCAGGATCTCCGCTATGCGCACTGCCTTCCGCTTCGTGATCGTCATCATCCTGCTTGGTGTCGTTCTTGGTGGCATCTTCGGCTATAAATATTATCAGTCTGGCCAGATGCAGGAACAGATGTCCCAGTCCCAGGCGCCGACCAAAATCTCCGCTGTAAAGTCGCAGACTGAAAACTGGACGCCCCTGATAAAGGCGGTCGGCAGTATTGAAGCCATCAATGGCATCGAAGTAGCCAATGAAGTTCCGGGTGTGGTGGAGACCATCAATTTCGAATCCGGCGACACCGCCGCAAAAGGTGACGTGCTGATTCGCCTGAACGCAGCGATCGATGAAGCGGCCCTTCGAACACGCCGCGCCGAGGCACAACTGGCAGAGCAGGAGTACGAGCGGTTGTCTGATCTACTGCCAAAGCGGGCCATATCGCAGTCCCAGTTTGATGAAGCCAAAGCCAATTTTGACGCCGCCAGAGCGCGTGTTAACGAAGCAGAAGCGCAGCTGAGCAAAAAAGTCATCCGCGCGCCCTTCGATGGCAAGTTGGGGCTTCGAATGGTAGATCAGGGCGAATACATTGCTACTGGCAGGTCCATTGTGGAAATCAACATGCTGAACCCCATTTACGCCGACTTTACTCTATCGGAAAAAGACCTGCCGTTAATCAGCAATGGCTATGAGGTGGTTGCCACTGTCGCCGCCGTTCCCGACCAGATCTTTAAAGGCCGGGTCAGCGCTATCAACACCTCAGTAAATCCGCAGACCCGCACGGTACGCGTTCGCGCCACGCTGGATAATGCGGATGAGTTGCTGCGCCCTGGCATGTTCGCCACGATTAATACCCGCCAGCCGGAAGATCGCCAGGTCATAACAGTGCCTCGCACGGCCATTTCCTATAACACCTACGGCGATTATGTGTATGTGGTCACGGAAAACGACGACGGCCAACTTGTGGTCGACCGCCGCACGGTTGAAAGCGGCGACGTCCGCGACGGTCAGGTAGCGGTAACCCGCGGGCTGGAAGCAGGCGAACAGGTGGTGGCCAAAGGACTTCTGCGACTGCGCGCGGGCCAGACAGTGACCGTCATGGATGAAGACAGCGGTGCAGATGGCGACGACAGCAATTCAGCGGAGGCGTCTGAGTAATGCGCTTCACTGACATATTTGTTCAGCGACCGGTTCTTTCCACGGTCGTCAGTCTGCTGATTCTGCTCCTGGGCGCCCGTGCGGCGCTGGAAATGGAAATCCGGCAATACCCCGAACTGGAAAGCACCACGGTCACTGTGACCACGGCCTACCCCGGTGCCAGCTCCGATCTGGTCAAGGGCTTCATCACCACCCCGCTGCAACAGGCCATCGCCGAAGCCAGCGGGATTGATTATCTTACCTCGACCAGCACCCAGGGCAGCTCCACCGTTACCGCCAAGATGGAACTGAATTACGACGCCAACGCAGCCCTGGCGGAGATTCAGGCCAAGGTCGCCAGCCAGCGCAACGTGCTGCCCGCCGACTCCCAGGACCCGGTGATTACCTCCACTACCGGCGATTCGACCGCGTTGATGTATATCGCGTTTTACAGCGAAGAATTGCAGGTGCCGCAAATCACGGATTACCTGACCCGCGTGGTGCAGCCGAAACTGCAGGCACTGGCTGGTGTGGGTAAAGCCGATCTTTTGGGGCGCAAATTTGCTCTTCGAGTGTGGCTGGACCCTGAGCGCCTTTCTGCCGTGGACATGACCCCTCAGGACGTAGTCAACGTGCTGTTGCAGAACAATTATCAGGCTGCCGTTGGCAACACCAGAGACGAATACACCAAAATCAGCATGACGACGAATACCGACGTCGGCGATCCGGACAAGTTCCGGGACCTGGTGGTGAAAGAATCCGACGGCTCGCTGATTCGCCTGAAAGATATCGCCCGGGTAGAGCTGGGATCGGAAACCTATGACCAGCTTGCGCTATACAAAGGCCAGCCCGCGACCTATGTTGCGATAGAGCTGTCGCCCGGCGCCAACCCGCTGACCGTCGCTGGTCTGGTGAAAGGTGAATTGCCCGGCATTGAATCTCAACTGCCAGAAGGCATGAATGCGCGACTGGCATATGACGCCTCCGACTTTATTGAAAACTCCATCAACGAGGTCATCGCAACGCTGCTGGAAGCGATCGTTATTGTTCTGGTCGTAGTCTTCCTGTGCCTGGGATCGGTTCGAGCGGCGATTGTACCCTCGGTGGCGGTGCCGCTGTCTCTCATTGGCGGTGCCTTCGTCATGTTGATGCTGGGTTACTCTCTTAACCTGCTGACCTTACTATCAATGGTGCTTGCCATCGGACTGGTGGTGGACGACGCCATCATTATGGTGGAAAACGTACACCGGCATATCGAGCAGGGTGAAAGCCGGTTTGACGCAGCGTTGAACGGCGCGCGGGAAATGGCAACGCCCATCATCGCAATGACCACCACCCTAGTGGCCGTTTATGCTCCTATCGGCTTCATGGGTGGGCTGGTTGGCTCTCTGTTCACCGAATTCGCCTTCACCCTGGCGGGTACGGTGGTGATATCCGGCATCGTCGCGTTGACCCTGTCGCCGATGCTGTCCAGCAAGGTTCTCAAACCCCACGGCAATCCGGGCGCCTTCGAGCGCGGCGTCGAGAAAACCTTTAACGGGCTGGCAAACGGTTATAAACGAACACTGACGTCTCTGATGGAAACCACCTCGGTAGTGGTTTTCTTCGGCCTGGTCGTTCTCGGCTCGATCTATTTCATGGTGTCCATGAGCCAGAACGAACTGGCGCCCACGGAAGACCAGGGCATTTTGTTCTATCAAGGCCTGGGCCCACAGACGTCCACCCTGGACTACCTTCAGGAACACGGTGATGAAGTGCAGAAGCGCATGGAAACCGTTCCAGGCTACAACGAAGATTTTATGATTCTCGGCATCACCGGGCCAAACGCCGTATTTGGCGGTTTCAAGATGGCCCCCTGGGGCGAACGTGACATCAGCCAGTTTGAAGCCCAGCCATTGCTGGATGAAGAGCTCAAAAACGTCACCGGACTGCAGACCGCCGTATTCCCGCGGCCGTCCCTGCCAGGCTCGGGCGGCGGCCTGCCGTTCCAGTTTGTGATCACGACCGGTGAAGATTACGATCGCCTGAACGACGTGGCCGATGAGTTACTGGGCAAGGCCATGCAAAGTGGCAACTTCGTGTTCCTGAAAAAATCCATTGAATTCGACCGTCCGGTCATCCGCATTGATGTGGACCGGGACCGGGTCGCAGACCTCGGGCTATCCATGCAGGATGTCGGTCAGGCCATGTCCAGCATGCTGGGAGGCGGTTATATCAACCGCTTCAACATGCAGGGCCGGTCCTATCAGGTGATTCCGCAGGTCGACCAGGAATTCCGTTTGGATGAGCAGGCACTGAAGGATTACTACATCCGCGCCGACAGCGGCGATCTGGTGCCGTTGTCCAGCGTGATCAGCTTTTCCAGTGACGTAGAGCCGTCCCAGCGCACCCAGTTCAACCAGCTGAACTCCCTGTCCCTGGAGGGGGTTGTGTCCCCTGGCGCGACTGTGGGCGATGCCATGGCGTTTATCGAACAGGCGGCGGATGAGACCTTCCCGCAAGGCTTCACCTTTGACTACACCGGTGAGTCCCGTCAGTTCGCCAATCAGGGCAGCGCGCTGATTGTAACTTTCTTCCTGTCGCTGCTGGTGATCTATCTGGTTTTGGCAGCACAGTTTGAAAGCTGGCGTGACCCGTTCATCATTCTGGTGTCGGTGCCCTTGTCCGTTGCCGGGGCCATGGCGTTCATTGTGCTTGGTTTTGCCACCATGAACATTTACACCCAGGTGGGCCTGATCACTTTGATCGGCGTGGTCTCGAAGAACGGCATATTGATTGTCGAGTTTGCCAACCAGCTCCAGGAAGAGCGTGGCCTTGGCAAGCGTGAAGCGGTGATTGAAGCGGCAACCATCCGGTTAAGGCCGATCATCATGACGTCGCTGGCGCTGATCTTTGCCATGGTGCCATTGCTGATTGCCGTCGGCCCGGGCGCCGAGAGCCGCTTCGCCATCGGCCTGACTATCAGTGCGGGCCTTGGTATCGGCACTCTGTTCACGGTATTCGTGCTACCGGCCTTTTACATTCTGTTGGGCCGGGACCATAACAACCTCGAACAGCAAACGGCCTCATGACGCCGGGCATTACACTCGGCAACCTGTTCTGGTTGTTCGTGGCCGGCTTCGCCATCTGGTACTGGTGGCGAAGCAAGGCCATTAAAGACGGTGTGGTGCACGCGGCCCGAAACTACTGCAAGTCCATGGATGTGATGCTGCTGGATGATGCCGTTTACCTGCGGGGCCTGTGGTTCAAGCGCGACGACAATGGCAGCCTGCGGGTGTGGCGTCGCTTCATGTTCGACTTCACCGTCACTGGCGAAGAGCGCTATCTGGGACGCATCATCATGCTCGGTCCCCGTATCGTTCACAGTGAACTGGACCCCCACCGGTTCGGGCCCTTCCACTGAACTCCTGAGTTTCACCCCTCCCCCGACCGGGCAATTCTTTTATCAGCTTAACGCCTGGCACGGTTAGACTGCGGAAAACAAAAACTTCGCAGGGCCCTACACGCATGACAATCGACCAGTTGCGAAAACAGCAGGCCAACGGTTTCCGCTGGTTGCGCTTTCAACCTGAACTGGAATCCTGTTACCGGGATATTCGTGACCAGGGCATGCGAGAGCGTGCCAGGCCCGTCTGCGCCAGCGCACTGGTGTTGTTTCTGATCTACGCCCTGGTGGACTGGGTGATGTTGCCAGACAGCCTGGCCCGGCAGACCCTTTTTATCCGCCTGCTGATTACCTGCCCCACCATATCCCTGGTGTGGTGGTTATCCTGGCAGCCTTTGAAACCCGGCACTTTCCTCAAGTTTTACAGCCTGGCCTATCTTGTCAGCGGGCTGAGTGTCATTGGCATCATCGGTATGGCCGGGGCCGCCCAGTTCCCTTTGCCCTACGAGGGCATACTGTTGCTGCTGATGTTCGGCTACTTCGTCATGGGTATTCCGTTCAAGCTTGTATCGGCGCTGTCTCTGGCCCTGGTCAGTACTTACGTCATCATGGAATATGCCACCGGCATGGACCCTGGAGCGCTGGCCATGAACACTTTTTTTATCACAACGGCCAACATCATCGGCATGGTGGGAAGTTGGCTCAGTGAGCATCGTCAACGGGCCCACTTTCTGGATCAACAGATGCTGAAAGCATTGAGGAATCAGGCAGAACGGGAAAGCGAACGCAAAACCAGCCTGATTGCGGTTGCCGGCCACGACCTGCGCCAGCCTCTGAACATAATCAGCCTGATCCTTGAAAATCTGACAGATAAAGGCCTGCCTGATGAGCAGTCGCGGCTGATCAACCGGCTGAAAACGTCGGTAACGCATTTCAATGGGCTACTGGCAAGCGTGCTGGATATTTCCCGACTGCACGAGGGCATGGTCAAACCCGAGCCCGAACCACTTCAACCTGCGGATGTATTGGCACTTGTTGCTGAAACCTGTGGAGAACGCGCACAGACCCTCGGCGTTGTACTGGACTTTACCCACAACAATCAGCACCCGCCCGTGCTTGCGGACCCGCAGCTGCTGCATCGTATCTTGCAGAACCTGGTATTCAACGCGCTGGATCACAGCGGTGCCGATAGAATCACCATCAGCACCCTTGAGGAGAACGGTCAACTGGTGTTCGTCGTCGGGGACAACGGACGGGGCATTGCGCAAGCCACACGGGAGCGGGTGTTCGACCCGTTTTACCGTACCAGCCTGGCCAGCGATCCCGGGCTGGGCCTGGGACTTGCCATTGTGCGGGAATTGTCCGGGTTGATGAGTGGAAGCTGCATCCTGGCGCCTGTAGCCGAGACCGAAGGTGCCTGCTTCAGAGTGTCTCTGCCCACCTGCGAACCGGCGCAGCCTGTACCGCCTGAAAACGTGCCTTCCCGCTCCCCCGGCAGCACACACCCCGAACTTATCGTGGTGGAAGACCACGACGAATCCCGCCACTGGCTGCACCGCATACTGGCCGGCTGGGGTTATCAGGTGGAATCCTTTACCAACGCCGAGCAGGCCATCAGGCATGGCGAGGGCCAATCCAATGCCATACTGATCAGCGATTTACACTTGCCCGCCATGAGAGGCGACCAGCTTTTCAGAACACTCACTGAACGGCAGGCTGTCCGGGGTGGCATCATGATCACTGCAGACACATCACTGGCAGAAGGCTACAATCCCGCAAGAAGGCTCTGGACGCTCCATAAACCGTTGCAACCCATGCGCCTGAGAGCAGCCCTTCAGCAGCTCACCCGACGTTAGGGCAAAAGCGGTACACCAACCAGCGCGACTGTCATCCACAAATAAGGCCCAGCGCCCGCGCCTGGGTCACACACTCCGTCCGGTTGTGTACCCGAAGATGGGCGAAAATCGCTTTCAGATGTGTTTTAACGGTGTGTTCAGTGAGGCCCAGCACCTGACAGATGCGTTTGTTTGGCAAGCCTTCTGCCAACAGGCCCAGAACCTCCAGCTGCCGGGGAGTCAGGGCGTCGAACTGGACGGCAGGCGTCAGCAAAGATGGGTAGAACAGCTCGCCCTGGCTGACTGTCCGTATCATTTGGACCAGTGAACGGCGGTCAGCCGATTTGGGCAGGAAGCCGACGGCACCAGCGGACCGGGCCGCTCTAACCGACGTTTCGTCTTCGCGGCTGGAAATCACCACCACGGGTACAGGAAAACCAAGCTGTTCCAGTTCGGAGAACAATGAAAGGCCGGCTTCGCCCTGCAGGCTCAGGTCAAGCAGCACCAACGCCGTTTCAGGGGACTGTCGAAGGCCTTCGACAGCTTCAGCCACAGTGCCCACGCAGGCCACAGACCTGGCGAGCTTCTCCTCCTCCAGAATAGCGGTCAGGCCGAACAGAAAGAAAGGATGGTCATCAATAATCAGTATCCGGGGTAGCGGCTCTCTGCGCTCAGACGACAAGGCAGACACCGACACCCTGTCAGTCGTTCCGGTATCCATTGCTGTCTCCGCAAGATTTCTGTTTTTGTAGGATGCGGCTAATGTCACTATACCGATCAGTATCTCGTAAAACCGTTTTCTGGTTAATATTTTTGTGACGCAGTTCTTACTTTTCCTCTGTATCAGGCACGGATTGGTAGAAAGAGATCACCGTCACTATGCTATTTTTAAAGGCCTATTCTGCCGGTAACCTGGTGTTTTTATGTTGTTTCGCAGTCTTATCCCGGCAATGCTTTTTTTCTGGCCAATGACCGTTTTCGGCGAAACGCTCGTGATTGATGTCGTCACCTCCGAGTATCCGCCCTATGAGTACCTGAGCGAGGGCGACATTGTTGGCGAAGACACCGACGTTGTTCGACGTGTGCTGTCAGCGATGGGATACCAGGCCAGAATCAGGGTGCTTCCGTGGGCGCGGGCCGAACAGCTGGTCAGAAGCGGACAGGCCGACATGCTCTACTCGCTGACATCGTCGAAAACCCGACAGCAGTACTATTTTTTCACCGACCCCATCAACGCTGTTCAGGATGTTTTCTTCAAGCGTAAAGACCGGGCGCTGGAATGGCAGACGCTGGATGATCTGGGCGGACTGAATTTCGGGCTGTCCGCAGCTTACAGCTACGCCCCGGACTTTATGGACTGGCTGTTCAGCGGCAATGCGCGAGTCACCAAAATAGCCCATGAACAACCGGAACTTACCGGGCTACGCATGGTCGGCCTTGACAGGATTGACCTGTTTATCTGTGAACTGTCGGTGTGTGAATACCTGGTTGAAAAGCACGCCCCACAGTTTCCGGAACTGACCCTGATTGAGCGCATGCCGGGCCATGTCGGCCCAGAACGGAGCTTTCGCGCCGGCTTTTCACGCCAACTGGCCAACGGCGGCCAATTACGCGACGAATTCAATGCCGCACTGGAGAAAATCAGAACCGGCTCTCAGGACGAGTAATATGGACATTCACAACGATCACCGCCACGAATAAAATCGCCCAATGGCTGGAGGAACTCTAATGGCCGATCTGGCCGACATTACCGATTTTGCCGAACAGCTGGCCCGCAAGGCTGGCAAACTGGTACGCCATGAGCGCGAACAGAATACCCTGCGCACCGATTACAAGCAGCAGACCGAGCTGGTCACCCACGCCGACGTCATGGCCGACGAGATGATCACCAGCGCCATTCGCCAGCGTTTCCCGGACCACCGCATTCTGTCCGAGGAAACCATGCCGGATCTGACCCAGGCCGAGGAACTGGACACGCCGCTCTGGATCATCGACCCCATCGATGGCACGGTTAATTACGCTTACGGTCACCCCCAGGTCGCGATATCCATCGCCTACGCCGAGAAAGGCAGGGTTCAGGTGGGTGTCGTGCACGCGCCTTTCTCCGGGGAAACCTTCCGGGCGGAGCGCGGTAAAGGCGCGACCCTGAATGACGAAACCATCCGACACAGCGGCGCTACGGTACCCCGGGATTCACTGTTTGCCACCGGCTTTCCCTACACCAAGGATGCCCTGGAGCCACTGGTGAATCGCCTGAATGCGATGATTCATCAATGCCGGGATTTACGTCGGATCGGCTCCGCAGCGCTGGACATCTGCTGGGTGGCCTGCGGGCGCCTGGACATTTACTACGAGAACGTCAGCCCCTGGGACTTTGCCGCTGCCAGGCTGATCGCCCTGGAAGCCGGCGCAACCGCCGGGCACTTCGGTGAGGTGCCGGACGGCATGCCGGCGGACTTGTGGGGGCGGGATATCCTGATTTCGGCACCGGCAGTCTGGGCGCCGGTACGGGAGATTCTGCGCACAGCGTCCGGCTACGATTAACCCCAGACGCCTGAAGCCACAGACACCCAACACTCATCAAAATCAGCAGACGGTTTACGAACAAACGCGGACCGGATAAACCGCTGTATTCGCCCTTCCAGAAACACCATCACCCAGTCAGCGCCACGGATGGCGGTGGTGTGGAATCTCAGCCCCTGGCGGATCTCGCCTTCTTTGACGATCTGGCGAACCTGGGTTTCCAGGCGCTCGAAAAACTGGGAGGCGCGGCTTCGCAGAGCGTCGTTTTCACCCATCAGGGCATCACCCGTCAGCACCGTGCAAAGCCCCGGGTTCCTCTCGGCAAACACCAGCACAAGATGCACCAGCTGCTGAAGCCGGACACGGGCATCGTCCTGCTCCTTCAGGATGGTCTGGCAACGGGTGAACACAGCGTCCTCGGCAAACTCCACCAGGGCCTCGAACATTTTGCGCTTGCTGGGAAAGTGCCGATAGAGCGCAGCTTCCGTCACACCCACCGCCTTTGCCAGCTTGGCGGTGGTTATTCTGGCGCCCGGATCCTTTTCCAGCATCTCCAGCAACGCCTGCAGGATGGCATCTCGACGGCTTGGCATCTGGTCGCTCATAGGACTCTCAGCAGCAGAGATTTAAAAGAAAGTACCATCAATGGGCGAGGACGCACTGGCGTAGAGTTTCTTGGGCATACGGCCGGCCAGGTAGGCTTCTCGCCCGGATTCAATGGCCAGACGCATGGCCCGGGCCATACGGATCGGGTCCTGAGCCTGGGCAATCGCGGTATTCATCAACACGCCATCGCAGCCCAGCTCCATCGCCAGGGACGCATCGGAAGCGGTGCCAACTCCGGCATCCACCAGTACCGGCACCTTTGCGTTTTCCACAATCAGCCGGATGTTGTAGCGATTCTGGATTCCCAGACCCGAGCCGATCGGGGCACCCAGGGGCATGATGGCGATGCAGCCCATCTCTTCCAGACGCTTTGCCAGCAGCGGGTCATCCGAGCAGTACACCATCACCTGGAAACCGTCCTTGATCAGGGCTTCGGCGGCCACCAGGGTTTCGGTCATGTTCGGGTAAAGGGTTTTCTCCTCACCCAACACTTCCAGTTTCACCAGGTCATGGCCATCCAGCAGTTCACGGGCCAGCTTGCAGGTGCGGATGGCGTCTTTTGCGGTGTAGCAACCGGCGGTGTTGGGCAACATGGTGTAGCTTTTCGGCGACACCACATCCAGCAGACTGGGTTCGTCCGGGTTCTGGCCGAGGTTGGTTCTGCGCACGGCAAAGGTGACGATTTCCGCGCCACTGGTTTCGATGGCGTGGCCGGTTTCGGTCAGGTCCCGGTACTTGCCGGTGCCAACCAGCAGTCGTGACTGGTAGACACGGCCTGCAATTTCCAGCGGCCTGTCTTCCGGAAGCGGTCTCTCGGGGCGTTCACTCATTCTGATACCTTACTGTTCGTTGAATAACCGTGGTTGACCGGATTAACCGCCACCAATCGCATGGACGACTTCTACCCGGTCACCATGACTCAGGCTGAATTGGGGATGCTCACTGCGGGGCACGATGTCTTCGTTCACTTCAACGGCCAGCCGTTTGCCTTCCAGCTCCATCCGCTGGATCAGGTCCGACACCGTCGCGCCTGCAGCGAACTCCATGGTCTCGCCATTTACCTGAACTTGCATATCAATACCTGTTTATGTCTGCCGAGAGTGCTTAATCCCGGCAGTGATCAAAAGCGCCCAGCCCACCATAAGGCACACACCACCGACGGGTGTAATCGGCCCGGGCCAGCTCATCGGCGTCAGCACCAGCAAGTACAGGCTACCGCTGAACAACACGATACCTGTGGCAAAAAAACCGGCGCCTATGGACAGCAACATGCTGCCCGAACTGCCCGCCACGCCCAGCCCGGAAAGCACCGCAATCAGGATCAAAGCCAACGAGTGATACATTTGATAGGTGACGGCTGTCTGGAAAACTTCAAGCCCCCGGGGGCTGACGATCCCGCGCAAACCATGAGCGCCGAAGGCACCCGCCATCACCGCCGTGAGCGCAAATATTGCCCCGACGACCAGGGGCCACGCCGGAAACGGCCTTTCAGTGCCTGCTTTTTCAGGAACAGTCACAGTGAATCTGCTCTCCGCTATCCAGGTTCATCATGGAGAGCTTTCCGCCCCAGACACAGCCGGTATCCAGGCCGATAAACCGGTCGCTTTCAGTTTTACCGTCGAGGGCCGCCCAGTGACCGAAAATCACCCGCACATCATCCGGGCGCTGAAAACGGAACCAGGGCGAAAACCCGTCGGGCGCCTCTTCGGCAGATTCCTTGGCGTCGAATTCCAGGGTGCCGTCACCGGCAATAAAGCGCATCCGCGTGAAATAGTTGGTGATTGCCCGCAATCGGTCCATACCCTCAAGGTTCTCGTCCCAGCAGGCAGGTTTGTTACCGTACATGCCGGTAAAAAAACGGGCGGCGTCCGGCCCACTGATCGCCGCTTCCACTTCACGGGCATAACCCGAAGCCTGGCTTATACTCCAGATGTGGGGCAGGCCGGCGTGAACCATCACGAAATTCCGGTCGGGGTCATGTACCACAAGGTTTTGCTGACACAACCAGTTCAACAGATGCTGATGATCCGGCGCTTCAAGAATATCGCTGAGGGTGTCCTTGTTTTTGAGCGCATGACCGCCAAGCGCCACGGCCAGCAGGTGCAGGTCATGATTTCCCAGAACCACCACCGCCGAACTGCCCAGGCTTTCGACGTAACGCAGTGATTCCAGCGACGAAGGCCCGCGGTTAATGAGATCCCCGGCCACCCAGAGCCGGTCCCGCGAGGGCGAGAAATCGGCCATGGCCAGTACATCCTGCAAGCGTTCATAACAGCCCTGAATGTCACCGATGGCGTAGTCAGTCATTACTTACCTCACTAATCTTCCGCTGGTGCATAGTCGGAATTCTGTCCCGCCAGAAGATCGGCAATCGCAACGTAGTCTGCCAGTCCGAGGTTCTCCGGGCGCAACCCGTCATTGATACCTACGCTGTTCAGCTGCTCAACGCTCACCATATCAGCCAGGCCTTTACGCAAGGTTTTGCGCCGTGCACTGAACGCCGTGCGGACCACCGCCTGAAGCATCTTGTAATCCTGGGCCGGGTGCGGAAGGGTTTCGTGGGGCACCATCCGGACAATGGCCGAATCCACCTTGGGCGCTGGTTTGAACGCACCGGGACCTACTTCGAACAGCGGCTGCACCTTGCAGAAATACTGCGCCATAATGCCCAGCCTGCCGTAATTGTTGTCCCCGGGCATCGCTGCCAGCCGCTGCACCACTTCTTTCTGAAGCATGAAGTGCATGTCTTTCACCACGCCGGAATGCCCCAGCAGATGAAAGATCAGCGGCGTGGAAATATTGTACGGCAGGTTACCGATGATGCGGATTCGCTTGCTGTTTTCCACCAGTTGGCCGAAATCGAATTTCAGGGCGTCGGCTTCGTGGATGCGAAAGTCCGGATAATTGAAGAACTTGGTCCGCAGCACCGGAATCAGCTCACGGTCCAGCTCGACTACTTGAAGCTGGCCGTTGACCGCCAGCATTTCCTCGGTCAGGGCACCCAGCCCCGGCCCGATCTCCACCAGCGCATCCTCCGGTTTCGGGTTGATAGCGCGAATGATGCGCTCGATCACGCCGGGGTCGTGAAGAAAGTTCTGACCGAACCGTTTTCTGGCCTTATGACCCGGCTGAGAGCGGCCGGGCTGAGAGCGACCGGGTTTATTGCTCACACACTGCTCGCTTTTTGAAGGGCCATCTGCTCACTCACTCTGACCGCCTGCCGCAAGCTGCCCATATCAGCACGGCCTGTTCCCGCCAGATCCAGTGCGGTGCCATGATCGACAGACGTTCTGACAATCGGCAGCCCCAGAGTGATGTTCACGGCGCGACCAAACCCCTGGAATTTCAGCACCGGCAAGCCCTGGTCGTGGTACATCGCCAGCGCCGCATCCGCATTGTCCAGCCAGTGAGGCGTAAACAGGGTATCGGCGGGCAGCGGGCCGGTCAGGTTCATCCCTTCTTTGCGCAGGGATTCCAGCGTGGGCTCGATAACGTCCAATTCTTCGCGGCCAAGATGGCCACCCTCGCCAGCATGGGGGTTTAGACCGGCAACCAGTATTCGTGGCTGCGGAACGCCGAAAAACCGTTTCAGATCCTGATTCAGTATGCGCGTGACCTGGGTCAGGCGTTCCGGGGTAATGGCCGCCGGCACTTTGCTCAGTGGCAGATGGGTGGTCACCAGCGCGACCCGGAGCTCGTCCGTGGCGAGCATCATCACAACACGCTCAACACCGCACATTGCCTGCAGAAACTCGGTGTGACCGCTGAACTCGATTCCGGCATCGTTAATGACGCCCTTGTGGACGGGCGCGGTCACCATACCGTCGAATGTGCCGTCCAGACAGCCACGGGTCGCAACCCTGAGGGTTTCCAGAACATAGGCACTGTTGGCAGTATTCAGGCGCCCGGCCTCGGTCGTCGCCAACCCGTCCACATGCAGAACGGACAGTATTCCAGGCATTGTCGCGACGGCGGCTCCAGGCACCCAGTCTTCCAGCGTGACGTCGAGTCCAAGCTCGCGGCCGCGCGCTTCCAGCAGGGCCTTACTGGCGATAACCACAAGGCCTGCGGAGCGTTGCTCTGCGGCAAGCTGAAGACAAAGCTCCGGCCCGATACCGGCCGGTTCGCCGGCCGTCAACGCCAGCGTTACAGCAGATGTCACGAGGTGCTTTCCTCTTCGCCCGCTGAATCCCTGGCCTCATCGTTTTTGAATTCGACGAAGGCTTCGTCGCGGATTTCCCGCAACCAGTTCTGCAGCTCAATATCGAATTTGCGGCGGTAAATCGCCTGGCGTGCTTCGTCGCGTTTAACGGCGCCGCTGATATCCTGCTGCCGGCGCTCCTGAACTTCCAGAATGTGCCAGCCAAACTGGGAGCGGAAAGGGCCCGTCAACTCGCCCACTTCGGCGCTTACCATGGCCTGCTCAAAACCCGGAACCATCTGGCCTGGCCCGACCCAGCCCAGGTTGCCCCCATCGGAACCGGAAACCGGATCGTCTGATTCACCTTTTGCCAGCGCTGCAAAGGACGCGCCCTCCTGAAGCCGCGAATACAGTTCGCGAATTTTTGCTTCCGCCGCCGTGTCGCTGGTGATTTCATCAGGGCGCACCAGAATGTGCCGCACTCTATATTGCTCAATCATTTGCGCGCGGTCACCGCCCCGCTTGTTTAATACGGTGACCAAATGAAAGCCACTGCTGTTTTCCAATACCGGCGACACTCCACCCTCGGCAAGATCCGGCACCACATCAGCGACCAGCGACGGCAGTTGCCTTTCAGCGCGCCACCCCATGTTACCGCCTTCGAGGGCGTTGCTGGCATCCGATTCCGCCACGGCCGCCGAACGGAAATCCCGGCCATTCACGATTTCTTCCCGAAGGTTCTCGATCCGCGTCCGAGCCGCGTCGAATTCAGCCTCATCATTCGCGTCATCGACCCGGATAAGAATGTGAGCAATTTCGTATTCCGCATTGGTACGGCTCTGGCCCTGGGTGGCTTCCAGGTAATTATCAATCTCCCGGTCAGTCACCCGCGCGCGATTTCCGACTTGCCGCTGTTGAACCCGGCCGGTCACCATTTCGTTGCGGATCTGTTCACGGGCTTCCTGGTAGGACACCCCTTCTTCTGCCAACTGGCGCTCGAACTGGGCCAGCGTCATGTTGTTCCGGCTGGCAATAGACGCGAGAGTTTCGTTCAGCTCGTTATCACTGATTCGTACCCCGGCACGATCAGCCATCTGAAGCTGGATAGACTCAGTGATCAGTTGCTCCAGCACCCGCTCTTCCAACAGCGAACGCGGTGGCAGATTGGTGCCCTGTGAGCGCAACCGGCCAACAATTGTGTTGACCCGTACGTCCAGTTCTGACTGGAGAATAACCGAATCGTTGACCACCGCCACAACCTGGTCCAGCAACTGACGTTCTGCCTGGGCCGCGCCCGACATCACCACAACCATCAGCATCACGATGGTTTTTGCGCATTGGCGAAGGTTCGCCCTCATAATCACCTCTGTATGAAAAACGGCGGGCTTCAGGCCCCGCCAGAAAACTGCAACAGGCATCAGCGCTCGCCGAAACGGCGCCGCTCCCGCTCGTCAAAACCGATGATAGCTTCTGAAATCTGCCGGGACGAACCACCACTGCCACCCAGGCCTTTCAGTTCAACCTGGAACAACACGCGGCTTTCCAGCCGCTCGTCGCTGGTCAGGTAATTCTGATGAACCAGCTGCACGCTCCAGCAACAATTATTATATTCCAATCCTGCCAGCGACCCCACGGTACGGTCGAGCTGAGAATCATACGCCCAGCGGCCGATCAGACTAACACGGTCTGTGACAGGCACAACGCCGCCAATATCCGACTGCTCGAATTCGTTCCTTCGATAGGTGTGGCCCACACTGGCGAGGTAACGGTAATCATCAGAATGAAACACCAGCTGACTGCGGCCTTCTTCCGTTTTTTGGGTATCCGGATCCCACAGGCCAGAGGTTCGCATTTCAAGACCCTCCAGCGGCCGCAGTACCACCTCGCCTGCCAGCGGCGAATCACTGCTGTCCGACGCACCCTGACCTGCCAGCGTCACTTCCCGGCCATCAAAATAATGCACCTGGCCAAGGCTTAAACGGGCCCGCTCCCGACCGGTCAGCAAATCATTGAATCGGCTGGTCACCGCCACGGTCAACTGGTTACTGTCACCGACCCGATCACCACCGGAAAAACGATTCCGGCGAAACAGTTCATTAAAACTGAAGGCGCGCAGGGCGGTATCGAAATCCGGGATCCGGGACTGATCGGCGTCAGCATCGGCGTAGGCATAATAAAGACGGGGCTCCAGAGTCTGATTATAGGGCACGTCAAACAGCGAGGAGCGGCGGTCAAAATAAAGGCCGGAGTCCCACTCTGCCACCGGAACCGTTCGATCAATCCTTGGGTCACCCAGGCCATAGTCTTCCAGTTCATAGCGGGTGTAATCCACCGCGACCGACGGCCGGATGTAGCCCCACAGCGATCGGAGCGGTAAGGCCACTTCCGGGATTGCCTGCAGGCGATGCCCGTTGACCTGATCCAACCCGGTCAGATCCTTGTTGTCGCGATAAAAAAAGCTGTATTGGCTGCTCAGTCCCAACTCGAAAGGCCCGGTATCCGCAAACCCACTGTATTGTATGGCCGGCAACTGGGAATAAGGGCGGTCGGCCTCGGCGATGAAATCACTGATGGTTTGGTAACCGCTGAGGTAGGCGTCGAATTGCTGCGCATCGCCCCGGTAACGAACACCACCCTGGCGCAGAAGATGGGTGTCCTGATTGATACTGAGCCCGCGATTAAGATCGCTCAGATAATCGTTATCGCTGACCACCGAGTAATCACCGTAACCGCTCCATTGCCGATTAAATCTGGCCTCGGTGCTGAAATCCAGCCCCCAACGTTCCGCGTCTTCACCGGGCTCCTCACTGGCGTAATCCTGATCGTTTCCGGCATAACCGATCTGCAGATCCGACTGCCCCAATCCGCTCAGGTAGCGCCCCTCTGCCTCGGTAAACAGGCCTCGGCCGCTGATGAACTGCGGTGTCAGGGTGGCATCGTAATTCGGGGCCAGGTTGAGATAGTAAGGCACGGACAGAAAGCCACCACTGCCAGTGTTGGATGAGCCAAACGCCGGGTAAAGAAAGCCGGACTTACGACGCTCGTCGATGGGAAAGCTGACGTAAGGCCAGTAGAACACCGGCACGTCTTTCACTCGCAGGCGCACATGCTTGGCCGTGCCCACACCCTCGTCCTGATTCAGATCTATTTCCGACGCTACAATGGACCAGTCGTTCTGCCCCGGTGCGCAAGTGGTCAGATAGCCCCGGTCAATCCGCACCTCGTCCGCAGAGGTTCGTGCCAGGCGTTCGGCGGAGCCGCGCAGTTCCGGACCGTGCAGTAGAAAGGTAGCCGAGCGGATGTCCAGATAACCGGTGTTGACGTCGTAGTCCGCGCGATCGCCGGTCAGCAGAACTCCGTTTCCCCGACTGGTCAGCGGCCCCTGAATGGCAACCTGCCCGGCAGCCTGGTCATACCGCGCTTCATCACCGTTGACGGTAAAGGGACCCTGGCGGATCTCGACGTCACCACGCAGGTACAATTCAGAGTCGATTCGATAACGGGCTTGCAGGCCGCTTGCAGTCAGTGGCTGATCCCCAGTCGCTGTGACCGCGTCGCCGGTTGCGCCGGCAGAAGCGGGTTGGACGTACCCCCCCTGACAGAAGGATGGCAGGGCGCTGGCAGCATCCGCCGACAATTCCGAGCGGGCGCGCCAATCCGTTTCTGCTGCGGTTAACGGCTGATCCGCCAGAGCCACCGGCGCAGCGACAAACCAGACGCCGCCCACCAACGCTGCTTGCCATGCCGGCCTGAGCCAATGCGGGCAAATTGACAAACTGTGCAGCTTCCTTGGCCGGGGTGGCACGATACGGAAATCCTGTAATAATTGATCAGTCGATCATTGGGGTTTAGCAGCGGCCTAGTTTACACGGCGGCCACTGCCTTGTTAACGGAAACCGTTTTACCCTCTGGCTTCTGATCTGCTAACTTTCGGTCTTTGCATCAGGAACCTTTCTGCCCCCATGGACAACCGTTTGCAAATCCTGACCCGATGGGTGAGACAGTTCCCGGGCTTTGAACAAGCTGACCCCCAGCCAGTCTCTGGTGACGCCAGCTTTCGTCGGTATTTCCGGGTTATCGGTACCCTTGAGCATAACCAGGATGCCCGTGACCGGACTGCCCGGCCATTCATTGTGATGGATGCGCCCCCGGAGCACGAGGATTGCCAGCCCTTCGTCCGCATTGCCAGACACTGGCAAACCCATGGCGTCGACGTGCCACGAATTCTGGGCCAGGATCTGAACCAGGGGCTGCTTCTGCTGGACGACTTCGGCGACACCCTGATGCTGGGCGCACTGACAGACTCCACGGCCGACACACTCTATCACAGCGCAATGGACGAGCTTGTGTCGATCCAGGCAGTGTCGCCACCGCCGGACTACCCGCTACCGCCGTACGACAGCGAACTGCTGAACCGGGAAATGGCGCTGTTCCCCGACTGGCTGTTAACGAAAAAACTGGGGTTGGAGCTGAATAACGGCGAGCGCGCGTTACTGGATACGACCTTTGCCTTCCTGCGGGAAAGCGCACTGGCCCAGCCTGTCGTGACCGTTCATCGGGATTATCATTCCCGTAACCTGTTGGTCCGCCCCGGCACCGCCCGACCCGGTGTGATCGATTTTCAGGATGCCGTCCTTGGGCCAGTAACCTACGACCTGGTGTCCCTGCTTAAAGATTGCTACATCAACTGGCCTGCGGCCCGTGTTGAGCAGTGGAAAGAGCGCTTCCGCAAACAAACGCTGGATGCCGGACTGCACAACGCTGACCGCGACACCTTTCACCAGTGGTTCGAGCTGATGGGCATGCAGCGCCACCTGAAAGCCGCCGGCATTTTTGCCCGCCTGGCTATTCGCGATGGCAAATCCGGCTACCTTGGCGACATCCCCCGGACGGTCTGCTACCTGGTTCAGGCCAGTGCCCAGCAGCCGGCGCTGAGACATTTCCATGAATGGCTGACCGACAGGGTTTTGCCAGCGATTGATGCTCAGATTGGCTCAGTGGAGACCCACCCGCTGTGAAGGCGATGATTCTGGCGGCGGGCAAGGGAACGCGCATGCGCCCGCTAACCCTCACCACACCGAAGCCTTTGTTGCCCGCCGGTGGCAAACCTCTGATCGTTCACCACCTGGAAAATTTGCAGCGCGCAGGCTTCCGGGATGTTGTGATTAATCATGCCTGGCTGGGCGCCCAAATTGAGCAAACCCTTGGCGATGGCGAATCGCTTGGCCTATCCATCCGCTACTCCGCCGAAGGCGAGCCGCTGGAGACGGCAGGGGGCATTCAGCGAGCGCTGCCGCTGCTCACAGACAGCCGCGAAGACTGGTTCCTGGTCATCAACGGCGACATCTGGTGCGACATCGATCTGGCCACGCTGACGCCGCCGCAGGGGGCGGACGCATTGCTGGTTCTGACAGACAACCCCGACCACAACCCCGACGGTGATTTCTGCCTGCAACGCGATGGCATGGTCGATAATGAGGGCGCCCAGCGACTGACCTTTACCGGTATCAGCCTGCTTCATCGCCGCCTATTTGAAAACCTGTTGCCAGGCCCGATGAAACTGGCACCACTTTTACTTGATGCCATTGCGGATCATCGGGTAAAGGGCCTCCACCATACCGGCCAGTGGATGGACATAGGGACCCCTGACCGGCTTCGTGAACTCGACACTATACTGTCGGCGGGTGGGGCCTGAGTCATGTCACAAACCACCCGGGACAAAGCGTTACCCGCCCGAATTGAAATCGAATTTACCAGCCTGCTGAGTGAACTTACCGCCTGCGGCCATCAGGCGGGCGAACTGATGGTTCGCACCCGCTTGCCGGGCTGGTGCCGGCGCAGTCTGTTTTTCTTTCTGGGTTATATCGCAAAATCCGGAAGCCGGGTAACCGAGAAAGACATTGGCTTTGCCGAAACCATGATGCGCGCCCTTCGCTTATCACGGCGTCAACGCAGGAAAGCCATTAAACACTTTCAGCGTGGCAAGAACACCGAGGTCATCCCGTCCTCGACAGCACTGGGGCTGAGACTGTCGCGCAGACTATGGCCATCGCCGTCCCTGCGGGTCGCCATCTGCCTGTGCCATGCAGCCCAGCTTTTCGGACGACCCGATAAACACAGGCGATATCGTTGCGAAGATGCCATTGATCAGATGGGCCTGCCAGTCAGCATCAGCGAGGACATTCTTGACAGCTATGCCAGCAAAGTCTGGATTACCGAACCTGAAACCCAGCCCGGGCCCACCACTTATGAGCAAGCACTCCAGCTACTGGGTGTTACCCGCCGGGACGCCCGTGTCGACATCAAAAAAGCCTACCGCAAACGAGTCTCTGAATGTCATCCGGACAAGCTGGCCCAGCAGGACCTGACCCCGGCCGAGCTGTCCCGGGCCAAGGACCGGCTACTTAGATATCAGCAGGCCTGGGAGCTGATTGATCGGCGGCATCCGTAATGGCACCGCCCCAGCGATCGTTAGCGGGCGCGCGAACGTAGCCAGGCCGAGATGCGATTCGCCAGTGCCTGCGCCTTTCTGGGCTTCGGCTGGCGCGCCATGGCGACTGGCTGACGCTCGTAACCGCTTATCCCGGCCCGTTCCAGCGCCGCCGCCCGCTCGCGGGCAGAACGATCGACAGATGCCTCTGGCGGACGAGTGCTGTAAAGCTCAAGGATGGAAAGCGGCGTAGCAGAGGCCAGTAATTTCGCCAGGCCAGCGGATTCGTCAGGGTAAAAATGCGGGGCAATCCAGACCAGGTCTTTGGCACGGATGTCTTCCCTTGAGTGGCGGGTAACGTGACCGGCTCCCCGGCCCACACCGACAAGCACAATCCGCTCGTATTCACGCTCGCTGAGCGCATCAACGCCGGCATTCAACGCCGAAACGATCAACTCGCGATACTGGCGAAGGGCTTCACTGGGTGACGCCGCGTCCATGACGGTAATCATCGCCGCTGCGCCGGCATCGCCCTGCCCCTGCGCTTCGGCGGGCTCGCCGGAATCCATCGGCCTGTTGTCCTGCTGCCGGAGCCAATTCTGAACGGCAAAGGGTGGCTGCGGCAGGCCGACGGTCATCACTGCCCATCCTGCCTCGCTGAGCGGCGCCCGAAGAGCATCCGCAATACCCGACGCTGACGACACCCCCTCATCCGCCAAAATCAGCAGGGCGCCACGGGCGGGGGTGACCAGTTCAGGCTGAAACAGAGCCAGCACCCTGTTTTGATCGCTATCAGTGAGCCAGACGGCCGCGTCGGGTTGCTTGCGGGCAATGGCTTCGGCCTCGACCCCCGTCGAAATCATGGGCCTTTCAACGGCCGTTTCCGGTATGCCTGAGGGCAATTCCGGTTCATCCTGAGACCATGAGGGCGCGCTGAAAAACGCTGCCAGAAGCAGCATGATATGACGAATCAGGCGGGGCAGGCTGCAACCTGCCAGGCACTGGATTTTCTTCACCGGATCTTCCTTATTGGAACGCGAAAAAGGGCCTTCATGCTGTTAGACTAGCAGCTTTCACGAACCCACAGAGAGCCGTCATGAATCCGTATCAGATTGCCCCCTCCATCCTGTCTGCCGATTTTGCCCGACTCGGTGAAGAAGTTGATAACGTGCTGGCCGCCGGCGCCGATGTGGTTCACTTCGATGTAATGGACAACCACTACGTCCCCAACCTGACCATCGGCCCCATGGTTTGTGAAGCCCTGCGCAAGCACGGCGTAACGGCGCCGATCGACGTGCATCTGATGGTGTCGCCCGTGGACGATCTGATCCGCATGTTTATTGATGCCGGAGCCAGCTACATTACTTTCCACCCGGAAGCGACCAACCACATTGACCGTTCGCTGCAACTGATCCGCGACGGCGGCTGCAAGGCAGGCCTGGTATTCAACCCGGCCACGCCGCTGCACCACATCGATCACGTGATGGACAAGCTCGACATGATGCTGCTGATGTCTGTGAACCCGGGCTTTGGCGGCCAGTCTTTTATTCCGGGCACCCTGGACAAGCTGCGGGAAGCTCGCAAGCGTATTGATGCCAGCAATTACAACATTCGTCTGGAAGTCGACGGCGGTGTGAAAACCGACAACATCCGGGACATTGCAGAAGCCGGTGCGGACATGTTCGTGGCCGGGTCCGCCATCTTTAAAACGGACGACTACAAAGCCACAGTCGACGGCATGCGAGCGGAATTGGAACTGGCCCGCAAGAGCATAGGCCAGTGAGTCTTGGAGGGCTGTTCAACCCGCGCTGGCCCGGGGTTGCGCTGTTTGACCTGGACGGCACCCTAGTTGACAGCGCCCCAGACCTGGCCGCGGCAATAGACACCATGCTTGAACAGTTGGGCCGCCGCAAAGCAGGCGTCGACAAAGTCCTGGACTGGGTGGGTAATGGTGCGTCAGTCCTGGTTCGCCGGGCACTGGCGGACAAGGCGGACTGGGAGCCGGCTACGCTGAAAGACAATGCCTTGTTTAACGATGCCCTGGCGCTGTTTTTCAGCGCCTACGACAAAGCCAACGGCCAACACGCCAAACTCTATGAAGGCGTCGAGCCCTGCCTGCAGCGCCTGTCAGAGTGTGGCTGCCAGTTAGGCATCGTGACCAACAAGCCGGAAAAGTTTGTTGCCCCGTTACTGAAACAGATGGGCATCGACCACTATTTCCGTATCAGCGTCGGTGGCGATACGCTACCGGTGAAAAAGCCGGACCCGGCGCCCCTGATTTACGCCATGGAAGCCTTGGGCGGCACTCGCGGAACCACGGTTATGATCGGTGATTCCGCAGCAGACATCAGCGCCGCCCGTGCCGCCGGCATTCCCTGCGTTGCCGTGCGCTACGGCTATAATTTCGGGGCGCCGGCAGATTCACTCCAGGCCGATGCAACCGTTGACTCCCTGACACAGCTTTTATGATTTTTCAGGATATCGCTTCATGACTCCCGAGCAATTTTCCCAATTTGCCCAGGCCGGCTATAACCGCATCCCCGTGTACCGTGAAGTCCTTGCGGATCTCGATACGCCTTTGAGCACTTATCTAAAGCTGGCCAGCGGCCCTTATTCCTACCTGTTTGAATCCGTTCAGGGCGGCGAAAAGTGGGGCCGTTACTCCATCATCGGACTGCCAAGCGTTGAAGTATTAAAGGTGTTCGGCGAGAAGATCACCATCAGCCGATCAGGACAGATTGTCGAAGAAACCACGGCTGAAGATCCGCTGACGTTCATTGAGCAATACCAGACCCGCTTCCACGCCCCGGACCTGGAGGAGCTGCCCAGATTCAACGGTGGCCTGGTGGGCTATTTCGGCTACGACACGGTTCGCTACATTGAACCAAGGCTGAAGCCCGGCTGCCCTCCGGACAAGATCGGCACACCGGACATTTTGCTGATGGTGTCGGACGAAATCGTGGTGTTCGACAACCTGCGGGGCAAGCTCCACCTGATCGTTCACGCCGACCCCGGCGAAGAGGGCGCCTTTGAAAAAGCCCAGAAGCGGATCGACGAGCTGGAATCAAAACTGCACCGGCAGACGTCGGACGCCCCCCAGACGCCGAAACACCTGAGCGGCAAAACCGTGGACGAAAGCGACTTCGTCTCCGGTTTCAGCCAGGACAAATTCGAAGCCGCGGTTGGCAAGATCAAGGAATACGTGCTGGATGGCGACGTCATGCAAACGGTAATCTCCCAGCGCATGTCGATTCCGTTTGAAGCGCCGCCGCTGAACCTCTACCGGTCCCTGCGCGTACTCAATCCGTCCCCCTACATGTACTTCCTTGATCTGGAGGATTTCCACATCGTGGGCTCGTCGCCGGAGATTCTGGCGCGGGTGGAAGACGACGAAGTGACCGTTCGGCCCATTGCCGGCACTCGCAAGCGGGGCGCCACCGACGCCGAAGATAAGGCTCTGGAAAGCGAATTGTTAGCGGACCCGAAGGAGATCGCCGAACACCTGATGCTGATCGACCTGGGCCGCAACGATGCGGGCCGGGTATCCGAAACCGGCACGGTGAAGCTTACCGACAAGATGATCGTGGAGCGCTATTCCCACGTGATGCATATTGTTTCCAACGTTACCGGCCGCCTGAAAGAAAACACCAGCTGCCTCGACGTTCTGCGCGCCACCCTGCCCGCCGGCACCCTGAGCGGCGCGCCAAAAATCCGGGCGATGGAAATCATCGACGAACTGGAGCCGGTCAAGCGCGGCGTCTACGGCGGCGCCGTGGGTTACCTGTCGTTCAACGGCAACATGGACACGGCCATCGCCATCCGCACCGCCGTGATCAAGGACGAAATCCTTCATATTCAGGCAGGAGCCGGCGTGGTGGCCGATTCGGTGCCCCGTCTCGAGTGGAAAGAAACCATGAACAAAGGCCGCGCGATCTTCCGCGCGGTGGCCATGACCTACAACGATTTCGACCACTGAGGCGGAGGACAAGATTATGTTGCTGATGATCGATAACTACGATTCCTTCACCTACAACGTGGTGCAATATCTGGCGGAACTGGGCGCGGATGTCCGGGTGTATCGCAACGATGAAATCACCATCGAACAGATTGAAGCCCTGAACCCGGAACGCCTGGTCATTTCCCCCGGTCCCTGCACGCCCAACGAAGCGGGCATTTCCATGGCAGCGATCGAGCATTTTGCCGGCAAGCTCCCGATTCTGGGCGTCTGCCTGGGCCATCAGGCCATTGGGCAGGTGTTCGGCGGCAACGTCATCCGTGCCGGGCGGGTCATGCATGGCAAAGTGTCACCGGTGTTCCACAACGACACCAGTGTGTTTCGGGGTCTGAACAACCCGTTACAGGCCACTCGCTACCACAGCCTGGTGATAGACAAAGATACCCTGCCGGACTGCCTGGACGTCACTGCCTGGACCCGCAACGACGATGGTTCGGTGGAGGAAATCATGGGCGTACGCCACAAGACGCTGCCCATCGAGGGGGTTCAGTTTCACCCCGAGTCGATTATGACTGAGCAGGGGCATGAACTTTTGCGTAATTTCCTTCGGGGCTAGTTTTTTGGTTTGTGGGCTTGGGTGGTTTGGGTCTGGGTACGGGCGTTGGTGGGGAGAGGGTTTCCCAAACACGCTGTAAATACGTCCCTGTACGCTTGGGCTCCGCCATCCATGGCTCCGCACAGTTTGGGAAACCCTCTCCCCACCAACGCCCTTATTCAAGGTTGTTCCAATGTGTTCTCCACTCACACATGGAACGGCAAAAAAACAGATACGGCGAAACAAAGGCTGGATAAGCCCGCTCGAAACATCGTAGGGCTGAGGCTGGGAGGGTTACTTCCCAAAACGTGCGGAGCCATGGATGGCGGAGCCCGAGCCCACATGGATGTGCTTGCAGGCGATTTTGGGAAGTAACCCTCGCAGCCTTGGCCCATGCACCCGAACTAACGGGCTATCCAAGCGAGAGATCATGCAACGAACAGGAAATTGCTAAGCTAAACCGAAACACCGAACGTAAAAATCGGACCAAACCGAAGGGGCCCCACAAATGGACATGAAAGAAGCATTGAACCGCATTGCCTCCAACCTGGATCTGTCCACGGAGGAAATGAAGGACATCATGCGGATCGTGATGAAAGGCGAGGCCACCGACGCTCAGATCGGTGCCTTTCTGATGGGGTTGCGCCTGAAGAGTGAAACCATCGACGAAATCACCGGCGCCACCGAAGTCATGCGGGAGCTGGCCACCAAAGTGACCGTAAACGCCGACCCACTGGTCGACATTGTCGGCACCGGCGGCGACGGCGCTAACCTGTTTAACGTGTCGACGGCAACGTCTTTCGTGGTTGCCGCCGCCGGTGGTTTTGTCGCCAAGCATGGCAACCGCGCCGTATCGTCAAAAAGCGGCAGTGCGGACCTGCTGGAAAAGCTTGGTATCAATCTGCAAATGGCGCCGGAAGAGGTGGCCCGCTGCGTCGAACAGATCGGCGTCGGCTTCATGTTTGCCCCGGCCCACCATGGCGCCATGAAACATGCCACTGGCCCACGGAAAGAGCTGGGCTGCCGGACCATTTTCAACATCCTCGGCCCCATGACGAACCCGGCAGGCGTGAAGCGCCAACTGATCGGCGTTTTCAATAAAGAGCTTTGCCGGCCCATGGCGGAAGTACTCCACCGCCTGGGCGCCGAGCACATCATGGTTGTCTGCTCCAAAGAAGGCCTTGACGAAATCAGCCTGGCCAGCCCGACTCACGTGGCAGAACTGAAAGCAGGCAAGGTAACCGAGTACGATATTACGCCGGAAGATCTGGGTTTGAAGAGCCAGTCTCTGGCCGGCCTGACAGTGGATACCGCTGACGATTCTCTGCAACTGATCAGAGCCGCCTTCGGCCGTGGCCACGATGAAATGGCCGAAAAAGCCCGCGACCTTATTGCCCTGAACGCGGGGGCCGCAATCTACGTGGCTGGCCTGGCAAAGACCCCGTCAGACGGCGTTGAAATGGCGCTGGATGCCATGGGTTCTGGACTTGCGGCAGGCAAGATGTCAGAGCTGGCCGATTTTTCCCAATGTTTCTAGAAAGAGCTTTCGATGACTGACAGACACCTGGATAAAACCCCGACGATTCTTCGGAAAATTGTTGAACGGAAATGGGACGAGATTAACGAGCGCAAACGCGACCGTTCCCTTGTCGATCTGAAGGCCATGGCCGGCGACCAGCCGCCTGCCCGCGGATTTGCCCGGGCGTTGCGCGCCCGCATCCAAAACAAAACGCCGGCGGTCATTGCCGAAATCAAAAAAGCGTCACCCAGCAAAGGCATTTTGCGCGATCCTTTTGAACCAGCGGCCATTGCCGAGAGCTATGAAAAAGGCGGTGCAGCCTGCTTGTCAGTACTCACTGACCGGGACTTCTTCCAGGGCCACGAAGACTACCTCGAAGCCGCCCGTAACGCCTGCAGTCTGCCGGTAATCCGCAAAGACTTTATGGTGGCGCCCTATCAGGTCTACGAAAGCCGCGCCATGAATGCCGATTGCATACTGCTGATTGCGGCCTGCCTGACCAGAGACCAGATGCAGGAGCTGGAGGGTATTGCCCACGGCATTGGTCTGGATGTACTGGTGGAAGTACATGACGGCGTAGAACTGAACGATGCACTGACGCTGAAAACACCGCTGGTCGGCATCAACAATCGCAACCTGCATACCTTCGATGTGTCGCTGGATACCACCTTTGACCTGCACCAACGCATCAGCACAGAGCGTCTTGCCATTACCGAAAGCGGCATCATGACGATTGATGATGTGAGTGCGATGACGGAACGCGGAATTTACGGATTTCTGGTGGGTGAGTCGTTTATGCGGGCAAAAGAACCTGGCGATAAACTGCGAGAGCTTTTTTTCCCAGAGCGATAGCTTCTGAGTGGTTACTCCAGAGCCTCCTGCAACAGCCCCAACAAGTGCGGAGGCATCCCCTCCGCCAGCTTGAGCGCCGCTTCATGGCCCCGATGGGACATTTTACCCCAGGTCCGGCGAACAATACGCAGCCATTTCTCCCGGTCATAATCCACTTTCTTGTCATAGAAATCGGAAAAGTAGCGCTCCAGAAACACCATGCAGGCGACGTCTTCCAACAGCTGGGTATCCTCGTCCTGGCGCAACTCTCGTTTGGTCAGGACGGTTTCCACCTGCTCGCACTCAGGGCCAGGAAAACCGCAGTGCACCATAATCTCGGCGGCACGGCGGCCATGCATCCGGCCGCAGGCCTGGCGCCACTCGTAATAGGCTTTCCGCCCCTCGGCAAACTCATTCCGGGGCATGCTCCAGCGCTCAATGTGCTGGGCGCGGCAGGCAACCTGCATACGAGGTGACGGATTCGGCTCCAGCTCAAATAACCAGCGAGTCATATGCAAGCTATAGGCGTACTCCTTGGGCAGGGATTGACCGTCAAACGGCTCCTGATTGGGGTCCGCCCTGTTTGCTTCGTCAATTGCGCTCAGCGCACAAGCAAGAGGTTGCTCAGAGCTCATGATCAGACCTTTGCAGAATCGCGTGCTTTTATCCGTTCGAACCAGGCTTTGAGATTCGCCTGCTCCGGACCGATACGAATGTTCACCACGCGGGCAAAGGCCATGGTGGTGAACGCATTGATGTCTGCCGCCGTGAAGCGGTCGCAACAGATGTATTCTTTACCTTCGAGCTGTTTATCCAGAAAGTGCATAAACTTCTCGACGGTTTTGCCGCATTCCTCTCCCCACTCTTTAATCGGGTTCATACGGTCTTTGAAATAACCGCTGGTGTGTTGAAAACACATACCTGTGGGCATGAAAAACGAGAACTCGATCCAGCGCAGCCACTGCTCCACGAGCGCTTTCTCAATCGGCGTATCGCCCAACAAGGTCGGCGCATCCGGATAGCTTTCCTCGAAATAACGACAGATGGCCATGGTTTCAGCGATACAGGTGCCGTCATCCAGCTCCATTACCGGCACTTTTTTCATCGGATTCATCGCCGCGTATTCGGGCGTCAGGTTCTCACCCTTCTCCAAATCGATCTGGACGAACTCTGCTTTCTCCAACAGGCCTTTTTCGGCCATAAACATGCGAACGCGGCGGGGATTGGGGGCGGTACTGGTCTCAAATATTTTCATTGTTATGGGCTCCAGAGGTCGACATAAATTTCGGTCTGAGAAGAGGTTGACGCTGTACACCGGATGCGTCAAGTCAAAGGGAATAAGCAGATGGACTCTAGTAACGTTTTACATGAATTGCTTGTAACTCTTGTCAGGATCATTACTCTAAATAGTGAGTTGTAACCGGAAGGAAACCAATTGATTCGATTTTTCCTGCCGAAAAACAACATCCTGAAGCAATTCATCCAGGAGCCTACTGCTCTTGTCGCGGCTTTTTGCCGCTCAAAAGACCCTCTGAGAGGAACACTTTTATGAAAAAATTAACGCCCGTGGCGCTTCTGTGCGCCCTGTCTGCGCCCTCAATTGCCGCTGCTGAATGCGGTGAAGTATCCATTACCGAAATGAGCTGGGCATCCAACGCGGTTGTGACCGGCGTCGCCAAGTTCATCATGGAACAGGGTTATGGCTGCGACGTAACCGTTGTGCCTTCTGACACCGTTCCGGCGGTCACATCTGTTGCTGAAAACGGTGAGCCGGACATCGTCACCGAACTATGGCTGAACTCCGCCGGTGACGCCTATCTGAAGCTGGAAGAGCAGGGCAAAATCAAGCGAGTGGCCGAGGTTCTCGATCCGGGCGGCGTTGAAGGCTGGTGGATTCCAACCTACCTGGCCGAAGCGCATCCGGAACTGACCACCATCGAAGGTGTGATGGCCAACCCGGAGCTGGTAGACAACCAGTTCAACAACTGCCCAAGTGGCTGGGGTTGCCGAGTCGTCAGTGACAACCTGGTGCGTGCCCTGAACCTGGAAGATTCTGGCATTGAGGTGTTCAACCACGGCTCCGGTGAAACCATGGCAACGTCCATGGCATCTGCCGTTCAAAGCGAGGAGCCATGGTTCGGCTACTATTGGGGCCCGACTGTGCCACTCGGCAAGTACGACATGACCCGAGTTAAACTGGGCGACGTCGAGCCCGATGTGCATCAGCGTAACCAGACCCAGGACGTCGAGAATCCGGGCGTTTCTGATTTCCCGGCTGCGACCATTCTGACCTCCATCACCACGGATTTCGCTGAGCGTCAGCCAGACGTCGCCGAGATGCTGGGCAACATGACCTTCAAGACCTCGACCATGAGTTCTTTGCTGGCGTGGATGGATGCGAATAACGCCTCTGCCGAAGAGGCTGCGGTCTATTTTCTCAGCAACAACAGTGACGAATGGTCCAGCTGGCTGAACGACTCAGCCAGAAAGAACCTCGCCAACGTGCTTGGTGAGTAAAAGTCCCTGATAAGAGCCGGTTTACCGGCTCTTATCGGTTCTGGGCTTCACAATTTCATACGCGATGCATTTATTCCGAATTCGCAAGGGACACTGATCGCTCATGGCTACCTACGACTCTCTCTTTTCATCACTCGGTCTCACAGAGTGGTGTGCTGAAGGCAAGAGCGATGCGCCCATGTCCATGGCTGCACTGCTCAACAAATCAAAAGGTACAGAAGGACAGGAAACCTCCCTCTGGGAGATACCTTTTCCGTCCATGGATGCGCTCAATGATTCATGCGCCAAGTTTCCCCAGTCCCGGGATCTGACCCAGGGATTGGAGCAGGGCTTTCTAGCCATCAAAGACAGACTCAGCGTTGTACTGGACCCCATTACCCAACCCCTGAGCTGGGCACTGGACGGGACGCTTTACGCAATGCTGAACACGCCCTGGTGGATCGTTATTCCCATCCTGCTGGCGATTGTTCTGCTCGTTACCAAATCCTGGAAGCTGGTCGGCTTCGTGGCGGGCAGTCTTTGCCTGCTGGCCTTTATCGACTATTACGAATACGCCATTCAGACTCTGGCCATCATTTTTGTCTGCGCCTTTCTCTGCGTTCTGATCGGGGTGCCCATTGGTATTGCCATGTCTCGCAGTAACATGATGCAAAGACTGACCGTACCGGTACTCGATATGCTGCAGACGCTGCCGCCCTTCGTGTACCTGATTCCGCTGATTTTCCTTTTCAGTGTGACCGAATCCAAGCTTTACGGCATTGCCATCATTCTTTACGCCATTGTGCCGGTTATCCGCCTGACCAACCTCGGCATCCGCCTGGTCGACAAGGACGTAATCGAGGCCGCCAATGCCTTCGGCATGACCAGTCATCAGAAGCTTTTCAAGGTTCAGATTCCGCTGGCCCTGCCTAACATCATGGCGGGCGTTAACCAGACCATCATGATGAGTCTGGCGATGGTTGTTATTGCCTCTCTGGTGTCCGCACCGGGCCTCGGCGTTCTGGTTCTGCAGGGTATCCGGAATCTTGAGCTGGGTGTTGGCCTGGTCGCCGGCCTGGGCATCGTTATTCTGGCCGTGATTCTTGACCGGGTCACCAAAGCATCACTGGCGCGTATCAACGCCTCGCAGAAACAATAAGGGAGCGAACCGTGGACCGGAATATCAAATTATCCATCCGTAATCTGTACAAGATTTTCGGACAAACCCCCGATGTGGCGCTCGAGTACGTGAAAAGGGGCATGGGCAAAGCCGAACTGCTTGAAAAACACAAGCACGTACTTGGCCTGGAAAACATCAATGTCGATATCAGGGAAGGCGAAATCACGGTGATTATGGGCCTGTCCGGCTCTGGCAAATCCACCCTGATCCGTCACTTGAACCGTCTGATTGAGCCTACCGCTGGCGAAATCGAGATGGATGGACGTGACGTTCTTGAATTCGACGAAGATCGCCTGCGCAAACTCCGTCGCGAAGGCATGTCCATGGTGTTCCAGAAATTTGCGCTGCTGCCTCACCGTACGGTGCTGGAAAACGCCGGCATGGCTCTTTCTGTGCGGGGTTTCACGATTGACGACTTTGAATCCGAAGCCCGGAAATGGCTGGCCCGTGTAGGACTGGAAGGCAACGGTGATCAGTATCCACACGAGCTGTCAGGGGGTATGCAGCAGCGGGTCGGCATTGCTCGCGCGCTGGCTTCCAACTCCCCGATCATGCTGATGGACGAGGCCTTCTCTGCGCTTGACCCGCTGATCCGATCAGACATGCAGGACCTGTTGCTGGAGCTCCAGGAAGAGCTTCATAAAACCATCGTTTTCATTACCCATGACCTGGACGAGTCCCTGAAACTGGCTGATCATCTGGTGATCCTCAAGGATGGCCATGTGGTTCAGCAGGGCGAGCCCCAGGAGATCCTGATGAACCCGAACGACCCTTACATCACCGACTTTATCGCAGACATCAATCGCGCCCGGGTACTGCGGGTTCGCTCTATTATGGAAAAAACCAGCGAAGCGCCCGAAGAGTGTGCTGGCGATGTTTCCGAGCACGACAACCTGGAATCGGTGATTGCCAAATCCCAAGGCAACACCGATCTTGTTTATCGGGTTACCCGCAAAGGCAATCAGGTTGGCGTGCTGGACATGAAGGTGCTGGTGAAGGCACTGGTGCCGACTGAAGCATCAGACAGTGCGGAGAGGGCGCAACTTTAAGGAAGAGCGGCCCGAGAGCAGTAAGCTTTTCCAAACCATTCGTGAAAAGGCGTGAACAATCCATGGCTCTCAAACTGTACCAGTTTGCTATTTCTCATTACTGCGAAAAGGTCCGTTGGGCACTGGATTATAAAGGCATCAACTACCAGGCCATCAACTTGCTGCCCGGGCAACATGTGACCACTGTTCGCAAGTTGGGTGCAGGCGTTTCCTCGGTCCCCGTCATTGTTCACGACGGCCAATGCATCCAGGGCTCTGCCTGCATTCTGGATTACCTGGACGAGACGTTTCCCGAGCGCCCATTGACACCGTCAGACTCCACCGCCCGTGACCTTGCCCTGGCTTGGGAAAAGCGGATGGACGACGAGCTGGGCCCGGCGGTTCGCTGTTTTTCCTACCATTATTTCCTGCAGCGCCCGAAACTGGTAACGCCGATGCTGACGGCGGGAACGCCCTTCTATAACCGCTACCTCCTGCGACTTGCGTTCAGCCGGGTCGACGAAGTTATGCGCAAATGGATGAACATAAATGAAAAGACGGCAAATACGGCCCGTCAGACCATGGAGCGCTATCTGACCGAACTGGCGGCTGCTTATCAGTCGTCGCCATGGCTGGCCGGTGACAGCTTCAGCCGGGCAGACATAACGGCTGCCGCGTTTCTGGCCCCCCTGTTTCAGCCACCCCAGTACCCGGTGCCCTGGCCGAACCCGAAACGCATTCCGGCACCGGTCCAGGACTGGCTGGCACAGTGGCAGCCGCAATTACAGACTCTTGAATCCCTGTACAGCGCCAATCGTTAATCACACAGAGTCGCTTCGCGGCGGTCCCGGCCCGGTGATCGCCCGGTCCATCGACGGTATGCCCGGTTGAACGCACTCTGTTCGGAGAATCCCAGCAGCAGCGCGATATCCGCCAGCGTCAGTGACCTGTCCTCCAGATACTGATGGGCCAGTTGCTCGCGGCTGCGATCCAGCCACTGCTGCCAGGTCAGGCTATGGCGGGACAGCCGCCTTTGCAGAGTCCGCGATGACATGTGCATGGCCGTCGCTGTCCGGGCCAGGGTGGGCTCGCCCTCAGACAGCATCCGCAATACTACCCGCTGCATCTGCCGGTCGGCCTCGGTGCTTTGTGGCAGTGCCTGAAGCATCGCCTGTGCCTGGCGATCCAGCAGTCGCCGCAGAGTCGGATCACGCCGGGGCATCGGCATACTGAGATAACGCAAAGGGAAGCGCACCCGCACGCAGCGGTCGTCCCAGATGACCGGGCAGCCAAAGAAAGCCTCATAGGCCCGGGCGCTTTCAGGGCCGGCGCTGTGTAAAAAACTGATGGCGGAAGGCGGGGGTGGCTGATCCACCTGACGACGCAGAAACGTCACCAGCGCGGCAATCGCGACACCGTCTGCCTGCTGGCCAAGCTCGTTATCCGAAGGCGGCCAGCGGATTTCCGCCTCGTCCTCCGTGCTACTGATCTGGACCAGGCTAGTGCCGTAGAACAGGCTCTCGTAGCGCTGATAGGCCAACATGGCCTCGCCCAGCGTATTCGTTGCCAACACCAGATACCCCAGAACACCCACGTGACTCGGCGTAACACAGGCTCCGACTTCCAGCTCGGGCGCCGCGCGATCCGGAACCAGCTCAAGCGCCTCCGCCAGCATTCGGCGCCAGATACCCACTGGTACATTATCCTGACTTGACCAGCGGGCCAGTACCGGGCGCAAATCGCTCGCGGCCAGTTGCTGCTGGTCCAGCCAGTCTTTCAACAGCCCGGTCCAGGCTCCGGTTACCCGTATGACGCTTGCCACCCTGATCTGCTCCAGTGCCGGTTTCAAATAAATGACTTGAATAGTCAATTTTATGGCGTCATTTGTCAATTTTTGAACAGGCGTAAGAACGAGACTGGGTAACTGAAAATAACAATGGGATTTCCAGCTCATGACTTTGATCGACATGATGACCAATGCCCTTCACGAGAGCGGATTGGTCGCTCTTTGGCAAACACTGGCGTCATTACTGGCACTGGACGAGCGACAGCTTATTTTCATGGTGGCCACGCCGGTTTTTATTGCGGTCGCACTCTGGGAATACGCTCGCATCCGCCACGACCCGACGAGAATGGATGTGCGGGAGGCTGTTCGCAATTTTGCCCTGGGCGCCGGCTACCAGACCACCGAGCTGTTGTTTGCCGGGTTGATTGCCTTCCCGGTCTACGCCCTGTGTTATCACTTCCGGTTGCTGGACCTGGAGCTGAACGCTGCGACGGCTGTGCTGACGTTTATCGGTGTGGATGTCTGCTTCTACTGGATGCATCGATGCAGTCACCGGATGCGCTGGTTCTGGGCCGCCCATGTGGTTCACCATTCGTCCGGGCGCATGAATTTTTCCACTGCCATGCGCCAGAATGCGACTAATATTTTCAACGGCAACTGGCTGTTTTATTTGCCGCTGGCGCTAATCGGCTTCAATCCGGTCTGGATTGGGGTGGCCTATGCGTTGTCACTGGTCTATCAGTTCTTCATTCACACCACCGTCGTGGATAAATTGCCGGTGCCGCTCGAACTCGTGCTGAATACGCCCAGCCATCACCGGGTTCACCATGGCCGTAATCCCGGCTACATCGACCGCAACTACGGCGGCACGCTGATTATCTGGGACCGGCTGTTCGGAACGTTTGTGGCGGAGGATGAGCAGGCACCGCCGGAATACGGCATCACCACCCCCGTTCCCTCCAATAATCTGCTGGTACTGTGGACCCATGAATACCAGGATATGTTCCGGGACATGGCGCAACCGGGCCCGATAGGCCAGCGATTAAAGCATCTGTGGATGCCTCCAGAATGGAACAGGGAGTAGACTTGTCCAACAAACGCAGTCTTTCAAACAACAGGAGCACACCATGTTTACCAATCGGGTGATATGGATTACCGGCGCATCCTCCGGTATTGGCGAGGCATTGGCGGTGCGTTTTGCCCGCGACAACGCACGGGTCGTGCTGTCGGCACGACGGCAACCGGAACTCGAAAGGGTCAAGCAGCGCTGCATTGGCGAAGGTGCGGCTGAGTCCAACCTGTTGGTGCTGCCGCTGGATGTCACCGAACTGGAGGCATTACCCGGCAAAGTGTCTCAGGTGCTCGAACGTTTCAATCAGATCGACATGCTGATCAACAACGCCGGCCTGTCTCAAAGGTCCCTTTGCAAGGACACCGAGCTGTCGGTGTACCAGAAACTGCTGGATGTGGATGTGATGGGTCAGATTGCCCTCACCAAGGCCGTGTTGCCGTATATGCTGGAGCGCCGTTCCGGCCACCTTGCCGTGACCGCAAGCGTTGCCGGCAAAGTCGGCGCGCCCATGCGCACCGGCTATTGCGCGGCCAAACACGCGGTAATGGGCTTCTTCGACGCCTTACGGGCCGAAGTGGAAGACGACGGCGTTCTGGTGTCCACCATTACCCCTGGTTTTATCCGTACCGACATTTCCCGCAATGCCCTGTCGGCGGATGGTTCAGCCTTTGGCAAAGAAGACGAAGACATCGCCGGCGGCATGGATGTCAGCGAATGTGCGGAAATCATTGTTCAGGGACTGGAAAAAGGCAAACGGGAAATCCCGGTGGGCAAAGGTAAGGAAATGGCCGCCCTTTGGGTCAAGCGCCTGGCGCCTGAAATGCTGTTCAGGTTGGCAAAAAAACAAAGCTGAAGTAAGTATCACGGTCAGACCCGCGGGACCGTTCAGGTTCAGCGGGTACCGTATACCACCATGGTTTTGCCTTTCACCCGGACCAAGCCCTGATCTTCAAGCGTTTTCAGGACTCGTCCAACCATTTCGCGGGAGCATCCCACAATACGGCCGATTTCCTGGCGGGTAATCTTGATCTGCATGCCGTCCGGATGGGTCATGGCGTCCGGCTCTTTGCAAAGGTCCAGCAGAGTGCGGGCGACCCGTCCGGTCACGTCCAGAAACGCGAGATCCCCGACTTTTCGGGTTGTCTGGCGCAGGCGCGACGCCATCTGTTCGCCGATAAAATAAAGGACACGCGGGTCCTGTTGGGCGATTTCACGGAAATTGGTGTAGCTGATTTCAGCCACCTCGCATTCGCTCTTGGCTTTAACCCAGGCGCTGCGGGAATCCATGTTGTCGAACATCCCCATTTCACCGAAAAAATCACCGGCATTCAGATACGCCATGATCATTTCACGCCCATCGTCGTCCTCGATAATAACGGTCACAGAGCCCTTAACGATGTAAAACAGAGAATCGCTTTTGTCACCGGCGTAGATAATCGTGCTTTTTGCGGGGTAGCGTCGACGATGGCATTGGGACAGGAAATAATCCAGATGCTTGGTCTTGTGCTCAACCGGCTTGACGATAGTAGCCATAGTGCGGGACGTGCCTCCTGGGAACTGGCGGGAATTCAGGTGTTTTTCTTGTTCACCCTGCTTTCCTTGCGGGTTTTAAAATAGTGGGAGCGAACTTATAACAAGAAGGTCCGGCCTCAGCAACTCAATTCAGTATAGACCAGATTGCGGGTCCCGACCTTCCTGCGGCCTGACACCCCACTGCCCGACACCAGGGCGATATGCTAGCATCGCCAGCAGTTGACCCTGACCGTACTACCGTACTGGAGTAATGACCGATGAAAGCAACCGTTGACTGGACCGGCGATGCCGGCTTCAAGGCCACCAGCGGCAGCGGGCACGCTGTGCAACTGGACGGACCGCCGGATCATGGCGGCAGAAACCAGGGCCCCCGTCCCATGGAAATGGTTTTGATGGGTCTTGGCGCCTGCTCCTCATTCGACGTGATGAGTATTCTTAAAAAAAGCCGGCAGGACGTGACCGACTGTCACGCCGAGCTGGAAGCAGAACGGGCAGACGCGGTGCCGTCGGTGTTCACCCGAATTCACCTGCATTTTGTGGTCACGGGTCGGGGCCTGAAAGAAAACCTCGTCAAGCGTGCAGTAAGTCTGTCCGCTGAAAAATACTGTTCGGCGGCTATCATGCTGGAAAAGGCCGGAGTAGTAATAACTCACAGCCACGAAATCCGGGACGCATCGTGAAAGGAAAGAAGCCGGAGAACCCGGTCTGGAAATTACGGATGCTGCGACTCGGTCCTAGTCTACCCATTTGGCAGGTCAGTGTGCATAATACGCAGCTTTCTTCGCCGGTCTGCGCAGAGTGACAGCTGATTCATCTCCGGACTACTCTGATACCTGAAAAAACCCCTGGAGGGAGGCTGAACATGGAATCCAAATTACAGCTCCATGGCTTCAACAACCTGACCAAGTCGCTGAGCTTTAATATTTACGACATCTGCTATGCGCAGACCGAAGAGCAGCGCAAAGCCTACATTGATTACATCGACGAGATGTACAACGCCGAGCGCCTGACCCAGATTCTGACCGACGTCGTCAAAATCGTTGGTGCTAACGTGCTGAACATCGCCCGACAGGACTACGAGCCCCACGGTGCATCGGTGACCATGCTGATCGCAGAGCATGAAATCAGTGAGGGCGAACCGGACAACGAGGAATCGCCAGGCCCCCTGCCGGATACGATTCTGGCGCATCTGGACAAAAGCCACGTCACCGTCCACACCTATCCGGAGAGCCACCCTTACGAGGGCATCAGCACATTCCGCGCCGACATTGATGTGTCCACCTGTGGCCTGATTTCGCCATTGAAGGTGCTGAACTACCTGATTCACAGCTTCGATTCCGACGTGGTAACCGTTGATTATCGCGTCCGTGGCTTTACCCGTGATGTTGACGGTCGAAAGCACTACATCGACCACGACATCAACTCGATCCAGAATTATCTGACCGAAGACACCCAGAACGCCTACCAGATGATCGACGTCAACGTGTATCAGGAGAATCTGTTCCACACCAAAATGATGCTCAAGAATTTCAAGCTGGATAACTACGTGTTCGGAGTAAACGCCGACGACTTGCCCACCCAGGAAGCTCAATCGATCGAGGATCGCCTGCGCCGGGAAATGCTTGAAATTTTTTACTCCCGCAACGTCGAATAACGCCCGTCACAGACGGTTCCGGCCAGCCAAACAGCTACCCCCGCCGGAACCGTCAGTTTTTTTGATGCCTCCCTCCAGAATTCTTCGTTTTATAATGTCACCGCATTAACCTCTAATAACGTTATACAGCGACTCAGGAGGCCGTTATGTCACTCAGATCCATTACACGCCGCATTGCCGCCATGGAAACGTCCGACGGCGCCGGGGTGAAAATCAAACGCTCACTGGGCCAGAGCCCCCACACGCGCCTTGATCCCTATCTGATGCTGGATGAGTTCGGATCAGACGAGCCCCGGGACTATATCGCCGGGTTTCCGTCCCATCCCCACCGGGGTTTTGAAACCGTGACCTATATGATCGAAGGCCACATGCTGCATGAAGATCATCTGGGCAATCGCGGTAACCTGAAGAATGGCGGCGTCCAGTGGATGACCGCAGGGCGCGGTATTGTCCACTCGGAAATGCCCCAGCAGGAGTCCGGCCAGATGCGCGGCTTCCAGCTGTGGCTCAACCTGCCGGGCGCTGAAAAAATGAAACCCGCTGGTTACCGGGATATTCAACCGGACGAGATCCCCGATCTGCAACTGGACGATGCCCGGATAAAACTGGTTGCCGGGTCATTGACTATTGACGGCCAGACCCATGATGGCGCCGTAACCGGTGGCTCAACCCAGCCGCTCTACGCGGATATCCATCTGCCGGCGAATGGCCTGGTTCGGGTGCCGGTAACCAGTGGCCTGACCGGTCTGGTGTATCTCTACGAAGGTTCCGCGGGGCTGGAAACGGGATCGGGACCGGAGTCGCTGACCCGTTCCTCCGCCCACATTCTGTCGGACGGGGACGAGATTCGCTTGAGCTCCGGCGCCGAGGGTGCGCGTGTGCTGCTGATCGCAGGCCGTCCCATTGGCGAGCCAGTGGTTCAGTACGGCCCGTTTGTGATGAACAGCCGGGGAGAAATTGAGCAGACCCTGCAGGACTACCGCGACGGCAGGCTAACCGCCTGAAGCTGCGTTCTGGAGAGGCTTGGTTCTGGAGAGATGGCGTTCAGGCAAACGGCTTGTGCGCCATCAGGTCCAGCACCATCGGACGCATGATCAGATCCATCGCCAGTGACATCTTTGTCCCCGGTATCACCAGCGTGTCATACCGGGACAGATGGCTTCCTGCAATCATCTGGAGCAGATACGGAAAGTCCACCTCGGAAGAATCCCAGAAGCGGATCACCACCATGCTTTCGTCTTCGGTGGGCACATCCCTCACCACGAACGGGTTAGACGTATCCACCAGAGGAATTCGCTGGAAATTCACGTGGGTATGGGCAAACTGCGGCACTATGTCGTGAACATAGTCATCCATGCGGTTAATGATGGTTTCGACCACCGCTTCCTGGGAGTAGCCGCGGTTATTGGTGTCCCGGTGGATTTTCTGAATCCACTCCAGGTTCACGATCGGCACGACGCCCACAAGCAAATCTACATATTGGGAGATGTTGTAAGTCTCGGTGATCACGCCGCCGTGCAGCCCCTCGTAGAACAACAAATCCGTGTCGGCGGCCAGCGGGCCCCAGGGCGTGAAAGTGCCCGGTTTGAAACCGGATTCGATCAGCTGGCGGTCCTCGTCATGAACGTACTGGCGGAACTGACCGCTACCGGTGTGGCTGTAGTCGTAGAACAGCGCCTCCAGCTTATCAATATGATTGGCAGCCAGGGCAAAATGGTTGCGCTCACCAAACTGGCCTTTAGCGGCCAGTCGCGCCATCTGCGCCCGGTTATAGCGGTGGAAACTGTCACCGCTGACCATCGCGGCGTGCAAGCCTTCACTGGCAAACAAACGGCGAAAAATTCGGCCGGTTGTCGTGGTGCCCGCCCCGGAGGAGCCGGTAACCGCAATGATCGGGTGGCGTTTTGACATAGCGTGAGAGCATCCAGTGTCTCAGTCCAGGCTACTCAGAAGCCTAGGCTTTTCAATAACAAAGCCCTGCGCGTAATCGGCACCCAGACTTGTCAGCATATCCAGCACTGTACGGGTTTCCACCTGAGACGCAATCACCTCACGCTTCATATAATGGGCCATGTCGATCATCGATTTGACCATGGCGCGGTCGGTCTCACTCTGGTCCAGATCCTTGGTAAAGGCACTGTCCAGTTTGATCAGATCTACCGGCAGGCTGCGCAGGAACTGGAAGGACGTCGGTCCGGTACCAAAGTCTCCCAGACAGAAACGGCAGCCCAGTTCTTTCATCTCTTCAACGAATTCCGAAAGGCTCTGCAGGTCATTAATGGCCGACGCCTCGGTGATTTCGAACCAGATCCTTTCGATAGGCGCGTCTTTCTGGCTGAGCTTGTCGTAAATGAACTCCATCAGCGACTGATCGTTCAGTGAATGCCCCGACAGATTTATGCAGATGCCGCCCATATGGGCCGGATCTGGCGCTTTTTCGCGCAACCAGTCCAGAACATGGCCAACCACCCAACGGTCTACCGCCTGCATGCGGTCGTAGCGCTCGGCCATGCGCACGAAATCCTTGCCGGTGATCAGATTGCCGTTGTCGTCATACATGCTGATCAGGATTTCATATTGGGGCGACATGGTGGTGCCCGGGTGCAGCGGAATCATCTTCTGACAACGCAGCAGCATCCGCTCCTCGTTCAGATCGCCCAGACTTGCGACTTTGGCAGCAATCTGGTCCTGGCGCGCCTGGTCGTGGGCATCCAGAGAGTACTCGATGACCTTGCCATGGCCGCGCTTTTTCGCGCTTTTCATCGCTTCTTCGGACGCTTTCAGCCAGCGCTCACCGTCGGTCAACCCCGGCAACTGGGGCGCCAGCCCGGCGCTGGCAGACAGGTGGTAGCTGCCACTGTCAAAAACGAATTCGGTTTTCTCAATGGCTTCAACAATTCCCCGTGCACCGTCCATGGCGTTTTCTGCCGGCAGCATCAGCGCGAATTCATTGCCCGCCAGACGGGCCAGTGGCATGCCGTCGCCCACATGGCTGCGTAGAATATCCGCGATCTGCTTCAGCGCCCGGTCTCCGGCCTGATAGCCCGCGGTATCGTTCAGTAACCGGAACTGCCGTAAATCCAGGCGCACCAGAGCGCGCTCGTCTTCCCGAATCGCCAATTGCTGTTCCAGCATGCGCTCGAACTCTCGCCGCCCTAGCAGGCCGGTCAGTTCGTCGTGGGTCGATGCCCAGGACAGCTGGTCATAAACCTTCTTCACCATGCGGTCGATGCTTTCGTCCACCAGCGGCCGCTCGTATTGGCTGTCCGGCACAATGATGCCCTTGCGCATCTGCTGGGCCAGGGCTTCCAGTTCCAGCTCCACCACCCGCATGCCCTGATGATTCACAAACACGAACCGGCTGAAGCCCCGGGCAACCCAGACCAGGCGAATGTACTGGGGCTCGTCCGGTTTATCCTGATCCCGCATCCAATCGCCGGTGCGTAATTGCTGGGCGCGGTTGATCCAGCGCTGGAGGCTGCGTTGCTCGCGCTCTGAAACGGTTTTCTCGTCTTTTTCCTTCGGCCCGGCCGACGGCATTTCCACCATTTCTGCAGGCTCTGACGGACTGCGCACCAGAAACTGTTTCAGCTCGTCACGGATCTGCGAAGATGGCATGTGGTTGCTTGAGATCGAAGCCAGGCCATCCTGAATCACCCGCAATAGTTCCGGCAGATTAATGTTGCTCTGGTCGTCACCCGCGAACACCATCAGCGAATCCACAACCGACAGATAATCCTGCCACAACGTACTGTCCTCGCCCTGTCTAATCCACGTCAGTGACAGCAGATCACGCCAGCCACCGTCCAGCAAGCTGACAACAGCGCGGGGAATCGTCCGTCCGCCCAGCTTCTGATCAAGCACCCGGCTTACGGCCTGTTTGGATTCTGCGACTTTCTGGGCACCTTCAGCGGCGGCGGTTACCCGCTCGACGTTACGGCGATAAACCAGGTTCTGCCGGTCGATCAGCATATCCAGCTCACCAACGGCCTTGTCGAACACGCCGGTATCCTGCCCGAAGTCAGTATTGATTCGTTGAATCAGCTCATCAATTCGCCGCTGCACAACGGGGTTGATCCGGCCTCCTTTGACACCAAGCTTCGCCAGCCGGTCCATCACACCGCGCACCGGGCTGTCCCGGTCTTCGAAAAACTCCGGATTGCGCATGACAACCTTCAGCACCGGCACTTCCAGCGAGCGCATACGCTCACGGGCGTAGTCACTGAGCTTGGGGCTTTCAACCACGCTGCTGAAAAAACGGTCGACCACGTCGAGGGTGGACTGTTGTTCCTGTCCCAGAGCGTGCTCACCACTTTCCTTAACCCGTTCAACAACGCGCTCCCGCAAGGTCGTATCCGCCTCAACGGGAGCAGCCTCGACCTGCATCTTCTGGAGCTGCCGATGCAGCTCGCCGGTCGAAAGCTCACGAGCGCCGGGGGCAAAGGTGGCGGGCTCTTCTTCGCCTCTGGCAAGACGGCTTGAGGTCAGGGTACCCAGCAGACTTTTAACGGTAGCAAACGCCGTCTTCGCTGCCGACGAGTAGCCCCGGAATTCTGAAGACGTCCGCTGGCCACTCGCCCGGCGGCTTGACGTCGGGGCTCTGGTTTTGGTCTCCGTCTTGGCCCGGGCAGACTCTGCCCCGGACAGCTCGCTCTCAGGTTCCGGCGGCTGCTCCGGGGGTGGTTGCTCGGGCTCAGACTGGGGTCGGGGGGAAGGCGGCTCACTGAGGTATTTGCTCAGATCCAGATCCGGCAGCACACCATGACGAATCAGGATATTATTGAGTTCCCGATACAGAGGCTCCAGATGCTGGAGAACGGTCTTATCAAATACCCGGAGACAGATTTTTTCCACATCCCGGTTCGCCTTGAGCTGGCTCAATCCGGTGTGAAATGCCTCACAGACCAGGCTGGGCCCCAGAGGATTGTGGTGGCCGGTAGAGTTGGAAACGCCCAACTTGTCGAGCCGGAGTTTCAGCTGCAGCAGATCGCCGCGATACTGGGTATCCGCTTTGGTAACCATCACCCTTAGCGTCAGCCAGTCTTCGAACTCACCTTTGTCGACAACAGCCAACTCAGCGCCAGGCGCGCCCTTGGGGGCAGGTTTCAGCGGTGACTCCAGGCTTCTCGCCATCTGGCGCCAGATGATGCGCTGGCGGGCTTCAAACTGCGCAGCAGCGTCCATCAGTTCGTTGGCCTGCTGGTTATTTGCCGCCTTCTGGGCAGCGTCTCTCAGGCCGGTTATCGTCTGCGAGAGGCAAGTGTCCATTAAAGGTTCAATATACTGGACGACGGTCTTGGCGGCCTGATGCAGCACAAACTGAATGCGGTCGCTGGGTGCTTTGAGAGACACTCTGTCCTGATTCCGGTCAGCACCGACCTGAGTCAGCATGGCATTGATGGCATCGGGATTCGAACGGCTGAAACTGACACCCATGGCACCATCAATCCGGCGGCGCACATCAACAGACAACTCGTGACGCTTGCTGCCGTCTGTGCTGCGAAATCTCACTTTCAGCGCTTCGGCTCCTTGACGCTGTAACAGGGCGTCCAGCTTCCGGGACGTGTCGCCGGAATAACGCACAAACAAACCTTCAGCGCAGAAATCTGCGATCTGACAGGGCAAGGTCTGGCGGTTGCCCAGATCCAGTTGGGCAGCGAGTTTAATGGGCTTACGGGCACTTGAACGACGTTCTTTCGGATCCATGAACTACCTGATTATTGGTAACACCGGTGACCCATTGGGGGTCAGGATTCTGGCCACCGGCCGATGTCTCTTAACAAGGGCTCTTTTCATGGCACAGCTTAGTCAGATCTACCGCTTAACGCTACTTATAGTGACCTGTTTCACAATTTTTTCCGGTTGCTCTTCACTAGGTTATTATCATCAGGCTACCAGCGGCCACCTGTCATTGGTGATGGCCGCCAAGCCTCTGGATGACTGGCTTGCCTTGCCAGATACCCCGCCCCCACTGAAAGCCAAACTGCAACTTGCGCAACAGGCCCGCCATTTCGCGCAAGAACGACTGCGCCTTCCCGTTGGTGATGCCTTTTCCGAATATACGAAACTGGAACGTGAATGGGTTCTGGTCAATCTGGTGGCCGTGCCGGAATTTTCTCTCCAGCCCCATCAATGGTGTTATCTGGTTATCGGTTGTCAGTCTTACCGCGGCTACTACGACCCCGAGGATGCCAGAGCCGAAGCGGCCCGGTTCGCGAATGACAACTACGATATTTTTATCGGTGGCGTGACCGCCTACTCCACTCTCGGCTGGTTTGACGACCCTCTTCACACAGGGTTCACCCGCCTGTCGGACTCCGGGATGGTGACGCTGATGTTCCACGAACTGGCCCATCAGGTGGTGTATATCGCCGAAGACACCGCCTTCAATGAGAGCTTTGCCACTTCAGTGGAACTGGAAGGCCTGCGGCTATGGCAGGAACAACAGGGTAATACCGATGGTTTTGATCAGGCACTGCAGCGGCTTCGTCAGCGCAAACAGACGCTTGATCTGGTGGAGACCACAACCGGCGAACTGCAGGCGCTTTACAGCCAGCACCAAACCATGGCTGAAAGCCAGATGCGGCAGGAAAAGGCTGTCATTTTTGACCAGCTGGCTGAGGACTATCTCGTCCTGGCAGAAGCCTGGGACCAAGCGGGACCTCTGGGAACGAACCCCGGTTCGCTCAACAACGCCCATCTTGCACTGTTTCGGCAGTACAATCAGTACGTGCCCGCGTTTCGGCAACTGTTCCGCGAATCCGGTGAGGATTTTGAAGTGTTCTACGAGGCCGTTATAACGCTGTCCAAACTGGACCGGGAACAGCGCGAGCTGCGTCTAGCGCAGCTAGACCAGCGGTTTCACAAAGACCTTTGATTTGCGGTCGGCGTTGTAGGATGCCAGTTTCGGCCCCGGCAATTCCTGAACCGACGATGGTTTGAACCCCCGCTCCCGAAACCAGTGTTCCGTCTGGGTGGTGAGCGCAAACAACCGCTGAATACCCTGCCCACGGGCCAGCTTTTCAACCATCGCCAGAATGTCATCACCTCGCCCTGCGCGGCGATAGGCCTGATCAACGGCAAAACATGACAGCTCCCCGGCACCCTCTTCCGGGTAGTGATGCAGGGCGGCACAACCAACGATGGTGCCGTCTCTTTCGGCTACAACGTAGCGGCTAATCTCGGTTTCCAGCATGTCCCGGGAGCGGCGAACCAACACACCCTGATTTTCCAATGGCTCGATCAGCCCGAGAATACCGCCAATATCTTCGACTCTTGCCTGGCGAATCTGCTCGTAATTATCACCACTGACCAGGGTGCCTGAACCGTCCCGCGTGAACAGTTCTTCCAGCAACGCGCCGTCCTGCACGTAGCTGATGATGTGGGCCCGACGGACCCCTTTCACACACGCCTCGCAGGCCGCTTTCAACAAATCACCATCATGGCCGCCCACCTTGCCCGCCGACAATCGTTCGGTCGCTTGCCTGGCCGTCAGTTCGCGGATCAGGCTGCCGTCGTCCTCGGGCAGACCCTGATTTTCAGTCAACATAATCAGTTTTTCCGCCTGCAGGGCCGTCGCAACCTGACCGCCTACGTCTTCATAAGAAAGGTTGAAGGCGTCGCCGGTTGGCGAGTAGCCGAGCGGGGGCAGAAGGACAATGTGGCCCAGGTCCAGCAGTTTTTCGATACCGGCCACGTCTACCCGCCGCACCCGGCCGGTGTGGCCAAAATCAATACCGTCCAGAACGCCGACCGGGCGGGCGGTTATGTAGTTGCCACTACTGACCCGGATGCGGGCGTTGTGCATGGGTGAATTAACCAGGCCCATGGACAACTGACTTTCCATATGGGCCCGCAAACCACCGATGGCCTCCAGTACCGGCAACAACTGGGCCTCCGGTGTGACTCGCAAGCCACGATGAAATACCGACTCAGCGCCCATGGCGTCCAGCCGTGCCTGGATCTGCGGGCGGGCACCGAATGCCACCACCAGCCGTATTCCCAGGCTACTGAGCAGTGCGATATCGTGAATAATGTTAATCAGATTGCTGTGGGCGATGGCGTCACCGCCGATCGTCAACACCACCGTGCGTCCCCGATGGGCGTTGATGTAGGGCGATGAATGGCGAAACCCGTGCAGCCAGTCGTTCGATTTCAACCTGCTATCTCCCGCCTAAAGGCAAAACTTGCGGATCAGACCCTGCAGGATTCTGACCGCAGGATCGAGTTGTGACAGTTCCAGAAATTCATCCGGCTGATGGGCCTGATCGATCGATCCTGGCCCCATCACCAGCGTTTCCAGACCCAGTTTCTGCAACCAGGGCGCTTCCGTGGCGAACGCCACCGCTTCGGCGGTGTGGCCGGTGAGCTTCTCGCAGGCCCGAACCAGTTCCGCATCGGCGGCGGTTTCGAACGCCGGCACACCATCGAACAACGGTTCAAACGTCATCGACAACTGCCGGCTTTTGGCCAATGGCTGCATACTGTCGAGGATCTCCTGGCGCAAGGCATTCATGTCCATGCCCGGCAGAGGTCGCAAATCGAAATACAGCTCACAGCGGGCACAGATACGATTGGGGTTATCACCGCCGTGAATGCAGCCCAGATTCAGGGTGGGCACCTGAACCCGGAAGTTCGGGTTGCTGTATTTCTCCTGCCAGCCTTGTCGCAACGCCAACAGGTGGCCAAGGGCTTCATGCATGCCTTCCAGCGCGTTGCGCCCCAGGCCGGGGTCCGAGGAATGCCCGGACTGCCCTTCAAACACCAGCCGCTCCATCATGATGCCCTTGTGCATACGCACCGGCTTCAGCCCCGTGGGCTCACCAATGACCGCATAGCGCGCTTTCGGCCGACCGGCTTCGGCCAATGCCCGCGCGCCGTTCATCGAGCTTTCTTCGTCGGCGGTTGCCAGGATGATCAGCGGCTGTTGCAACTTCTGGCCCACGAAGGCTTTCGCCGCCTCAATCGCCAGCGGGAAAAATCCTTTCATATCGCAGGTGCCAAGGCCGTACCAGCGGTTATCCCGCTCGGTCAGCTTGAACGGATCGCTCTGCCAGCGTTTGTCGTCGAAGGGCACCGTGTCCGTGTGGCCGGAAAGCACGAGCCCCCCCGGCCCACTGCCGAGCGTTGCGATCATATTGACCTTGCCGGGCATATCCGGAACGTCCAGCACCTCTACCTCGAACCCCATGGGTTCGAGCCATTCGGCCAGCGTACGAACCACCGGCTCGTTGCTGTAATCCCATTCAGCCGATGCACTGCTAATGGAAGGCTGGGCAATCAGACGGGCCAGCATGTCCTGGACACCGGGAAGATGTTGTGTGGATCCTGTCATTAAATCGACCTCCGCCCCTGGACGGGACCAGGGAATACACTAGGGGTTCTGGTCGCGACGCCAGACTTCGAACGTGTCAATCAACCGCATAGCAATGGGATAGGCAACCTCGCCGCCGTCGACCAGTCGCACAACTTCCATGCGTTCATCAACGATACCGGCCATGCGGCCTTCTACCCGATTGCCATTGGCCAGAGTGACTCTTACCGTCTGACCGGTCATTGCAGCGGCATCTTCTATATTGGCGGTCTGCCAACCAGGGCCGCCCTCTCGCCCGACACTGTCGACGATCGGCTCCATGGCCTCCGCCGGCACAGCTTCGGGCTCCGGCTCCACTGACGTCAGATACACATCCGGAACCTGCGCCCCATTGTAGAGAATAAACGGTTCGGCCGGGCCCACGGGCACACCCCACAGGGACTGGCCGGGGCTCAGCTCGATGCTCAGTTCGCCGCCTTCGGACAGCCATTGGCGGTAAAGCGCTATAAGTTGGCCACTGGGCTCGAAGCCACGGGCCGCCAGGGCGGCCCTGAAGGATTCCATGACCACCCGGGTCCACTGATCGGTTTCCAGCCCGGCTTCCCGGGAACAGTAGGCTGAGATCCGGCGCATCAGACCACCATCCCGCAAATTGACCGTCATCGGCTCGGCGCTGGAGGTCAGCACGGCTAGAGGCTCAAGAGGGTTGAACCGTGCACCCGGCCAGACCACTTCCACACTGCCAATCTCTGCCGTGGTGATCTCGGCATACAAGCCTGACGCATCCTGGCGAACCAGAGTTTCTCCCTCCAGACCGTTTATACCCAATCGAAACAGGTCACCGCTGCCAAGCTGTTGACGATGATCGGGACCACAAACAGGCGCAAACAGAATCGGGGCCCGGCCGTTGTCTGACGCCGTCACCCAATTACTGAACAGCCCTTCCCCAAGCGGCATAGAGAGCTGCTCGCCGCGCAGCGTCCATCGCGGCGGCAGGACCGCAGGATCCAGTAGAGCATTGATCAACGCCACCGGGGATCCGGCATCGAAAAAAAGCCGCCCAACCGTTAAAGGCTGAGACAATCGAAAATCCTTGTACTCGCCGTCGGCGAAAGTCAGCGAACCTGCTATGCCGGAACGGATTTTACCCGGGCTGATCACGCCGATGTCGTTGATCATACTATTTGCTTCAGACAAGCGTTGATCCACCAGCCACCAGACACCCGCTTTGAAAGTCAGGTAACCGGCCAGCGCCAGTATAACCAGCAAGATAAGCAGGCGCTTCATGATTCATTCCTTTTACAGCCGCACTTGGCCCGCATCAATTCCGGGAGATCAGCGTGCCCACGCCTTCGTCAGTGAAGATTTCCAACAGCGTGGCATGGGCCACTCGGCCATCAATGATGTGGGCTGTTCGAACGCCATTTTCCACGGCGCTCAGCGCGCAGCGGATTTTCGGAAGCATCCCGCCGTGAATGGTTCCGTCTTCGATAAGCTCATTGACCTGCTTTGCGGTCAGCCCGGTCATCACTTTGTCTTCCTTGCTTTTAAGGCCGGACACGTTGGTCAGAAGAATCAGCTTTTCCGCCTTCATCGCCTCCGCGACTTTCCCGGCCACCAGGTCGGCGTTAATGTTATAGGAAGCACCATCCGGCCCCACACCAATCGGCGCAATGACCGGAATCACATTACTTCGGGTCAGCATCTCGATGACTTCCACATTGACGCTGGCCACTTCGCCGACGTGACCGATGTCGATGATTTCCGGGCGCTCCACTTCCGGCGACCGATTCACCACCTCAAGCTTTTTGGCACGGATCAGGTTTGCGTCTTTGCCGGTCAGCCCGACCGCGGTGCCGCCATGGGAGTTGATCAGTGAAACAATCTGCTTATTGACCTGGCCGCCGAGCACCATCTCTACGATATCCATCGTCTCGCTGTCGGTCACTCTCATGCCGTTTACAAAGCGTGACTTGATGTTCAGCCGTTCCAGTAAACCACCAATCTGGGGTCCGCCACCGTGAACCACGATCGGATTGATGCCCACCAGTTTCATCAGCACCACGTCCCGGGCGAAGCTGCTCTTCAATTCGTCGTTTTCCATGGCGTTGCCGCCGTACTTGATTACGACGGTCTTGCCGGTAAAACGCTGAATATACGGCAGGCCATTGCTGAGTACAGCCGCCACCTGCATTGCGGTTTCACGATCTAAAGCCATTCAAATTGCCCTGAAAATTAAAAAGAAAAACCTCAGAAGTCAGCCACAAGGTCCGGAGCCGCCTTACCCAACTGCTCCCGGAAAACGGATTTGATACGCTCCAGCGCCTCATCGCTTTCAGCCTCAAAACGAAGCACCAGCATGGGCGTGGTATTGGATGCCCGGCACAGCCCCCAGCCGTCACTGAACTCGACACGAATGCCGTCAATGGTGCTGATACTGCCATCGCCAAAGTCACCCTTCTGGCCTAGCCGCTCGATGATGCCGAACTTGGTCTGCTCGGTCACTTCCACGTTCAGTTCCGGGGTACTGACGTCCTCCGGGAATTCCTCGAACACTTCACCGCTATCCCGGTCTTCAATGCCCAGAATTTCCAACAGGCGTGCGGCGGCATAGAGGCCATCGTCGAACCCAAACCAACGTTCGCCGAAGAAGATGTGCCCGCTCATCTCACCGGCGAGCAAAGCCCCGGTCTCTTTCATCTTGGCCTTCATCAGGGAATGTCCGGTTTTCCACATGATCGGCCGGCCGCCAGCTTCGGAAATAACGCCCGCCAGGCGGCGACTGCACTTGACGTCATACAGAACATCAGCGCCGGGATTCCGCGAGACAACATCTCTGGCAAACAACATCATCAGGCGGTCCGGCCAGATGATTTTACCGGTGTTGGTGACCACACCCAGGCGATCGCCGTCGCCATCAAATGCCAGCCCCAGATCTGCTTTTTCCGACTTCACGGCGGCAATGAGATCTTTCAGATTCTCCGGCTTGCCTGGATCCGGATGATGGTTCGGGAAGTCCCCGTCCACCTCACAGTAAAGTGGCACAACCTCGCAACCCAGTTCCTCTACCAGTATCGGAGCCAATTCGCCGGCAATGCCGTTTCCGGCATCCAGCACGACCTTCAACGGTGCGGCAACGGCAATATCGCCAACAATCCTGTCAAGATAGGCTCGACGCATATCCTGAGACGACTGACTGCCCCGGCCACTGACAAAATCACCGGTCTGAATTCGTTGCAGCAATCGCTGGATCGCCTCGCCCGAGAGTGTCTCTCCGCCAAGCATGATCTTGAGGCCATTATAGTTGGCCGGGTTGTGGCTACCGGTCACCATCACGCCGGACCCGGTACCCAGCTCGTGCGTGGCAAAGTAGAGCACCGGCGTTGGTATCGCCCCAAGATTGATAACGTCACAGCCGGCCGCCATAATGCCGCTGCCCAGGGCGTCCGCCAGTTCCGGGCTGGAATGCCGCCCGTCAAAACCAATGCAGATGGTTTTAACGCCCCGATCAATGCCTTCACTGCCAATCGCGCGACCGATCACTCTTACCGTGTCGGCACTCAGGGTTTCACCGACGATGCCGCGTATATCGTAGGCGCGGAAAATGGTTTCCGAGACAGCGACATCCGGCAGCGACATCTCTTCCACCCTCGGTGAGTCATCCAGAGCGTCAGAGCCTCCGAATCCCAACACATCGTCGTCGCCGTCCAGCATGTCGATGTCGAGCATGTCTTTTTCTTCGAACAGCGGTTCGTCGGCAACGTCACCACTCTCTCCGGCCGACGCTGCCTTCTTTTTCGGCCGCGCCGACTCGGCTATTTTGGCCGCCCGCTTATCGACCATCCGGGATAGCCTGGTCAGCACATCCGCAGTTGAAGCGATCATGTCCCATTTGAACGCGGGGGCTTTGACCCGCTCGCCACCAAACACCTTTTGCGCCCACTGGACGAGCACAGTGACCTCCTGGCGCAAGCTGCGCTGAGCGCCGCCCAGCAGAAGCCAGACCAAAACCGCAGCCAGCAACGCCGGCGCAAGGATCAGAATACCGATAGCCACCATACTTATCAGAGGGGCCGGTGCGGACGCCGGCTTATACCTGAGCTTCCAGTCCGGATTGGCCAGGTTGCGCTCAACGGCGGCGCCCTGCCCGCTGCCGTCGCTGACAATAACCGGATTCGATCCGTTCACGGACTGGATAATTGCAAATTCCCCGCGCAGCTCCTCATTCAAACCCGACAGCAAAGGCTTCAGTAAATTGGCATCGAACACAACCAGAATGCTGCCAATCACCGCGTTGCCAGTTACCCTGCGAATCGGCGCTGCCATCTGCAGATACCATTGATCATCCCGAGGAAATGCATCCGGATTCAGAGGACGACCGGTCTCGGCCCGCCGAGCCAGATCCAGCCCGGAAAAACCAAGGGTCGCCTCACTGGAAGTGCGGGGTATATTGTCGTAGGGAAACAGGTACACCGCCAGAACATCCGGTAAGGTCCCGGTGAGCGAGACAGTGGCTGCAGACAACGAACCCTCTCCTTCGAGCGCTTGCCGGACATAGTCCTGCCGGCCAACACCGGCGACAACGGACTGCAACAAACTAAGCTGTTGATTGACCCGCGCAGCGGCTGTATCAGCCGCAACGGCAACCTGAGCCTGGTAACGGCGCGATTCGGCAGGAACGACCAGCAGGAAATACACCAGCGAGGCCGACACCAGGCCAGCCAATACCACCACCAGCGCCTGCTTCAGGGCAACGGAACTCAGCCGCTTATATTTGTGATCCGAAGCCGAGTCCCCGGCGTTGGCCTGCTTTTTGGCCGGTTTGGCGTTCGCTCTGGAGTCGACCGCTCCCTTGTCTGCGTCCGCGTTTTTCTTTTTGCCAAGCTTCATAGTCCATCCTGCTGATACAAGCGTCCGGATTTATTGGTTATCTGGAAAATTCTGCAGAGTTAGCGAGAGTATAGACCCTCCCGACCAAACTGTTGCGCCGGAAATCAGTGACTGCCCGTGGAACCAAATCCGCCTTCCCCGCGGCTGCTCTGATCAAACTCGGTAACAACCTCGAAATCGGCCTGCACCACCGGCACCAGAACCAGTTGCGCAATCCGCTCGCCCACTTCCACGGTAAATTCCGTGTTACCCCGATTCCAGCAGGAGACCATCAGCTCGCCCTGATAATCCGAGTCGATCAAGCCGACCAGATTGCCAAGCACAATGCCGTGCTTATGCCCGAGTCCACTGCGGGGCAGAATCATCGCGGCCAGGGAAGGATCGGCAATGTGCACCGAAAGCCCGGTTCTGATCAGTTCGGTCTGGCCCGGCTGAAGCGTCAGGGGCTTGTCCAGACAAGCACGCAGGTCCAGCCCGGCGGAACCTTCGGTGGCGTAGGAGGGAAATGGCACACTCTTCCCGATCCGGTCATCCAGAATTCGAACCTGAAAGGTCTGGCGAGTCATATGTTTTCCTGTGATTCAGTTTTGATCGGTCAATTGGTTGGCGATCAGCGCAATCAGGCGCCGGGACAGACTGGTTTTGGATTCCGGCCCCAGGCTCTCGCGGCCGCCGGGCCAGAACACCGTGACAGCATTGTCATCGCTGTTAAAACCCAGCCCCGGCGCAGACACATCGTTCGCCACAATCATATTCAGGTGCTTTCGCGACATCTTGTCGAGGGCGTAGCCTTCCAGATCCCGGGTTTCCGCGGCAAAACCGACGGTGAAAGGTGCATCCGCTCTCCCCGCAATGGTGGCCAGCGTGTCCGGATTACGCACCAGCGCCACATTCATCGCATCGCTCGATTTTTTGATCTTGTCACTGGCGCAGACGTCCGGACGGTAATCCGCAACTGCAGCCGTGGCGATAAACAGATCACAACCCTTATCCACCGCACAGCTGGACACGTCCAGCATTTCCTGAGCGGTGGTCACGAAACGACGCTCAACTCCAGCAGGGGCATCCAAAGCCACCGGCCCACTTATCAGCGTAACCTCAGCGCCCGCCGCGCTGGCAGCCGACGCCAGGGCGTATCCCATTTTGCCTGAGCTGTGATTGCTGATATATCGCACCGGATCGATGGGCTCCCGGGTAGGGCCCGCGGTGATCACCACACGCTTGCCGCTCAGGGCGCCCTTTCCACTGCCAGCGATCAGCTCAAAAAGCGCCGCCGGTTCCAGCATGCGGCCAGGCCCTACATCGCCGCAGGCCTGGGAACCCTGATCCGGACCCCAAAGCTGAATCTGCGGGTCCGATTCCAGCAACCCGATATTTCGCAGGGTCCGCCGGTTGCTCCACATCGCCTGATTCATGGCCGGCGCCACGGCAATGGGTGACTCGGTTGCGCAGCAAAGGGTGGTCAGAAGGTCATCGGCCATACCGTTCGCAAGCCGGGCAATGAAATCGGCAGAGGCCGGCGCCACAACAATTTGATCCGCCCATTTTGCCAGCTCGATATGACCCATGCCGGCCTCAGCGTCCGGGTCCAGCAGAGAAGTCCTGACCGGCTCGCCACTTAATGCCTGAAAAGTCAGCGGCGTCATAAAGGCCTCGGCGCCGCGAGTCATAACCACCCGCACTTCCCGGCCCGATTTTTTCAACAAGCGCACCAGTTCCGCACTCTTATAGGCGGCTATGCCCCCGGTTACCCCGAGCAGGATTCGATGAGCGGCCATAGTGACTCCAGTCCGATGACTCCGTGACAGCTGCGCGTGGATCGTGACGCCCTGTACATCATATAAATGAAAGGCTTATAAGATAGCACGTCCACGCGCTTCGGACAGCCCGCTCCGCGTGGTAAACTGGTTTCCGACATCCGTTTTAAACTCTATAAAAATCTGCACAGGATGTGCGGACAACACGAAGGGAATCGAATATGCCAACGCCACACTGGCCAGAAGATGAGCGGCCGCGAGAGAGACTACTAGCCCACGGCGCCAGCAGCCTTTCAGACGCGGAATTACTCGCCATTTTTCTGAGGACCGGCACCGCGGGCATGCCTGTGATGGCGCTGGCACGGCACCTTGTTGAAGAGTTTGCCGGGCTCCGGGGCCTGATGGCCGCCTCCCACAGGCAATTCTGCGCCGTAAAAGGGTTGGGCACGGCAAAATATACCCAGGTACAGGCCGCCATGGAGATGGCTCGCCGGGTGATGGATGAACCGCTTCGTCAGGGCGACCCGTTGCGGTCACCGGAAGATACCCGTCGATTTCTCAGCAGCCGGCTGGGCACTTATCCCCACGAGGTGTTCTCAGGCCTGTTCCTGGATAACCGGCACCGGGTCATTCGTTACCAGGAACTGTTCCGGGGCACGATCGACGGCGCCGCGGTCTATCCCCGGGAGGTAGTCAGGCAGGCGCTGGAGGTGAATGCTGCAGCGGTGATCTTTGCCCACAACCATCCTTCCGGTGTCGCGGAGCCCAGCCAGGCGGATGTATCCCTGACGCGACGACTGAAAGAGGCGCTGGAGCTGGTGGACATCAGGGTTCTTGACCATATGGTCGTGGGCCACGGTGAGGTAATCTCCCTCGCCGAACGTGGACTGATGTAAAGGATGCGTCTGACAAGGGCAGACGCTGGCCAAAATCCCAACAATTTTTTGCGTTGGGCAGGCAGTTCTGGTATAAAAGCGTCCCTTTCTGGCGGCGTCTGGCGAGCAGCGTGCATTGTTTAACGCAAGCGAAAAACCAGAAACGCGATTGAACGAATTAAAAACGTATTTTCAGGACCCTAGCTCAGGTCGGAGGCAAGTATGTCCAGAGTCTGTCAGGTTACCGGTAAGCGACCGGTATCCGGTAACAACGTTTCTCACGCGATGAACCATTCACGTCGTCGTTTTCTACCCAATCTGCAGAGCCACCGGTTCTGGGTTGAGTCCGAAAAACGCTTCGTGAAGCTCCGTGTATCCACCAAGGGTATACGTGTCATCGATAAAAAAGGCATTGACGCTGTGCTGGCCGATCTTCGTGCCCGCGGCGAGAAATTTTAAGGAGCCGCATCATGCGCGAAAAAATCAAGCTGGTTTCATCAGCAGGTACTGGTCACTTTTATACGACCAACAAGAACAAGCGTAATACCCCGGAAAAAATCGAGATCAAAAAGTACGATCCGGTTGTCCGCAAGCACGTTGCGTACAAGGAAGCCAAGATCAAGTAAATCCGATCTGGCAATCTGAAGAACCCGGCCGAAACGCCGGGTTTTTTTATGGCCGCTTAAAACTTGCTGACGTAGCCTTTCGGCAGCGCAATATCCATGGCTACCGGTAAATGATCGGACACCGGAAAGCTCACAACCTCGGAGCGACGGATTTCCAGGCTTGGGCTTACAAGGATGTGGTCCAGCGCCCGCTCGGGCCGCCAGCTTGGGAAGCTGTGGGCGGTATCGGGCAGTGGAATCAGGTTGGCGTGTTTGAGCGGTGTATCTCTTAGCAACTGTTCTGCGTGGTTGTTGAGATCTCCCATCAACACAACATGCTGATAATCCGAGATCAGATCCCGGATAAAGCCAAGCTGTCGGTGCTGCGCCGCCTTGCTCAAAGACAGGTGCAGCATAACCAGCACCAACGGATCATCTTCCGAACCGTAACGAGCCACGATGGCACCGCGCCCCGGAATCAGCCCCGGCAGCTTATGCTCTTCCACACTAAGAGCCCGGTACCGGCTCAACAACCCGTTACTGTGCTGGGCGAACTGTCCGAGGTTGCGGTTGAGCTGCTGATACCAATAGGGTATGCCCGCCGCTTCCGCCAGATACTGGACCTGATTGATATACCCGCTGCGCAGGCTGCCACCATCACATTCCTGCAGCGCAACAACATCATAATTGCGCAGCAGGGCGGCGATACGGTCCAGATTTTCAATGCGCTTTCGATTGGGCAAAAAGTGCTGCCAGCTACGAGTGACGTAATGCCGGTACGAAGCCGTGTTGATGCCCACCTGAATATTGAAGGTAAGAAGGCGGATGTGTCGGTGCGGCTCAAAATCCGGAACATGATCGTCCCCGGAGCTACTGCCCCGGACCGCATTAACAGGCTTCAGAATACCCTCTAGCTGCTTTCTGATACGTGCGTACATAAACGGCAGCTCTGGTTTATAACGACTCTGTTGTCTACGAGCCTATCGTTCCTGCTCAACCAGGTAATCAACAACTCGAAGTGCCGCTTCGTGGCTGCCTGCCATGCTGGCGGTCACCCGGTATTTGCCGGCCACGATCATGGTCGGAGTCCCTGTTACCCGTGCACCACGGATCATTGACTGGGCCTGCTGCATCCGGGCATTCACTCCGAAGCTGTTGTAATTACTCAGGAAAACCTCGCCATCCACGCCGTATTCTGCCACAAAATCAGCCAGCGCTTCGCCGGTACTCAGTTGCCTGCGTTCGCCGGCCAGTGCCTCGAAGAAAGCATCGTGCACCTTATCCAGTTCGCCCATGGCCTCAACCGCATAAAACGCCTTGGCGTGCGGCTCCCAGGAACGACCCAGCGCGGCGGGAATCTGCACATAGTTAACGTACTCCGGCGCGTTCTCAACCCAGCTTTCGATCAGCGGCTTGAACGAATAGCAGTGGGGGCAGCCGTACCAGAACACTTCAGCCACTTCGACCCCGGTGTCGCTGGCGGTTCTGACCGGAACGTCCAGAACGGCATAGTCACGCCCCTCCTGGAACGACTGAGCGTTGGCCTGCGCCAGAAACAGCAATGCGAACAGTGAAACACCAAGGGTTCGGAACATTCGGATAACTCCCGTCATTCTTGTTCTCCGCTTTTATTGAAAGAGATTGGGTTGATTATGACCCAGTGACAGCGAAAAGTTCCACCGTCCACATATTAAAGGTCGGTAAACCACGACCGTCAGCCATGACCAACAAAAAACCCCGCCGCGGCGGGGTTTTCAGAGTCCGTTCGACAGGTCCGGATCAGTTCAGGCCCGAAACATAGCTGGCAACGGCTTCGATTTCCTGATCTGTCAGCTTCAGGGCGACGTCCATCATAATCGACGAATTCTGACCGCTGTCACGCTCACCGTCCCTGTAAGCCGAAAGTTGCGCAGCGATATAGTCGGCATTCTGACCACTGAGCCGCGGGTAACCAGCCGCTTCAATGCCACTGCCGTTCGGGCTATGACAACCTGCGCACGAGGGCACACCCGACGCCATGTTGCCGCCGCGATACAGAGCCTGACCCTGCTCAACCAGATCAGGATCTGCCTGCCCAACCGGCATGGACTGGCTATCGAAATAGGCTGCCAAATCCTGCAGATCCTGGTCAGAGCTGTTGTCCAGCAGACCCGTCATGGAGGCGATCATGCGCTCCTGGTCTTTGATCAGAACCAGTTGCTGATAAAGATATTTCTCACCCAACCCCGAAAGTTTCGGGTAATTCCCCGCAATGGGCTTCGCGCCGCCCGCCCCGTGACACCCGGCGCAGACCTGCGCGTTTGCTTCACCTGCTTCAGGATCTCCTGCCCCGTGCGCCATCGCTATGAGGCCGACACCGAGAACAACTCCTGCGATCAGTTTCTTCATGCTCGCTCCGCTTCTCTCATCCAAAAGTATTCTTCGTTATGCAGCCGGCAGGCAAAGGTCGGAAAGACACAAACCGGGGCTGGCGGCGGCTACTCAAGGCGTTCCGCCAATAATTGGTGTAGCATTATACATTAATCCCTGACAACTGAAATCCAATAGGAACTCTGATCTCCGTGATACCTGACGCGACCACCAAAAGCCTGTCATTCAACAGCGCCCGTTTTCTGATCAGTGCCTCCCGACTGGAGGAGTGCCCGGTCGATCAAGGCGCGGAAGTCGCCTTTGCAGGCCGCTCCAATGCCGGTAAATCCAGCGCCATCAATACTATCACCACTAATGGGAAACTGGCACGAACCAGTAAAACCCCGGGGCGCACCCGGCTGATCAACTTTTTCTCCCTGAACCGCGAGAACTGCCGCCTGGTGGACCTTCCCGGCTACGGTTACGCCAGAGTATCACGCGACCTGAAAGATGATTGGCAGAAACACCTGGGGCACTATCTGAACGACCGCCGCTGTCTGCGCGGTCTCGTGCTGGTAATGGACATCCGACACCCGCTGACGGATTTCGACCAAATGATGGTGCAGTGGTGCGACCATAGCAAGCTACCGCTGATGATTCTCTGCACGAAAGCCGACAAACTGAAATTCGGCCAGGCAAAAACAGCGATGATGGACATCGCCAAAAAGCTGGAAGGTGTGGCGTGCCTTGAACATCTGGTGATGTTTTCAGCGACCTCGAAACGGGGTCTGGATGAGACGCAGAGCGCGCTGACGAATTGGCTAGAGGCGACGTAGTACCCGGATAAAAAAACGGCCTGCCAGGCTGTGACAGACCGTGAAACGTCAGGGTTTGTGACGTGCTACACCTGAGCACTCTGACAAGAGAGCCAGGCAGGCGCCGATAATGTCCGAATTACCAACGCCTTACTTCTATGACAGTCGTTTTCCGACAAAGTTCTCCACCGATTTGCCGACGATCAGCCCGGTTTAGCGAAGACTACTTGTGGCAGGCGCAAGGCGATCTGAGGCTTGCGGTAGCTCAGGACGGTATTTCTCCCGCAGGGCCATAACCTGCTCGCGGTATCGCGACGTCAGATAAGGCGCCTCGAGAGTCAGGACTTGGTAGATACCCTGTTTCAGGTGCGTCAGCGTGAGGCTGCCGTCGCCCTCGCTGGCATGAGCCGTTTTCAGGTAGGCCATCCAGTTGGTAATCACCAGCCAGACGTTAAGGGACATGGCCGATCGCAGGTCCTCGGGCTGAGGCTCGACAATGCCGGCCTCTGCCAGCTTTTCGAATATCCGGCTGATAGCGCTCAGACAACGATTGGTAAACTCCCGGTAGTCTTCCCGGAGTCGTGGGTCGCTGTCGAGCAGGTATTCCAGATCCCGATAAAAGAAACGGTAGCTCCACAAGCCATCGAACACCGATTCCAGATAAGACGTCAGGTCGTTCAGGGTAATGGGGCGGTTTTCCGGTATATCGAGATAGAAATCCACCAGCTTTTCGTATTCCAGAAAAATCTCGTAAATAATGTTCGACTTGTTGCGGAAGTGGTAATAGAGGTTGCCGGGCGATATTGCCAGGTTCGCCGCAATGTGATTGGTGGTCACGTTGCGCTCTCCGCGCTCGTTGAAAAGCGCCAGGCTGGACAGCAGAATCTTGTCTCTGGTTTTCATGAATTCGGCACCTGGCCCCGCTGACTTGACTACCTAGAGTATATACTCTAATAATAGCCTACAGTGCAAATTGCACACTTTTTCACCACCGATGTCTGCGCCCCGCCGGCCCGCATCGCAAGGAGAGAACAACTATGGTTGCCAACGTTGTGCAGCTGACTGAAAGCAAGAAACAGATTCAGCATAACCATCGCATCTTCGATGATCAGAAGAAGGCATTTCGCAATAACCCGATGCCTTCGCTGGCCGAGCGTCAGGAAAACCTCAAGCGGCTCAAGCGGGTGTTGATTGCCAATCAGGAACGCCTGCTGGAAGCCATGGACCGGGATTTCAGCTGCCGCTCCAGAGACGAGTCACTGATCGCCGAGATCATGCCGTCAGTCCAGGGCATCAATTACTCCCTGAAAAACCTGAGCGGCTGGATGAAGCCGTCCAAACGCCACGTCTCCATGTTGTTTCAGCCAGCCAGCAACCAGGTGCACTACCAGCCAAAAGGTGTGGTGGGTGTCATTGTTCCCTGGAACTATCCGCTGTACCTGGCGGTGGGGCCGCTGGTTGCGTCCCTGTCGGCCGGCAACCGAACCATGATCAAGATGTCCGAGTTTACACCGCACACTTCTGCCCTGGTCCGGGAGCTGATTGAATCTACCTTTCCTGAGGATCTGGTCAGCGTGATCAATGGTGAAGCGGACGTTGCCGCCGACTTCTCGGCACTGCCCTTCGACCACATGCTGTTCACCGGTTCCACCTCTGTGGGCAAACTGGTGATGAAGGCGGCGGCGGAAAACCTCACGCCGGTTACCCTTGAACTGGGCGGCAAATCCCCGGCCATCGTGGCAAATGACGTACCCATGGAAGACGCCGCCCAGCGCATCGGGTTCAGCAAGGCCCTGAATGCGGGCCAGACCTGCGTCGCACCGGATTACGTTCTCTGCCCGGCAGACCGGGTGCAGGAATTTGTGGATGAGTTCCGTAAGCAGTTCACCGCTATGTACCCGACCCTGCGGGATAATGACGATTACACCGCGATAATCAACGAGCGCCAGTACAACCGGCTGCAGAGCTATCTTGACGATGCCCGGGAAAAGGGTGCCAACCTGATCGAGATCAACCCGGCCCAGGAAAACCTGAAAGACGGCACGCGCAAGATGCCCATTACCCTGGCCCTGAACACCACGCCGGACATGAAACTGATGCAGGACGAGATCTTTGGCCCCATTCTGCCGGTGATCACCTACGGTAATCTGGACGAAGCCATACACTACATCAATGACCGGCCCCGCCCGCTGGCGCTTTACTATTTCGGCTACGAAAAGTCCCAGCAGGAATATGTTACCCAGAACACCATTTCCGGCGGCATGTGCATAAATGATGCAGTCATGCACGTAGCCCAGGACGACCTGCCATTCGGCGGCGTAGGCGACTCCGGGATGGGCCACTATCATGGCAAGGAAGGCTTCCTGACCTTCTCGCATCAACGCGCCATCTTCAGCAAACAACGGTTCAACAGTGGTAAGTTTGTCTACGCGCCGCACGGTACCGCTGCCCACAAAATGATCTATAAGCTGTTCATTCGATAGCAGCAACGGGGTATTTGCGACGATGGACCGTCGCAGCTGACGGATGACAGCCGTGCCCGGCATTTTTGTTCGCCGGCAAGGCTGATATCCTGTCGATCTGAGTCAATAAGGAGCACAGAATGACAAAGGTCGTCTACCCCGGCACGTTTGACCCCATCACCAACGGCCACACAGACCTGATTGAACGCGCTGGGCGGCTTTTCAGCGAAGTGGTTGTTGCCATCGCCTACAACCCCAAGAAATCTCCGCTTCTCTCCCTGGATGAGCGCTGCGAACTGGTAGCATCCGCCACTGCACACCTGCCGAACGTTACCGTGACCGGATTCAGCAATCTGCTGGCAGACTTTGTTCAGGAACAGGGAGCAACGGTGATATTGCGGGGCTTGCGTGCGGTCTCGGATTTCGAATATGAATTCCAGCTTGCGGACATGAACCGGCGGCTGGCGCCGGAGGTGGAAAGTGTATTCCTGACGCCGGCCAATCACCTGTCCTACATTTCGTCGACACTGATTCGGGAAATCGCATCCCTCGGCGGAGACGTGTCAGAGTTCGTCGATCCGACCGTTGAAAAAGCCCTGCAGAAGAAATTCGCTGCCAAACAGGGCTGAAAGAAACCCCTCAGAACAGAGGTGGAAGCGGCAGAGTGTTTCCATTGATTTTCAGGGCCATATCTTCAAGCTTGCCGGAAAGGCGCAGCTTGTCCCCATCCTGCACGACCATCCCCTGCTTGATCAGCGGTGCAACCTGCAGGGCCAACGCAGGGTTTTCGTCAACCAGTACCGTCGGCATGCTGATATCGAAATTGCCAGTAAGACCCTGCATGACCATCATGGATTGAGACTTCTCGTCGTCTGACAGCTGCGGATGACTGATCATCAACTCACCCCTGACCGGCCCTTGCGGCGTGCTCAGATCAATTTTCGGGAATCCGAAACTGAAGCCTTCCGCCGCTAGACCCAGCATGGCCGCGCTGACCCTCTGGAACGATTGCATCTGCTGCTGCAACATGGCCTGAGGATCAGAATCCACAGCCGATGCCGCTGATGCCTGCTGCATATCGTTCACGGCAGAGGAAATCTCATCCAGACTGGCAACATCCAGGTCATCAAACCGAACCTGTATCTCATGAGGACCAAATTCCACACCGTTGGTTTCCAACCTATCCAGTTGAATGCTGGAGTCCCCGTTCAGCCGCTTGCCACCCGCCGATGCGTCGCTCTGGCTGGTGATGGTCAGGCCGTCGAGACGCACTGCGGGCTGTGCAGGCGCATTGAATTGCAGACTGGCCAGAGTCACGGTGCCGCCGCCCAGCCAGAGATCTCCGGTCAGATGTTCCAGAGTCTGATCCATCCGGAAATCCTGCACAACAATGGCCATATCCGGACCGGTTACCGACATACCGGGCCACTCCAACTGGATATCGAGCTCTGAACCGGCTGCACCGATATCCGCTCGGCCATGAGCCCTTGAAATGTTCAGCGTCTCCCCGGTTTCTGCATCGGTGACGTCCACCTCAGGCACCGTCACTTCGATTGTTGCCGAGCCCCACAGGCGGGTTTCAAGCGTCAGGCGGGGCTTTTCGTCGGGGAAAAATTTTCGTGCCTCCGCGCTTATTTGATCGGTGGCGGAAAAATCCATCAGGCTACCAGTTACCCCGTGGCTGACCCGGGCCTCGTAGTCAAAGCTTTGCTGCTCTCCGTCTTCGGGGGCAATAAACGTGATGGCTCCGCGGACACGGGCGTCCATATAGCCGCGGTCGTATTCCCGGGTCTCCAGTTTCAGAACGTTCTGGGCGTCGTTAAAGCCGGATTCGACGTCCTGCCATTGCTGTTCCGTATAGTATCCGACGCCCCATGGCGTGATTGCCCCGAGAGCCAGCACGACAGCGCCAGTGATCATCCATTGTGTTTTCAAAGCTTTTTCTCCCTGTAACGCTTCTGCTGACGATTAATTGGATGTGCCGGTCAGGCGCTCAAGCAGAACCAGCTGGGACGCCAGACGCTCTTCGCCTTCGGCGGGCTGATTCTGAATGTAACTGCCGTCGGACTGCAAGATCCACGACTGGCAATTGTCGGCCAGGTAGGTGTCCAGATCTTCGCGCAGCCGCCCCGACAGAGCGGGATCTTCGATCGGGAAAGCCGTTTCGACCCGGTTCAGCAGGTTTCTTTCCATGCCATCTGCACTGGAGCAGTAGACGTCCGGCCGACCGCCATTGCCGAAATAATACACCCGGGTATGTTCCAGAAAACGGCCGATGATCGAGCGCACCCGGATGTTATCGGACAGGCCCGGTACTTCCGGGCGCAAACAGCAGACCCCGCGAATAATCAAATCAATTTTGACACCGGCCTGGGATGCCCGGTAGAGCGCCTTGATCAGCTCCCGCTCTGTCAGTGCGTTGAATTTGAAAATGATCCGCCCCCGGGTGCCGAGTTCGGCTTCACGATCCACCAGGGCCAGCAGCCGTGTGTGCAGCGTGAACGGCGAGTGAAACAGTTTTTTGATCTTCAGCGCCTTGCCCATGCCCGTCAGCTGCTGGAACAACTTGTTCACGTCGTCACTGATGGATTCATCGCAGGTCATGAAGCTGTAATCCGTATACAGCCGGGCATTACCCGCATGATAGTTACCGGTGCCAAGGTGCACATAGCGGCGCAAACGGCCTTCTTCCCGGCGCACAATCAGAATCATTTTGGCGTGGCATTTGTACCCCACCACGCCATACACCACGATCACGCCCGCTTCCTGCAGGCGACTGGCCAACTCCAGGTTTTCAGCCTCACTGAATCTGGCCCGGAGTTCGATAATCGCGGTGACTTCCTTGCCACGCCGGGCGGCGTCCATCAGCGCTTCAACGATTTCGGAGTCGGCACCGGTGCGGTAGAGCGTCTGACGGATAGCCAACACCTGCGAGTCTTTGGCGGCCTGGCGCAACAGGTCCACCACCGGGCTGAAATTTTCATAGGGGTGCAGCAACAACAAAGGACGCTTGCGGATAGCGTCGAACATCGAATCCTTGCTGCGAATCACGCGCGGGATTGACGGAGAGAAGTTGGAATAGGTCAGGTCCGGCCTTTCCACCAGGCCGCCCACCGCCATCAGACGGGTAAGGTTGACCGGGCCATGTACTTTGTAGAGATCCCGGTCGGTCAGGCCGAACTCGCTGAGCAGAAACTGCACCAGCTCCTCCGGGCAATTGTCCGCAACCTCCAATCTCACACCGTCACCGAAACGCCGGCTGAGCAGCTCGCCACGCAGGGCCGAGGCCAGGTCCTCAAGGTCTTCTTCCAACTCCAGATCGGCGTTCCGGGTCAGACGGAACTGGTAACAGCCTTTGACCACCATGCCCGGAAACAGCTCTTCAGTATGGGCGTGAATCATCGAAGACAGGAACACCATATTCTCGCCACCGCTGCAGATCTCGTCGGGCAGGCGAACCAGGCGCGGGAGGGAGCGAGGCGCCGGCACGATGGCCATGCCGGTTTCACGGCCAAAGGCGTCCTTACCATCCAGCTCAACAATGAAATTCAGGCTTTTGTTCACCAGGCGCGGAAAGGGATGGGACGGATCCAGCCCGATCGGGCTCACCACCGGCAGGATTTCGTCTTCGAAATAATGCCGTACCCAGTCAGCCTGCTCTTCCGTCCATTCCCGGCGACGGACGAAATGGATGTTCTCACGCTCCATTTCCGGGATCAGTACGTTGTTCAGGATCTCGTACTGCTCGTTGATGTATTCGTGGGCAACCCGGCTGATCTCGCCCAGCACCTCTTCGGGCATCATGCCGTCTGAACCCAGAGTTTCCCGGCCATATTTGATCTGCTGACGCAGACCGGCCACCCGGATTTCAAAAAACTCGTCCATATTGCTGCTGAAAATGCAGCAGAACATCAACCGGTTGAGCAGCGGGTGCGTGGTATCCAGCGCCTGTTTCAGAACACGATAGTTGAACTGGAGCTGGCTCAGCTCGCGGTTGAAATAGTTCTCTGCGGCCGCCACGTTGATGTCGTTGCCCGGCTCCGACAGGTCTACCGGCGCCGGCACGTTATGACCTTTTGCAGTTCTTTCCTGATTTGCTGATTCCGTGGTCATGACTTGTCGTCCGTTATGTTGATCGCATTAATTGCGCCGCCCTGACGGCGAAATAGGTCAGAATGGCGTCGGCACCGGCCCGGCGCATGGCTACCAGGCTTTCCATCATCACTGCATCGCCGTCCAGCCAGCCGTTTTCCGCCGCTGCCATGTGCATGGCGTACTCACCACTGACCTGATAGACGAAGGTGGGAACCTGCAGCTCCTGTTTCACCCGGCGAACAATGTCCAGATAGGGCATGCCCGGCTTGATCATCACCATGTCGGCACCTTCGGCGATATCCATTGCAACTTCATGAATGGCTTCATCGCTGTTGGCCGGATCCATCTGGTAGGTGGCCTTGTTGCCTTTGCCCAGATTGCCCGCCGACCCGACCGCGTCCCGGAACGGGCCGTAATAGCTGGACGCATACTTGGCAGAGTAGGCGAGAATCCGGGTGTTCACATGGCCGGCGTTTTCCAGCGCCTTGCGGATGGCCCCAACCCGGCCATCCATCATGTCAGAAGGGGCAACCACGTCGGCACCCGACGCGGCATGGGACAGGGCCTGTCGCACCAGAGCATCGAGGGTGACATCGTTCAGCACATAGCCCTGCTCATCAATGATGCCGTCCTGGCCGTGGGTGGTGAACGGGTCCAGGGCGACGTCAGTGATGACGCCAAGCTCTGGGAAAGCCTGTTTCAGCGCCCTGACGGCGCGCTGAGCCAACCCTTCCGGATCCCAGGCACCCGACCCGGAGAGATCCTTGCGCTCCGCAGGCACAACCGGAAACAGTGCGATGGCGGGGATACCCAGCGACACCAGCTCGGCGGCCTGTTCCAGTAAAAGGTCAATACTCAGGCGCTCCACGCCGGGCATGGAGGCGACAGCCTCGCGCTGCCCCTCGCCTTCGAGCACAAACGCGGGGAAAATCAGGTTATCAACGCTTAACCGGTTTTCTCGCGTCATTCTGCGCGAAAAATCATCGACCCGGTTTCGACGCAATCGGGTGCCTGGGTAGTGACGATTCACCGGTGAGTTCACAACGCCTCCTTAGCTCTGATGGAATACTGACCCATCATACACGGCGAAACAAACCAGAGCAGGCCCGGCGACAGGCTGTTACCCAGCCACCGGACAGAATGCACTACCCGGGCAGGGTTATCAGACGGCGAGTTAGAGCGCGCGGTTATTAAAACCGACGTCTACTTTCCTCGACACATTGCTCCTGAACGTTGTATCCACTTCCTGTATTCTGCCGCCCTGACTGAGAAAAGCCTCAACGTCCTGCTGCAATTGCGACCTGACGCGCGCACGTCCCGCAATTGAATGGGTGTCGTCAGCATCGATAGACCAGTTTGAGGATTGCTCCAGATTGCCTTCGTCGAATTCACTCATGGGTCTCTCCCACAAAGAAAACCTGATGAGGGACGTCACTAAGTCCCACTCGACGGAAGCTCGCTTCGGGCCCGTCTTGGCGTCTTTATAAAGCCGTTTCGATGACAGCGCCATTTCTCTTTGACGCTTTTTTTGTAAATTTTTGTAATTATTTTCATCGTGCTGTTTTGGAAGGATAAACTGAACTCATTCGGGTTATTGATTCGTTGACTGAACAAATGAATAATGGTTCACTACTTAAAAGGATTGGGAATGGCTTACCGCGAAACGGAAAAAATGCGCAACCGCAAAGCCGAGGCTCGCAGGCGCATCGTTGAGTGCACCCAACAGTGCGTCGCCGAAGGCGGCTTCCGCCATGCCCGCATAACGACCGTTGCCGAACGCGCAGCTGTGGCCACCGGAACAATCTACCGGCACTTTGAGTCCAAAGAAGAACTGTTCGCGGAGATCTTTCAGATTGCGACCCAGAAAGAAGTCGACAAGGTCGCAGAAGCGCTGGCGACCGAAGGCAACGCGGTGGTTCGATTGGAAACGGCCTTGCGGCAATTTGCGGTCAGAGCTTTGCGGGCACCCACTGTCGCCTGGTCGCTGATTGCAGAACCTGTCGATCCCAGAGTCGAAGAGGAGCGGCTGAAGTTTCGCCGCGCTTACGCCGAATTATTTGAACGTGCCATTGAACAGGGCATGGCGGAAGGGAGTCTGCCGCAACAACAGGCCAGCCAGAGCAGCACTTGCCTGGTCGGTGCCATCGCCGAAAGCCTGGTTGGTCCGCTGTCGCCATCCCTGGCAGATGCTGATGCCCCGGCAGACAAAAAAGACAGTCATCCGCTGGTCGACTCCATCATTTGCTTTTGCATGCAGGGGCTGACCGGCAACCGGAGATAAATATGAACGCCCGCCAGCCAGGACCGGATAACAACCTTACCCAATCGGACGGTTCACCAGATTCCGGCGACACCCATGAAGTTTTCAACCAGCCTCGGGTCCTGCAGGACTACAACCTTTTTGAGCAGGACACCGCGCTGCAGGAAGCCGTTGCCCGGGAAGGTGCCGCCGATGCATCGGCGGACGTCAGACGCTTTGGCGCCTGGGCGGGCTCAGCCAGCACCATTGATCTGGGATTTCAGGCCAACGCCAACAAACCGGTGTTTGACACCCATGACCGATTTGGCCACCGGATCGACCAGGTAAACTTTCACCCCGCGTACCACCAGCTGATGGCAAAAGCCGTGGAAGAAGGCCTGCACAGTAGCCCCTGGATTCACCCGGGCCAGGGCAGCCATGCCGCGCGGGCGGCGAAATATTATATGCACTCGCAGGTGGAGGCCGCCCACTGCTGCCCGATTACCATGACGTTTGCGGCCGTGCCCTCGATCCGCAAACAACCGGAACTGGCGGCAATCTGGGAACACAAAATCCTGGCCAGTCAGTACGATCCGAGCAATCGTCCAGACGGCGAAAAGTCCTCGGCCACCATTGGTATGGCGATGACTGAAAAACAGGGTGGCAGTGATGTCCGGGCCAACACCACCCGGGCCCACGCCATCGGTGCGGAGGGTCCCGCCCAGGCCTATGAGCTTGTGGGTCACAAATGGTTCGTATCGGCCCCGATGTGCGACGCCTTCCTGATATTGGCTCAAACCCGAAGCGGTCTTTCCTGCTTCCTGATGCCTCGCTGGCGCCCGGATGGAAGCAAAAATCCCTGGCAGATCCAGCGCCTGAAAAACAAGATGGGCAACGTCGCCAACGCCTCCAGCGAAGTAGAATTACGGGGCGCACTGGCCTGGATGGTTGGCGAAGAAGGCCGAGGCGTACCTACGATCATTGAAATGGTGGCCATGACCCGGTTTGACTGCATGATCGGCAGCTCCGCGGGGATGCGACAGGCCGTCGCCCAGGCCACTCACCACTGTCGCCACCGCACGGCCTTTGGCCAACGCCTCAGCGCCCAGCCGCTGATGCAGAATGTTCTGGCAGACCTGGCCCTGGAAAGCGAAGCCGCACTGGCCTACACCATGCGTATTGCCCGGTCACTGGACAACCAGCATCTGGAACACGAACGACTGCTGGCCAGGCTGGCCACCCCTGTCGGCAAATACTGGATCTGCAAACGCACGCCTAACCACGCCTACGAAGCCATGGAATGCCTGGGCGGTAACGGTGTCATGGAGGACTGCATCATGCCGCGCCTACTCCGGGAATCCCCGGTCAACGCGATCTGGGAAGGCAGCGGCAACGTCCAGTGCCTGGACACCCTGCGCGCCCTGCAAAAAGAACCCGAAACCCTGGACGCATTCTTTAAAGAGGCCGCCGAAGCCAAAGGCGCAGACCACCGCTTCGACCTGTTCCTGGCCCAGCTACAAAACGACTTCGCTGACATCAGTGACTTCCAGTACCGCGCCCGTAACCTGGTCGACCGGCTCGCGCTGGTCATGCAGGCCTCGCTGCTGCTGCGCCACTCCGACAAAGCCGTCGCCGACGCTTTCTGCGCTTCCCGTCTGCAATCCAATGGCGGCATGAACTACGGTAACCTGCCCTCCGGCACAGACCCCGGCGCCATTCTCAAACGGGCAACGCCTGTAGTAGGCTAGGAAGAATGTCAGAAGCACTCAGAAAATTGCTTAAAAAAGGCAATACGCCTCAGCAGGCCGTGATAACCCCTCATGTGGGCCTGTTGACTCTGCACTTTCAGCTCTACGGCTGCGAGGACCTCAAAGCCAAGCGTAAGGTATTCACCGCCTTGAAGGCGGTCTGGGGAAAGGAACCCGATCTGGCCGTCACCGAAACCGCCGACCAGGAAGCGCTCGACTGCGCCACCTGGACGATTGCAGCCCTGGGCAATTCATCGCGCCAGATCTCCGAGCGCCTGGACCAAGTGGAAAAAGCCATTGCCGAACGGATCGACGCCGCCATCCTGGATGTCCAGCGGGAAATCCTCTGACCCGGAGCCCGCTGTAGCGTATAACCGAACACCGCCGTATACTACGAAATCTCAAGGATAGCAGCGCCTATCATGCCCACAGGGCAGAAACCGATTGTTTCCAGACGGCACCCGGGACAAGCCGGTGGTCGACCACTGAAAGCGTGTGGCACCTATGACTGTAAAGAAAAAGTCGGCCCAGGCCTCGATTGAAGCCATGCACCGTGTGTTTACGGTGCCTGAAGCTCCTGAATCAACCCTGAGCCGCATTGACCAGAACATCTCCCGCAATCTCGCCGGCTTCCTGCAAGAGCACATAGTTGCGGTTGAACGGGATCTGTCTGACGTCGAAAAAGACTTTTCCGATTACGCCATCCCGGAAAAACCCATTTTCGTATCGGAACAGGCGCAATTCCTGCTCGAGAAGCTGGTCGCCAACTCGGTTCATACCGCCTCCCCCAGCTTTATTGGCCACATGACCTCAGCGCTGCCCTATTTCATGCTGCCGCTGTCCAAAATCATGATTGCGCTGAACCAGAATCTGGTGAAGACCGAAACCTCCAAAGCCTTCACTCCAATGGAACGGCAGGTTCTGGGCATGATACACCGACTGGTGTATGCCCAGGACGGCGCCTTCTACCGGAAATTCATGCACGACCCCCGCCACGCGCTCGGCGCCATGTGCTCTGGCGGCACCGTCGCCAATCTGACCGCACTCTGGGTTGCCCGAAATAATGCCTTTCCGGCAGAGGGTAGCTTCCGGGGCATCCACCAGGAAGGCCTGTTCCGGGCCTTGCGTTACTACGGCTGCGAAGGCGCGGCCATTCTGGTTTCTCGCCGGGGGCACTATTCCCTGCGCAAAGCCGCCGACGTCCTGGGACTGGGGCGTGAATTTCTGGTGCCAGTGGATACCGATGACGACAACAAGATTCAGACCGATGCCCTGAGAGAAAAGTGCATTGAGCTTCATCGCCAGAAAATCCGCGTGATCGCGATATGCGGTATTGCCGGCACCACGGAAACGGGCAACGTCGACCCCCTGGATGCCATGGCGGATATTGCCCGGGAATTCGGCGCGCACTTTCACGTAGACGCAGCCTGGGGTGGCCCTACGCTTTTCTCACGCACCCACCGGGATCTGATGAAAGGCATTGAAAAAGCGGATTCGGTTACCTTTGACGCCCACAAGCAGCTCTATGTACCCATGGGCGCCGGGCTGGTGGTCTTCCGGGACCCGGCCATGGCCAGTGCCGTGGAACACCACGCCCAGTACATTATCCGTAAAGGCTCCAGAGACCTGGGCAGCACCACGCTCGAAGGTTCCCGCCCCGGCATGTCAATGCTCATCCAGTCCGGCCTGAAAATTCTGGCGCGGGAAGGCTATGAAATCCTGATCGACCAGGGTATCGACAAAGCCCACGCCTTCGCGGAAATGATCAGTGCCGAATCAGATTTCGAGCTGATTACCCGTCCCGAACTGAACCTTCTGACCTATCGGTTCTGCCCGAAAAATGTTCAGGACGCCCTGGCGGCAGCCAATACGGACCAGTCAGAGAAGCTCAATACCTGTCTGAACCGCATCACCAAGTTTATTCAAAAGACCCAGCGAGAGCGGGGCAAAGCGTTTGTGTCACGGACACAACTGGAACCGGCGCTGCACGGCCATTTTCCCTGCATCGTATTCCGGGTAGTACTAGCCAATCCGCTGACCACTCGCGAAATCCTGGCGGATATTCTCGTGGAACAGAGGGAGCTGGCAAAAGAGCAGGATATTCAGGATGAAATGGCGATTCTGCACCAGATGGCGGATGCCATCCTCGCCGCTAACCAGCGGGACATCAGGCACGCCTGAAGGCGGCTTATCGATCAAAAAAGCCCTCAGTAGAGGGCTTCTTCGTCATCCAGCACTTCGTCAAGAATGTCCAGAAACATCCGATCCGCGTCGCTCCAGCTTTCGGGGATCCGGATATTGGTGTTGGCGCTGATTTCCCGCGCAACCAATTCATTCGCATTGGGCTGGTCGCGGTATTTGCGTGCAATTTCAACGGATTTTACCGCAATGGTCGGATCGCTCAGAACCTTCTTGATAAATACCCTGAGCTCGTTAATCACCTTGGCCTGACGACTTTCTGAAGCTGAACTCATTCATTTGTCCCCGGTAAAACAAGTGTCTCGGGACCGAGTGTCCCGCCGTATTACTCGGCATTATGGGCCATCGGGGCCGACCTGCGCCAGACCCCAGGGCTTGCCTGTAGGAATTCCGGCGCAATGAAAACCGATCAGATCAGCAGGCCGCGAATAGTGAAGAAGAGAATCGCAGCCATAATGGCAGACGCCGGAACCGTTATAATCCATGCAGCGATGATACGGGTCAGATGGGAACGCTTGACCATTTCCTCACGGTAGATTTTCTTGAGTCGTCTACGCTCTTTTTTCGACAACGGCATTTGCTTCTTTTTCTTGGTTTCCTGAAGCAGGCGCTCCATCTCCTCGACTGAAGCATTTCGGAAATCCTCCAGGAATGGACGCAGCTTTTCCTGCTCGCCGGCGTCATGGCTCTCCATGATCTTGTGCAGTTGCAGCGCGTAATTGCTCTTCAGGTACTCTCGCAGGAAACCAACACCAAAAACGCCGCCAACGGCGATATGGGTGGAGCTGACGGGCAGCCCGAGCTGCGAGGCAATAATGACTGTCAGAGCAGCCGACAGCGCGATACAAAAGGCGCGGGTCTTATCCAGTTCGGTAATTTCACTGCCCACGGTTTTGATCAGTCTTGGACCAAACAGCATCAGCCCCACCGCCAGGCCGAGCGCACCCACCAACATCACCCACAGCGGAATCGCTGCGGAGGTCACCACGGCGCCGGCCGACAGGGCATCGTTGATCGCCGCCAGCGGGCCAATAGCGTTGGCCACATCGTTGGCGCCGTGCGCAAAGCTCAGCAGAGCAGCCGCAAAAATCATCGGCCAGGTGAACAGCTCATTAACACCGGCTGCACTGTTTTCCATCGTGGCCGCGCGGCGACCCACCAGGGCGCGCATCAGGAAGAAAATCACCACCGCCAGTGCCAGGCCAATCAGCACCGCCTCCATGAAATCCACCTCGACCAACTTTTTAACACCTTTGACCATCAGGTAAGTGCCAAAAGCCCAGGCCATGATCGCCACCAGCCAAGGCACAAAGGTGCGGGCGGAAGCGACCAGGTCTTTGCGGTACAGCACGGTTCGCTTCACGGCGTAAAGAAACAGCGCCGCAAGCACCCCGCCCATCACCGGCGAAATCACCCAGCTGGCCACAATTTTGGCAATCACGCTCCAGTCGGCGATGGCCCAGCCACCGGCAGCAATACCCGCGCCCAGGACACCGCCAACAATGGAATGGGTGGTCGAGACCGGGGCGCCCATCCAGGTTGCAAGGTTCAGCCAGAGCGCGCCGGCAAGCAGCGCTGCGGTCATCAGCCAGACAAACGTGCTGGCGTCATCAAGTCGGTCGGCCGTAATGATGCCGCCCTTGATCGTTGAAACGACATCACCGCCGGCGATGATGGCACCTGCGGCTTCAAAAACAGCGGCAATAACCACAGCGCCGCCAAGGGTCAGTGCACCCGACCCGACCGCGGGGCCAACGTTGTTGGCCACATCGTTGGCGCCGATATTGATGGCCATGTAGCCACCAATCACCGCAGCCGCCATCAACAGCATATTGTTGGGCATGCCGGCGCTGATCTGTCCGACGACAATAAAAACACCCAAAAGAAAGAAAAGACTGAAGCCGATGCGATAACGCTCGGTCGACGGGCTGGTCAGTAAGGTATCCAGGAAACCCGGTTTGTTCGCCATAGCAGATCGGTCTCACAGCTGAGGGGTTGAGTCGTTATCGCCCTTAAACGCGCCCGAACTATAAATTTTTTGACATAAAAATGAAACATAACTGTCATAAACCCGGCCGCCTGACCACTTGGTAAATTGCGCCCGCCTTGAGCCAGGGTGGCCCGCCCGCTATCATTTATGGCCCTAATCGGCCCACTAAACTCACGGGATGCAGTATGGCCTCTATTCAAATTCTGGTTGGCAGCGTTTACGGCGGGGCGCTGATGGCGGCCAGAGAACTGAAAAAAACGCTGGAACCCGAGGGCCACGCCCTGATTATCAGCGAACAGCCGGAACTCTCCGACATCACCACCAATCAGGACCCGGTTCTGATCTGTACCTCGACGACCGGACAGGGGGAGGTGCCGCCAAACCTGTTGCCGTTTTATCTGAACCTTCGCGAGACACTGCCCCAGCAGCCGGGTCGGCCATTTGGCGTGATCGTCCTGGGAGACAGCTCATACGGTGATACCTTCTGCGGTGCGGGGGACCTTCTTGAAGAGGCCTTTCTGGAGACCGGTGCCAGCAAAACCGGCAGCACCCTCAAGATTGATGCAATGGAGACCACCGAACCCGGACAGGAAGCCCTACCCTGGATCAGAGAATGGCTGTCACTGCTGCCAATTCGACCTTGAGCAGGTCGGGTCCACGCGGGGCTACGCTGTTCCGGATGCAGGGTATCTTCGTGTCGTAGCCGAGGGGGTTGAGGATCATGAAACGCTGGCGTTACCGGTTGCGCTGTCGGATCAGCGCTTCCTGGGTGGCTGAGGCAACCAATCGCCCGTCCTGATCATAAAAGTTTCCCCGGTTAAAACCACGGCCGCCGAACGCGCTGGGACTGTCCTTGTCATAGAGCAGCCACTGATCCATGCGAAACGGACGGTGAAACCAGATGGAGTGGTCCAGGCTGGCGACCTGAAGACCCTTGCTCAGGAATGTCACCCCGTGCGGATTGAGAGAAGTGCCCAGAAACGCAAAGTCCGAAGAATAGGCCAGCAGGCAACAGTGCAGCATGGGGTCGTCAGGAAGCTCGCCCTGTGCACGAAACCAACTCTGTCGATAAGGCGGACGGGGCTCGGGCTCGAGCGGGTTCACCGGATCAATCGGCCGGATCTCGATAGGCCGGTCCCGGGTCAGGGTTGCCCGCCGGCTCTCAGGAACCTGGGGCGCCAGAATTTTTCCGTAATCCTGCTCTGACTTCAGCCCCTCCGGACCCGGCGCGTCCGGTTTATCGAACTGATGGTCAAAGCCTTCTTCGGCCACCTGAAAGGACATGGAGCCGGTCAGAATCTCCTTGCCTTCCTGCCGTGCGATCACCCGGCGCACCGAAAATGTACCGCCGTCCCGGACCCGCTGAACCTCATAGTCAATTGGCAGCTGATGGTTGCCCGGCCGAAGGAAATAAGCGTGCATGGAATGGGGCATCCGGCCCTCAATAGTCCGGCTTGCCGCCATCAGGGCCTGGCCAAGTACCTGGCCACCGAAGACATTGGGGAACCCCAGGTCTTCGCTGTCGCCCTGAAAGTGATCGTCGCCAATAGGGGAAAGATCCAGCAATTCCACCAATTTACGGGTTACATCGAGCATGCCCTCTCCTTTTCTGCCCACTGGCCTATCCATGAATCGGCGGTACTTCTTTTGAAAGCGGCTGTTTTTCAACGGCATAGCTGCCGGTCACGGCAAACCCGAGAAGCTGACCGTCTCCGGATTTGAACAGTGCACGCACGTTCTGACCGTCTGCTTCAATTTCCCAATCGCCCTCGGCATCGGTGGGCGGGGGGCACACCGCAGTGGGGCAACAGGGCGTTTTGACGATAACCGGCATGGTGCCGTACGCAACGTCAGTCCTGTCACCGGCCAGAGTTTTCGCCAGGGCCCGGGCGCAAGCCATTAACGGCATGACGTAGGGCAGAACCATGCCGTCTACCTCAGCGCAGTCGCCCAGTGAATAGACATCTGGCGCTGAGGTTTCCAACGCCCGGTTCACCACAATACCCTTATCCGTGGTCAGGCCGGCCTCTGCCGCCAGCTCTTTCCGCGGTCGGAGGCCCACCGCAGACAACACCAGATCTGCCTCGATCTCTTCGTCATTGGCCAGGGTCAGCTTTACACCCTTGCCTGCCGCGGCGATATGATCGACCACGGTCCCGAAATGAAACTTCGCACCCAGATCCTTCAACCCGGCCAGCACCGCCTTTGCCGCTGCCTCCGGCAGAAGTCCGGGCATCACCCTGTCGTCAGGGGCGATCACGTCGACGTCATAACCCCCATTTCGAAGGTCGTTGGCAAATTCACAGCCGATCAGGCCAGCGCCCATTATAGCCACCCGCTTGCCGCCAGCAAGGGCCTTCCGGAACGCCCGGTAATCCATCAGATCGTTAATGGAAAACACATGCTCCTGGCCGTCTCCGGGAATTGACAGACGGACCACGTCTGCGCCCCAGGCGAGCACCAGCTTGCTGTAGGTCAGGCGCTCGTCACCCAGAATCAACTGGTGGGCGTCGACGTCCATGCCGGTAACGGTCGCAAAAGTCCGCAGCGTGACATCCAGTTGCTCTTCTATTTTCTCCGGCGGGGCCTGGATCAGCTCGTCGGCTTCCTTACCCTTGGTAAAGCCCGTGGAGAGCATCGGCTTGGAATAGCTTGCGCCATCGTCAGCGGTCACCAACACAACGGGTGTTTCCGTGTTCTGTTTACGAAATTCCCTGGCAAGGGTATATCCGGACAATCCGGTTCCCACGATAACGATGGGCGCTTGTGCATTCATCGGGTGACCCTTAACTGATTTCAATCATTTCAAAATCTTCTTTGCCAACGCCACAGTCCGGGCATTCCCAGTCTTCAGGCACATCATCCCAGGCGGTTCCGGGCGCAATGCCGTCATCCGGCCAACCTTCCGCTTCATCATAAATAAACCCGCATACTACGCACTGCCACTTTTTCATAATGCTCTCCGCGTTTTGAATTCATAGGTTGCACATCATACTCATCGGCGGGACACAGACCAATCATCACGGTAACGTCTGATTTGCCTGCCCCTCCCTTCAATGCTTTTCCTCCGGTATACTTTTCCGTTTGACGACAGGATACGACCGTAATGAGCGACACCGTCGACGAACTTAACCGCGTCATGGCCGAAGCCGACTGCCTGGTCGACGAAACCCGGGTTTACGCTGCTATCCGCGCCATGGCGGACGACATCAGCGAACAACTGCGGGAGACTAACCCACTCCTGCTGTGCGTGATGAACGGCGGCCTGATCCTGACAGGCCAATTATTGCCCCTGCTCAAATTCCCGGTTCAGGCCGAGTACCTTCACGCTACCCGTTACCGGCAGGAAACCACTGGCGGCATTCTGGAGTGGAAGCTTCAGCCCGACGTGGACATGAACGGCCGGACCATCATTATCGTCGACGACATTCTGGATGAAGGTACGACTCTCTGTGCCATTGCAGATTACTGCCGGGCTCATGGCGCGGCGGACGTCCTGACGGCCGTGCTGGTGGATAAACAGCACGGCAGGAAAGCGAGGCCGGGACTGAAGGCTGATTTTACCGGGCTGACGGTTGCAGACCGTTTCCTGTTTGGCTTTGGCATGGACTACAAAGGCTACTGGCGGAACGCTCCGGGAATTTATGCCGTCAAAGGACTGTAAACAGCATTCCGATGCGGTGTCATCGTTTCGGATCCCTGAAACGCACTGGTATCAGTCTTTCGCGGCGGCCGGCCTGCACGACCCGGCCATCCATGGCGAGCTGGGGCACTGGCTCAAACTGGAAGGGTCACTGACCCGGGCACTTCAGCTGCGGTGCCACCACAGTTTTCGCGTGGCCATTCTGAACGAAGGCTTCATCCGCCCAAGCCGGGAAGAGGCTCACACCCTTGGCCTGTCACCCCGTCACAACGCCTGGGTTCGCGAGGTCTGTCTTCTGGGCGACGACACGCCCTGGGTGCTCGCTCGCACGGTGATCCCCATGGCAACATTGAAGGGGCGCGGCCGGCGCCTGAGACACCTGGGGAAGCAGCCCCTGGGCGCCTATCTGTTCAGCAACACCGACTGGCAAAGAGGCTGTTTCGAGACCGGTCTGTGCCAGCGCACATCACCGGATCAACCCCACGCAGCCAGGCGCTCGCGATTCTTTAGCGGCGACAGGCGCCTGCTGGTCGGGGAATACTTTCTGCCCCACGGACATTTTTATGCCAAAAAGTAAAACCACGGCGCCATTGCAGGGCCGCCTGAAAGATTATGTTCTGCTGCTGAGGCTGAACCGCCCGATCGGCAGTCTTCTGCTGTTATGGCCCACCTATTGGGCACTCTGGCTGGCGGCCGATGGCATGCCGCAGGTTGGCAATCTGATTGTGTTTACCCTGGGAGTGTTTTTGATGCGTGCCGCGGGCTGCGCGATCAACGATTTTGCCGACCGCAAGGTTGACTGGCACGTGAAACGTACCAAAGACCGGCCCCTGACGTCCGGCCGCATTCAGCCATGGGAAGCCGTCGCCCTGTTTGCCGGGCTGTGCCTTTTGGCCTTGCTGATGGTCGTTTTTTTCACCAATACACTGACGCTTTACCTGTCTTTCGGTGGCGCGATTCTGGCGTTTATTTACCCGTTCATGAAGCGGTACACGCACCTGCCCCAGCTTTTTTTGGGTGCGGCTTTCTCCTGGACAATTCCCATGGCCTGGGCAGCGGAGGCCGGAGAAATCAGCCGTCTGGCCTGGCTGCTGTTCACCGCCAATGTGTTGTGGACTGTTGCCTACGACACCTTTTACGCCATGGTCGACCGGGACGATGACCTGAAGATCGGCGTAAAATCCACCGCCATACTGTTCGGTGATGGCGACCGGGCCATCATTGGTGCTCTTCAGTCAATGGTTGTGCTGATTCTCTTGCTGGTCGGCCGGCAGGCCGATGTGGGAAGCCTTTATTATCTTGGGGTGATTGTCATGGCCTGCCTGTTTGTTTACCAGCAGCATCTGGCCCGTTTCCGGACGCGGGACGGGTGTTTCAGAGCCTTCCTCAACAACAACTGGGCCGGTTTTGCAGTTTTCCTGGGCCTGACGCTTGATCTGATGGTCAACCGCTAGACTGCACCGCCGGGCGTGTCACAGTCTTGTAACATAGGGGGGTTGTAATGAGGCGCATGATGATCAGGTTCACACAGGTTAATGCACATGGCCGGAAAAACTATTCTCATTGTTGATGACGAATCGTCTATCAGAGAAATGATTGCTGTCGCTCTGGAAATGGCGGATTACGAATACCTGGAGGCGTCCGACGCCCTCGAGGCCCACGCTCTGATCGTTGACAGGCACCCCGACCTGATCCTACTGGACTGGATGCTACCAGGCACAAGCGGCGTGGAGCTGGCAAGGCGGTTGAAAAAAGAGGAAGCCACGGCGGAGATTCCCATCATCATGCTGACCGCCAAGGTCGAGGAAGATAACAAGATCCAGGGCCTGGAAATTGGCGCTGACGACTACATTACCAAACCGTTTTCACCCCGGGAGTTGGTTGCCCGCCTTAAAGCAGTGCTTCGCCGCACGACTCCTCCTGGCGTTGAGATCCCGGTTGAAGTCGACGGACTTACGCTCGACCCTATTGGCCACCGCGTCACGACCACCCAGGGGGCTCTGAGCATTGGCCCAACGGAATATCGTTTACTGCAGTTCTTTATGACCCATCAGGAGCGGGTTTATACTCGGTCTCAGCTACTGGATCAGGTCTGGGGTGGCAACGTGTACGTCGAGGAACGTACCGTCGATGTCCACATCCGCCGTTTGCGCAAAGCCCTCGGTGCGCAATATGATCACCTGATCCAGACCGTTCGCGGCACCGGTTACCGGTTTTCCACCAGAGCAGCCTAGCCGCACCCGCGAAGATCGTGAACGGAGCGTTGTTAACTGGAGGCTATAAGACAAGCTCGGGAAATTCTTGAATGCAGCATAACTGGCCGAAATACCTGCGTTGGATCATCGTGTTTCTCGTGGCTTCTACGCTTGCCGGGTTCTATGTTGGCTACCCGCTTTACGGCCTCACCGCAGGGCTATTGATCTATCTTGTCTGGACTCTGGTGCAGGCCAGGCGGCTCTATTTCTGGTTACATCAACCCGGTGCCCGTATCGACGCACCCCAGAGCGTTGGCCTGTGGGGCGACATGTTTGATGGTCTCCACCGGCTACACCAAACCCACCTCAAGCAAGAAGATCGACTGATAGCTCGGCTCAACCGGGTAAAGGAATCCACCAATGCCATGCATGACGGCGTGGTAATGACTGATTCCAGCGGCGCCATGGAATGGTGGAACGGCTCGGCAGAGCACTTGCTGGGTTTCAAGCAGAGTTCAGATCAGGGGCAGTACATCCAGAACCTGATCCGCAACCCCACGTTTAAGGCGTACTTTGACGCACGCCAGTACCGTGAGCCGCTCGAAATCAACTCTCCGTCCAGACCCCATATTCGCCTGCAGATGCAGTTCAGCCTGTTCGGAGACGATGACCGTCTGATTGTCGCCAAAGACGTGACGAGGCTTTACCATCTGGAACAGATGAGCCGGGATTTTGTCGGCAACGTATCCCATGAAATGCGGACACCGCTGACGGTGATCAGCGGCTATCTGGAAACCCTGGTGGACCATGCCCAGGAGTTGCCACCCAAATGGCGGCGCGCCATCAATACCATGCTGCAGCAATCATCACGTATGGAAGCGCTGATTACCGACCTGATTCTGCTGTCCAAGATCGAGACAGGCGAGCAGACCCTCAACGACTCGGTGACCAACGTCAATCATATGATTCGCCAAATCTGTCACGATGCGGAAGTGCTCAGTGGGGAAGAGGGCCACGATTTCCGGATCAGTATCAGTGATCGCCACTGGGTGAAGGGTGATGAAAGCCAGCTACGCAGTGCTTTTTCGAACCTGATTTTCAATGCGGTTAAATACACGCCCGCCGGGGGCACGATCACCGTAAACTGGAAAACCGATCGGGAAGGTGGGCATCTGTCCGTCAGGGACACCGGCATCGGCATCGACCCGGTCCATATTCCCCGCCTGACCGAACGTTTTTACCGGGCTGACCCCAGCCGTCATCAAAAAACCGGCGGTACCGGCCTGGGCCTGGCCATCGTCAAACACGTTCTGATCAACCACGATGGCAAACTGGACATTCGCAGCCATATTGGTGAAGGCAGCGAGTTTATCTGCCACTTTCCCGGTGAGCGACTGACGGAAAAACAACTCGCTACGTCGGAACCCTAGCGGCTCGCCCGAAAGCGGGCAACGAAGCGCGACAAATCTTCCAGCTTGGCAGGATCTTCGTCCACAAACCGGATGGTGACGCTCACAAAGTCTGTGTCCTGACGTTTATCGACGGCCTGCAGTTGATGCACATAACCGTTCAACCTGGCCATCTGCCCGTCGCCAACATCAATATCCACTACCGCCTGATCAAGGATCCCGGGAAAAGATTGATCACGCTTCGCAATCACTCTTACTTCCGTCAGGTTGATATCCCTGATCACAGATTTGAGCGTGCTGTCGGCAAACCTGACCGACGCCACGCTCGGAGCGGACTTCTGTGCCTCGGCTTTATTCGCAGCCAACGGCGTCTCCGGGGACGTTTCCCGCTTTTGCGTCAGCAGATCCGCAGATTCACGCTGGGCGTCCCCTGGCCCGCCCATGGATTTTCCGCCCTTTGCCATGGCGTCACTGAGCTGAGCACCCATCACCTTGATGATTTTGTTGCTGAGTCCTTCAGGGCTGAAGGGTTTACCGAGATACTCGGAGACGCCCCCTTTCACCGCCTCAACCACATGGTCCTTGTCGCCGCGACTGGTAATCATGATGAAAGGTACCCGGGCATACTGGGGCTGCGCTCGCATCCACTGCAACAGTTCAATGCCGGACATTTCGGGCATTTCCCAGTCGCACAGGATAAGATCGAACCGTGTTCTGGACATCAGGGATTGAGCGCGACGCCCGTTCTGCGCGTCCATCGTTTCAATAACCGGAAAGCGCTGCCTGATGGTGCGCTTTACCAGATCCCGAACAAAGCTGGCGTCATCAACGACAAGCGCCTTCAGTAGTGCCATACGAACGCCCCTAAAGATCAGTCAGTCACACCCGATAAACCAACTATAGAACAACGCCCCTGATTCGGCACCAGCCAATAAGTTTGGGTTGTAAACCGGGGGCGACGTGAGCGTTAAGTAAGTGTCACATAAAACTCTTGTTTATGGTGTTTCAGCGACGCGAAAAAAGGCTAACATGGGGCCATTGAAACCACTCCAGACCGAGGTTCCGCGTGCTCTGTAAAGCGCCCCAAAAACATGCAGCAAAACGGGTAAATTTGCCCCTTTTTATCGCCGGCTGCCTTGCAGCGGTTGCCCTGATCAACCCGGCTGTGGCCGAAACCCGACAACAGGAAAACACGCAGACGTCCGGCGAATTTGACCAGTGTCTGGTCGAACTCGGTGAAACGGCGGTTGCGGCGGGCGTTTCCCGCCAGACAGCAGACCAGGTTATGGCGGGCGTAGAAAAGGTTGAGCGGGTTATCGAGCTTGACCGCGGCCAGCCGGAATTTACCACCACCTTTGCCGACTATCTGAACCGCCGGGTCAACCAGGACCGCATTCAGAGCGGCCGCGAGTTGCTGAAGACCCACCGCCAGCTACTGAACCGGGTTAGTCGTGAAACCGGTGTCCCAGCGCCCTATCTGTTGGCATTCTGGGGCCTGGAGACCAACTTTGGCTCCTACTTTGGCAAGATGTCTGTCCCCAGCTCTCTGGCCACGCTGGCTTGCGATCAGCGTCGCAGTCAATTTTTCACCCGACAATGGGTTGCGGCCCTGCAAATTATCGACGAAGGCGCCATTCCTGCTGACCAGATGGAAGGTTCCTGGGCCGGAGCGATGGGCCATGTCCAGTTCATGCCTACGGTATTTCTTGAACACGCCGTCGACGCCGACGGAGACGGCAAACGGGACCTTTGGAACAGCCTGCCGGATGCCATGATGTCGGCCGGACGCTTTCTGGAATCCATGGGTTGGGACGGAGAGTATCGCTGGGGCCGCGAAGTGCGCCTGCCGGAAGACTTCGACTATAGCCTCTCCGACGGCCGCAAACTGCCATTAACGGAATGGCGGAGCATGGGCATCACCGACGCCTTCGGGCAAGCGCTGGCACCGGCGGATATAAAGGCGTCGTTAATCGTGCCCACCGGACATCGTGGTCCGGCCTTTCTGGTTTATCAGAACTTCGGCGTGATCATGGGCTGGAACCGCTCTGAGTTTTACGCCATTGCCGTGGGCCACCTGGCCGACCGTATCGCTGGCGCGGGTGGCCTTCAGACGCCGCCTCCCGAGGACCTTCCCGCCCTGTCCAGACAACAGATAATGGATCTTCAGCAGGTGCTGGAAGATCAGGGTTACGACCCCGGCCCGGTGGATGGCATTCTCGGGTCCGGAACCCGCAACGCCATCCGCGAGTTCCAGAAATCGAACAATCTGGTGGCCGATGGCTATCCCGGCACCCGTGTTCTTGAAGTAGCAGGTATCGAGGCCTGATCCAAACGCCCGTAAGACCCCTATACCTGGTGGTCCCCGGTTAAAGAGGTTGAGCGACGTTTATGGATTCCATTACTCAGGCAGCGCTCGGTGCGTCGCTGGCCGGTGCCGTTGGCGGCAAGATCCTCGGCCGCTCATCGCTGCTTATCGGCGCGGCACTCGGGACCCTTCCCGACCTGGATGTGGTGATCGACTATGGCACGGCCATCGCCAACTTCTCCCAGCACCGTGGTTTCAGTCACTCCCTGCTGATACTGGCGCCGTTGTCGATTCTGCTGGCCTGGCTGCTCAATCTCTGGCGCCCGGCGCTGGGCTACCAGCGATGGCTGCTACTGACCGGCCTGATCCTGATCACTCACCCCCTGCTTGATGCCTTTACCACCTACGGGACGCAGCTGTTCTGGCCGTTTGGGGAACCGGTGGCCATCAGCAGTATTTTCATCATCGACCCGCTTTACACCCTTCCTCTGCTGGCAGGTGTTTTCATGTTTCTGGTGCGGGGGCCGGACACCCGTGCGGTGAATGTTGGTCTCGTTCTGTCTACGGTCTATCTCGGCTGGACGCTGGCAGCGCAGCAGATTATCGCCAGCCGTGTCGATCCTGTGCTGGCAGAGGTTGGCCTGGAAAACGCACCCCGACTGGTCCAGCCGATGCCATTCAGTACTGTGCTTTGGCGAGTCACGGCTCAGACCGAGGATCAACGGGTAGAAATTATCACCGGGTTTCTGGATGGGGATGCACCCCTGCTGCCCGAGTTTTTCCCTCGCCGCCCGGACCTGGCTGCCGCAGGGCAGTCAAGCACTGAAGGCCAGCGCCTGGAATGGTTCACCGATGGTTTCGTGGCTTATGGCCTGGATGGTGTGACACTGACGGCTACAGATATCAGGCTCGGCCTACCCGGGGCCCATCCCTTCGTTTTCACGTTGGGCGACTATGAGAACAGCAGGCTGACAGCCCGGCCCAGCGGCCGGCTGGCCCGCCCCGCTATCCAAGGCGAGACGCTTGGTCTGCTTTGGCAGCGAATAACCGGCCAAACCACCCAGCTATGCCTGGCCAGCCTGACGATTGCCGAGCCTGGCAAGGCCTGCTCCTGACCATGCGACTGGACTACTTCATCGCCAATGCCAGCAACCTGTCACGTAAAGAGGCGAAGCGGGCGATCGGCAAAGGTCAGGTTGAGCGCAACGGGAACCTGTGCCGGCTCGCCGCAACTCAGGTAGAGCCGGAAGACCTGATCACACTTGAGGGTGCTGCCCTGGCGTTGCCCGGTGAACGCTACCTGATGCTCTTCAAACCAGAGGGTGTCATCAGCGCTACCACAGACAGCCAGCAGTCTACCGTTCTTGACCTGCTTCCCGCCTCGACCCGCGAGGGATTACACATCGCAGGACGGCTGGACCTGGACACCACCGGTCTTTTACTGCTGACCACAGACGGGCAGTGGTCGCACCGCGTAACCTCACCTCGCATCAAATGCGACAAAAGCTATCAGGTGGGGCTCACTGAGCCCCTATCACCGGAGGCGGTCAATCTTCTCGAAAGAGGCCTGATTTTGAACGGCGAAACTGTGCCCACCCAACCGGCCAATGTCAGGCTGCTGGACAGTCGGTTAATCGAATTGACGATCAGAGAAGGGCGATACCATCAGGTAAAACGAATGGTGGCAGCCGTCGGCAATCATGTGACCAGTCTGCACCGGGTACGGATTGGAGGCATCACGCTGGACAGTGCGCTTGCACCGGGGGAATTCCGTTCGCTGACCGCCGATGAGATCAGCAGCGTGGGCTGATCAGGCTTTCTCGAAACGCTTTGCCTGCAGATTTTTTCGCACCGCACCGGCTTCGAAGACTTCTCCGTTCATGGCCACATAAACGCCTTCCGGCAACAGGTTGACCGCGGCCCAGGCAAAACCGAGGTTGAACACCGCATCACTGCGGCGCATCCGGGCCGGCTGCATGGCACCAAAAAGCACAATGGTCTTGCCGGACACGGATTTCAGCGACTGCGCAGTCAGTGCCATGGTGTCTGTGCCGTGGGTAATCAGAACCCGTTGTGCGCTGGTCTGATTCACCGCCTCGGTAATCGCCTGGCGGTCGTCGTCAGTCATCTCCAGACTGTCCTTGCGCACTACTTCCCGCAGGCTGTAGCCGTCGTGGATATTGGCCTCGGCCAGTAATTCCGGTAGCAGCGTGTCACCGATTTCAAAATCACTTTTGGCATCAAAATAGATTTTATCGATGGTACCGCCGGTGGTGAGGATACTGATCATAAGTCGGCTCCAGTCAGGCCATCAATTGGCGGACACCGAGGATTCAGATGTCGAATAGGCTTTGTTTTTCTGACGGGCGTAATCTCTCGCCGCCGCTGCAACCGTCCCGGTATTGCCGGTACGCAACCAGCGACGGATTCGCCCGGCATCACCCATCGGCGATCGGGTGCCCAGAGAATCCAGCAACACCGTTACCAGTCGCCTGCCCTCAAACTCTTGCATCATAACCAGACAGCGACCTGCCTCGGACAGATACCCGGTTTTGCTGATGTCCACACCCCAGCTGTCCCGGTGGACCAACGCATTGGTATTGCCGAAAGGCAGGCTGTAACGGGGCTGACGAAAACGGGCGGTGAAATAGCGAGTGGTGGAATATTTGCTGATCTCCGGATGCTTGTCGGCAGCAATCACCAACCGCACCAGATCCGCCGCCGACGCCCGATTGGAAACGGAAAGGCCGGTTGGATCGACAAACATCGTACTCTTCATGCCCAATTCCCGGGCCTTTCTGTTCATGGCGTCAATAAACCCGCCATACCCGCCCGGATAATGAACAGCCAGGGTGTAAGCAGCGAAGTTTTCGGAAGACATAAGCGCGATGCGCAAAATATCTCCACGCTTGAGCTCTGATCCGATCCGGATCCGGGTATAGGCATTAGCGGGCGCAGGGATATGGCGCTTTTTGAAATCCAGCCATTCATTCAGAGACTGGCCGGACTCGACCACCACCAGCGCCGTCATCAGTTTTGTAACGGAAGCAATCGGCACCGCACGTTCCGCGTTCTTACCGAACACCAGGTCATCCCCGTCAGCGTAGGCAACAGCCGCGTTAACCGATGCCAACTGCAACCTTGGAGGGTTGTTTTCCTCGGCCTGAACAGGGAACACGGAATAGACGAAAAAGATCAAAACGGACAGTACAAACCGGAACATCTACTAACCCTGAAATTGCGACATAAACAAGGGCCTGCGGCCCTGATCCCAGATTCTACTATAGCAGTCCGGGCCGTTGTGCGCCCAAACGCACAACGCCAGACGGATTACCGGTATCTCGACGTGTTCAGGGTTTATCGGTAACTGCCCCTTCCGACGCCGAGCCAACCACCCGGGCATATTTTGCAAGCACACCACGGGTAAAGCGCGGCGGCGGTGCGACCCAGGACTTGTGACGGCGAGCCAGTTCCTCATCGGATACGTCAAGCTCGATGCGGTTAGCCACCGCATCAATGGTCACGGTATCGCCATCTTCAACCAGAGCCAGAGGCCCGCCATCCGCGGCTTCCGGGGTGATGTGTCCGACTACAAAGCCGTGGCTGCCACCGGAAAAACGACCGTCTGTGATCAGCGCCACATCGTTCCCAAGGCCCTTCCCCATAATCGCTGAGGTGGGCGTCAGCATTTCCCGCATGCCTGGACCACCTTTTGGGCCTTCATAACGAATCACCAGAACATCGCCGGCCACCACAGTGCCATCCATGATCCGTTCCTGGGCTTCTTCTTCGGAATGAAACACCCGGGCCCGACCGGTAAAATGGGTACCTTCCTTACCGGTAATTTTGGCGACCGCACCGGTGGGCGCCAGGTTGCCATACAGAATCCGCAGATGGCTGTCGGCCTTGATCGGGTTATCGAAGGCGCGAATGATGTCCTGCCCTTCTGGGTAGGGATCTACAGCTGCCAGGTTTTCCGCCATGGTCTGGCCGGTCACCGTCAGGCAGTCACCGTGAATCAGGCCACGCTCAAGCAGCATTTTCATCAACGGCTGGATACCACCGATCGCCACCAGCTCTGACATCATGTAGTGACCGCTGGGGCGCAGGTCTGCCAGAACCGGAACCCGCTTGCCGATGGTGACAAAGTCATCCAGGCTCAGATCCACGCCAATGGTGCTGGCCATCGCAATCAGGTGAAGCACAGCGTTGGTAGACCCGCCCAGGGCGATGACCACCGTGATGGCGTTTTCGAACGCGTTCCGGGTCATCACATCCGAGGGCTTGATGTCTTTTTCAAGCAGGTTAAGCACAGCCGCACCTGCAGCCCGACAATCCGCGGCCTTGCTGTCAGACACAGCGTTCTGTGCCGAGCTGCCCGGCAGGCTCATGCCCATGGCTTCAATGGCCGACGCCATGGTGTTGGCGGTGTACATGCCGCCACAGGAGCCAGGGCCGGGAATCGCCGTTTCTTCGATTTGTTTGACTTCAATCAGGTCCAAATCACCCCGGGCATGGGCGCCTACCGCCTCGAATACGGAGATGATGTCCGTGTGATTTTCGCCCGGCATAATGGTGCCTCCGTACACAAACACCGAGGGTCGGTTCAGCCGGGCAAGCCCCATAACGCAGCCGGGCATGTTTTTATCACACCCACCGATAGCCACGAGTCCATCGAAGCCCTCGCATCCGGCAACCGTCTCGATGGAATCAGCAATCACTTCCCGCGATACCAGGGAATATTTCATGCCCTCGGTACCATTGGCGATACCGTCCGAAACCGTGATCGTATTGAAGGTCAGGCTTTTACCACCCGCATCATCGGCGCCCGCGGCGGACTCCTGAGCCAGCTTGTCGATGTGCATGTTGCAGGGAGTGAGGTTACTCCAGGTCGATGCAATGCCGATCTGGGGCTTGCGGAAGTCCTCGTCTTTAAAACCTACAGCCCGAAGCATGGCGCGGCTCGCGGATTTCCCCAGCCCATCCACGACAGGCGCGGAATACCGACGGCGTTTGTCCTCTGTCATGACCTTTAACTCCCCTATGTTTGGTAACTGTCTGTCTGACAAGAATCAAAAACGGGCGGCCTTTTCAGACCGCCCGGCGGATTTCAGTATGAGGGATACGAAAATCGTGAATTATCCCTAGCCGTTGATATAAACCGGTCCAAACCCGTAATTCCACAATATAACCGAACCGACACGGGTCGACACCAGGATAACCAGGGCTACCGTTAGAAGCGACACGGCAAACATCACGGCCCTGTCCTTGTGAATGCCCATAACAATCGGCAGTCCGTCATACATTAACCGGGCCCCGTAGCAAGCTGCCGCCAGGAAAATAATGACGTTAAACCAGGGGCTGGGATACAGCAGCGCGAAACCCGCCAAAAACAGTGGCGTGCAGGAATAGGATGCCAGCGCAATACCTCTTGAGGGGACCTGCTCCTCATTGGCGCCATAGGTCCTGGCCATCCAGTTAACGGCATAGCCCAGCGCAAATACACCGGCAAGAACCGCAAAGTAAGTCAGGATGCTCAGCTGCATCGCACTGATTTCCGTAAACTTGATCAGCCGCTCGTTACCGACTGTCCAACCGAAATGAGCCGTTGAAATATAAGCGCAAATCGGGCCGATGGCCGCAAGGACAAAAACGTAGGCAACATACAGCCGACGCGGGGGAGCGTGTTCCTTTCGAATCGCGTCCCATTCGGTCTCCGGATGGGTGAACAGTCCAAAAGCGTGATTCAGGAGCATTTCGAGGCCCTCATTGTCTGATGTTGTTGTAATAAACGTTGACTACGCAAAAGGTAACGGCGCAAATCAAACCTCTGTGTAAACTACTATAACGAAATTGATCCCCGTAAACATCTGATAACAACAAATTCACCAGCCGATCCGGAAGTCATGATTTCCGATTTCTTTTGGCACACCGGTGTCAGTGGCTTTCACGTTTGCTCAGTCTTTTAGGCAATGTCGTTTCCGCTGGCGTACAGTATTCGGTGCAATAATTAAAAAAGGAGCAATACAAGATGACCAGGTATCAAAAGACGATGTCCGCAGCCTCATTTTCGTTGGCTGCGGCACTCACTCTGGCGAGTGGACCAACATCAGCTGCAGTACAGACGGAGACCGTAGAGTATGAGGTCAACGGCACAACCTTCACCGGCTACATGGCCTATGACGATGAGGCCGACGGCAAACGTCCCGGCGTTCTGGTGGTGCACGAGTGGTGGGGCCATAACGAATTTGCCCGGGAGCAGGCCGAAAGACTTGCCGCAGAGGGCTACACGGCCTTCGCCCTCGATATGTATGGCTCGGGAAAACTGGCAGAGCATCCCGAAGATGCACAGCAGTTCATGCAGGAAGCCTCCAGCAACATGGCGCAGGTTAAGGCCCGGTTTATGGCGGCCAAGACACTGTTACAACAGCATGACAGTGTCGACAGCAGCAAGATTGCAGCCCAGGGCTACTGTTTCGGCGGAGCCGTGGTGCTGAACATGGCCCGCCTCGGCGTTGACCTGGATGCCGTCGTCAGCTTTCACGGCTCTCTTGCAAGCCCCATCAAGGCAGAAGCCGGCAAAGTGCAGCCCAGGATTCACGTTTACACCGGCGGTGCAGACAAAATGGTGCCATCGGATCAGGTTTCAGGACTTGTAAAAGAGATGCAGGACGCAAAAGCAGACCTGACACTGGTTAACTTCCCCGGTGTTTTGCACTCCTTCACGAACCCGGGCGCAGACAAAGTGGCCGAAGAGTTCAACATGCCTATTGCCTACAACGAAGACGCTGCAAATCGCTCGTGGGAAGGAACAATGCGGCTTTACCATGAAGTTTTCAGCGACTGATACGGTAACAGGCGCGGATCGTAGGATTATCTGTGGTCCATCAAATAAAATTATTTTTTACGCAGAGGGACATGTATGGAAGATTCTAATGACGTGCTGCAATCACCGTTGTTTCAAACCGTCGCCGGCCTGGCTTTTGAATCGATTATGGTGACAAAAGCCACCTCAGATCATAGAAACTCTGTGATCATTTACGTCAACCAGGCCTTCAGTAATCTGACTGGCTATTCGGCGGATGAGGTTATCGGACAGACACCGGGACTGCTCCAGGGCCCAGAGACAGAAAGCGGTGTAAAAGAGCGTTTGTCTGAAGATCTGAAGAGCAATCGGACCTTTCACGGCAATACCATTAACTACCGCAAGGATGGCTCGGCTTTTACCATTGAATGGAAAATTTCACCCGTCATGGATGGCGAAAAGGTCACCCATTACGTAGCTGTCCAGAGGGCTATTGATTAAGCACCAACGGCGCGCGCCCGATCAGTGGACAGTACTGACTCGGGCGCGGCGGTTGAGCGTGACCAAAAGACATCACCCACAAAAAAAGGCAGCCGAAGCTGCCTTTTTTACGTTATCTGCGATCAATTAGACAGCAGTGACGTTTTCCGCCTGAGGACCTTTCTGGCCCTGGGTAACGGTGAACTCGACCTGCTGGCCTTCTGCCAGAGTCTTGAAACCGCTGCCCTGAATTGCGCTGTAGTGAACGAATACGTCCGGGCCGCCTTCACGAGTGATAAAGCCAAAGCCTTTTGCTTCGTTGAAGAACTTAACAGTACCGGTAGTAGTAGACATATCTTAAACTTCCTGAAATCAATCAATTATTCTGCCGCCAGCCATCCGTATGATGGTTGATCAGCGTTTACGGAAAAACAGAAATCGCGGAATCAAAAACAGGACGTTCACTACATACTGCGAAGATTCGTCTTGATCATGAATGCTTTACTAATCTTTCCTACAAAAATGATTCTACTCCTCAACAACTGTGTTGCCAAGTGTAATTTGCAAATTATTTATAAGTAGTGATACCGAGGTTTCAAACCCCGAATCGCCGCTGTCATCCCTTGAGCACCCCGAAGGTGTAAATACCCAAAACAGTCATAAAAATGGATCCAATAACGTGAGCCAGGATACCAGCCACCGCCATGCTCCATTTGCCTTCCTGCATGGCAGAGACCACTTCCAGAGAAAAGGTCGAGAAGGTCGTGAGTGCGCCACACAGGCCGGTAATGGCGAACAGGCGCCATTCAGGGCTGAAGGACCCACCCTGGGCAAAATAGCCGATCAGCAGGCCGACCAGCCAGCCGCCGGAAAGATTGGCAGCAAGAGTACCGTAGGAAATGCCATGGTCGCTGCTGTTCAGCCAGAGACCCAGCGCCCACCTTAGGTTGGCGCCTATAACGGCTCCGCCGCTCACTGCCAGGATCGATAACCACATGCCCCTTTGCCCCATTGCCCTGAATAGGTCAAACCATAACAAAAAGGGCGCCATCATGGCGCCCTTCGGATTCAAAGTATCAGTCCTTTTACCGTCAAATCAGGCCGGATTGTGGTTAATCACGGTCTCTTTGTTGGCCGCGAACGCATCGAACGGGAAGTCGTCTACGCTCAACATTTCCAGAACCACTTCTTCATACTGCCGCATGAAGTCTGCCTCTTCCTTGGAGAAGATATCCGCCTTGAGCGCTTCTTCAAACCGCTCTTCAGGATGCAGCGCAGTCATGGGTAGCTGGCCTTTGGCGTAGGCCTTCGTGACCTTGCGATACAGCACCTCTGCCTTGTCATAATCCTTCAACAGGCCGTTGTAACGAGCCACCGGATTCTCTTCCGTGCCTTCCTCATTGGTGGTCCAGACACTCGCCAGCAACTTGGTGCGAACCGGACTATCCGTTGAGACAGCGCGAGCCAGGCTTCTGGACAAGTCATCGTGAGGCTTGTCCCAGCGACGACCCAGCGGCATGGTCAGGGCGCGCAACACCACGGCAACAGCGCGATTCGGCAGGTTCTGCAGGAATTCATCCAGTGCATTTTCTGCGCGGTGCAGGAGCAGGGAAAGACTGTACTCCATCAAGTCCTTTTCGCCGTCCACCGGCTGGGTCTCGTGCCACTGTTTCAACACCATAGAGGCGAGATACATGTTAGCAAGAATGTCGCCGAGTCTTGCGGAGATCAGTTCCCGCATTTTCAGTTCTGAACCCAACGTGGTCATCGCCGCGTCCGAACACAAACCGAAGGCTGCACTGAACCGAGCAACGCCCTGAGCGTATTTGCGGGCCGCACTGTCAAACGGCACATCGGACTTGCCAATGCCAAACGCCTGGGTCAGCGAACGGGCAGCGTTACCGAATATCAGGCCGGCATGACCAAAGAACGCTTCGTCAAAGGCTTTGACATCATCGTTGTCCTTGGCCGCCAGTTCTTTAAGCACGTATGGATGGCAGCGGATAGCGCCCTGGCCGAAAATCATCAAGCTGCGGGTCATGATGTTGGCACCCTCAACGGTAATCGATACAGCGGCGCCGCTGTAACCAATACCCAGGTAGTTTCGCGGGCCTAGCGTGACCGTTTTACCACCGTGCACGTCCATGGCATCCGTAACCACATCGCGCTGCATCTCGGTCATGTGATACTTCATGATCGCCGAAGGCACAGCCGGCTTTTCGCCCTTGTCGATCATATTGGCGGTCTGGTTAACGGCCGCCTGCGCAATGTAGGTGCTCGCCGCAATTCTCGCCAGAGGCTCCTGAACACCTTCCATATCCGCAATCGGCGTATTGAACTGGCGACGAATACGAGTAAAGCCACCCGCGGTTCCTGCGGAATAGGCAGCTGCGCCGGCAGCGCCGGAAGGCAGCGTGATACAGCGCCCGACCGACAGACATTCAACCAGCATACGCCAGCCCTGGCCGGCCATTTCCTGACCGCCGATGATGTAATCCAGCGGGATAAACACGTCCTTGCCCTTGATCGGACCGTTCATGAACGGGCTGCCAATGGGGCAATGGCGACGACCGATTTCCATACCCTTGGTGTCCCGGGGGATCAGAGCACAGGTGATGCCGTAGTCTTTGGTATCGCCCAGCAGTCCATCCGGATCAAACATCCGAAACGCCAGGCCAACCACAGTGGCAATGGGCGCCAGGGTGATCCAGCGCTTCTCGAAATTGAGCTTGATACCAACGGTTTCTTTGCCGTTGAACTTTTGCTTGCAGACAATACCGGTATCCGGCAGCGACGTGGCGTCTGAACCAGCACGAGGACCAGTCAGACCGAAACAGGGAATGTCGCGGCCGTCCGCGAGGCGCGGCAGGTAATGATTTTTCTGCTCTTCGGTGCCGTATTTAACCAGCAGTTCACCGGGGCCGAGGGAGTTCGGCACACCCACAGTGACCATCAGGGTTTCGTTGCTGGCGAGACGCTGCAGAACCGCGCTTTGCGCTTTCGCAGAGAAATGCAGACCGCCATACTCTTCGGGGATGATCATGCCAAAGAATTTTTCTTTCTTCAGAAACTCCCAGAGCTCGGCCGGTAAGTCTGCGCGCTCAGCCGCAATATCCCAGGCATTGCACATTGCTGCCGCTTTCACACACTGATTATCGACAAAAGCCTGTTCTTTCTCGTTCAGACCGGTATTACGGTTGATCAACAAATTGTGCCAATCGGGACGGCCGGTGAAGAGTTCACCGTCCCATCCGACGGTGCCCGCTTCCAGAGCAACTTTTTCGGTGTCTGACACTTTCGGAGCAACTCGCTTGAACATCGCAAAAACACGTGGGGTCAGCCAGGTCTGGCGTAAACCGGGAAGGCCTGAAACGGCCGTTACCGCGGCGCCAACAAGTAATATGACACCCAGGATGCCGGATGCAAAGATCAATGAAAGCAAACCGATCACACCCAGCAGGCCGATAACCGGTTTGGCACCGGCTTCACTGCGCATCAGGGCCAACAGCCCGATCACAGCAACTAAAAGCAGAATAATCGTCATTATTAACACTCTCTGTTTTCAACAACTTGAATAGAAATGACAGTCAAGACTACGACTAAAGTACATCAACAGATGATGATTGAATAGCAGCCGTCTCACTTTCAGCCAGTGACAATCACCCGAATACCCTCCAGCGACAGACTTGCCTGGCCAATCGATGATTCGGCGGCCGCGAGCTGCTCCCGGAAAAAGGTGATCTCCTCCTCCCGGATCGCCGGGTTCACCTGCTTCATGGATTCCAGCCGGCTGATTTCAGGTTCGAGATGCTGATGCAACCCTGCCAGCGCGGCATTCCGCAATGGCTCTAGATGCGGTGCCGACAGGCGCTCGGCGTGGTCGACCATGGTTTCCACCTGGGGCCGGATCTGCGGCACAATTGACTGAGCCGTGCGGCGACGGATGTTGGAACACATGTCGTTCAGACGGTCGTGGGGCAGCGTCGCGGACAGGTCTCGCCCGTTTACATCCACCAACAGGCGCACCGGCGATACCGGCAGAAAACGCGAGAGCTGAAGCGATTCCGGCGCCGGACAGTGAACGGTGTAAAGCGCCTCAAGCAGCAAGGTGCCGGCCGGCAGTGCCTTGACGGTCATGGTTGCCAGCGCAGCCTTGCCAAGCCCTGAACTGGTGACCGATTCCATAATGCTGCTCACCAGCGGGTGTTCCCAGCTCATGAACGCCATATCCTCCCGCTCCAGCGCCTGCTGTCGGTTCCAGGTGACCGTCAATCCGTCTTCCGGCAATTCAGTCACATGGCCCGCCTGATACTGTTCTCCGGGCCGGAGAATGTCTGCGTAATCGGAATGGTCCTCAATGTCGACGCCAAGAATGTCGCAGGCATCCAGCATGTACTCACGGACCGGATCGCCGCTCTCCTCCGACTCAATGGCCTCAATCAGTTCATTAGCAACATCCGGGCGGCAGGAGTTCAGTTCGATTAGCGCGTCCCGGCCCTTGCGCAACAGCTCACGCAACCGATCGGCCTCAGCCCGTGAAGCATCAATCAGCGACTGCAACTGACCCGGATCGCCGCCATCAATGACGCCCTGCCACTTTGTCGAGACAGTGTCCTGAACGGCGACCCCAACCGAGCAACTTGCCGCAAAGGCGTTCAACCCTTCATCAAACCACCGGAACTGGGCTTGCTGGACCGTATGCTCGAGGTATGGAATATGGATTTCGATGGTGTCGGTCTGGCCAATCCGGTCGAGTCGCCCGATGCGCTGTTCGAGCAGGTCCGGGTTGGCGGGCAGATCAAACAAAACCAGGTGATGGGCAAACTGAAAGTTGCGGCCCTCACTGCCGATTTCCGAGCAGATCAGGGCATGGGCCCCCTGCTCATGGTCAGAGAAATAGGCCGCTGCGCGGTCTCTTTCCACCAGACTCAGGTGCTCGTGAAACGCGGTGCTACGGATACCAGCACGCAACTGCAGATAGTGCTCCAGCGCCACAGCGGTTGAGGCATGGGCACAAATAACCACTACCTTGGTGGGCTTGAGGCCGGTCAGCATCTTTTCCAGCCAGGCAACCCTGGGATCTTCGGCCAGCCATTGCTCTTCTTCAACCGCTACTTCCGGCGACAGTGCTGCAATGCCGTAGCGATTGGACGGTGGGTAAAGCTCCGGGCACGGCAGCGGCACAGCCAAGGGTTTACGGGCCGGAAAACCTTCAATCGCCGCCCGGGTATTGCGGAACAGCACGCGGCCGGTGCCGTGGCGGTCCAGTAGCGCATCGGTGATGGCCTGAACCGGGTCCGGTTCCGACATCAGCCGTTCAAAATCATCGCCCAGCCAACCCTGCAGGGAGTCCCGCGCCCCGTCATCAAGCGCTTTACCCTGCTGGCGAAGGGCCGTTACGGCGTTGTTGATCGCTTCGTACTGCTCCTCTTCCTTGCGGAACGCCTCAAGGTCGTGAAACCGTGCCGGATCCAGCAGGCGAAGCCGGGCGAAATGACTGGCCACGCCCACCTGTTCGGGAGTCGCGGTCAGCAGCAACAAGCCCTTGCTGACGCTGGACAGCCGCTCAATCAACTGATATTCGGGGCTGGGTGCGTCCGGGCTCCAGGCCAGATGATGGGCTTCATCAACCACCATCAGATCCCAGCCGGCCTCACGGGCATCCTCCTGAGCCTGTTCGTTGCTCATCAGAAAGTCGAGGCTACATAGGGCCAGTTGTTCGGCTTCAAAAGGATTCTTGAACGCGTCATCCGCCTCCTCATCATCTTCGTCATCGTCGAACTCAGAAAATGCAGATTCCGCCTCGTAACGGCCCTGATCAATGATCGAGAACCTGAGATTAAAGCGTCTCAGCATCTCCACCAGCCATTGATGGATGAGGGAATCAGGGACCACGATCAGCGCCCGCCGGGCTCGCCACGTGTGCAACTGGTAGTGCAGAATCAGCCCGGCTTCAATGGTTTTGCCAAGACCGACCTCGTCTGCCAGCAATACCCGGGGTGCGTGTCGGGTAGCGACTTCATGGGCGATATAGATCTGGTGCGGAAGGTGCTGGGTGCGCGCACCGATCAACCCCTGGGCCGAGGAGGCTCTCAGCCGGTCCTGGTGCTGAACCGTCGCCATTCTCAGCCGAAAGGCTCCGTTGCGATCAAACTGCCCGGCAAACAGTCGTTGCTGGGGCGCAGAAAAGTCGACGGCGCTGCTGAGTTTGACTTCGGAAATACGGACCAGCTCCTCGCTGCCGTCGTCCGCGTAATACATCAGGACGCCGCCCAGATCTTCCGCCGCACGAACCACATAGCGTTCGCCGTCGAACGTCTCTATCTCTTCACCAATTTGATACATGATCCGGGAAAGCGGGGCATTATCAATCGCGTAGGTCCGCTCTTCATCGGCTGCGGGAAACCCCAACGTGACTCTGCGCCCGGAAAGGTCGGTCACAATCCCCAGCCCGAGCGCCGTATCACTGTGGCTGACCCAGCGCTGACCAATGACAAAATCCGATGTATCCAAGAAGCCTCCAGAAGGTGGAATAAGTGCAAACGTTTCAGGTGTCAGACAGGCGGTTTTCGCGAACCCAGAAAGCGGCAGCGCCGCAAACGGCAGCCGGAACAACCACCAGATTCAGAACCGGAACCATGGCAGCAAGAGCAACCGGCAGGCCGAATCCCATCGCCGACAGGCGAGAACTGGCGAGCGTGCGGCGTAAATCCGAAAAGCTGACCCGATGGTTATCTGCGGGATAGTCAACGTACTGCAGCGCCATCATCCAGCTGTTGAAAATAAACCAGAGCACTGCAGCCACCAGGTTCACCACCGGGATAAACCCGATAATAAACAGCCCCGCCGCGCGCGGCAGGTAATAGAGGATTTTCTGGACTTCTCGCCACAGTGCCCGGGGAATATCGCGAACAATCTGCGCCCAGCTGTCGTCGGTATTCACGTCCTGACCGGTGAGGTGTTTCTCGGTCAGCTCCGCGAGATAACCGTAAAACGGAGAGCCAATCAGGTTTGCCACAATCACGAAACCGTAGGCCAGCAGCAAAAGAATGACGACGCCGTAGATCAACCAGAACAGCCAGTCCAGGCTTTGCAACCAGGCCCAGTCGGGCAACCAGCTCATGGCAGAGGCAATCATAATGGTGAACAAATCGGCCAGAAAATAAAAAAGCAGGCCAAATAACAGGATATTGATAATCAGCGGGATAACGACGAACAAACGTAAGCCAGGCTGCCGTATCAGCCGGAAACCTTCCCCGAGATAACCCAGACCACGGAAAAAATTACCTTTTAACATAGATCCCAGCACCTCAGTTTCAATGACAAAAAAAGGTCTAACAGCATATCATGATGCAAACATCACAACAGCCCGACAATCCTCATGGCACTCCTGTATCTGGCCACCACAGGTCAGCGTTACCCAGGCTCAGCTGCCCTACCGCGGATTTGCGACATCGCCTCTCTACCGTGTGAGATATGGCTTACATTGACGTAAGAGCTTACGGTTGTCTTCAGTACGAACCTCGGTGACAACTGGCCCGGAAGCCCTCAACCTTCTGATCTTATTATTGAAAGTTAACTAATGGTTTCACACCTTCGTCAAACACTGACTTTGATCACACGAATATCATCTGGCGATTGTTATAGTGAGGGGGTCAGGGATGACAAGGAAAGGGATGACGCACTGGATGCACCCCTGCATAGAGCGCAGGGAGAGGCAAGGAGCCATGGACGCCTCGCTTAAGGGAAACTAACCGGATTGTCGGCTCGGACGCCGATACCACGGACGGGTTACAGGTATAACGGAAAGACCTCGGCAACAGGATGGTTGCCGATATCGCAGGGAAGCGAGCACCTGTTCTGGAAGGGGCGACTTAACGGTTGCCCCTTTTTTATGCCCGCATTTCAGCGTCATCGCGCCGGGCCAGATAAATCCTCACCTGGTTGAACTCTTCAAATTCATGCAGGTCCGGCCAGGTTCGCGATTCCCGGGTTTGTTGTTTTCGGTAGGCCTCGTTGCCCAGATTTTGCAGGCGCGAGTCACCCAGCAAAACTTCCGGCACCGCCTGCCTGAATGTCTCCAGCAGCGGTCTGTTGTCCGGGTCGTACAGCACATCTGCCGCTGTCAGCATGTCCAGCCCGGCAGGTCTGGCCTGCCAGTCTGTGCTCAAGGTCAGGGTGACGCCATTCAGGCAGGCGTTTGCAGCCGCGGCATCGAGCGCTGCCGGATCAAGATCGCAGGCAATTGCTTCAGCAGCACCCGCCATGGCAGCCGCAATGGCCACCACTCCCGAGCCAGAACCAAAATCCAGGATCCGCTTGCCAGCCACCAGTGCCGGGCGTTCGAGAATATAACTCGCTAGCGCCTGACCACTGGCCCAGCAGAATGACCAGTAGGCAGGTTCCGCTACCACCGCCTGCGCCTCGTCATGGCTGATTGGCCCCTCAAGAACAGTCGGGTCGAAAAGATACAGCAGGATGTCCGGACAGCCTGCGGGGCGGGTAGGGGCAACTCTCCCCCGACTCAGCGTCCTGGCAAGGTGGGTATTGAGGATATCAGCAGACGCCATAGAGGGTTCTCAGAATTCATTGCACGGTGACAAGCCCAGTGTACAGCCGCCGAGCATCTATTGCCCACGCGGTTCAAAGGCCTGCTTCAGGCAAGGTTGGGTGACTTCCGTTATACTGACGCCTCATTTTTCGACGGTTTTCATCATGCGGTTCAGACCTGACACCGACGACTTTCTCTCGATATTCCTCAACGACCGCCCACTGCTGGACGTCCGGGCGCCAGTGGAATTTGCCAGAGGCAGCTTTCCCGGTGCCGTTAACGCCCCATTAATGAATGATGACGAGCGCCACGAAGTCGGCATCTGTTATAAAGAGAAGGGCCAGGATGCCGCCATTGAACTCGGTCACCAACTGGTCTCCGGTAGCGTAAAGGATGAACGCGTTGCCGCCTGGCAGCGCTTTGTTGAGAATCACCCGGAAGGCTATCTGTTCTGTTTCCGCGGTGGGCTTCGTTCAAGACTGACTCAGCAATGGATTCAGCAGGCAAATCTTGACTACCCGCTGATCAAAGGCGGCTATAAGGCTCTCAGGCGATTCCTGATTGACCAGCTTGAAGCGCGCATTGAAGCCTCCGATTTCCGGGTGCTCAGTGGTCGCACCGGCACCGGCAAAACCCGAGTGCTCAAGCAACTTCCCAATCCCATTGATCTGGAGGGTCTGGCCAACCACCGCGGTTCCAGCTTCGGTCGCGAGGTTACACCCCAACCAACCCAGATCGACTTTGAAAACCGGCTGTCGGTGGCCATGCTCAAAGCCCATCACTCGATTGGCGGGCCCGTCTATGTTGAAGATGAAAGCCGGCTGGTCGGTCGCTGCGCCCTGCCGCACAGCCTTCGCGATCGGATCGCAGAAGCACCGTTACTGGTTCTCGAGCAACCCATGGAAGAGCGTATCCGGATTATCCGCGAAGACTATGTGATCAAAATGGCCGCCGACTACGCTGACCGGGACGGACCGGAGGCGGGCTGGTCCAGTTTTGAAGACTACCTGCTCAGCGCACTGGACCGAATCCGCAAGCGCCTCGGCGGCGAGCGACACCAGAGCCTGCGGCGGCTGATGGAGGACGCCCTGAAAGCCCAGCAGGCAACCGGAAACGTGAACGGCCACGACGTCTGGATTCAGGCACTGCTCGAGGATTATTACGACCCCATGTACGACTATCAGCTTGAGCATAAAGCCGGACAAATTCTGACCCGGGGCGGGCCTGAAACTATTTGCGATTGGGCTTCGTAGAACGTGGGCGTGTGCCACAATGCGCTGAGCTGCTGATTATCGACCCCGGAAACACCCCAATAAAAGGAGAGAACAATTGGAAGATCTTGTGAGCGACATAAATGTGTCTGAATATTTAGACCAGGCCATTAGCCTGGTGATGGCCTACGCCCCGAAGCTGCTGCTAGCCATTATTACCCTGATAGTCGGTATGTGGCTGATTAATCGCATGATCGGGATAATGGATAAAAAACTGGGCGCCAAAGACCCCACCCTGAACAAGTTCCTGTGCGGCCTGATTGGCGCAATTCTCAAGATCATGCTGCTGATTTCCGTTGTCGGGATGATCGGTGTTGAAACAACGTCCTTCATCGCTGTCATAGGTGCTGCAGGCCTGGCTATTGGTTTGGCGTTGCAGGGCAGCCTCGCCAATTTTGCCGGCGGCGTCCTGATTCTTATCTTCAAGCCGTTCAAGGTCGGAGACACCATTGAAGCCCAGGGCTATCTCGGCGCCGTGGCTGAAATCCAGATTCTTTATACTGTTGTGAACACCTTCGACAACCGTCGCATCGTCATCCCCAACGGCAGCCTCTCCAATGCAACGCTGGTCAATGTCAGCATCTACGACAAGCGCCGCTGCGATATGACCTTTGGCATTCACTACGATGACGACATTGACAAGGCCAAGGCCATTCTCAAGCGTCTGTTCGACGAAGACGAGCGGTCGTTGCAGGATCCCGCACCCCGTATCTGTGTGGGCAGCCTGGGCGACAACTCGGTCAACCTGATGTTCCGCGCGTGGGTGCCCACTGACGACCTGTGGCCCTACTACTGGGACATGCACGAGAAGGTCAAGAAAGCCTTCGACGAAGCCGACATAACCATCCCCTTCCCACAGCGGGATGTGCACGTCTATAACAGCAAAATCGAATGACCGGTGACGGGGATCGCATTAACACAATCTGTTACTCGCATTCCCCGGGGCCTCGACTAAGCTGACAAATGATGGCGGTGGCAAATTTTCCAAGCCACCGTCAGGTCACTGGGGCCGGTTGCTTCAGTACCGCTGTCATTGCTGGTAGGAGGCTGTCACTATGCCGGTACAGCACTTGAAGACGCATCTCGACAAAGCAGGCATTGAGTACATGTGCCTGTCTCATCCCCCCGCTTTTACCGCCCAGGAACTCGCCCATCACGTGAAAATTGCCGGCGACCGCGTGGTCAAAACCGTCATTATTACTTTGGATGGAAAAATGGCGATGCTGGTGATGCCCGCCACCTGGCGAATACGCTGGGACCGGCTGACCCGGATTCTGGACACGGATTTTGTCGACCTGGCCGACGAACAGGAGTTCCAGGACCGCTTCCCGGACTGTGAAGTTGGCGCCATGCCACCTTTTGGCAACCTGTTCCATATGCCCGTTTACTGCGCGGAAGCGCTGACCAGGCAGCCGGAGCTGGCCTTCGCTGCCGGCACCCATACAGAATCCATCCACATGAAAACCCGGGACTTTCTGGATATGGTGAGGCCGATGGTTCTGGAACAGGGATTTGTAAAGCCTGGGACCCAGAAGCCTGCGTGGTTGGCGCGGAAAAGAGCCACGGTCAGCGACCCCTTGTCAGAGGCTCAAACAGCGAGTATTGCCGGTTAGGCAGGCTAACGCTCGGGTAAGTTCGTATCGCTTGTCTGAACAGGTTCTTTGCGTAAACTGAGACCCTCAGACAGGACATCTTTATGACTCAGGCGTTTGATATTGTGATTGTCGGTGCCGGCATGGTCGGGGCGGCCCTGGCGACCGGGCTCGGGCGAAGCGGTTTAAGCGTGGCGCTGATTGACCAGGAAGAGCCCGCCGCGTTCGAACCGGAGCTTGCCCCGGATATCCGGGTGTCTGCCATTAGCGTGGGCAGTGAGCGCTATCTTGAGGAACTGGGCGTTTGGCCCACCATCAAGGCCATGCGGGCGACCACTTATACCCGCCTGTCGGTATGGGACGAAGCCCGCCATCCCCTGAGTAATTTCCTGCCCCGCAAGCTGGCCGATGTCACCTTTGATGCCCGCAGCCTCTCCGCCAGCCACTTGGGCCATATCGTTGAGAACCGCGTCACCCAGCGGGCATTGTGGGACTCGGCCAGCCATCAGGCCACCGTCACCTGCTTTCCCGGACGAACCCTGACCGCTCTCGATAACGGTACCTCAAACGCACAAGTCACCCTCGATAACGGCGAAACCCTGATCTGCCAGCTGGTGGTCGGCGCGGACGGCGCCAATTCCGGCGTCCGGGCACTTGCTGGCATCGGCGTCCATCGGGATCAGTATCAGCAACAGGCCATGGTCATTTCTGCCCGTTACCGTGGTGCCGTTGAAGACATCACCTGGCAGGGCTTTTACCCCAGCGGTCCGCGAGCTTTTTTACCCCTGCACAGTGCCGGGGACGGCGAAAGCTGGGCGTCGCTGGTCTGGTACGACTCACCGGACAACCTGGCAAGGCTCAAGGCACTTGACCATGAGCGGCTGCGAGCGGAAATAACCCGTGCGTTTCCGCCGGAGCTACCGCCGCTGACGCACATTGAAGCAAAGGCCAGTTTTCCCATTGCCCGCCAGCACGCCAAACATTACGTGAGTAACCGGGTGGTTCTGGTGGGCGACGCCGCCCACACCATCAACCCCCTGGCTGGCCAGGGCGTTAACCTGGGCTTCCAGGACGCTCATTGCCTGCAAAACTTGCTTCGGGAAACTCAGCGGGCCGGCTTTGACCTGGCGAACCCCGACAGCCTGGCCGCCTATGAACGCCGGCGGCGCCCGGCCAACAGCCGTATGATGCTGGCGATGGATGCGTTCTATCACCTGTTCAGCAACCAGACACCGCCGCTGCATCTGTTTCGCAACCTTGGCCTGGGCGTGGCCAAAGCCATGCCCTTTGCCCGCAACCAGGTGGCCCGCTACGCTATGGGCATAGACGACGAACTACCACCCCTGGCCCGCCAGATTGCCCGGCGGCTGCCGGGGCTAAAACATCTATAAACAAGGAAGAATCATGTCAGGAACCATCTTCACAAAAATCATCAACCGCGAAATTCCGGCCGACATTGTCTATGAAGACGACACCAGCCTGGCATTCAGAGACATCAATCCCCAGGCGCCGGTGCATCTGCTAATCATCCCGAAAAAAGAAATCGCCACCATCAACGACCTTGAGGAAAGCGACCGCGAACTGGTCGGTCATCTTTATTGGGTCGCCGCCAAACTGGCGAAAGACATGGGTTTTGCGGACGATGGTTATCGGGTCGTGATGAACTGCGGTGAGAATGCAGGGCAGACAGTATTCCATATCCATCTGCACCTGCTCGCCGGCAAACCGCTTGGCTGGCCTCCGTATACTGACCGAGCCAAGCAGGCCTGAACGGGCCTCGGGCGCTGATTCAGCGCCCGACCACCTTCTCGGCTTCCTCAACAGGCGTATGCCGAACGTCCTCACCTTTGACCATGAAAATCACGTTCTCGGCGATGTTACAGGCGTGATCCCCCACCCGCTCCAGAGCACGAAGAATCCACATCACCGACATGCAACGGGAAATGTTGCGGGTGTCTTCCATCATGAACGTCAGCAACGTACGCGTGGCCGCCTGATATTCCTCGTCTACCCGCTTGTCCTCCTTCATGATTCGCAGCGCCTGCTCCGAATCCAGGCGGGCAAACGCATCCAGCGCATCATGCAGCATGCTTAACACATGGTTGCTGATGTGGCGTACCTCAACGTACCCGCGCGGCGCCTGGCCTTCCTCGGAAAGCTTGATCGCAAATTTGGCAATTTTCTTGGCCTCGTCGCCAACGCGCTCAAGATCGGACACCATCTTGATCACCGCAACCACCAGCCGCAGATCCCGGGCGGTAGGCTGTCGTCGGGCAAGGATCAGGGTGGCTTCCTCGTCGAGTTCGATCTCCATCTTATCGACTTTCTTATCCGTTGCCCGGACCTCATCTGCCAAGTGGCCATCGTTGTCCACCAGCGCATCAATCGCACTGGCTGCCTGGGATTCCACCAGGCCGCCCATCTCCAGAAACGCGGTCTTCAGGGCCATCAGCTCGTCATTGAACTTGTTCGAGATGTGATCGCCGTAAACATCGTCCTTTCTATCTGGCATAACTTTACTCCCCAGTGTTCAACCGTAACGGAATTAACCAAACCGGCCAGTGATATAGGATTCTGTGAGCTCGTGCTCCGGTGATGTAAATACCTTGGTAGTCTCGTTCACTTCCACCAGATGCCCCAGATGAAAATACGCCGTGCGATTGGATACCCGGGCCGCCTGCTGCATGGAGTGGGTCACGATCACGATGGTATAGCTTTCGGACATTTCAGCAATCAGCTCTTCTACCCGTGCAGTTGCGATGGGATCCAGTGCCGAGCAGGGCTCATCCATCAGAATCACTTCCGGATTAACAGCAATGGCGCGGGCGATGCACAGGCGTTGCTGCTGACCGCCCGAAAGACCGGTGGCGATGGAGTCCAGGCGATCTTTGGCTTCGTTCCACAGCCCTGCCTTTCTAAGACTGTTCTCGACAATCTCATCCAGTTCGGCTTTGCGGTTTGCCAACCCGTGGATACGTGGGCCATAGGCCACGTTGTCATAAATCGACTTAGGGAACGGATTCGGCTTTTGGAACACCATGCCTACCCGGGCACGCAGCTCGACCACATCTTTTTTGGAATAATAGATATCCTCATCGTCCAGCAAGAGCTGACCCTTGACCCGACAGATATCGATGCTGTCATTCATCCGGTTCAGGCACCGCAGAAAGGTCGACTTGCCACAGCCAGACGGCCCGATGAAAGAGATCACCTCATTGCGGCCGATATCCAGGCTGATGTCCTTGATTGCGCGATCCTGCCCGTAAAACACCTCCACGTTGCGGAGCTTGAATTTGGGATTGTCGGCGTGCGGTTTACCGACGGTTTTACCTTCTTCAACCGGCGCAGACTGCGCGCCGGTGTCCTCAGCAGAATCTTTTACTGAAGTGACGGTGTGGTCTGACCTTTCGGCCGCGCTGGCAATTGTCTCGTTAGCATTCATAATTTTCTCCTTTACCACCGGCGCTCGAGGCGTTTGCGAAGCCAGATGGCCAATGCGTTCATACTGATCATGAAGGTAAGCAGCACCATGATCGCGGCCGAGGCAAGCTCAATAAAGCCCTGCTCGGAGCTGCTTGCCCAGAGATAAACCTGCACCGGGAGCACCGTGGCTGAATCAAAAAAGCCCCCCGGTACATCCACAATAAACGCCACCATGCCGATCAGCAGCAGCGGCGCGGTTTCCCCCAACGCCTGCGCCATCCCGATGATGGAACCGGTGAGCATCCCCGGCATTGCCAGAGGCACAACATGATGCAGAACGACCTGCATTTTCGAGGCGCCTACGCCCTCTGCCGCTTCGCGGATGGAGGGCGGAACACTTTTGATGGCGGCGCGACTGGAAATAATGATGGTAGGCAGCGTCATCAGCGACAGCACAATACCGCCGACCAGCGGCACGGAGCGAGGCATGCCAAACAGGCCGATAAACACCGCCAGACCCAACAGGCCGAAAATGATGGACGGCACCGCAGCCAGGTTGTTGATGTTCACCTCGATGAAATCCGTGATCTTGTTCTGCGGAGCGAACTCCTCAAGGTACACCGCTGCCGCAATCCCCATCGGGAACGACAGCGCCAGGGTCACCAGCATGGTCAGCAGCGATCCGACCACAGCCCCGAGCAGGCCTGCGTTTCCGGGGTTCCGGGAATCACCACGGCCGAACAAAATGTCGTTGAAACCGGTGCCAATGACGTCTTTTTCAACCAGCTCGTCGACCCAGGCCTGCTGCTGTTCGGACAGCCGCACGCTGTAGCGCGGGTTATCTGCATGCTTGACGTAGACAGAAACCTGATCAGACGCCTGAAACTCAAAAGTCTCCGTCGTGTTCAGAAGCTCAGGGTTGGCACTCAACCGATCTTTGATATCGTTGGAACCGTAACTTCCAACCAGACGATTCAGCTCACGCTTTTGCCCTGCGCTGTCGGCGTCCGGAAAATGTTGTTGCAGCGCGGCAATAATCGGGGCATTAAAATCAGCCATTGATACCTGGTCAGAGTCCGTCGGATCGTCCAGATACATCTGTTCGGAATCCAGCGTTACATTCAGGGTGATTGTGGTCTTGATAAAACCACTGTGACCCTTGGCAATAATGTCCGCGAACAGTATGAACAGAGAAGCCAGCGCAATAAAGATTGCCACAATGCCATAGGCGCGGAACCGGCGTTCCTTGCGATACCGCTTTTTCAGGGAGCGGCGGACGATCTCCGCCTGAGAACGTTGATCAGTCATACTGTTCCCTATATTTACGCACAATCTTGAGGGCCACTACGTTCAGCAGAAGCGTGACAATAAACAGCAGCATACCCAGGGCGAAGGCAGACAGTGTCTTGGCGCTGTCGAACTCCTGGTCGCCAACCAGCAGGGTTGCAATCTGAACCGTGACCGTTGTCACCGATTCCAGCGGGTTAGCCGTGAGATTCGCCGCAAGCCCGGCCGCCATCACCACGATCATGGTTTCACCGATAGCCCGTGAAGCTGCCAGCAGAATGCCCCCGATAATGCCGGGCAGCGCTGCCGGGAAAATCACTTTCTTCATGGTCTCGGACTGGGTTGCACCCAGTGCCAGCGAACCATCCCTCATAGTCTGCGGTACCGCGTTGATGACGTCGTCTGACAGCGATGAGACGAAGGGAATAATCATGATCCCCATCACCAGCCCTGCCGCCAGCGCACTTTGCGAGGAGGCTTCCAGGCCAATGGCTTCCGCCAGGTCACGAATGAACGGTGCCACGGTGAGCGCCGCAAAAAAGCCGTAAACCACCGTCGGTACACCTGCCAACATCTCCATCAACGGCTTGACGGTGGCGCGTGTTTTTCGGCTAGCGTATTCGGACAGATAAATGGCAGAAAGAAGCCCGGTTGGAACCGCCACCAACAAAGCAATGGCGGAGATCAACAGGGTGCCGATAAACAGCGGGATGACGCCAAACGCACCCTCGGAACCTACCTGATCCGCCCGTATCGCCGTCTGGGGACTCCAGGATGTGCTAAAGAGAAAATCGGAAATCGGAACCTTGCCGAAAAACCGAACGGTTTCAAAGATAACGGAGAACACAATCCCGACCGTGGTCAGAACGGCCACCGCCGCGCAAATAAAGAAAATCCGGCGAAGAGTGTTCTCAACGTTCTCACGGGCGTTGATGTGCGGCGCAACGCGGGTCCAGGCAAAGGCTGCGCCGAGTACGGCAATCAGCAGGACCAGCATGGTTTTGAAATCCCCGCTTTGATCGCGAACGGTCTCCAGAACACCCGCAGCGGCCCTGATATGGTCCGGTACGAAGTTCGGGTCCAGGTTACCGGCCGCCACGTTGCTGATCTGGGACAGTATCAGGCTGGCCTGTCCGGTGGATTCCGGCCAGGTGTTTTCCGGCAGGGAAGCAATGACGATGTCCTGAATAACCCGGCCTTCGAAGGCCATCCAGGCCGCGAGTACAATCAGTGCGGGCACTGCGCTCCACAACGCGGCCCGCGCGGCGTAATAGCCCGGTAACGCCTTGAGATTCCGGATACCGCCCAGCGGCGCCGCTAAAGCCCGGGAGCGCATGAGCGCCAGGCCGTAAGCAACCACGGCGAGAACCAGAACCAGGGGCAAAAGATTAGCCGTCTGCATAACAGTCTCTGTATTGATGGCTTTGAGTTAATTGGGCCGCTATTTTGCCAGCTTGCCGCACAAAAATATTCATCTACCCCAACAAAAGAGACGCGGACCTTGCAGCCCGCGCCCTCACATCGTCATCCCTGACGTACCTGGCCGAGCCTTAGAGCTCGTTACCGGTCATCGGCTCCAAGGCTTTTACCTTTTTAGCGATCGCCATGCGCTGGTTGCGCGGAAGCGGAATCAGGCCGACGTCAGCAAGATAACCATTATCGCCCCAAGTGCCTTCACTGGTAAATTCGGCGACATATTCCTCAATGCCCGGAACGACACCTACGTGCGCCTGCTTGATGTAAAACCACAATGAACGTGCAACCGGGTATTTGTCGCTGGAAATATTCTCAGGCGTCGGCTCAACGCCGTTTACAGTCGCGGCCTGAATCTGGCTACTGTTCTCCATCAAAAAGCTGTAGCCAAAGATACCAAGCGTTTCCGGATCCTGGGCCAAGCGCTGGACAATCAGATTATCGTTTTCACCAGCTTCAACAAATGGACCGTCTTCACGCATGCTGTGGCAAACGGTTTCAAACTTATCCTCGTCCATGGCTGCAATCATCTCGAACTGCTTGCAACCACCTTCCATGGCCAACTCTACAAAGGCGTCACGGGTGCCAGAAGTCGGCGGCGGACCCATTACGCTGATCTCAAAGTCTGGCAGGCTGGAGTCGATGTCGCTCCAGTTCATGTAAGGGTTGGCAATCAGCTCATTACCACCGTCTGGGTTGGGTACGTCCTTGGCGAGGGCCAGGAACACCTGCTCCAGAGTCAGGTCCAGCTTTTCCGCTTCCTTGGAGTTGGCCATAACGATGCCGTCCGCACCGATACGCACTTCGGTAATGTTCTCAACGCCGTTAGACTGGCAATTGTTGAACTCGCTTGATTTCATACGACGGGAAGCGTTGGTGATGTCAGGGTGCTGGGTACCGATACCTTGACAGAACAGCTTGAGGCCGCCACCAGAGCCGGTAGATTCAAGCTTGGGCGTTGGGAAGTCGGTATTACGACCAAAACGCTCGGCCACAACCGTTGCGAACGGGTAAACAGTGGAAGAACCGACAATGTTGATGGTATCGCGGGCCATGGCGGGGGAAGAAACGGCGGCAATGCTGCCTGCCAGTGCCAGAGTTGTAAGGGCTGTTTTAAGTTTGATCACGTTAAGTCTCCATTCGTCTTTTTGACTTTCACTTACGGGATGCTTCACCGATGAGCAAACGATAACGACACACTATGACAACTTTGTGACAACTTCTGAAATGTAGAACAGGTCGCCGGATTTTTCTTGCAGACGCCCCGGGGGGCGCTACCATGCGGGTACTAACAATAATTCTGGAACCACAGGGCCGTGCTCATGACAACGACAGACGATGACAACCCCGCACCCCGCGGCGAACTGATTACCCAGATCATCCCCCTGCCCTGCGACACCAACCCCAATGGCGACGTCTTCGCCGGTTGGCTGGTTAAACAGATGGATATTGCTGCAGCCACCATGGCGGGGCGAATTTCTCTGGGGCGCAACGCGACCGTCGCCATGGACCGGATGGAATTTCTATCGCCTTTAAGGGTAGGTTCCCAGGTGGGCTGCTATGGGGAGTTGATCGAGGTCGGCCGCAGCTCCATGAAAATCAACGTGGAAGTCTGGACCCTTGACCGCAGCGCCAAAACGCCTCGCAAAGTAACGGAGGGGCGCTTCATTTACGTTGCCATTGATGAGCATGGGCGTATCCGCGAGGTCCCGGACCAGTAACAGCTGTCACAAAATTGTCATCGGATGGTCTTACGGTCGGGGGAGTAGATTCCCCAAAACCGACTGGAGTTCGATGATGAATACGACCAAGCGTTCCTTTGTTGCCTGTGCCACGATCCTGGCCTCTCTTTCCGCTCACGCGTTTACTCTTGACCAACGATACCAGGATCAGAACGGCGACCTGATCGCCGATATTCCCTCGGACGCCGCTAACCTGGTAGACCCGTCTACCCTGATTTTTGCCTACACCCCGGTCGAAGACCCCGCGGTCTACCGCGAGGTCTGGTCTGAATTTCTCGAGCATCTTTCAGACGAAACCGGCAAAAAAATCCAGTTTTTCCCGGTCCAGTCCAACGCAGCCCAGATTGAAGCCATGCGCGCTGGCCGCCTTCATATCGCCGGTTTCAACACCGGCTCCAACCCGCTGGCCGTTGCCTGCGCCGGTTTGCGCCCCTTCACCATGATGGCAGCAGCAGATGGCTCATTCGGCTATGAAATGGAAATCATCACCCACCCTGATTCCGGCATTGATGAAGTCGAGGACATCCGCGGCGGTGAGTTGGCTTTTACATCCCAGACTTCCAATTCCGGTTTCAAGGCGCCGTCGGCCATCCTCAAGGCGGACTACGGCATGATTCCCGGGGAAGACTTCGAGCCAGTGTTCTCCGGCAAGCATGACAACTCCATTCTGGGTGTGGCCAACCAGGATTATCCGGCCGCCGCCATTGCCAACTCGGTACTTGCACGCATGCTGGACCGGGATGTGGTGAGCGAAAACCAGATCGAAACCATCTACACCTCCCAGACCTTCCCGACCACGGCCTACGGCCTGGCCCACAACCTGAAACCGGAGCTGCAGGAAGCCATTCAGGACGCTTTCTTCTCCTTTGACTGGGAAGGCACCGCCCTGGAAGAAGAGTTCTCCAAATCCGGCGAAGCCCAGTTTATTCCGATTACCTTCAAGGAACACTGGGAAGTCATCCGTAAAATCGACGCCGCCAACGGCGTTCAATACAACTGCCAGTAAGCGGTAAACCTTGAACGTACTCAAGCTGGACAAGCTGTCCAAAACCTACGCCACCGGCGATACCGCCCTGCGCGAGGTCAGCTTTGAGGTACCTGCAGGCCAGGTGCTCGGGCTGATCGGCCCCTCGGGCGCCGGAAAATCCACCCTGATCCGCTGCATCAACCGGCTGGTGGAACCCACCGGTGGCAGCATTTCACTGGGCGACACGGATCTGGCCCGGCTTAACGGCCGGGCCCTGCGCCGCGCCCGCCGACGGATCGGCATGATCTTCCAGGAGTATGCCCTGGTGGAACGCCTGACGGTGATGGAAAACGTGCTGTCCGGGCGGCTGGGCTATGTCCCGGTCTGGCGGTCGTTTCTGCGCCGCTATCCGGCACAGGATGTGGCCCAGGCCTTTTCACTTCTCGAACGGGTTGGGCTGTCGGATCACTTCAACAAGCGAGCCGATGCGCTCTCCGGTGGTCAGCGCCAGAGAGTGGGCATTGCCCGGGCACTGGAGCAGAATCCGGAATTGTTGCTGGTGGATGAGCCCACCGCGTCGCTGGATCCAAAGACTTCCCGCCAGATCATGCGCCTCATCGGCGACGCCTGCCGGGAGCGGAACCTGCCCGCCATCATTAACATCCACGATGTCATGCTGGCCCAGCAGTTCACCGACCGGATTATCGGCCTGAAAGCCGGGGAAGTGGTTTTCGACGGCTCCCCCGATGCCCTGGCCAACGAGGTCCTCACCAGGATCTACGGCGACGAGGACTGGACCGCCATGCGCGGCGAGGATGGAACGGACGAAGGAGCCTACACGCCTTCCGTAGATCTGGCGGAGGGCGTCTAGATGCAGACGCCGCAACCCTACCCGGCACGCTGGAAACGGCCGCCGGTTCTGTTTACTCACACCGGCTGGCGCCGGGCCATCTACGCCGGTGCCCTGGTCTATCTGGTGCTGGCCATGCAGAGCATCGAGATCGACTGGCAGCGGGTTTATCTGGGCCTGGACCGGGGCTGGAAATTCGTGGAAGGTTTTTTGACCCCGGATTTCACCACCCGCTGGCGGGACATTAGCGAAGGCTTGATCGAGAGCCTGACCATGACGATAACCTCCACGGTCGCGGGCGTTCTGGTATCGGTGCCCATCGGTATCGGAGCCGCTCGCAATCTGGCCCCGATGCCGGTCTACCTGGCCTGCCGGGGCATCATTACCCTGTCCCGCTCGTTCCAGGAAATCATCATCGCCATCCTGCTGGTCGCCATGTTCGGCTTCGGGCCGTTTGCGGGTTTCCTGACCCTGGCCTTTGCCAGCATCGGGTTTCTGTCAAAGCTTCTGGCCGAGGACATCGAAGCCTGCGACCGCAGCCAGATTGAGGCCATTCGCGCCACCGGCGCAAGCTGGTGGCAGGTGGTGAACTACGCCGTCCAGCCCCAGGTCATGCCCCGGCTGGTGGGGCTGTCCCTTTATCGGCTGGACATCAATTTTCGGGAATCGGCGGTGATTGGCATTGTCGGCGCTGGCGGTATCGGTGCCACCCTGAACACCGCCATCGACCGCTACGAATACGACTCGGCTGGGGCGATTCTGATTATCATTATTGCCATTGTGCTGGTGGTGGAATATTCATCGTCTTATATCCGCAGGTGGGTCCAATGACAAACCAGCCCTCGACACCGGTCTGGCAGTACCGATCCTCCAAGCAAACACTTCTGGGATGGCTGGGCTGGTTTTTGCTGGTGGCCCTGACGGTTTTCTGCTGGCAATTGATGAACGAAAACACCATCTGGGCCTTTGTCAGCGACGCGCCGGATCAGGCCGCTGATATCGGCGGCCGGATGTTCCCGCCCGCCTGGGGCTACATCGATCAGCTCTGGAAGCCGCTCTGGGACACTCTCAACATCGCGACCCTGGGCACTCTGATCGGGGTGGCGGTGGCGGTGCCGGTGGCGTTTCTGGCGGCCAACAACACCACCCCGAGCAGGCGCTTCGTGCGGCCTCTAGCGCTGTTGCTGATTGTCACGTCCCGCTCCATCAACTCGCTGATCTGGGCGCTGCTGCTGGTCGCAGTGATCGGGCCAGGCCTGCTGGCAGGCGTCATCGCCATCGGCCTGCGCTCCATCGGGTTTATTGCCAAGCTGCTGTACGAAGCCATTGAGGAAATCGACTTCAGTCAGGTGGAAGCGGTACGGGCCACCGGCGCCAGCGGTGCCCAGGTGATCGACTACGCCATTGTGCCGCAGATACTGCCGGCATTCTGGGGGATCAGCGTATTCCGCTGGGACATCAACATTCGCGAATCCACCATCCTCGGGCTGGTGGGCGCCGGCGGCCTGGGCATACAGCTCAGCGCGTCCCTGGCTACACTGGCCTGGAATCAGGTGGCGATGATCTTCGTGGTCATTCTGGGAACGGTCATTATTTCGGAATGGGTATCCGCCAGGGTGCGTCAGGCGGTAATCTGACGTTATGAAAAACAATCTTCAAGATAACCACCCCACCAGCTTTGACGGCATTAAGCCAACGCCCGCCTGGGCGTTTAACCAATATCAGCGCCTGCGACGTCAGCTGCCCAAAGCCGGACCCAACCATCAGCCGCCCCAGCGGGTTCCGTCGCTGGAACCACTGTTTTCCCGGTTTGACGCCTTTGTGTTCGATGCGTTCGGCGTTCTGAATACCGGGCCGACGGTGATACCCGGCGCGGTGGAAAGTCTCGCAGCCCTGCAGGCCAGTGGCAAACCGGTTTTGCTGTTATCGAATGCGGCCACCATGACTCAGCAGGCGTTGACCGAAAAATACTGCAGCATGGGCTTCGATCTGACCGAAGACCGGATTGTCTCAAGTCGCTGGCTACTGGAAGATTCTCTGATCCGGGAACCTCGGCGCGGCGTCTGGGGCGTTATTGCTCCGCCTGAGTCCGATAGCCAATCCCTGCCAAAGATTAAGCAGCGGCCGGTGCGGCCCGGCATTACCAATCAGGCGCTGGACGAATTCGACGGCTTTATCTTTCTGAGCAGTGATAACTGGGACAAAACCCTGCAGGCGCAACTGGTGGCCAGCCTGAAGCGTCGCAGACGGCCGCTGGACGTGGCAAATCCGGATCTGGTCGCACCCCGGGGTGATTGTCTGACCCTGGAACCCGGGTTTTTTGCCCATAGAATCAACGAGGAAACCGGCATCAACCCTCAGTTCTTCGGCAAACCCTACCGCCCGGCCTTTACCGCCGCCCTGAATAGGCTGGGCGGAATTTCCCCCGACCGTGTGCTGATGGTCGGCGATACCCTGCATACGGATATTCTCGGTGCCAGCGCCGCCGGCATGGCAACCTTACTTGTCAGTGATCACGGTTCTCTGGCGGGCATGGACATCAATGCCTGCATCGAGTATTCCGGCATTTCACCGACTTATATTGCGCCCGGCGTTTAGTAAAATATCAGCGCCCCATCCGCCACTCACGGAATTGTTCCAGCCAGGACAGCAACGCCGGAATCACCAACAGCACCAGGAAGGTCGACAGTCCCAGTCCGAAGGCGATGGATGTCGCCATGGGAATCAGGAACTGTGCCTGCAGCGACGTTTCAAACATCAGTGGCAAAAGCCCGCCAATGGTGGTGAGTGACGTCAGCATCACCGCCCGCACCCGCTGAACGGCAGCTTCGTTCAGGGCGTCGGTAATGCCCAGTCCTTTCTGGCGCTGCTGGTTGTAAAAGGAAACCAGGATAATGGCGTTGTTGACCACAATGCCCGACAGACCGAACAACCCGAACAACGACAGAATGGTCAGCTGAAGCCCCATCAGCCAGTGGCCCAACAGGGCGCCCACCAAGGCAAACGGAATAATCGCCATGACAATTAATGGCAGGCTCCAGGACGCGAACACCCATGCCAGCACCACGTACATCAGTGTCAGTCCGATCGCCAGGCCGGTCTTCATGTCGTTCAGGGTTTCCCGCTGGTCCGCAGACCGGCCCTCAAAGCTGTAACGTACGTTAAACCGGCTGGCAATGCCCGGCAGGGCTTCGGCCTGCAGGCTGGCAATGATCTGGTCGGTGGTATTGACCCGGGTATTCAGGCCCGAGGTAACCTCCACCGCCAATCGGCCCTCGGCGTGACGCAGGGCCTGAAACCCCTGGCGATGGTCCAGGTTCATCACCTGAGTGAGCGGCACAAAGCGGCCGTCCGGCACTCGCACCACCATCCGGGCAAGCGTGGATAGCTGCTCCCGCTGTTGTTGGGGAAGCTGCACCCGAACCTCGACTTCGTCCCGCCCATCCTGATAGATCTGGGCGATACGGCCATCGAAAGCTGCCCTGAGCTGCTGACCGAGATCGGCGGTGGTCAGCCCCATGGCCTCGCCGTAGGCGTTGACCTGATAAATCAACTGTTCCCGGCCCCAGGGCATATCGTCTTCAACGTCCAGCACGCCCGGCAGGGTGGCCAGCGCCTGGGTCAACTCGTCCGCCGCCCGCTTGAGGTTTTCGGCATTGTCACCGGTCAGCCGCACGTTCACATCCCGACCCGGCGGGCCGGCCTGGCGCTCGGTAATGGTGAGGTTATCCAGCCCGGCGGGCGTCGCCAGCCGTCTGCGCCACTCGGTGATGAACTGCGGGTTGCGAACCGAGCGCCGGTCGGACGGCACCAGTTCTATCATCATCGAACCCAGCTCATCGCCGCTGCGGGAACTGCCTTCGGCACCCTGCGTTGCACCGCGTGTGGTCACCGCATGAAGGATAAAGTCGCCGCCAAGCGCCTGCTCGGTCTCGTTCAACGTAGTCTGCATCCGACCTAGGAAATCATTCACCTGTTCCTGGTCGGTGCCGGCGACAAAGCTGGCGTTGGCGTAGAACACTGAAGGCTCCGGCGTTGGAAAAAAGTTGAAGCCGAGCCGTCCGCCGGCCAGCAAGCCCACGGTGACCAGCGCCAGCGCAACCGCGGCGGCAAGCGTGGCACCCCGATGCTCCAGGCTATAGCGGGAAAACCGGCGGAAGCGGCCCTCCCGGAACTCGTCAAAGCGTTTTTCAAAGCCGCTGCGAAACCGCACGATGGCGCCCGGTTTTTTGGGTTCCTGCCCGCCTTGCTCTGCCGCTGACTGCTTTTTCGGCACAAAGGCGTGCCGCAAATGCGCCGGCAGCACGATAAAACACTCCAGCAGGGACGCAATGAGCACACAGATCATCACCACCGGAATGTCACCGAGGATATTGCCGATCACTCCGCCCACCACCAGCAAGGGCATGAACGCCGCCACGGTGGTCAGCGACGACGCCAGTACCGGCCAGACCATCCTTTTAGCCGCACCCTCGGCGGCGTAGATGGACTCCTCCCCCATGCGGGCGTGAGCATCGGCGTCTTCGCCCACCACGATGGCATCGTCAACGATGACCCCCAGCGCCATAATCAGCGCGAACAGGGAAATCATGTTGATCGAACCGCCGATCAGCCAGAGCACCGCAAGTGCCGCCAGAAACGCTGTCGGTATGCCGATGGCAACCCACATGGCCACTCGCCCCGGCAGGAACAGGTACAGCAGGCAAATCACCAGCACCAGGCCACCCAGGCCGTTTGTCACCAGCAGGGAGATGCGATCATCCAGCAGTTGCCAGGTTTCGTCGTAGACATCCAGCTCAACGGTGGGCGGCAGCAGCGGGCGGGTGTCTTTTAGCCAGGCGTCCAGAACCTTGGCGGCGACCAGCGAATCACCATTTTCTGAACGCTGCAATTGCATTTCAACCGCCGGTCGCCCCTCGTTTTCAAGGGTTACCTGGCTCTCCCGGGCCTCCTGGCGAATGATCGCAATGTCTCCCAGGTTAAGCTGGATACGCTCTCCGCTGAGTACCGGAATGTTCTCGAATTCCTGGGGACTGCGGCGCTGCTCCACGGCCCGCAGTTCCCGGGTCGAGTCCTGTTGCGCCATCATGCCGGCGGGCAAGTCCCGGGAAATAGCGCCCACCCGCTCCGCAATCTGGTCCAGTGACAGGCCCAGGCTTTCCAGCCGCTCCACCGGCACATCAATACTGATCTGTTGCTCTGGCAACCCACGAATGGCTACCCTGTCAATGCCCCGCTGCAGCAACTCGTCTTCAAACCGATAGGCCAGTTGCCTCAGCTCGCTGCGGTCCACGTCGCCGGCTATCAGCAATCGAGCCACCGGCTCGTAGCGCTCCAGCCGGGTGACCTGGGGCTCCTCTGCTTCGGCCGGGAGGTTGGTGAACTCGTCCACCTGCTGACGCACGTCGTCCAGGGCCTGAATCGGATTGGTGTCTTCCTCGAACTCCAGAGTGATGGACGACACGCCCTGGGCCGAGGTGGACGTCATTTTTTTCAGCCCATCGACGCTGCGCAGCCGCTGCTCCAGGGGGTTGGTGATACCCTGCTCCACGTCCTCTGCCGAGGCACCGCTCCAGACCACGCGTACGCTGACCACGTCCAGGGCGAAGCTGGGAAAGAACTGGACGTTCATCCGGGTCAGGGCCAGTGTCCCGCCCAGCAACATCACCAGCATCACCAGGTTTCCGGCGACCCGGTGATGAACGAAGAAGCCAATGACGCCCTTCTTACGGCTCATTGGTCCGACGCTCCCGGGCCGGCAACATCAACTTTCAGGCCCGTCAACGCATTCGGCAGATGGGTAATGATCAGGGGGGCACCGGAACCCAGGTTGTCTGCGGACACCAGTAGGCGGCGCTCGCCATTTGCGCCTTTGGCTTCACCGATACGGTTTACCCGGGCCATTTCCATTCTGCTATCCGCATTCAGCAGGTAAACACTGTCGGCGCCGTAGAGTGCACTGAAAGGAATCGAGACAGTATTGCGCCGGGGCGCCCGCTCCAGCGTCACCGGTATCAGCGCACCAGGGCGAAGACTGCCCGCCTCTCCCTCAAGCTGCAGAATCACTTCGGTACCTGACGGCGCGCTGGTGCCGGCAAATCGAACCAGCCGGAACCGGTGTCGATCATCGTTGCTGCTGGCGGTCAGCGTTTCTCCGCGTTCAAGGGCGTCCGACAATTCCCCATGGAAAATCTCCGGCACACGGGCACGGAGCTCAAGTCCTTCGACGGGATACAGAGTCAGCAACGGTTCACTGCGACTGACCTGATCACCCTCGGCCACTTGAATGCCGGTCACAATGCCATCAAACGGCGCCACCATTCTTGCCCTGGTGGCATCCCGTCGGGTGATGTCGAGGTTCGCCCTGGCCTGGGCCAGTTTCGCCTCAAGACTCTGCAGACGCGCCGGATGCTCATCAAGGGCACGCTGGCGGGTCGAAACGGTCAATTCGGCCCGGGTAGCGGCGTCGATTGCCGTTTCCTGCGCCTCGCGGGAAGCCAGATTCCGGTCTGCCAGTGAGCGGGCACGCTCAAGCTGACGGCGGGCGTTTTCGAGAATGGCTCGTTCGCTGGTCAGCGCCAACTGATCGTTCCGGTAGCGCACCTGTTCCGAGCGGACCTGTGCCTCCAGATCGGCCACCTGGGCCTGCGCCTGGGCCAGAGCCGGCTGGATATCCGCGTCGTCCAGAGCCACCAACAGATCGCCTTGCTGAACCCGCTGCCCCTCGCTTACCGGACGCTCGCCAATCCGGCCGGCAAGGGTTGCGGCGACCGTCAGTTGCTCCGGCGCCAGCAGCTCGCCATAGAGCGGCAACACCGGCGTATGCGTGCCGGGTTCAAGTTGCTGGACTTCGACGCGCCACACTCTCTCCGTCGCGCTGACCTCCGGAGGTTCAGGACGGGTCATTCTAAGCAGAAAAAAGCCGGCGAGACCCACGGCAACAATCAACACGGGAATAAGTTTTTTGCGCATTACTTACTGACCAGTCAAGATAAAAGAAGCCGTCAGGGCTGTCGGGTTGCAACTACTATACAATTATAATTCGGTTTTGGATTGAGCCAGGCTAGCCGTTTTCTGCGACAATTTTACGCAGCTATTGCCCCACCCATGGCAACGGAGAATCACACCCTTGGCAGCGGAACACCATGTCAACCTCCTCAACGCCACGCTCCTTAACGGGCTGATCGTTGCCATCGTGGTTCTGATCCACCACGAAGTGCTGATCTATTTGAACGGGGCCCTGTCGAAAATGCGACAGAGTCACCGTTTTCGACTGATCGCTGCTGTCTTCGGCATTCTTGCGGCTCACACCTTACAGGTCTGGATCTTTGCCAGTGCATTTTATGTAATGCATCACGCCGAGGGCTGGGGACAACTAACCGGCAATTTCGACGGAAGCATCTTGGACTGCGTCTACTTTTCCTTTACTACCTTCACCACATTAGGCTATGGAGATATCGAGGCGTTCGGAATCTTGCGCTTCCTCACCGGCATAGAAGCCCTTGCGGGGCTGGTTCTGATCACCTGGAGCGCCTCTTTTCTTTTTGTCGAAATGCAGCGCTACTGGCCGACCCGCTAGACCTAATTACAGCGGGTCAGGGTTTAATGTTGAGTCCAGTTTGCCGCCTTTTTGACCGAATCCCGAACGCGAAGCTTGGGTGAGGTGCGACAATTTGTCCTATCAGGGTTATCAAGTGTTTGCGTACCATAGGATCATCTGCCGGTAATAACAATATAACCAAAAGCGCTTAGGCAGCAGCTGAACGGCCTTCTGAGCTTGTTCGTTATAATCTGATATTGCTGGAGGGTTCCCATGGACCTTGATCCTCTTATCCTGTCGCGGATTCAGTTCGCGTTCGTGGTGTCGTTTCACGCGATTTTTCCAGTGTTTACCATTGGCCTGGCTTCCTATATTGCCGTGCTCGAAGGCCTGGCGTTCAAAACTGGAAACCCCGTGTGGCTAAAGCTCTCTACGTTCTGGACGAGGGTGTTCGCGGTAGTCTTTGGTATGGGTGTGGTTTCCGGCATTGTGATGTCGTTTCAGTTTGGTACTAACTGGAGCAACTTCGCTCAGGCATCGGCCAATTTCCTCGGCCCTGTTCTCAGCTATGAAGTCGTCACAGCGTTCTTCCTGGAAGCTGCGTTTCTGGGTGTACTGCTGTTTGGCCGTGACAAGGTACCTGCCGGAGTTCACCTGTTCGCGGCCATCATGGTCGCACTCGGGACCTTTATATCCTCATTCTGGATTCTCTCGGCGAACAGCTGGATGCAAACCCCAGCAGGCACCGAGCTTCGGGACGGCGTGTTCTATGTAACCTCCTGGAGTGAAGCGATCTTCAACCCGTCCTTTGGGTATCGCTTTGCCCACATGGGCCTGGCCTCCTTCCTGACGGGCGGATTTGTGGTGGCAGGTGTGAGCGCCTGGTATTTGCTGCGAGGCCGCGAGGTGGAAGCTAATCGCAAAGCTCTCTCCATGTGCTTGTGGCTACTGCTGTTCATTGCGCCGGCGCAAGTGGTTCTGGGTGACTTCCATGGCTTGAATACTCTGGAACACCAGCCCGCCAAAGTGGCGGCAATGGAAGGCAACTGGGAAACTTCCCGGAATGTGCCTCTGTTGTTATTCGCGATTCCCGATCAGGAGAACCAGCGGAATCTCTATGAGGTAGGGATTCCCAGCCTGGCCAGTTTCATTCTTACTCATGAATGGGATGGCGAAGTGCCTGGACTCAACGAAGTGGCCGTTGACGAGCAGCCGCCGGTGGCGATCGTGTTCTGGTCCTTCCGGGTCATGGTGGGTATCGGGCTATTGATGATTGCGTTTGCTCTTGCCGGGCTGCTGCTGAGGGTCGGTGACCGCTACTGGCGTAGCCGCTGGTTTTTGCAGGGTATGCGGGGGATGAGCCTGACACCTTTCGTCGCGGTTCTGGCTGGATGGTTCGTGACTGAAATAGGTCGGGCGCCCTGGTTGGTGTACGGAATGATGACCCAAACCCAGGCGCTGACGCCTTCGCTGACCGGCGGTATGGCGTTGTTCACGCTAATCGGTTACGTCGTTGTTTACGCGATGGTGTTTTCCGCCGGGGTGTATTACCTGATGCGGGTTCTTTTTGTCGGGCTCGAAGACCAGCAGGACGACGAACATGAAGTAGAGCGTCCCAAGCGGCCGTTTTCGGCCACTCATGTTCCCTTCGAGATTGAGGGTGACCGACAGCACGGCGAGCCCGCCAACCAAGGAGGTCACTGATTATGGAACTGATTGATCTACCCTTGATATGGGCATTCATTATCGGCTTCGGCATCATCATGTATGTACTGATGGACGGGTTTGACCTGGGCGTCGGGATTCTTTTCCCTTTCGCCCCAAACGAAGAAAGTCGCGACACGATGATGAACTCAGTGGCGCCAGTCTGGGATGGCAACGAGACCTGGCTGGTGCTGGGCGGTGCTGGGCTACTCGCCGCGTTTCCACTGGTGTATTCCATTCTTTTACCGGCGCTTTATATCGGCGTATTTTTGTTGCTGACCGGACTGATTTTTCGGGGCGTGGCGTTCGAGTTCCGATTTAAGGCGCGCTCGTCACGTTACTTATGGAATTGGGCTTTCGCCGGTGGCTCTACCGTGGCCTCTTTTGCCCAAGGTGCCGTTGTTGGCGCTTACATTCAGGGTTTTGAGACCGCAAACGGTGTCTATGTAGGCGGTGCGCTGGACTGGCTGACACCGTTCACCGTATTGACCGGGCTCGGCCTGCTGGCAGGCTATGCGCTACTGGGGTCGACCTGGCTAATTATGAAAACTGAGGGTTATCTGCAGCAGTGGGCATACAGGATCACCCTGCCGCTGCTCCTGGCCGTTTTGGTGGTATTCGGGATCATCGGAGTCTGGACCCCGTTTGTGGACGAAATGGTTCGTGAACGTTGGTTTTCTAACCTGAGTATTATCTGGATTTTGCCAGTGCTCACCCTTGTTTGCGCCTTTCAGATCTACCGGTCGGTACGGGATCGCAAAGATGGCATGCCATTCGTCGCCACCATGGGGCTTTTTATCACCACCTACCTGGGTTTGTTGATCAGCCGCTGGCCCTATGTGGTTCCTCCCAATTATACGCTTTGGGACGCGGCTTCCGCCCCTGGATCACAAATGTTCCTGTTGATTGGCTTGGTGTTCGTAATCCCTGTAGTACTTGGCTATACCGCCTGGACCTACTGGGTATTCCGCGGCAAGGTACGCGCTGGCGAGGGCTATCATTAAGTGGCTCAACCACAAGCTGTGGATGAACAGGCATCAACCTCTGACCCGGCGGCAGTCAGGCAATGGCTTGGGCAGTTGGCCCATGGTAACCGCCACTGGGTCAGAGGCACAGTGGCCGCCGGCATCGTTGCAGGCGTCGCGACCATCGTTCAGATGGTTCTTCTGGCCCGAATTGTCCATCTCGGCATCATTGCAAAGATTCCGGTCGCCAATCTGACACCGCTCTTTCTCGGGCTGATTCTGGCTCTTGCAGTGCGTGCTATCGGCCAGGGTTTTCAGAGCCGGTTCGCGGCCCGCTGCAGCGAACAGGTCCGCCGGGACGTGCGGCGACAGCTTCACAAGCACTGGCAGGCCACCGGCCCGGTCGAGTTGGGGCAGATTTCAGCTGGCACTCTCGCCCGGGAATGGATTGACCATGTCGAAGCGCTGCACGGGTACTTTGCGCGGTTCCTGCCGCAAATGACCCTGTCCATGATTGTGCCGGCGCTGATTCTGGCATTGGTATTCTGGCTGGACTGGCTGGCCGGAATTTTTCTGCTGCTTTCGGCACCGCTGATTCCTTTGTTCATGGCGCTGGTGGGTATGGGCGCAGAGAAGCTGAACCAACAGCATTTCGAAACCATCAGCCGGCTTTCCGGGCAGTTTTTGGATAAGGTGCGGGGGCTGACCACGCTGCAGCTGTTTGGTCAGACCGCCGGTGCCGCTGAACTGATTCGCAATCGGTCAGATCACTACCGGCGCATCACTATGAAAACTCTTCGGGTGGCGTTTTTGTCTTCGGCGGTGTTGGAGTTCTTTGCTTCCGTCGCCATTGCGGTAATCGCCATCTACATCGGGTTTGGTCTGCTTGGTTACATCACTTACGGTCCCTCAAACGAACTGACCCTTTTTACAGGATTACTGATTCTGTTGCTGGCTCCAGAGTTTTTTCAGCCGCTGCGCACCCTTTCCCAGCATTATCACGATCGCGCTACCGCCATGGGTGCCGCTGCAGAAATACTGGATCGCCTGCGCAGGGCACCGCAAGATGATCCCACCGACCCGCGGGCCACAGTTGAAGGGTCGAACGACCTGATTGAACTGCGCGCCGTGACAAAAACATTCGGAGGTAATACGCCAGTTTTGCGGGAGCTGTCGCTCAACGTTCACAAGGGCGAGGTCATCGCGCTTACCGGCCCCTCGGGCGGCGGCAAGTCCACGCTTCTGCACCTACTCGCGGGCTTCATCGCCGCAGACAGCGGCGAACTGCACCTGTTCGGCCAGCCGCCGGGTAGTTTTCAGTTTGGCTGGCTGGGGCAAAAAGGTTTTCTGGTTCACGGCACATGGGCAGACAATCTTCGCCTGACACGGCCTGATGCGTCGGATATCGCGATTGAAACCGCCCTGCGCAATGTCGGCCTGGGCCCGCTACTTAAAAATCGAAAAGACGGCATTTACAGTGCGGTTTCTGAAGACGGTTACGGGATTTCAGGCGGCCAGGCGCGTCGCTTGAGCCTGGCCCGGATCTTCCTGTCGGATTTTGACCTGATTCTGCTGGACGAGCCTACAGCTGGCCTGGACAACGACAGTGAGCTGTTCGTTCTGGAAGCGCTGCACAAACTGGCCATAGCGGGCAAAACGCTGATTTTTTCCACCCATCATCAAGCCTTGTTGACTCTGGCGAACCGGATATTACTGGTTTCAGACGGGGCGGTTCGCAATGCATGAGCTGAAGCCCTGGCTGGACCTTATTGTCAGGCAACCGAAACGGTTGGTTATCGGCGGGTTGCTGATTCTATTTACGCTGCTGTCTGGCGTTGCCCTGCTGGTCGTTTCCGGCTGGTTCATCACTGAAACCGCGCGGGTGGGCCTGCTTCTGGCCGCCGGTCTGGCGGCGTCCATTAACCTGTATGTGCCCGGTGGCGCCATCCGCATGTTTGCGGTGTCCCGCACGGTTTTTCGCTATCTGGAGCGGGTATACAACCACGACACCGTATTGAAACTGCTGACCGACATCCGGGTCGCCTTGTTTCAAAGACTGTCCCGGACCAGCATAGGCCACCGGAACGAATTGACCGGTGCCCAGTGGCTATCCAGGCTTACCAGCGATGTCGACGCTCTGGATACCCTCTACCTTCGGCTCATTGCGCCCACCGCACTTGCTGCCCTGGTCACTTTGCTCGTGGTGATATTAACGTCGGTTTTGTTCAACCTTCGCATCGCCGCATTGGTAGGCGTGACGCTGGCGTTGGCGTTTCTGGTGGCGACCGCCGGCGTATATTTCACAACGAGGCATCTGGCCGCCAGGCAAAGCGATCAACAGGAAGACTTGCGTAGCGCAGTGGTGGAACACATCGAGGGTTTTGCAGAATTGACCGCTGCCGGCAGAACCGGCAAACACGCGGCCTGGCTGATGCGCCAGGCCTACCAGGCCAATGCTGAACAGGCCAGAGTAGACAGTCGTCAGGGCTGGCACCTGGCCATTACCCATCTGCTGATAAACCTTTCTGCGGTTCTGGCTCTCTGGACTGGCTTCGCTCTGTTTCAGGCTGGCCAGCTATCAGGGCCGGTATTGGTATTATTACCCATCGCTTTGCTGGGCCTGGCGGAGATTTACGCCATGCTACCGGATGCCTTCGGCAAGCTGGGTGCAACGGTCGCCTCTGCCAGGCGCCTGAACCGTGATTGCCGGGGCCATACGTCGGCTGCGCGCCATGGCGCTGCCGATCTTCCGGAAAATCTCGCGCTCAGGGCCCAGAACCTCACCGTAAAACATCCAAGCCAGGCTCCCCTGCTTGGCCGTTTCAATCTCGACGCATTGACGGGAGAACGCATTGGCATTCTGGGCTATTCCGGGAGTGGCAAATCTTCATTGGCAGACACCTTTGCTGGCCTTTTGCCGTTTCAGGGCGATATCACCTGCCAACCGCTGGTTTATCTGACCCAAAACACGGTGCTGTTTGAGGATACTCTGCGGGCGAACCTGCTATTGGGTTCTCCGAACGCCAGCGACAGCGAGCTATGGAGTGTTCTTGAACAGGTGGAGTTGGCCGGGCGTTTTGCATCAGAACCGGACGGGCTTGATACCTGGTTGGGCAGCGGTGGAAATCGGCTGTCTGGCGGCGAGTCACGCAGGGTGGCACTGGCGCGGGTACTGTTAAACCCGGCCCGACTGGTGATTCTGGACGAGCCTTTTACCGGCCTTGATGGCGAAACGCGTGGGCGCATTTCGAAACGGATGGACAATCTGCTGGAAGGAAAAACGGTGATCAGTCTGGCGCACGCAGCCGATGCACTTCCGGGCACCGACCGCGTGATCAGTCTGGACGTCTGATGGATTCCCTGAACTTCAACAGAAGTTTCCTGGCCGACTCGCTAGACCCACTTGCAGCGGGCCAGCGTGTAGTAAAGCAGGGGCACAACAAGCACCGTCAGCAAGGTGGACATGGCCAGACCAAACACCAGCGAGATCGCCAGGCCATTGAATATCGGATCGTTCAGAATAAAGTAAGCACCCACCATCGCCGAGATAGCCGTCAGGGCAATGGGCTTGATGCGCACCGCACCGGCCAGAACCACTGCGTCACCCAGTTCCACGCCCTCCTCAAGCAGTTGGCGGATAAACACCACCAGCAGAATGGAGTTACGAACAATAATGCCCGCCAGGGCAATCATGCCTATCATGCTGGTTGCCGTGAATTCGCGCCCCAGCAAGGCATGGCCTGGCATGATCCCGATCAGCGTCAGCGGAATGGGCGCCATAATCACCAGCGGCAGGATATAGGAGCGGAACTGCGCCACCAGCAGCACGAAAATCATGAATATGCCGACACTGTAGGCGGCGCCCATATCCCGGAAGGTTTCATAGGTGATCTGCCACTCGCCGTCCCATTTCAGGGTGCCTTTTTCCGGCAACGGGGGCTGATCAATAAAGTATTGCTCCGGCGCGCCGTCCTGCTGATTCAGGCGCCCGACCATATCGAACATGCCATACAGTGGCGAATCAATGTCCCCGGCCATATCCGCCGTCACGTAGGTCACCGGCAGCAGGTCCTTGTGATAGATGGCTCCCATCCAGTCTGCCTCACGGACTTCGGCAATACTTGCCAACGGGACCAGATCACCGTTGCGACTGCGCACCTGAAGCGAAAGCAGCACTGAAGGCTGGGCCTTGTCTCCCTCGCTCAGAATCACCCGGATCGGCACCGGGTATTTGGCATGGTCATCATGCAGGAAGCTGACGCTGTTTTCACCAAGGGCGGTTCCCAGGGCGCCTACCACCTGGGCCTGGGAAACGCCCAGCCGCGCGGCGCGGTCCCGGTCCACTACCACTTCCCATTGTCGGGTTGGCGCCTCGAGAGTGGTGTCGATATCCACCAGTCCGTCGACGTCCGCCATACCCTTTGCCACTGTGCGGGCCAACTCTGCCCGGCGTTCGTCACCCACCGCATAGATCTCTGCCACCACCGGAGACAGAACCGGTGGCCCCGGAGGTACCTCCACAATCTTTACGCTGGCACCGTACCGGTTGCCAATTTCCGTCAGCGGCCCGCGCAAAGACTGGGCAATGTCATGGGACTGTCGATCCCGGTTTTCCTCGTGGCTCAGATTAACCTGAATATCGCCATGATAAGGCTCGCCGCGCAGGTAATACTGGCGCACCAGGCCGTTAAAATTGATGGGAGCGGCCGTGCCCGCGTAGGTCTGCCAGTTGGCGACTTCCTCTATCGTCTCCAGATAGCGGCCCATTTCCATCAACACCCGCTGGGTCTGTTCCATAGGGGTGCGTTCGGGCATATCCACCACAACCTGCAGCTCGGACTTGTTATCGAACGGCAGCATTTTCAGGATAACGGCCAGAAACACGGGCAGTGATGCAGCGGCGATGGTCAAACCCGCCACGCCCAGGCCCAGAAAACGACGCCGCCAGGGGTGATCGCCCAGAAACGGTCCCAGCACAGCGCGGAAAATTCGCAGCGACAGCGGGCTGACGCCGTCTGCAGAACTGGAAGCCTCATCCGCTTCCGCCGCCATTTCGCCTTTCTTATGTTTCAGCAGCCGCAAGGCAAGCCAGGGCGCGACTACAAAGGCAACAATCTGGGACAACACCATGCCCGCCGAGGCATTAATCGGGATGGGGCTCATGTAAGGACCCATCAGGCCGCTGACAAAGGCCATCGGAATCAGCGCCGCCATAATGGTCAGGCTTGCCATGATGGTGGGGGTGCCCACCTCATCGACGGCAACGGGAATAATGTCTTTCACCGCGTGCCGGGAGTTCCGGATCCGGCGGTTGATGTTCTCGGTGATCACGATGCCGTCATCAACCAGTATGCCAATGGAGAAGATCAGCGCGAATAACGATACGCGGTTGAGCGTGAAACCCCAGGCCCAGGAGAACACCAGCGTCAGCAACAGAGTAATCAGAACCGCAACGCCCACAATGACCGCCTGGCGCCAGCCCATCGCGGCCAGCACCAGCAACACCACGCACAGAGTGGCGGACAGCAGGTCGGTGATGAGTTTGCGGGCTTTCTGGGAAGCGGTTACGCCGTAATCCCGGGTAACCAGCACCTCCACATCCGCCGGCAGGGCGCGATTTCGCAGCTGATCAAGCCGTTCCTCAATGGCCCTGGTGATATCAACGGCGTTTTCACCCGGCTTCTTGGCAATAGCCAGAGTGACCGCCGGGTAAACCTCGCCGGGCCGACCCGCTTTCCCATCCGCGTATGCGGGCCCGAAACCGGTCATCACACTCTGGTCGGCCACCGTACCGCCTCGGCTGATATCCGCCACATCGTCCAGGTAAACCGCGGCACCGTTGCGCATGCCCACCACCAGCCGGCGAACGTCACCAACGGATTCAAGCAGGGTTCCAGCCTGTACTGGTATGGAAAGATTATCCCGGGTTACCCGGGCTTCCTGGCTGCTGGTATTGGCAGCGGACAGGGCGTTTCGAATATCGTCAATGGTAAGGTTGAAGCCCGCCAGCAAGGCAGGATCGAAACGGATATCCACGCGGTCAGGTATACCGCCGGTGGTGTAGACATCCCGGGTACCCGGAACCCGCTTCAGGGCGACTTCCAGCATATGGGCCAGGCGGGTGAGTTCCTCTCCGGTTTGGCCGTTGACCGGATCAAAGAGGGTCAGGGTCATCACCGGAACATCATCAATTCCTTTGGGTTTGATCACCGGCTGGCTCGCGCCCAGGTTGGCCGGCAACCAGTCCTGATTGGAGTAAACCTGATTATAAAGCCGGACCAGCGCTTCCTGACGCGGAATGCCTACTTCGAACTGGACCGTGATCACCGCCTGGCCCTGTCGTGATACCGAGTAGACATGTTCCACGCCCTGGATTTCGCTCATCACCTGCTCGGCAGGTGTGGCTATGGCGCTTTCAACTTCACGGGTACTGGCGCCGGGAAACGCGACCATGATGTCAGCCATGGTGACATCAATCTGGGGCTCCTCCTCTTTCGGGGTGACCACCACGGCCAGAACGCCGAGAATAATCGCCAGTATGGCGAGCAATGGCGTGAGGTGATTGTTCTGGAAGACCCGGGCAATGGCGCCGGATGGACCAACAGGGGGCAATTCACCGCTCACAGATTGGCCTCCGCGCCAGACTCCGCTCCCGGGTTCAATCGATCACTGCCGACCAACTCAGAAGGGTTGATCACCACCCGCTCTCCCTCGCTCAGCCCCGCAAGGATCTCCAGCCGGCCATTGTCCCTCATCCCGGTTCGTACCTGGCGGAGTCGCGGCCGGTCCTGCTTATCGAGCACAAAAACGGCCCTTAGCTCACTGCGTTGAATCAGACTGCTGGCGGGCACCCAGAGCGCCTCGCGGCTGGCAACCGGCACACCGACCTTGACCAGCATGCCGGGAAACAGGGAACCATTGGGCTCACTCAGACGCATGCGCAGGCGGAAAGTATGGGTTTGCGGGTTGGCATAGGGATAGAACGTCATCTCACCGGTTTCCAGCACCCGGCCGTCTGCGAGAGTCACCCGGGCCTGGCGCTCGGTTCGCGCCAGTTCTGCGTATTTCTGGGGCAGATCAACGACGACCCGGAGCTGTTCCAGAGACAGCCCACTAAGCAGCCACTGGCCGGGGCTTACGGACTCACCCAGCTCGACGTGACGCTCGGTGAGAATACCGTCATAAGGCGCCACCACCCGTGTGTAAGACAATTGCTCCTGTGCCTCGGAAACCGCTGCATTGGCACGCTCTACCCTTGCCCGGGCAGCGGCCAGATTGTTGCCGGCCTGATCGAACTCCTGGCGGGAAACAAGCCCTCGCTCGTAGACGGCCTCGATGCGCTCGAAGCGCTGCTGTGCATCCAGACGCGCCGCTTCGGCCTCTTCCAGCCCGGCCTGAGCCTGACGCAGCCGGGAGCGTTGTTCACTGTCTTCCAACTGGACAATCAGGTCACCGGCGGTAACCGAATCATCAACATCATAAGGCAGGCTCTGGACAGTCCCGCTGGTCTGAGCCGAAACGGTGCTCTGTTGAACCGCCTCAATGACACCATCGAGATGGACGACCTCATGGAACTCGCTGCGCTCTGCGGCCGTGGTCATCACTTCTTCGGCACTGTCCTGCCCCTGAGCCGTTGAGGTCAGCAGTCCCAAAGCTACAATAAGACCTGACGCAGCAATCCGCCCCATCATGCCCCTCCGGGATAAAATAATGGTTATTAGTTAATAATCTAAGGTTATCAGCAATCCACACCTGAAAACATGCGGGGACTGCTCATTACGCAGGTAAGTTCTTTTTCAGCGCCTCAAAACCGATAATGATGTCCATGAGCTCACTGGTAATCTCATCCTGACGCATCAGCCTGAATTGCCCGCCCACCTCATCGAGACGATCATCGACCGCCTGTTCCGCCTGTTGCATCAATGCGAGCCGGGCTGCATTCTCGGTGACCATCGCTTCCGCTGATGCATGAAAAACGCTGGCAAAGATATGGTTACGCAGCAGCGCTGCAAGCAGCGGAGTCGCCCGCATCGTATAGTCAGGGAGGGATCGGGACTGCCAGCCTGCTTTGCCCGAATCCGACAGCAGTGAGGGCGCCAACGGCAACAGTGGACTCACTACCGGCTCCCGCAGTCCCTTCCCTGCCCGCCGCGTGAACGCCAGAGTCACCGCAATCCGGTTATGCACATCGCCTCCCCCAATCTCATCCAGACGGGTCACAATGTCAGTTGCCAGGCGCCCGATGCCATCAGCCGACGCCGGGGGCAAAATGGTAACTTCCGGACTGAGTCCCTGATCGCTGAGTGCATCACTCATGCGGGCGCCCACGCACAATACTCGCGTGCCGCCGGCCATTCTCGAGGCCTCAGCCCTTGCTCTCTCGGCAAGCACCTCGTTGTAATTGCCACACAGGCCATGATCAGAGCCGAACACCACAAGAATCCGTTCAGCCTGCACGGAAACCGGCATCGCAATGGGGCCGGTTTTGGCAACAAATGCCCGGAGACCACTCAGTACAGTCTGATGATAGGACTCAACAGATTGGGCGGCATGCTCATAGGGTACCGCGTTGATCGCGGACATGGTTTTCATGGTATGGACGATGCCGCGAATGCTGGTCAGCGTGGCGGTTCGACGGGACAGGGTTTCAAGCGTCTGGGTCATGGCTATCGCCTTCAGGCAACTTCAGGAACGTTCGGGCAACCCTCAGGAGGGTTGCCTTTTCATCGTTGGTCAGAGGCCGGTTTTGCCCGATGCTCTCGGCAACACCTTTCAGGGAGTCACCAACGCCCTTGAGCATCCTCGCCATGGCAGCGACAACCTCGGTTTCGGGCAACCCGTCAAGAAGTCCCTCCATCGCCGCCATCAGCACCAAAAGCTGCTCCGCTGCCGGAATCGGGCTCTGCTCGGGCTGGCGCAGCGCGGCACGCACGACGGTCCCGCGGCTGAGGCGGGCCCGGGTGTTATCGTCCAGGCGGGTACCAAAACGGGCGAAGTCCTCCAGTTCCTCAAACTGGGACAGGGTGACTCTGAGGTTGCCCGCCACATCCCGGAATGCCCGATGCTGAGCCTTGCCGCCTACCCGCGACACAGATAACCCGATATCCACCGCCGGAAACTGGTTTTTGCGCACCAGCCGTGGAGACAGATAAATCTGACCATCGGTAATCGAAATCAGATTGGTCGGAATATAGGCGGAGAGATTTTCCGCCTGCGTCTCTACCACCGGTAGCGCCGTGATGGAGCCTCCTCCAGCTTCCGACGTGAACTGGCCGGCCCGTTCGAGCAGCCTGGCATGTACATAGAATATGTCGCCCGGAAATGCTTCCCGCCCCGGTGGGCGGCGCAGCAGCAACGACAGCTCGCGATAGGAGCGGGCATGATGCGTCAGATCGTCAAGAACAACCAGTACGTCCCGGCCCTGGTCTGAAAAGTATTCAGCCATGGTCATCGCCGCATAAGGTGCAATGTAAGCGAGACCGGGTGTGTCCTCATCGCCGGCCGCAACCACGATGGTGTTGGCCATCTGCCCGCTTTGCCGCAGGGTTTCAATCACCCGGGCAACCGCGTCTCCACGCTGGCCGATGGCGCAATAAATGCTGAGGACATCCGAGCGGGCCTGGTTGAGGATGGTATCGACAACAAGGGAGGTTTTACCGGTTTGCCGGTCACCGATAATCAATTCGCGCTGACCCAGCCCCACGGGCACAGCACCATCGACAGCCTTGATACCCGTAGCCAAAGGCCGGGTCACCGGGGCACGACTTAGTATGCCCGGCGCGTTTGCCTCCACCGGCCTTTCCGCCGTCGACTCCACCCTACCCTTGCCGTCCCGGGGCTCGCCGGTGGCGTCGACAATACGGCCAATGAGGCCCGGCCCGACCGGCACACTGAACACTTTATGGGTACGCCAGACATCCTCCCCGAACCTGACCCGCTCCGCGGAGCCAAGCAGGATAACCCCCAGGCGGCCTGGCTCCAGATCAAGCACCACACCCCGGACACCCGAGGCAAAAATCAGCAGTTCATCCGCCAGAGCCCGGGCCAGGCCAGACACCACAGCAATCCCGTCACCTACCTCGGTCACAGTACCGACTTCGGTCAGCGCCAGTGAAGGGGGCGGACTGTCCAGAAGGGCACTAATAAACCCCTTCGCCGGGGTCAGCGCAGTTTCTTCAGCCATGATTATTCACCCTGCCGGATCCACCCGCGGCCAACCGGTCTGACAACAGACCGACCAGCTCATCGGTGTAACTGTCGACTGTCCAGGCCACCTGGACGCTGCCAATCCGCAGAATCAGACCGGGAGCCTGGCGGGCGTCCGTGGTGAAGCTCAGGGGAAATCCTGGCGCCAAACGCTCGAACGAGGCTTCCATTTTTTCCTGAGTGCTCCCGGGCAGGGGCACATGGGTGGTCGCAATGGCATGTTCCGCATGATCAGCAGCGGAGACCAGTTCTTCGGACAATGGTTTCAACCTGCTCATCACATTCAGGGCAATGTGTTCCTCCAGGTCCTCATCCGCCAAGTCACGAAGTGCCTGGCGGACCAGCTGATAGAGAACTTCGGCGCTTGCCAGATGCAGCTCCCTGATGAACCTCTCCTTTTCTGCCTCCAGATGCGCCTGCCAGTCCTGTTTTTCACGCTCCAGCTTCTTTTGGGTGGTGGCCAGCAGGGCATCTTTCTCTTGTTCCGCCTGCTGGCGAATCCGCTCCGCATTGGCCGAGTTATCTGACAGAAGCGTCTGCTTCTGTTCCAGAAATTCGGCTTCTGCTGCAGCGGCTTTTTTCTGCGCAACCGCCGCCTCGCCCATTTGTGTTGCGATTTCGGCCTCACGGGCATCGATGCCGTTCAGGATGGGCTTGTACAGAAAGCGCTTGAGCAGCCAGACCAGCACCAGAAAATTGCCAATCTGGGCGGCTACCGTGACCCAGTCAACGGACATGGTTTAACCTGCCGCTGACTGGGCGGCCTGCAGAGCCTGATCCCAGAACGGATTCGCAAACAGGACAATCATGGCCACAACAAAACAGTAGATTGCCGTGGACTCGATCATTGCCAGGCTTACAAAAAGGGTCCGCGACAATGTCGAAGCGGAATCCGGCTGCTGAGCGATCGCGGCAAGGGCTGCCGCTGCTGCCCGCCCCTCCCCGAGGGCGGGGCCGATTGCACCAAAAGCCACAGACAGGCCCGCAGTCAGAATGGAAACTGCGGCGATAAGCGCAAAGTCAGTCATTTGTCTTTCTCCTTGCTCAAGGGCTTTCCAGCGGTCGCTGTCGCCGATGAGATATAAACTGTCGCCAGGATGGCGAATATGTAGGCCTGAATCATACCCGTCAGCAACCCGAGCACGTCCATGACCACAGGAAAAAAGAACGGCGCAACACCCAGCAGAATGCCTGCGATAACCGCACCGCTCATCACGTTTCCGTACAGGCGAATGGCCAGGGAAATGCCGCGCGAGAACTCGCTGATGATATTGAACGGCAACATAACGACGGACGGCTGAACGTAGGTTTTCAGATAGCCGCCGATGCCTTGACGGGTAATCCCGAACAGCGGCACTGCAATCAGGACTGATAAAGCCAGGGCAGCGGTGGTGGAAAGCGAAGCAGTGGGTGGCGTGAAACCCGGCACAACCAGCAACAGGTTCGAAAACGCAATAAACAGGAACAGTGTTCCGGAAAAATAGAGCACGTGACGCGAGGCGCGCGGTGAGATTTCTTCTATCTGGCTCTGAATGGCCGTCACAATCACTTCGAGGGCAGTCCGCCAGCGATTGGGCGGCACATCCGGCCGCAAATTACGGGTAATCAGAATGGAAACGGCTGTCAGTAAAATCATGACGACCCAGGTGTAGGCGACCGTCTCATTGATCCCAATCCCCCAAACCGTGAACAGCGTTGTCTGATCAGGACTCAGTTCCATCAGATCTCCTCCGGACGCGGCACGCGTGCAAGCATGGTGGCCACGAAGCGAACCAGGAAAAATGCCAATCCGTAGCCCGCAAAAGCCCAGACAAGCGTGGCGCCGCCCGTTACCATCCAACCGACCGCCAGAAGAAGTCCAATGCGCAACACGGCACTGGGCAGAAGCACCACCACAGGCCGGTACAACGTCAGTGCCACACGTACACTCAATGCCAGGCTGACAAAATACAGAACGCTCACCGCCACACCGACACCAAAACCCATCAGCGCGTTCGGCCAGTCAACGATCATCATGACCATTCTCCTCTTCCCGGCTCTCTTTGCTGATCCAGCCCCAGGCAATAAAACCACCGAGGGTCACACCTCCCAGAATCAGAGCAAGGACCCACGAAAAATCCTGGGGCATGTTGCGATCCAGCCAGAGCCCGAGAAAGGCGCCGCCGACGGTCGGAACGGCAACAGACCAACCGATCATGCCAAAGGCGCCCAAACCACGCAGCGGACTCATGCCTGCGCTCTCACGGGATTTCTTCATACGCTGTGCCCGACGGCCGATCTCGTCCTCCGGTGACCTACGCTGCTGGCTCATGATTTGGGCCGCTGCAGGTCGGCAAACCGCCGCACCATGCCAGCCTCCAGCCTGGACAGCGCAGATCGGGCAATGCGCTCATCTTCGTCCACTTCAATAAAGTTTCTCCGGACGCTTTGCTGCAACGAGTCAAGATCGTCACCCGGTACACCTCGCCGGATCGCGACATCGACCCGATGGCCCTGTTTCACCAGAATGCCCTCGTCGATACCAAAGATCTCCTCATGCCCATTCGCCAGGGTCAGAATCAGCACCGACGGGACCAGCGAAGTGAACAAGTCGATGTGATTGGGCAACATCCCGAACGCTCCGTTTTCCGCGACAGCAAACAGCTTGCGGGCCATACCCTGGTACAGGACCCGGGTCGGTAGCTTGAGGCAGACTTCCATCTCTGCAGCCAGTGTCATGCCATCACCTCAGGCAGTGCGCCGATCATGTAGTACTCACTTTCATTCTGCTCGAACTCTGTCTGCCCCAGAATGGTTTCACAGCCATTGAGCGTCTCGGCGATGGTCACACGCTTGCCCTCGGTTCCGGTAAAGGCCGCGGTGGTGAAAAAAGGCTGGGTCAGAAATCTCTCCAGTCTCCTGGCCCGCGCAACCGTGGACCGGTCTGCAGCCGACAATTCTTCAATGCCCAGCATGGCGATGATGTCCCGCAGCTCTTCATACTCGGCGAGAGTACGGCGTACCGCCCGGGCAACGTCATAGTGTCGCTGACCAACCACCGAGGGCGTGAGCATGACCGAAGACGACGCCAGGGGGTCTATCGCCGGATACAAACCCTCGCTGGCGCGTTTGCGTGACAACACCACGGAACCGGACAAATGGGAGAAAATATGGGCGGCGGCAGGGTCGGTAAAATCGTCAGCCGGCACGTAAACGGCCTGGACCGACGTTATCGCAGCGTTGCGGGTTGAAGTAATTCTTTCCTCCAGCTCGGCCAGTTCAGTCGCCAGTGTCGGCTGATAGCCAACCCGCGAAGGCATGCGGCCCAGCAGCCCGGAGAGCTCAGAGCCGGCCTGGACAAAACGGAAAATGTTGTCGATAAGCAACAACACATCCCGGTGCTGTTCGTCGCGAAAATATTCCGCCATGGTCAGCGCGGTCTTGCCGATCAGGAACCGGACACCTGGAACCTCATTCATCTGTCCGAACAGCATGACGGTGTTATCAAGCACACCGGCCTCACCCATTTCCCGGTAGAGCTCTTCGGCCTCCCGGGACCGTTCGCCGATGCCGCAGAATAGGCTGACACCCTTGTGTTGCTGCACTGTGTTATTGATCAGTTCGGTAATCAGAACCGTCTTGCCAACACCGGCACCGCCGAACAGCCCGGTTTTTCCGCCCCGCTCAATAGGGGACAACAGGTCAATGGCCTTGATGCCGGTTTCCAGAACCTGACTTCGGACAACCCGGTCCTCCAGCAATGGCGGCAACTGATGGATAGCGCGGTGCTCAGTGGCAGCCGGTGGCGGTTTGTTATCCACGGGCGCTCCGAATACATTGAGCATACGCCCGAGGATGGCATCCCCCACCGGAACCATGATGGATGAGCCAGTCGCCCGAACCGGCATCCCCAAACCCAAACCCTTCACCGGGGCCAAGGCGATGCAGCGAACCACGCCTTTATCCTCAATCGACGCTACTTCCAGGGCAATCCTGCCAGCGTATAAGAGCTCGCGGATAGGGGGCACTGGGTCAGGGAATCTGACGCTCACCACACCACCACGGATGGCAACGATCGTACCGGTGCCAGAGGTGTGCAAAGCGGTCAGTTCATTCTGACTCATAACGGAACCCTTCGGGACGGACTCAGTACGCCCTCAGTTGCTGTCAGCATTGGTTCACAACTGCATAACAACAGCATAGTTCATGAGCCGGTAGCCGAAGCTGAGGTAAAACAAATTTAACCAGTCGGCTATGCGCTTATGACCGCCCCTCTGCTTTTCACCAGCGAGCAGTCAAAGCTGCACGAACAGTGCGGCCCGGTTCGTTGACCTTGAAGAACTCCTGCCCCAGCGCGTCAGATTTGCTCACGTGAGGGGCCCATGTTTTGTCAAAAACGTTGTCCAGGGCCCAGGTCAGACTCAGGTTAGCCATCAACGGATGCGTGCCGGACAGGTTGAATACGCCGTAACCAGGCGAAGTTCCGGGGTCCAGTCCCGATTCTTCGTCGATCCGGTCCTGCCGACGCGCCACTTGCCACTGCGCTTCCAGCGTATGGCCCTGATGCGCCCACGCCAGCGTCTGGATAAACTGAATCGGCGGAATGCGGGGCAGAGGTTGGTCGGCATCGCGGTTATCACCGCTTACAGAGGCCAGCTTGCTGCTGGTGCTCCAGGTGCCATTGCTCCATCCCAACTCACCCTCCACGCCAAGGAGGCGGGCATCGATATTGGTATAACGGTCCTGTGAGCGAAGCACGTAGTCATCAACCTGATCCACCCAAACCGCCGGGCGCCAGTTCCAGCTTCCTTCCTGACCCGACAGGCTGATTTCCAGCTTGTTATGTTTTTCAGTGTCCAGACCGGGGTTCCCAACCCAGGCGTCCATTCTGTTGACATAACGCTCCGTGACTCCCGGGCTGCGAACACTGCGACTGGCCACAACATCCAGACGTCTGTTCCGGGCATAACGCCACTCGCCACTGACGAACGCACTCACGTTATTGTCGGTCGCCTCTGGGCTGGTGGTCCCATAAGCATCTTCATAACGATCCAGAGCTGTGAATCCGCCCATACCGGGCAGATCAGCTTTGGTTGCATCCATCTCGACCCGGTCATATCGAACGCCACCGCCCAACTGAAAATCTGGGCGAATGCGTGTGAATTGCTCGAAAAACACACCAACTCTGTTTCTCTCTACACCCGGCCACATATAGGAAACGACAACATCCTGAGTTGGATTTCTTAAGGCCGCATCCCAATCATTCGTCTCATAATCAACGCCAACGGCACAATCGCTGTAACTGCCCGCCCGTTGGTCCAGTGTCAGCCGGGCGCCACGAGTGCGGGTTTGCGATGCTGTCAGCCTTTTCATTGTCATGCCCATCATTACAGGAGGCTCACGCAGACTGAAATTATCCATTACGTGATCGACATCCGCCTGCCAGGTCATCAGGTTCCATCCACCATCCGCAACAGGCGCACCCAATTCGAGCCGGTAAAGGTCCGTATCGGTCACGGGTGCATCCATACCCCGGCCCGGAAATTTCACATCCCGCTCTTCCTGACGACTGGCCATCGCTTTGATAAACAGGCCATTGTCAGCTGTCCATGCCGTATCGACCCGACCCTCGGCATTTTTATAGGAGCTACGGACCTCTTTGCCATCGCCGTCCTGATAGTCGTCGGCTTCATCATAGCCGCCGGCCATTCGCACATAGGCGTCTTCGCTGCCGACAGCCACACTGCCGTTAACCAGTTTGCCGTTACCGTTATCTGCCGCTCCCAAAGTCAGGTGGCCAGCAGTGCGGTTGTTGTCATTGAATTCGGGCGCTGCGGTAGTCGCCACTATCTGCCCCCCTGCGATAGCCCCCCAGCGCAAAGTCCGGTTACCGGTGCGAACTTCCAGCAACGGCGCCAATGCAGTGCTTAACCGACTTGTTGGTGGGTCCATGCGGCTTGGACACGCGCCTTCAACGCGCATGCCATCCAGCAAAACATCCAGCCGATCCTCACTCTGGCCACGAATTATCGGTTCCAGACCACGACCGCCCATGCGCGATAGCGATACGGAAGGGTCTGCAGAAAGACGTTTTACCGGCTCCGAGTACACTGCTGCTCCAGAAAGTCTGGCAGCCTCTGTGGACTGGCCTTCGGTGACCCGGATCAGCAATGGGTCATCGTTGGAAGTTTGTGCAGTTCCACTAATGGTCAGTGTTAGCCCAACCACAAGGAAAGCGGCGCGATGTGCCTGTCGCGTATTTCTCATACAGCAAAATTCCCCGATACCCAGATCAGAATGAATAGAAATGTGAGGTGGGAATTGTATGGCCTGGCGGACAAAAAGAGGCTGAGACACAATGACGCACCCTGTCGGGCCAACAATCCACCGATCCGGTTCGTGTGCTGATAGAATCCCGCACATGGAATGGTTAACACACTCTCAAAGCGGTTTTCAGCAAGCAGCTCGCTACCTGCTAGGGATGCGGCTGGCGATTATTGCGCTACAGCTAACAGTATTGGCGGTGACCGAAGCCCTGCTGTCACTGGTGCATCAGACTGAGGCCCTGATTCTCTGCCTAGCCTATGCGGTTCTTTCTGCGCTCTGCTGGCTGTGGTTCTCGCGCCGGCCACCGGGCTCAAAGGTAACGGTTAGTCTGGTTCTAACTGGCGACCTGCTTCTAATCGGAACCTGGCTTTACTTCACCGGTGGCTATACCAATCCGCTGGTCTCCCTACTGTTATTACCGATTGCCGTCGCGCTTATTCTTGTTCCCTTGCGCTATAGCGCTGCAATAACGGCGGCCGGGGTAGCTATCTACACCCTCCTGATGGTCTGGCACCAACCCGTCAGTACCGGCGACAGCACGACCGACCTTGCACAACTTCACCTGGTCGGAATGTGGGTCGCTTTTGCCATCACTGCGGCCATTCTACTGATGGTTTTGGGGACGCTGTCGCGAAGACTTCGCCAGAAACAGCAGCAGCTGTCCAGCATCAGAGAAACCCGTCTCCGGGACGAACAGATTATCGCTCTCGGCCTGTCAGCAGCGGCGGTTGCGCACCGACTCGGAACACCGCTGAACACCATGACTCTGCTGGTGGATGAAATGAAATCCGTGATGCCAGAGGGTGAACAGGTAGCCGACGACCTTGCTCTGATGGAAAACCAGCTGACTCTTTGCAAAGAGCATCTGCAACAACTGTCCGAAGCCGCCACGCACGCACGAACAACCCGCCCTGAGGTTCTGGCCGCTGGTCAGTGGCTCAGGCGGATACGGGAGTCCGCTACCCTGCTCTGGCCGGGTGCCAATCTTGAGTGGCAAGAGCCATTCCCCGAATGCCAGGTAGCCGTGGATGCCACGCTGGATCAGGCAATACTGAACCTTCTTGCTAACGCTATCTCCGTGAGTCCGGATTGGGTCTCGGTCGGGGCGCAACATGGTTCGACAGACCAACTGGAAATTATTGTGGAGGATCATGGCGATGGCCTGGACTCCTCCCTCACATCGACGCTCGGCGAACACGTTGTTACCTCTGAAAATGGCCTGGGTGTCGGCCTTTTCCTCTCCAATGCGACCATTCAACGCCTGGGCGGGGTACTCAAAGCCAGAGTCAGTTCTGAAGGCACAACCATGATGATTGAGTTGCCCGTTGCTAGCGTTGAGCAGCCTGGATGAATGGATCAAACATGAGCGAAAAGCTTGTCTGGCTGCTGATCGACGACGACGAGTCCTTTCTGCAGGTGCTCCAGCGTTCGCTCGAGCGCCGGGGCATAGAGTCCGTTCTTGCCACAACACCGAACACGGCCATGAACGCGCTGGCGAACAGTCACATCCGCCGCTGCGTGCTAGACCTGAATATCGGTGGCGAAAGCGGTCTTCGCCTTTTACCCCGGCTTCTGGAGATTAAGCCTGAACTGGAAGTAGTGGTATTGACCGGTTATGGCAGCATTGCCACCACCACCGAAGCCATGCGCCGGGGCGCGGTAAATTACCTTTGCAAGCCGGTCACGCTGGACCAGTTACTGGCCGGCTTCGAACCGCTGGACGAGCCACCAGAGATACGAAAGGAGCCCCCTTCTGTTGAAGAAATGGAATGGGAGCATATTCAGCGGATACTCAATGAACACAATGGCAACGTATCCGCCACTGCCAGAGCGCTGAACATGCACCGCCGCACCCTGCAACGGAAGCTGTACAAGCACTCCAGCTGGCGACAGTAAACAGCGGCCCCATAACGCCCCCCTTTTTCTTCTGAATCCGAATCGGCTTTCTACCTGCTGCATCAACGCGTTGGTGCAGGATAGGACGCTTTGCATTTAACCAAACTATTTAGTCTATGCTTATATCTTAATGGTATACTAAGAATCAGTTCAGTAATCTGTAGCTGACAGATCGGGCATTCCGCCCTTTATTAAAGCAACAGACAGGAGCAACACCATGGGTTTGAAACTAGGCGACACAGCACCGGACTTCACCATTGACAGCACTGCAGGGCAGATCAGCTTTCACGACTGGGCCGGTGATTCCTGGGTGTTTTTTTTCAGCCACCCCGCTGATTTTACGCCGGTGTGCACGACCGAAATGGGCCGCACAGCGCAGCTGTCAAAAGAATTTTCAGAGCGCAATACAAAGCCTCTGGGGCTGTCCACAGACACCGTTGAAGAGCACGTAAAGTGGATTGAGGACGTCAACGACACTCAGAATTGCGACCTGCAGTTTCCGATTCTGGCTGACGCCGACCACAAGATCTCCGAGCTCTACGAAATGATTCATCCGGGCGAAAGTGAGACTGCGGCAGTACGAAGCGTGTTCATCGTTGACCCCAACAAAAAGATCCGTTTGACCATGACCTATCCCATGTCTGTCGGCCGGAACTTCGACGAGATTCTTCGTGTGATTGACGCGCTGCAATGCGGTGATGAAAACCGCTGTGCCCTGCCCGCCGACTGGCGCAAGGGCGACCCGGTGATCATTCCACCATCCATTTCCAACGAGGAAGCCAAAGGGCTATTCCTGAACGGTTGGGAGGAAATCCGGCCTTACCTGCGCACCACTAAGCTCTGATAACCGGAACAGCCATAGAGACGTTGCCTGCCAGAAGGCAGGCAACGTCTGAAGAGGAGACATCAATGAAAACACTGATTCTGAGCCTACTAAGCCTGTATTTGATCAGCCTTCCCGCCCAGGCCGAAGAAGCGCTTTCTGTTACAGCACAGCAAGCCCATTCGATGGTGCAGGAACAAGGCAGCGAACTGTTGTTTATCGATGTGCGCGATCCGGTAGAAATCATGTTCATCGGCTTTACCGACGCGGTCGACAGGAACATCCCGTTCAAACTGGCCGATCGCAGCCGTTTTCTGGAAGACAAAGGCCGTTTCGCCATGGACATGAACAAGGATTTTGTGGCGGATGTCGAAACCGCTCTGGCGGAAAAGGGTCTGAGCAAAGACAGCCTGATCATCACCATGTGCCGCTCCGGCTCAACCCGCGGCAAGCCCAGCGCCGAATACCTTCTGGAGAGAGGGTTCACCAATGTTAAATACATTGATCACGGCTTCCAGGGTGGCGGTGCCAAAGAAGGTAAGAAAAAGGGTATGAGAATTGTCAGTGGATGGCAGAACGAGGGGCTACCCTGGTCCATGAATCTGGACCCCGAAAAGATCTATCGTCCCTGAAACGCAAAAGTAACAGGCCATCAATAAAGATGCCCTCTTCAGAAGGAGACAGAACGATGCAACAGCCTATGGTTAACCATTTCTTCGATGAACCGACCAACACGTTCAGCTATGTGGTTCAGGATCCAGGCAGCAGTGCCTGTGCCATTCTGGACTCGGTGCTGGATTTCGATTATGCCGCCGGCAAGACCGACGTACGTTCCGCTGACGACATCATTGATTACATAAAAACCAATGAGTTAAAGGTTGAATGGATACTGGAGACCCACGTGCACGCAGACCATCTGTCTGCAGCGCCTTATCTGCACGAAACACTCGGCGGCAAAACGGGCATCGGCAAGAAAATCATCGATGTTCAGGAAATTTTTGGTAAAGCCTTCAACGCGGGCACTGAATTCGCTCGCGACGGCAGCCAGTTCGATCATCTTTTCGAGGAAGGCGACACCTTCCAGATTGGTGGTCTGGAGGGGCGTGTGCTCCACACTCCGGGGCACACGCCCGCCTGCCTGACCTATGTGATCGGTGATGCAGCTTTCGTGGGTGACACCCTGTTCGCACCGGACGCCGGCACCGCTCGCTGTGATTTTCCCGGCGGTGATGCCCACACCCTGTACCAGTCTGTTCAAAAGGTCCTGGCCCTTCCGGACCAGACGCGGATTTTCCTGTGCCATGACTATATGGCCCCGGGTCGCGATGAATTCATGCATGAAACATCCGTTGCCGAGCAACGCGCCAACAACATTCATGTACGCGACGATATGACCGAAGAGGACTTCGTCAAACTCAGAACCGAGCGCGACGCCACTCTGGACATGCCGCGACTGATTCTGCCATCCGTGCAGGTCAATATGCGGGCGGGCGAAATGCCGCCGGCCGAAGACAATGGGCAGATCTACCTGAAAGTGCCAATCAATCGTTTCTGAGCGAGGCCAATTTATGAAAATACATTATCTCGAACCCGAGTTCGCCATTGCAGACGCCATAACACCCCAAGACCTGACGGATATCCGGGATCAGGGCTTTCGCACCGTGATTTGTAACAGGCGCCCCGGGGAAGAAGGCTTCGAGGACGAGCAGTCATTCAAAGAGGCGGCATCCGAGGCCGGCCTGGAGTGGGTGTGCGTGCCCGTGTCGCCCGGCGAATATTCGGATGCGGACGTTGAAACGTTCGGCAAAGCACTCGAGCACTCGCCGTCACCGGTGCTGGGCTTCTGTCGAACAGGCCGTCGCGCCGTTCACATGTGGGCTCACGCCCGCGCGCAGGAGCCAAGCTGCAACATTCCGCTTTTGCTGAAAGCCGCCCATGAGGCGGGGCACGATCCACAGCCAATTCAGGAAATGCTGCAGAAATGATTGAGGCAGGGTTGAAGCAGGGAGTAAAGCGGCATGACTAACCGGCTGGTCCGCTATCTGTTGATTTTAGGTTGGCTGAAAGATTATAAAGCGGATACGTTTGCCAGCGATGGGCTTGCAGCGGTCATTGTTACCCTGATGCTGGTGCCTCAGGCTTTGGCCTATGCCTTGCTGGCAGGTTTGCCCGCCGAGGTTGGCCTGTATGCCAGTATGATTCCCCTGGTGGCCTATGCGCTGCTTGGCACCAGCGCCACGCTGGCTGTTGGGCCCGTTGCCGTTGCGTCACTGATGACGGCATCCGCATTGGGGGGAATTGCTGAATCGGGCTCACCGGAATACGTGGGTGCGGCCATCGTGCTGGCGACGCTGTCCGGCCTGATGCTTTTTGCCATGGGTCTTTTACGTCTGGGATTCATTGCGAATTTTCTTAGCCATCCGGTGATATCGGGCTTTGTGACGGCATCCGGCATATTGATCGCGGGTAGCCAGCTGGGCCACATTCTCGGCATCCAGAGCGGCGGCCATAACCTGATTGAAATGGTTCAGGGCATCTGGTCTGGGTTAACAGGGTTCAACCCGATCACACTGATGCTTGGCGGCGGAACGCTGGTATTCCTTTATGCCTGCCGCAAAGTCCTCAAGCGTGGCCTGACCAGAATCGGCTTGCCTGAACGGATGGCTGACCTGACCACCAAAGCGGCACCGGTGACGGCGGTGATCATGACGACCGCAGCCGCCTGGTACTTTGATCTCGGCGCAGCGGGGGTGCAACTGGTCGGCGAGGTCCCGGGCGGCCTGCCCGACATCAGCCTGCCCTCCCTGAACCCGGATCTCTGGGCGACGCTGATTCCCGCGGCCTTCCTGATCAGTCTGGTGGGCTTCGTGGAGTCCGTATCGGTCGCGCAAACTCTGGCGGCAAAACGTCGGCAAAGGATTGAACCAAATTCCGAGCTAATGGCTCTGGGACTTGCCAACGTGGCTTCCGGCTTCAGTGGCGGCTCACCGGTATCCGGTGGCTTCTCGCGTTCTGTGGTGAACTTTGAGGCGGGCGCCCAGACACCGATTGCCGGCATCCTCACGGCATTGGGCATCGCCATTGCAACCCTGACCCTGACCGGTCTGCTGGCCTTCCTGCCCAAAGCAACGCTTGCAGCGACCATCATCATCGCCGTCAGTACCCTGATTGACCTTCCCGCGATTCGGCGAACCTTCAGCTATTCGGTAGCCGACGGAGTGGCCATGCTCGCCACTATCGTCCTGACTCTGTTTCATGGCGTTGAAAGTGGCATTATCGCGGGTGTCGCTCTTTCGATCGGCTTGTTTCTCTATCGCACAAGCCAGCCCCACAGCGCTGTTATCGGCAGGATTCCCGGCACCGAACATTTTCGGAATGTTCAGAGACACAAAGTGGAAGTTGATGATCAAACCGTGTTTCTGCGGGTTGATGCCAGCCTCTACTTCGCCAATGCCCGTTACCTGGAAGATACGGTGCTTGCACTGGTGGCTGATCATCCGGCTATGAAAAACCTGGTTCTGGCCTGCCAGGCCGTTAATGAAATTGACGCTTCTGCGCTGGAAAGCCTGGAAGCCATTAACAGCCGATTGGCGGACACCGACGTCTCCCTTCACCTGGCCGAGGTAAAAGGACCGGTGATGGATCGCCTGAAAAAAACGCATTTCTGCGACGATCTCACCGGTCAGGTTTTTCTCAGCACCTATGACGCCTGGAAAGCCTTTGCAAAAGTGCCTGCCATCAAAACGTAAACGTACGCATAGCCTTATTCAGCATCTGGTCCGCCATTTCGGGAGGCATGGCGACACCCACGCCGTCGATCAGGTCTTCCTTACCATTATCACTGTTTGGCAGGTACAGGGCACAGACATTAGCTTTGCCGCCCTGCTTGAGCAGCCCGCGCAGCATCTGGCCCGGGGTGACATCCTTGGGCTTCAATGTGGGTGCTTCGTAGGACTTCAGGGCAAGATCACCCGCCTTGTCACACAGCAGAACATTCACCGCCGCACCTTTCTGGGCCATGGTGTTCGATAGCACCATGGCCATTCCCTGGGTTTGCAGAGATTCGCTGGACAGTATCACCAACACTTCATCATGGGCCTTGCTATGGTTATCGGCCTGGGCCGCGAAAGGCGCGACAACTGTCATTACGGCAACAGCCATTGTTTTGAATATTCCGGTCATGGATAAACTCCCTGGTTCATGGATCAATGAACCTGAAGTTTATCCACAAAGCAGTGATTGTCTCTGTGACATTGTCACTTTCAGTCCCAGGCCGCGCCTTCAAGGGCATCAAGTGGGATTTTGAGGTAGCGCTTGCCGTTGGCTTCCGGCTCAGGCAGGCGGCCACCGCGGGTGTTTACCTGAAGCGCATGCAGAATCAGTTTCGGCATCGGCAATTCGCTATCCCGGGCATTTCGTAACTGCACGTACGCCTCTTCCGAGGTATTCACCAGATGCTTATTGGCCTCTTTCTGTTCACTCACTGTGCTTTGCCATTGCGGTTCGCGACCACCGGGCATGTAGTCATGGCCGGTGAAAAGCCGGGTATCGTCCGGAAGCGCCAGAATGCCCTGGATAGACTCCCAGAGTTGATGGGCATCGCCACCCGGAAAGTCCGCACGGGCCGTGCCAAAATCCGGCTGGAAAAGCGTGTCGTGAACGAAGGCCGCATCGCCGATAACGTAAGTCACGGACGCGAGGGTGTGTCCCGGGGAAAACATGACGCGCCCGGACAGATTCCCGACCCGGAATTCATCACCGGCACGGAAAAGTTGGTCCCACTGGGAACCGTCAGCCGGAAAATCCGGCCAATGGTAGATCTCTTTCCAGAGCTCCTGAACATCGGTCACATAGCCACCGATCGCGGTCGGCGCACCGGTTTGCTCCTTCAGATACTGCGCCGCTGAAAAATGATCCGCATGGGGATGGGTGTCCAGAATCCGCTTTACGGACAACCCCTGGTTCCGGGCGTATGCCAGAAGTTCGTCCGCATGGTGTGTTGCGGTGGCACCGGATTTCTCATCGTAATCCAGCACCGGGTCGATGATGACACATTCTTTTGTGTCTGGATCGCTCACCACATATTGCACGCTGAATGTACGGGGGTCGAAAAACCCCGCTACTTCGGGTGTCTGTGGCTTGTTGGGCTGAGAGACTTGAAACGTCTTCATTGCAATATCCTCCTTAAGTCCGAACTGGACATTCTCTACATTTCGGTTATTAGGATATTCGTTTAGGTTTTAATGGCCCAATGACTTCGCCGAATACCATCAATTCTCAAAAACTATCGAACGGCATCAAATAATTATGAAAACCTAAATATGATCATCAGGATTCAAACCCGCTTGTTATATTCGTTTTTAATCTAACGTTAGAACTATTTGTTTGGTAAGCTGTAGATCGTGATTCCCAAGGCTTTACTAAAGACAAAAGGCTCGACGCATGACCAACAAGACCTCAAACCCCGTGGAAACCCCAAAGAAGCACACTGTTGTGATCGTCGGCGGCGGGGCCGCGGGCATTTCCATCGCAGCCAGTATTCACAAGCGCGATAAAACCATCGACCTGGCGATCATTGAACCCGCCGACACACACCACTATCAGCCCGGCTGGACCATGGTCGGGGGCGGTGTCTTTCGTCCCGAAGTCACCGCCAAGCCCATGCCCGACGTGATGCCAGCCTTTGTTTCCTGGTATCAAAAAGCGGTGACAGCGGTGAACCACAACATCAACCAGGTGGTTCTTGACGATGATTCCTGCATTGAATATCAGGCGCTGGTGCTGGCGCCGGGACTGGAACTGAACTGGGAAGGAATCGAAGGCCTGGAAGCGGCTCTCGGCTCAAACGGCGTCACCTCGAACTATCGCGAGGGCATGGCCAGTTATACCTGGGAGATGGTGCAGAATCTCAGGAAGGGTCGCGCGCTTTTCAGCCAGCCTCCCATGCCCATCAAATGTGCAGGGGCGCCCCAGAAGGCCATGTACCTGTCTGCGGACTACTGGCTTAAACACGATGTACTGAACAATCTGGATATCCAGTTCCATAATGCCGGAGGCGTTTTGTTCGGTGTACCTGCCTATGTGCCGGCCCTGGAAGAGTACATTAAAAAATACGGTATCGACGTGAACTTCCAGAGCACCCTGGTTGCTGTTGATGGTCCGGCCAGAACCGCCATGTTCCGGACGGCTGATGGCGAGGGTAACAGCCAGGAGCGCGAAATCGGTTTCGACATGCTGCACGCAGTGCCGCCCCAGCGTGCGCCGCAATTCATTCGTGAATCCGATCTGGCCAACGAAGCCGGCTGGCTGAACCTGGAAGACGACACCCTGCAGCACAAGACTGTCCCAAACATCTTTGGTCTTGGCGATGTCAGTGGCACCGGAAATGCAAAAACGGCGGCTGCGGTTCGCAAACAGGTGCCTGTGGTGGCAGAAAATCTGATCGCCAGCCTTCGCAATGAACCGCTGCGTGCAGCCTATCTTGGGTATGGATCCTGCCCTTTAACCGTAGAAAACGGGAAAATAGTCCTGGCTGAGTTTGGTTACGGCGGGGTTTTACAACCGAGTTTCCCCAAGTGGATCAACGATGGCACCAAAGCGACCCGGGCAGCCTGGTTTCTCAAGGCCAAACAACTGCCCCCGTTGTACTGGCACGGTATGTTGAAAGGCCACGAATGGCTCGCAAGCCCTGCTGCTCGTTCTACCGGCGACTGACTCAGGGCCTCTCAAGCAGGTTTGTCACTTCTATTTTACCGCGGGCCAGCCTGACCATATTGCGCCTCTCAAGCTCCTTCAGGAGGCGGCTTACTACCTCTCTGGCCGTGCCGAGTTCCACGGCCAGTTCCTGGTGAGTGATTATCACCGGCCCACGGGCAGCCCGCACCAGAAGCCACTCCTCAAGCCGTTGATCCATTCGGCGGAACGCCACTTCTTCTACCAGCAGCATCAGGTCATCCAGCCGGCGACCATAAGACTCCATGATCCCCAGCCGGAAACCAACAGACTGATCCATCAGACGTTCGAATACACTCCGCGGAATCATCAGAGCCTGTGCTTCTTCTTCGACTACTGCTTCTGCCTTATAGGCCCGCCCGGTCATCAGACATCCAATAGAGAGCGTGCAGATGTCGTCGGCTTCCAGCCGGTAAAGAACAATACTGTGACCGGATACACCGGTCATCTGTACTTTGATTCGGCCACCGATCACCAGGGGGAGACCCTGGCAGCCCTGGCCGGCACTGAACAGTATCTGCCCGGCAGGAAAGCGCATCGCGCGGACCCCCTCCAGCATCTCTTTTCGAAGGCTGCTGTTCAGTGTATCCAGAATGCTGTGGTCAGCCATGAAAACTCATCCCGTTAAACGTCGCGGATTGCCTGTGTGACTTTATCACTGAAGCCCGGGCGGTGTTGCCTTACTCTTTGCTTATCAACTGATCGAAACCAAGGAGACAGAAAATGACCAAAAACATGGGATCTGCAGACCGCACCATCCGAGCCGTTGTCGGCCTTGTATTGCTGGCATTGGTGTTTGTCGGGCCACAAACTGCCTGGGGCTGGATCGGCATTATACCTCTGGCGACCGCAGCGATGGGTAACTGCCCGGCGTATTCACTGGTTGGCATCAAGACCTGCAAGAATTCCTGAAAAGAGGTCATCGGTACCGCCGTTGATCCAGCGTTGTCAGCCGGTCTGGGTGCAACACCATCAGGCCGGTTACAAACGCCCCGTTGGCAAACCCCTCCGGTATCATGAACAACGGCAGGTAACGCAGGTATTCGTGCACCAGCTCCCCAAACGTGTAAACACCGCTTGTCCAGAGCATCAGGCACATGGTGACCCCTGCTGCGGCCACCGCAAGCCCCGAACCGAAGAAACCGCAGACAAAAATGTACGCGAAGAAATTGCCGAAATCCCGACGACGCTCCCAGAGCATGATCTGGTAGCTGATGATGGCAGGCACCATCACCGTCACCAGGCCGTTTGCTGCAAACATCAGCAGTGGCTCGCGGCCGGTAATCACGGTAATCACCAGGGCGAGCAAACCGGCCAGCACGGCCAGGGCCCAGCCCAGCATCAGAGTAACAACGGTTATCCCGAACACATGGATGGCGAGCCCGGGTGAGATTCCAGCCCGCAACTGCCAGACAAACCCCAGAACCACCGCCGCCCCGAAAAACGAGTGCTGCAGCGCCTCGTCCTTGCGAAAGGCCTGCCAGTCGATGGAACGCAGGGCATACAACAGCATCCCGAGGAACAGAACCAGAATGATCACCCATTGACTGGCCGGCAGCAGATTTTCGGTCATCCCCATACAATTACCCCATCAGCGTCCCCAGAGTTTACGGACAGCATGGATAAAAGGATGGAATATGGGTTTTCTAGTTGCGGAATATGCCCTCGACATCGACCAGGCAGTCGCGACCTGCTTTCTTGGCGCGATACAACCTCTGGTCCGCCAGCGAGATAAGCGGGTCTGGGTCGTCCAGTGACGCCTTGAACTCATCAATTCCGACGATACCGGCACTCACCGTCACCCGCAGATCCTGGTCACCAAACACAAAGATTTCATCCCTGACTGCTGCCAGAATCCTTGCCACCAACGGCCGAACGTCCCGGGCCGCGACAGCGCTGAAGGCCACTACGAACTCCTCGCCCCCATAGCGGGCAACCACGTCCATCGGGCGGGTATGGCCAATCAGTATTGCCGCAAACCGTTGCAGAATATAGTCGCCGCCCAGGTGGCCCATAGAGTCGTTAATCGCCTTGAACCGATCCATATCGAGAACCGCCAGTGCGAATGGCTCACCGAGCCGTTCATGCCGGCCCAACATTTCTTCCAGCCGCGGAATCAGATACCGACGATTGTGCAGTCCCGTTAGCGGATCACGGATCGACTGATTCAGCAGTTCCTCCTCCAACCTCCTGCGCTCCAGGGCGCCAGATAACAAACCGGAAACGATGATCAGCAAGTCGGGTTGGTCTTTTCGCCAGCTGCGGCGACGCAGCGAATCGACGCCAAAAAAGCCGGTGACCCGGCCACCAGTCCTCACCGGTGCACAAATCATGGACGACACACCCTGCCCCTCCAGCAGCGCACGTTCGTCCGAGGCATCCTGCGGAAGCTCGTCGACATCCTCAATGAACACTACCCGATTGCCGGTGACCATGCCGTTGATCTGCTCGTGCCACCAGTGCAAGTTCTCAATCGGCAGATTCTGCTGATCGTGGATCAGCGAGGGCACGCCCTCTTTGCACCACTCATGAGTGTTGCACATAACTGAGTAATCTTCTGAAAAAACATAGAGGTAAGCCCGATCCACCTCGAAAAACTCACCGATGCTTTTCAACAGTTCGTTAACGCACTGATCGATGGAACCGAAGCCGAGATTTATAAATTCGGCGGACAGGTAAGCGATGAGCTTCTGAAATCCTGCCTGAAAAGAGAATTCGCTCTGGCTCTCGCGCAAGGTTTGCTCGAGGTCTTTAGAATGCTGGATATTATAGAACTGGCCGTACCACACTGTGCTGCCATCGGGCCGACGCTCAGGCCTGGCATGGGCTTCGTACCAAAGGTAATCACCCGTTGTTCCTTTAAGCCGGGCCCGATAACGCCAGGGATTGAGGGTACGAGCAGATTCCTGAAGGGTTTCGAACACTTCACCGGCGTCTTCCGGATGAATCATCGCAAACACGGCGTCGGCGTTGCCACGCAACGTCGCCGGATCGGCACCAAACAGCACCTGAACCTGATCGCTTACAAACGGGAAACGGTGAGATTGACCATCAGCACTCAGCCAGTAAGCGAACAGAACGCCGGGAACTCCAGAAGCCAAATTTTGAAAAAACCCCGTAGACGCGGCTGTTTGCTGCTCGTTATCGAGCCTCTCTGACATCGGCGATGTCCCTCATTGAGCGGAATATTGTGCGGCTTCCGATAGTGTAGCGCAGGTGCCAAGGCTCACAATGTAGCGACTCGGGTTTTCAGCGCGCCTAAAAGATGGGGGCAGGCTTTGCCTCAAGTCAAAACCACCCTGAGGCCAATAATCCCGCGGATTTTGTATAGAAATAATCTTATCAGAATCACTGTTGCTGTTGGTCAATTCAGACACTTTCGAACTGGAAAACTGTTTATACTGGTGACACAACGAGGCCCGTTTCCCCAGGAATATATCTATGACTCCAGAATTTCCACAATTACACCCGCTGCTGATAAACACCGCCGAAGCGACACCCGCCTCCTGGGATTTCCAGCCCGAGACTGGTGTTGTACTTCTGGTGCCTGAGCGTGATCGCAAGGCGATAGAACAGACGCCCTGGGCCGACATTCTGACAAAAACCCTTGCAAGATACCCGGAGACCCAGAATCCGGTATTTCTGTCGACGCCCCACGGTGGTCGTGCCGCCGTCGTTTTTGTGCCGGAGACGATCCCGACCTTCAAAGCGCTGACTCTGGCTCGTAAAGCCGTTGGCCCCCTGATCGCAGAGCGCTCAGCCGAGCTTAATATCATCTCCCTGATGGATGCTGATGCTTCCGCCAGCGCTATGGCAGAATCATTGCTGGCCGCCGTGTACGCAGATCTGTTCCAGTTGCCCCTAATCTCTGGCAAACCCCCTGAGCCGAAAGTTCTTGAGACTATCCACTTTTTCGGGGATTTCAAAAACGCCGACTTTGAATACGCCCAGGCAACGGCCGAAGGCAACAATCTGGCTCGATGGTTAACCCATTTGCCGGGCAATTATCTGACGCCGGGCATTTACCGGGGGCTCGGCGAGTCACTGGCGGCTAAAGAGGGCTGGGAATCCCATTTCTATGACCGCGACGAACTGGAAGAGCTTGGCGCCGGTGCTTTCCTCTCGGTTGTAGAGGCCAGCCCGGTCAGGGACGCTGGCATACTGCACCTGAAATACCGCCCGGACGGCGCGAACGGTAAGCCGCTGGCGCTGGTCGGCAAAGGCATCTGTTTTGATACCGGTGGCAGCAACCTCAAAGTAGGCGGCAGCATGCTGGGCATGCATGGTGATATGCAGGGCAGTGCCGTTGCGCTGGGTGCTTTTCTCGCCCTTACCCGCATGGAATTCGATCAGCCGGTGGACTGCTGGCTTGCCCTGGCGGAAAACCACATCGGTTCACGTGCCGTTAAATGCAATGACGTGATTGCCGCCCTGGATGGCACTACCATCGAGCTGATCAATACCGATGCCGAGGGCCGCATGGTGCTTTCGGATACCCTGGCACTGGTTTCTCGTGGAAAGCCCCGTGCGATCATTGATTATGCGACGCTGACCGGCGGTGTCGTGGCGGCTCTGGGCCAGCGAATGGCCGGTGCCATAACCAATCGCCGTGACTGGGTAGAGCCTCTTATCCAGGCCGGCGAGCGATGCGGAGAGCGGATATGGCCGTTCCCGTACGAAGACGATTACGACGAGGACCTGAAGTCGACAGTCGCCGACACCTTGCAGTGCAGAACGACCGGCGCAGGCGACCACATCTACGCAGCACGCCTGCTCGGACGCTTTGTTGACAAGGAGATTGGGTGGGTCCATGTGGACATGGCTTCTTCCGGCACCCACAAAGGTGGCCTGGCCCAGATACCGACGGATCTTCAGGGATTTGGGGTGCGCTTCGGTGTAGAGTGGCTCAGAAAGTTGGCTGCTGCTTAAAGCTCCTCACGCACCTGGGCATAGGTGAGCGCGGCGAAAATGCCCGTGCCACCGAGAACGTTCCCGGCGAGGGCAGGCAGGATGCCTCCGAATACCGCGGCGGCAATGCCGAGTTCGCCCCGAACGACGAGGATGAACAGCTCGGTCGAACCGGCAACCACGTGCGACATGCCGCCGATGCCGATCATATACGTCACTATGACGATCATCATCACCTCGCCCGCGCTTTCCATGCGCGGCAAAATCCAGACCAGCGCGGCGATCAGGAACCCCGCTGGTATGCCCCAGGCGAAATGCTCGAAGGCGGTTGCTTCGGCGTAATGGTGTGAGATAGCAACAATGCCCTCGAAGCGGACATCCGGCACGATGTGTCCATAGACGAGTACTAACGCCGCCGCCATGCACCCCACAAGATTGGCGATGAACACGATGCCCCAGAGGCGCCCGATCTGGCAAAACAGCGCCCGTGTCGGCGCGAGAAACAGCGGCAGTATCGGTGTGATCGTGTTCTCGGTGAACAACTGCATTCGCCCGAGGATCACGATCAGGAACCCAACGGTGTAGCCAAGATTCGAGACGCCAGCGGCCCAGTCGGTATCTGGCAGGATCGAGGCCAGAAACCCCTTGCACAGAACCGAAGTGCTGATGGCCAGCCCGGCCGCGACTCCGGACCACCAGAGCGCACTCGCTGAACGCGACAGCTCGTGCTCACCTTCCCGTCGGATCGCCTCGAAGATAACCGACGAGGGAACGTTCTCGTACTCATCGGCCTGTTCGTTTTCGTCGCTATCAAGATCGGTTTGGTCTGACATCTATCCTAATCCTCAAATGCCCGTCCATCAGGCAATCACCGGACGTTTCTCCGGCAACATCAGCGACAGCAGCGCCGCCGTTGTGACCAGCCCTGCGGATATCAACAGACAGACTTCAATGCCATACGCCTGGTAAATCCAACCGGACAGAATGGTGCCCAGCAGCCGCCCGGCAGCGTTGGACATATAGTAAAAGCCCACATCCAGGGAAACACCGTCGCCCCGAGCGTAGCTGACAATCAAATAACTGTGCAGGGAAGAATTAATCGCGAACAACACGCCGAACAGCAGCAAACCGCCCACGACCACGATCTGCGGTGACCCGCCTGCCATCAGGCCCCCGGCAATGATAGCAGGAATCAATGTCAGGGCGGCGGCCCATAGTACCGCGGGCTTTTTTCCCTCCATGTTGCCGGTGATCCTTGGCGCAATGGTCTGGATAAAACCGTAGCCGATAATCCAGCTGGCCATAAAGCCGCCCACTTCCCAATGGTCCCAGCCCAACACGGTACTGAGGTAAACCGGCAAGGCCACCACAAACCAGACATCCCGCGCGCCAAACAAAAACATCCGCGCCGCTGACAGCACGTTGATAGCACGGCTCTTGGACAGGATTTCGCGGAACTTCGGCTTCGACGTACTTTTACCCAGGTCCTGTCCCAACAGGAACAGACTGGCAAGCCAGACCACGCCCAGCGCGATGCCCATAATCACAACGGCTCCGGTAAAGCCAACCGCCACCAGCAGCACACCACCGAGGAAGAAGCCGACACCCTTAAGGGTATTCTTGGAGCCGGTAAGGATAGCCACCCATTTGTACAGGGTTCCTTGTTGCTCATCCGGCACCAGCAACTTGATGCCGCTCTTGGCGGACATCTTGTTCAGGTCTTTGGCAATACCGGACAGCGCCTGGGCCGCCATCACCCAGGGCACAGTCAGCATGGCCGCCGGCACTGCCAGCATCGCCAGAGCGGCGATCTGCAGAAACAGCCCGATGTTCATGGTGCGATTCAGGCCCCAGCGAGCCCCCAGATAACCGCCCACCAGGTTGGTCACTACTCCGAAAAACTCGTAGAAGATGAACAGCAGGGCAATTTCCAGCGGCGAATAACCCAGCTGATGGAAGTGCAGCACCACCAGCATCCGCAGGGCACCGTCGGTCAGGGTGAAGGCCCAATAGTTGCCCGTGATCACCAGGTACTGACGAATGGACGGACTCATATCAGACCATGCCTACCCGGCGCGCCAATTCAACGGTGCGGTTGGCGTAGCCCCACTCGTTGTCGTACCAGGCGTAGATTTTCACCTGGGTGCCGTTGACCACCAGGGTGGACAGGGCATCAACAATGGAAGAACGCGGGTCTGTCTTGTAGTCGATAGACACCAACGGGCGTTCTTCGTAGCCAAGAATGCCCTTCAGCTCGCCTTCGGCGGCTTCCTTTAAAAGCTGATTCACCGTGTCGCGATCGGTGGCCGTTTCCACTTCAAACACGCAATCGGTCAGTGACGCATTGGTTAACGGCACGCGCACGGCGTGGCCATCCAGCCGCCCTTTCAGCTCCGGGAAAATTTCAATGATGGCCGTGGCAGAACCGGTGCTGGTGGGGATCAGCGAACTGCCACAGGCCCGCGCCCGGCGCAGATCCTTGTGGGGAGCGTCGAGAATCGTCTGGGTGTTGGTCAGGCTGTGAATGGTGGTGATGGAGCCGTGCCTGATACCCAGCTTTTCGTGAATCACCTTTACTACCGGGGCCAGGCAGTTAGTCGTGCAGGAAGCTGCGGTGACAATGCGGTCGTTGGCCGGGTCAAAGATGTCGTCGTTAACGCCTATTACGATATTCTTGGCACCCGGCTCTTTGACCGGCGCCGTCACCACCACGCGCTTCACGCCCTGATCCAGGTAACCCTGAAGGCCCTTTACGGTCTTGTTGACGCCGCTTGCTTCAATCACCAGATCGCAACCGGACCAGTCCGTATCGCCAATGGCTTTGTTGCGGGTAACCCGAATGCGCCGGCCTTCGATGACTATCTCGTCCCCGTCGGCATCCGCCTCGTGATTCCAGCGGCCGTGCACGCTGTCGAAAGTCAGCAGGTGAGCCAGCGTAGTAGCATCCGCGCCGGGGTCGTTGATCGCCACAAATTCCAGTTCCGGCCATTCCCAGGCGGCCCGCAGTGCCAGGCGGCCAATGCGACCAAATCCGTTAATGCCGACTTTGATTTTGCTCATGCTTTGCTCCTTTTTAAGTCGGGCTCCGTGCATCAGCAAGGGGGCAGCCCAAATGAATCTTTTAAAAACCTCAAATGAACCGCACAACCGGCCTGTCAGTCATCGCAGCCAATCGCTCAAGTTCGATTTTGATCAGGTCCGAATTACCTTCGTCCGTCTCATCCAACACCCGCAATAACCAGTGGGGCATCCGTGGATTCAGAGAATAGTAGACCCACTGACCCTGGCGTTCGGCGTCCAGCATGCCCGCGTCCCGAAGGGTGGCGAGGTGTCTGCTGGCCTTGGGTTGGGGGATATCCAGGGCTTCAGTTAATTCGCAGACGCAGAGCTTTTTCTGCTCGCGTATCAGCATCAGCGCCGCCAGGCGAAGTTCGTCGCCCAGCGCTTTGAATATGGCCACCGGGTCGAAGTTTTCCGGTTTCATGCCGGTCTGTTTGCGATGCACCAGGGTAAACAGGCCCAGACGTTCGCGGATTTCTTTTAACGTCAGCGCGAAGGTTGCATGGCGCCCTGCAGGCACGGGGTCCGGAAAGTCCCAGGCGATCTGCTGGGCTGGCCCGCAGACATTCTGGCATTCGCGGGCGGCTTTTTCGCACAGGGTGATCACGTAATCCCAGTTTTCCTGCTCCAGATTCGCAAGCGCTTTGCTTTTTAGTCCCTCTGTGGAGTAGCCCGCCTCTTCCAGAACCTGAATAGCCATAGGGTGGGGATTATCTGGCTGGGTGCCCGCGCTGGCAACCTCAAACTGGTCACCGGCCATGTCCCTCAACAGCGCTTCTGCCATCAGTGACCGCGCGCTGTTAGCGGTGCAGACAAACAAAACCCGGCGTTTCATATTCTATTCTCCGCATATTTGTTTTTTTGCATATCTATTTTAATGCATAATATGGCTAACCAGACCACGAGTAAAGGGACCGTTTTATTACAATGAAGAACCACGATCTGCCCAACATCGAACTGGAGCAATTCAGCGCGCCAGCTTCGGACAGTGTGTTTGCCGAACCGCCGTCATCCTACCCGCCGCGCATTTTGCTGCTGTACGGCTCCCTTCGAGAACGATCCTTCAGCCGCCTGGCGGTGGAGGAAGCCGCTCGCCTGTTAGAGGCCATGGGCGCGGAAACCCGCATATTCAGCCCCCGCGGCCTGCCCCTGGCCGACGCGGAAGAAGCATCCCACTCGAAAGTTCAGGAACTGGTGAAGTTCACCCTGCTGATCCGCGACCGCAGCGATTACCTGACGGACCGGTATTCCGAGCGAGTAGAGAGTGCCGAGGAAGTGTCCAAACGCGTCAACCAACGATCCATGTGAGGGGTCAGTCATGAACAGCAATACGGAAGCCACCCAAACGGAAGAAACTGGCGGCGGCATGGACCTGTTCGGCCGCTACCTGTCGGTCTGGGTGGCACTTGCCATTGTTGCCGGCGTGGCATTGGGCCAGTTCGCGCCCTCGGTACCTGAAACCCTCTCTCGCTTTGAAGTTGCCCAGGTGTCGATACCCATTGCCATTCTGATCTGGGCGATGATTTTCCCGATGATGGCCCAGATTGATTTCAGCGCCATCGTGGGTGTAAGAAAAGAGCCGAAAGGCCTGGCCATCACCACCATCGTGAACTGGCTGATCAAACCCTTCACCATGTTTGCTATCGCCTGGTTTTTTCTAGTGGTCGTTTTCGAACCATTTATCGAACCGCAGCTGGCCAGTGAATACCTGGCCGGTGCGATTCTGCTGGGCGCGGCCCCCTGCACGGCCATGGTGTTTGTCTGGAGCTACCTCACCAAAGGCGATGCCGCCTATACGCTGGTGCAGGTGTCGCTGAACGACATCATCATGCTGTTTGCCTTCGCGCCTATCGTGGTTTTGCTGCTGGGCATATCCAACATCCAGGTGCCCTGGGACACGGTGATCCTGTCAGTGGTGCTCTATATCGTGATCCCGCTGACCGCCGGTTACCTGACCCGGCGCATTCTGATCCGCCGCCGTGGCGGACGCTGGTACGACGATGTGTTCATGAAACGCCTGAGCCCGATCACGCCAGCCGCATTGATTATCACGCTGGTGCTGCTGTTCGCCTTTCAGGGCGAAGTGATTCTGAACAATCCTCTGCTCATTGTTCTGATCGCAGTGCCATTAATTATCCAAACCTTCCTGATTTTCTTCCTCGCCTACGGCTGGGCCAAACTGTGGAAGGTCCGCCACTGCATCGCTGCCCCCGGCGCCATGATCGGCGCCAGCAATTTCTTCGAGTTGGCGGTGGCAGCCGCGATTGCCCTGTTCGGGCTGCAATCCGGGGCGGCATTGGCGACCGTGGTTGGCGTTCTGGTGGAAGTGCCACTGATGCTGATACTAGTCCGCATTGCGAACAAGACCCATCGCCATTTCCCCACCTGAGCTTAGCGCCCTGGCAAGAGTGGGGTAACTCACTACAATGGGAGGGTCGGCGCACTCTCAAGCCCACCGGAGACATCGCAATGCTGAGATTCTTTCGTATTGAAAACGGCCTGATCCGGGACCTGGGCATTCCGCCGGAAGAACAGAAGTCTCGCCTCTCGGAAGCCCACTGGATTGATGCGGTTGAGCCGGATGAAAACGAGCGGGCCCTACTTCAGAGCCTGCTCAGAACAGACGTTCCCGAATTTGATGATGTCGACGAAATAGAGGCGTCGGCCCGCTGCTTTGTGGATACCGCCGGCATCCATGTCTACTCCCTGTTCATTACCCAAACCGAGGGCCGACACGACACCGTGTCCGTTGCCTTCATTCTCCAGAAACGCTGCCTGATCACCATACGGGAAGAAGAGCTGGCGGATTTCCGGCTGCTACGCATGCGGGCGCGGCGAAACCAGGTGGAAGCCCGCAACCCCGCCGAGCTCCTGGTGATGATCCTGGAACAGAAAGTGGAAAACCATGCCGATGGCCTGGAAGACCTTCACCGTCAGCTCGAGGATGTCAGCCATCTGGTACTGGAAGACGAGGAAGCCGAGCTGGATGAAGCCATCACGCAACTGGCGCGGCTCGAGGACAGCAACGGTAAAACCCGGCTCTGCCTGATGGATACCCAGCGGAATATTTCGTTCCTGATCCGGAACCTGAAAGACGAGCCCAAACTGTCCGAAACCCAACGGGAAATCATGCACGACATCGAAACCCTGATGTCCCACACCACCTTTCTGTTCGACAAGATCAACTTTCTGATGGACTCGACCCAGGGCTTTATCAACATCGAGCAGAACCAGATCATCAAGACCTTCTCGATTGCGGCGGTGGTGTTTCTGCCACCGACCCTTATTGCGAGCATTTACGGCATGAACTTCGAGTCTATGCCGGAGCTGGAATGGCTGCTGGGTTACCCTGGCGCCATCGCCCTGATGGTCCTGGCTGGTTTTACGCCTTACTGGTATTTCAAGCGCAAAGGCTGGCTTTAATACGCAGTATTGTAGGTCGGATTAGCGAAGCGTAATCCGACAACGTATTCAACACTGTGGACATCGAAACAATTTGTCGGATTACGCTTCGCTAATCCGACCTACGTCTCGGTAGTAAGCGGCCAACTCCAGATCTCAGCAAGCCTCCAGAGGCGCATAAGCCAGAACCAGCCACTTGGCGCCCTCGTCGAAGTTCACCTGCACCCGGGTGTGGTGGCCGGAACCCTCGGAGTTCATCACGATGCCCTCGCCGAATTTGGGATGGCGGACCCGCTGCCCCAGGCTGAAGCCGGACTGCTGGGCGGAGTCCTGGCTGAACATACTTTCGTTGGGGCGGGCCACCATAGCCGGGCGGCTGACGGTGTTGCGCAGGCGCACTTCCTGGATGCAATCGCCGGGGATTTCGCGAACGAAACGGGATAGCGCGTGGAATTTCTCCTGACCGTACAATCGGCGGGATTCGGCGTACGTCATCACCAGCTTCTGCATGGCGCGGGTGATGCCCACGTAAGCAAGGCGACGCTCCTCTTCCATCCGGCCCGGCTCTTCCAGCGACATGCTGTGGGGAAACAGGCCCTCTTCGACACCGGCCAGAAACACCAATGGGAACTCCAGACCCTTGGCAGAGTGCAGGGTCATCAGCTGCACGCAGTCCTCGCTGTCTTCTGCCTGGGCCTCGCCGGCGTCCAATGCCGCCTGGGCGATGAATTCCGACAATGGGTCAACCCCCTCATCGGCCTGATAATCCGACAGGGCGTTCACCAGCTCGTCCAGGTTTTCTGCCCTGGCCTGACCTTTTTCGCCTTTCTCGTTGGCGTGATAATCCCGCAGGCCGCTCAGCTCCAGGGTTTTCTTCATCAATCCGTGAAGGGAGGCGTCGTCCACCATCTCCGTCAGGCTTTCGATAATGCCCATGAAGGATTGCAGGCCTGTTTTGGCGCGGCCTTTGACCTGCCCGGCTTCCAGCAAGCGCTCGGCGGATTCCCACAGAGAAATGCTGCGTTCAGTCGCGTAGGCCCGCATATCTGCCAGGCTCTTGGCGCCAATCCCGCGGGCGGGGATATTTACCACCCGCTCAAACGCCGCGTCGTCCCGGCGATAGTGCACCAGGCGTAAATAGGCGATGGCGTTACGTATTTCCTGGCGGTCGTAGAACCGCAGGCCGCCATAAACCCGGTAGGGAATACCCTGGCGAATCAGGGATTCTTCCAAAACCCGGGACTGGGCGTTGGAGCGGTACAAGATGGCGGACTCGCTGCGAAGGTTGCCCTCGCTGACCCAGGTGCTGATGGTGTCGGCAATGTAGTTGGCTTCGTCCTGCTCATTGAACGCGGCGTACAGATTAATCGGCTCGCCGTCTTTACCGTCCGTCCACAGCTCCTTGCCCAGGCGACCCTGATTGTTGGCAATGACCGCGTTGGCGGCTTTCAGAATCATCTGGGTGGAACGGTAATTCTGTTCCAGCCTCACCAGCCGCGCATTAGGGAAGTCCCGCTGGTACTGCTGGATATTTTCAACCTTGGCGCCCCGCCAGCCGTAAATCGACTGGTCGTCGTCACCGACTACCGTCATCGGTACCCGATTGCCCGCAAGAATCTGCAGCCAGGCGTACTGAATGGAGTTGGTGTCCTGGAACTCGTCGACCAGTATCTGCTGGAAGCGGCTCTGATAGTGCTTCAGCAGTTCCGGGCGATGCAGCCAGAGCTCGTGCGAGCGTAGCAACAGTTCGCCAAAATCCACCAGGCCACTGAGATTGCACAGCTTCTCGTACTGGCGATACACGGTCAGCATGGTGCTATTGAAATGGTCGCCGGGATTTTCCTGGATATGATCTGCTCGCAGGCCTTCGTCTTTCTGGCCGTTAATGAACCACTGGGCCTGCTTCGGCGGCCAGCGGCTTTCGTCGATCTGCATTTCCCGCATTACCCGCTTGATCAGGCGCAGCTGATCGTCGCTATCGAGCACCTGAAAGTTTTCCGGCAGGCCGGCGTCTTTGTGATGCGCCCTTAGTAACCGGTGTGCAATGCCATGAAAGGTGCCGAACCACAGGCCACGGGCGGGAATGTTCATCATCTGCTCGATTCGGAACCGCATTTCCTTGGCAGCTTTGTTGGTAAACGTCACCGCCAGAATACCCGTCGGCGGCACATTGTCCACCTGCATCAGCCAGGCAATGCGATGCACCAGCACCCGGGTTTTGCCGCTGCCCGCGCCGGCCAGCACCAGCAGATGATCATTCTGGGCCGTGACGGCCTCACGCTGGGCGGCGTTCAAGGGGTCGATAATCGTGGAAACATCCATGGGCGGTTGCTTTTGAGGTTACGAATAAGGGGCGACCACCGACCGGACTATCGTCGGCCAGTGGCATTGCAAGGGTGGCCCTGACGCCAGAGCGCTAAAGGTCCTGCTTAAAAACCGCGTGGAACGGTCTGGGCTTCAACAAATTCAAACAGGCCTTCCAGCCCGCCTTCCCGACCGATACCGGACGCTTTCATGCCGCCAAACGGTGCTTCCGGTGTCGGACCGGTGCCGGTGTTCCAGCCAACATGACCGAAACGCAGCCCGGCTGCCACACGCTGGGCGCGCTCGGCATCCGCGGTGAACACATAGGAAGCGAGGCCAAACTCGGTATCGTTACCGGCTTCAATGACTTCTTCTTCGCCCCGGAAGGTTGCCATAGGCACCAACGGGCCAAAGGTCTCTTCACGGGAGCAGGCCATATCCCGGGTCACGCCGGAAATGACAGTCGGCGGGAAAAACAGGTGGCCTTCACCAAGATCCGCGGGCTTTTTGCCGGCAACCAGTTCGCCGCCTTTTTGCAGGGCGTCCTCAACATGGCGCTTCACTTTATCGAAACCAGCCCTGTTGATCAGCGGGCCGAGGTCCACGTCCTCAGTCAGGCCATTGCCAACGGTCATACGATTTACCCGTTCCGCCAACTTTTCACCGAATGCCTCAACCACTTTTTCATGGACAAAGATGCGGTTGGCGCAGACACAGGTCTGACCGCCACCACGGAACTTGTTGGCAATCAGGTTATCGGCTGCCGCGTCCAGATCGGCGTCATCGAACACAATGAACGGCGCGTTGCCGCCGAGTTCCAGGGCCAGCTTTTTGACCTGCTCGGAGGTGTCGATAAGCAGCTTGCGACCTACTTCCGTGGAGCCGGTAAAGCTCAACATCGGAACGTCAGGGCTTTCGCAGAGTACTTTGCCGATCACGCTGGCCTTGCCCATCACCAGATTGACCATGCCGTCGGGCAAGTCGACGTGTTTATCCATCAGCGCAAACAGGGCAATCATGGTCAGCGGTGTCTCGCTGGCCGGCTTGATCACTGACGGGCAGCCAGCCGCCAACGCAGCCGACAGTTTCTTGGCAATCATGCCGATGGGGAAGTTCCAGGGTGTGATCAGCCCGGCCACACCGATCGGGCGATAGTGAACCGTCCAGGTGCAGTCTTTGGGCTTTTCGGTCAGGGTGTGGGCGTCCAGCGCCTGAATATGCTTCGAGCAATAGTCAAAAAAGCCGGCGGCGTAATCCACTTCGCCCTGGGCTTCCTTCAGGGGCTTGCCGTGTTCCATACAAAGGATCCGTCCCACTTCTTCTTTATTGGCTTTCAGCGCATCGCGAATATCTTCCAGCCATTTACGGCGGGTTTCAATGCTGTAGGGCTGAGTCAGTCGAAGCGCCGATTTTCCGGCCTGGATGGCGTCTTTGACTTCGCTTTCCGACATGGACGCCACATTTGCGACCACTTCGCCAGTAGCAGGGTTGTATACGTCAAAGGTATTGCCATCTGGCGAATCGGACCATCGACCGCCAATATAGCCAGTCAGCTTCGGAAGCAGTGGGGACTCGATCATCTAGGCTTTTCTCCAAGTCTATCCGGAATGTTTTATGAATGTGTCAATTCACGTTTGCGTCAGTCTGAGATGTCTCTCATAGTGGATGCACAAACCGCTACTGTAAAGTCAGGATACGCTGTTTTAACCCGCGCACACGCGCCTCTATACTCGACTTACCAATGCATTTCAGGAGGCCTCAAGATGAAGGCATTTTTTCACCCCTCGCAAGACCAGCACCTTCCCAAAACGTACTTCACACGAGGCCAGATGCGTCAGCCCCAGGAAGTACCCGACCGAACCGCGCAAATGCTGGAGGGGTTGAAGGAAATGGACATTCAGGTACTCCAGCCTGCAGACCAGGGTGCAGGTCCCATTTCAAAAGTGCATGACCTGGGCTATCTGCGGTTTCTGGAATCCGCGCACCGGCGCTGGGCCGCCATGGGCGACTGGGGTGACGAAGTCATCTCCAATGTCTGGGTGCGCTCGCCCAATGCCATGAAAGGCATCCTTGCCGAAGCGGGGCGCTACCAGGCCGATGGCAGCTGCCCGATTGGCGAAAAAACCTGGGAAGCTGCCTACTGGTCGGCCCAGAGCGCACTTGGCGCGGCCGACGCCCTGATTGCCGGTGAAAGAAATGCCTACGCGGTTTGTCGCCCGCCGGGACACCACGCCCGGAAGGACGCCGCGGGCGGTTTCTGCTACCTGAATAACGCCGCCATTGCCGCCGAACAGCTGAAATCACGCTTCGGCCGGGTGGCCATTCTGGATACCGACATGCACCACGGCCAGGGCATTCAGGAGATTTTCTACGACCGCAGCGACGTGCTTTACGTGTCGGTCCACGGTGATCCCACCAACTTTTACCCGGTGGTCGCCGGTTATGAGGAAGAGCGCGGCGAAGGCGAGGGCTTTGGTTACAACATCAACCTGCCGATGCCCCACGGTTCCTCAGAGGAAGATTTTTTCGCCAGGCTTGATGAAGCGCTGGCCGCTGTCCGGCTCTACCAGCCTGATGTTCTGGTTCTGGCGCTTGGCTTCGATATCTACCATAACGACCCCCAGGCAAAAGTGTCGGTCAGCTCAGAGGGTTTCTGTCGGCTGGGTACCCACGTGCGCTCGACCGGGCTACCCACCCTCGTCGTTCAGGAAGGCGGTTATGACCTCGAGGCATTGAGCAAAAACGTTCAGGAATTTTTCAAAGGTCTTTGCCACGAATGAGCGCATCCAAAATCAATGCCCTCGTGTCACCCGAGGGCAGCCTGGAAATTCTGTCAACCTTCGAGGTCAACCGACTCAAAGATAAAAGCGAAGGCGGGCTTTATCAGTTGTTCCGCCAATGCGCCCTGGCCGTGCTGAACACCGGCGTGGAATCCGACGACTGCAAAACCCTGATGGAGGCCCACGCGGACTTTGATGTCCGCCTGGTGCCACAGCCACGAGGCCTGAAGCTGGAGCTGGTCAACGCACCGGCCCATGCCTTCGTCGACGGGCAAATGCTCAGGGCCATGCGCGAGCACCTGTTCTCGGTTCTGCGGGACATTATCTATTCCTATTCCATTCCCCAGTCCGCAGCCGGTTTCAAAAGGGACGAGCCGGAAGGCATCACCAACCTCGTGTTCCATATTCTGCGCAACGCCCGTGTACTGCAGGCGGGCCGTAAACCCGACCTGGTGGTTTGCTGGGGCGGCCACTCCATTAACGAACGGGAATACCAGTACAGCAAAGAAGTGGGCCATCAACTTGGCCTGCGCGGCCTGAGCATCTGCACCGGCTGCGGCCCGGGCGCCATGAAAGGCCCGATGAAAGGCGCAACCATCGGCCATGCCAAACAACGGGTAAAAGATGGCCGCTACATCGGCCTGACCGAGCCCGGCATTATCGGCGCCGAGGCACCCAACCCCATCGTCAACGAGCTGGTGATTCTACCGGACATCGAAAAACGACTGGAGGCTTTCCTTCGCGCCGGTCACGGCGTCATTGTGTTCCCCGGTGGCGTCGGCACAGCGGAAGAAATTCTGTATCTGCTGGGCATCCTGCTGCACCCGGATAACGCTGACATGCCCTTCCCCGTGGTCTTCACCGGGCAGCAGGAGAACGCAGAATATTTCGAGATGATTGACCAGTTCATCCGCAACGCCCTGGGTGATGAGGCCGCCAGCAAGTATGAAATCATTATTGATGATCCGGCTCGGGTGGCACGAACCATGAAACACGGCATGCACGAAGTGGAAACCTTTCGCCGGGCCATGCAGGACGCTTACTACTTCAATTGGATGCTGAAAATCGACCCGGTCTTCCAGCTCCCGTTCGAACCCACCCACGAACGGATGCGAGAGCTGCAGCTGCACCACGACCAACCCCCGCACCTGATCGCCGCCAACCTGCGAAAAGCGTTCAGTGGCATTGTGGCAGGCAATGTGAAGGAAAGCGGGATTGAGCAAGTACAGGCACACGGCCCATTCGAAATCTCCGGGGATCCGACGTTGCTGATACCGCTGGGAGACATGCTGAAAGAGTTTGTAGCACAGGACCGGATGAAACTACCCGGCTCCGGTGCTTATGAGCCCAGCTACCGGATCGTCGACTGAAAGAGCGGATACCCGGATTTCATCCGGGTATCCCGTGCTGGTTCAGCTGCCACCATCGGCGGGCAGGCCAGCGTAGAAGGCGGCCAGGTTGGCAATATCTTCATCACTCAGGCCCATGGCCTGTCCCTGCATAATCGTGGCCTGTCCGCCAGTGCGCTGGCTGTTTTTGTACGCATTCAAGGCAGACACCAGATACTTTTCGTTCTGCCCGGCAAGGTTCGGGTAACCCGGAATCTGGGCAATGCCGTTTTTACCGTGACAGGCGGCGCAAACGGCGGCTCTGGCCTCGCCCGCAGCCGCATCGGCCGCAACGGACAATCCAGGAACGGCAGAACCCAACACAAACAGACCGGCAAGGGTGTAGCGTTTCAGACTCATTGGTTTTAACCTCTCATCATTTTAATAGCGCCATAAAAGGCGCACTTTTTGGAACTGACGGAATCACTTGGAATCACAGTAAAGCCTGTCCGAGGATATATAGCACAGCCAGTCACTGAAGTATGTTCCGATCATTCTCAACACCAACCGGAGATGCACCCATGCCCATTCAGGTTGAAGAACTTCCCTGCCAGGAGGGCGCCATTGGCCTGATTACACTGGACTCGCCGCAAACCCTGAACGCATTATCTGGTGCGATGATTGATGACCTGCAGCAAACCCTGGAGGGATGGGCAGAGTCTCCGGATATCTGTTTGGTTGTTTTACGCGGGGCCGGCGACAAAGCCTTCTGCGCCGGTGGCGATATCCGCGAACTCTACGATGCGCTGTCAAACAGCGGTGATTCCGCAAAAGCGGCCGATTACTTCGTTCGGGAATACCGGCTGGACTATACGATTCATCAATTTCCCAAACCGGTGATCACACTTGCCCACGGCGCGGTGATGGGAGGCGGCCTGGGCTTGCTGACCGCCAGCCGCTATCGCCTGGTGATGCCGGATATCGTGATGGCCATGCCCGAGATCACGATTGGCCTGTTCCCGGATGTCGGCGCCAGCTGGTTTCTGAACCGACTGCCCGGGCGACTGGGGCTGTTCATGGGACTGACCGGTGCGCGGTTGAACGTATCCGACGTGATGCGGGTAGGTCTGGCGGATATGGCGCTAAGCCGGGACCAGGCCGGGGATCTCCTCACTCGTTTGCAACAGGAACGCTGGACCGGTGACTCCGCAGTGGACGACAACCGCCTTTTCCGCCTGGTGAAACAGCTGGAGCATCCGGACTACCGGGCGCTACCCGAAAGCGAACTGGCCAGACATGAGCAAACCATCGCCAGGCTTAGCGCGGGAGACCAACTGCCCGATATTGTCGAGCAGCTTCTTGCGGCCGATGAAAGCAGCGATTGGTGGAAGGACGCCATAAACAACCTCCGTGGCGGCTGCCCGGTCTCAGCCTGGCTGGTCTGGACCCAATTGAAAAAAGGTCAGCAGATGTCACTCAAGGATATTTTCCGGATGGAACTGGGCATGGCCACTCGCTGCACCCAGCGGCCGGATCTCCGGGAAGGCATCCGGGCCCGGTTGATCGACCGGGACCAGGCACCGGTCTGGTCGTTCAGTTCGGTGGCAGAGGTGCCGGAAGACGTGGTTGAATCCCATTTTTCACCGGTCAGCGGGATAGCGTGGGGCGGCGGGCCGGTTCTGTAAAAATTGTCGCACCTGTTCTCGCAAGCTGGCTTCTCCCTCTTCACGGCCCTGGCATAGACTACCGTGCCTCAGTCTCGCCCAATCCCAGCCCTGGAGCACGGCCCTCGCCCAGAGCCCGGACCGGGCCGTGTCTTCAAGGTTCAGAAGTTGTTCTGCGGCACCTTCAGTCAGTGACAAACTGCGCAACACCGGCAACGTCAGATCAAACCCGCGATAGCCAAAGGCAAAACTGTTCAGATCTCTCTGGTCGTGCTCGCTCAATGGCTCAATAGCGGGCAGGCTTGCGGTGAGCTGCAATAATAGCCGGGCCTCAAGGTCGGCCCAGGCATGCGGCACCAGGGTTAACCAATGCACTGCCAGCCGCTGGCGCAGGTCATCGGTCAGTTGCAGACCTTTGGCTGAAGTGCCACACAGCATCTGCAGGGGTAACTCGCCGCTGCTGGCTTCCCGGGACAGCCCCAGCCTCACTGGTACCAGCCCGCTACCCTGCCAGAAGGTAATAAGCTCCGGGTTACCGCCAAAACTGGTCCCCAGACCGTCCAGCCTCTCTGCCTCGGCGTGTGCCCTCGCGGCACCCACCAATGCACGGCCAATCCCCTGGTGACGAACATCTGCACTGACAGCGACTCTCACCACCCGCAACAAACGCTGCATCGCTGCGCTGGCGAATCCGCCGTGGGACGCCAGCGACTGGGGCAACAGGTGACCGCGAATGCGCCGCTGACCCAGCATGACCTGATGCGCCAGTGCTTCATCCAGACCACCTTCTACCGTTGCCCAGAGAACACCGACGACCACTCCGTTGACCCTCGCCCGCCAGCTGACGGCCGCAGGGTCATCCATCCACTGCCGCAGGTCCGATGGCGTTGTTCGGTAATGGGCATCGACCAGTAGTCCAAAACTCTGCTGGAGTTCATCGTCACTGGCACTGGCCGGGCACCAGCGCTCGACCTCGACTGTTTGTTCAGCCCCGATAACCTGCCCGGGCACTTCCGGAGCCTCAGCGTTGAGCAGAAACAGGCGGCTGATCAGCGGCTCAAGTGGATCGGACTCAGACCAGCGAATGGGCGACTGCAGCGTTGCCTGTTTCCAATGGGGCGTTTCCCGATCCAGCACGCTCCGAAAACGAACCGAGAAACCGCGCCCCGCACCTTCGTAGCCGTGGACGGTGGTGGCGAACACAACCCGGGGCCAGCCCAACAGAATCTGCTTGAGCCGATAAGGCGGCACCCCGGCCGCCTCGTCCACCATAACCAGCTCTGCGTCCGGGCGCTGTTCCAGCAGACCGTCAACGGAAACGTATCGGACCCTGCCTTCACTGCCAGCCGGCCCAGCATGAGCCAACAAGGTCTCTACGGCAGCCGGCTCATTCGCCGTAACCACCACCTGCTGACGCCCCTCGGCGATCAATCGGGCAGCGGCCATACCCAGTCCCGCTGATTTGCCGCGACCCCGGTCCGCGGTAATCACCAGCGGCCTGCGACGGCGACCCAGGCCGACTTTTACAATATCGTCAATCAGCCGGGTTTGCTCGGCCGTTGCAGCCACCTCAAACGGCCGGTCGATCGAACCCAGATCCGGCAACGCAGGGAAATAAGAACAGTCAGGCTTGAGGCGGATAACAGAAGGGTCATCGCTGATCACTCTGGCAAGCCGCGCCAGAAACCCGTGAGAACCGGAAAAATCCAACCCCACACGTCGGTAGTCCGGATCCTCAAACCCGGACCATTCGTCTAAGGGCGGCATCAGCCAGAACAACAAGCCGCCAGCAGCGAGGGTGCCAGCCAGCGCTGCCAGACCATCCGGCGGATTGCCCTGCCAACCATCCCAGACCACGCAGTTCAAATCCTGCCCCAGCCACTGCCGGGGCTGTTTCGCCGAAATGGTCGTCATGCCCTCAATGGCAGGTGCATTCTCAGACCCAACCCAGACTCCGGGGGATACCAAAAGCTCAGGCAGGCAGGCCATCAGCCAGTCGAGGGATGCTTTGCGGTCGCCTTCCAGTAGCACAAGGCGCCGGTGACCCAGAGCCCGCAGACGACTCTGGAAATACCCCCAGGCCCGAACATCCGGCTCACCGGAAGACGCCGTCACAGTATTAGCTCAGGTCCATAGAATGACGCTTGAGATCGTCCAGCGATGAGTACTTCAAAGCGGAGCGATGGGTTGCTTTCAGCTTTACCCGGGGCGCGGAGCCCGCCTCGAACGCTTCCTGCCAGCGCGACGCACACAGGCACCAGGAATCGCCTTCTTTCAAGCCTTCAAAACCAAATTCCGGTCTTGGCGTGCTGAGATCATTGCCTTTGGATTTGGAGTACTCCAGGAATTTATCAGTGACCACCGCACACACCACGTGGGCACCCAGGTCGTCCGGCCCGGTGTTACAACACCCATCCCGATAAAAACCAGTCTGAGGATCGGTACCACACAATTCCAGCTTTTCGCCTAAAACATTTACCGGTTCAGCAGTCGTAGCCATAAAGTCATTCTCCTTGATCGGAACTCATTAAGTTTGAGGGTGGCGGTCTGGGACAGGGGCTTTCAAAACTGTGCGGAGCCATGGATGGCGGAGCCCAAGCGCCACAGGGATGTGCCGCAAGGAGCGTGTTTTGAAAGCCCCTGTCCCAGAACGCCGCAGCACCCAAGGTTGAAGGCATTATGTCGGACCGCTATCTCCGTTGCCACTTGCTCCGTACAATAACGCCATGCCGACGCAAACCCTAACATCTACCTTCCCGGATCTACCGGATTTTCTGACTGACGAACAGCGTGACATTATCACCGCCGGCTACGAGCACGCGGTCATTACCGCCGTCGCTGGTAGCGGAAAAACATCCACACTCGCCTGGCGCATCCGCTATCTGCTTCAGCAAGGCCATGATCCTGATCGCTTGCTGGTATTGATGTTCAACCGCAGCGCCCGGGTAGATTTTGAGCGCAAGCTGCGCGAGGTCACTCGTGATTCCGGTTTAAGACTGCCCGAAATTCGCACCTATCACGCCATGGGTCTGCGGCTGTACAAACGGTTTGTACGGGAAGGCTTCCTGCCGGGATTTTCCGACAAAATACTCACCGATCAGGAAATCAGCTTTCAGGCCTGGCAACTGACCCGACGGCTGGCGCCGGAAGATCTGGCGGATGAAATCAAGCGCAACAAGAAAGATTTCGTCGAAACGGCGGTGAATTTCATTGATCTGGTGAAGACCACCCTCTCGCCCGCCGAAATCGTGTTCGAAGAACTGGGCTACGCCGACAAACACCGGTACCTGATCGATCTGTTCCACAGCTTTGAGCAATGGCGAAAATCCCAGAGCCGCATCAGCTATGCGGACATGCTGTATGAACCGGTCATGGCCATTCATCAGAACCCGCCCCTGCAAAAGCTGGTGGGCAACAAGATGGACATGATTCTGGTGGACGAGTATCAGGACACCAACGAAATCCAGCACTTGTTGCTACGCTACGTGGCCGGTGACCGGGCGCGGGTCACGGTCGTTGGTGACCCGGACCAGACGATTTATGAATTTCGCGGCGCCAAACCCGAATTTATCCTTACCCGGTTCAGCGAGGAATTCGATCAGCCGCTGGAACAGACCCTGAGCTACACCTTTCGCTACGGTCATCAGGTCGCGCTGCTGGCCAACCATCTGATTGGCCACAATACCGGGCGCAAGGATGTGCAGTGTCACTCCCATCCCACCACACCGGACACGGGCATCACGCTGCACGAAAAAGAAAGCGACAGTGACACGGTGGTAGAACTGCTTGAGCCAATGGACGAGACCGCGCTTGGCAACGCTGCAATTCTGTTCCGGGTCTGGAGCCAGAGCGTCCCCATTGAGCTGAAGCTGCTGGCCAGGCAGATTCCCTATCGGATTGACTCGGGCAAAGGCGCGCTATTCAGCCGTGAGGTTCAGGCCATTACCGGTTTGCTGACGGTGGTCTCGAATCGACTGCGGAATCTACCCGATGAGGACCGGCTGGACGTCGCCCGGCAACTGCTGCGCTTCCCCCATGTCGGCCTGAAAGAGCCGGAACTGGAGCAGCTGGCCCGGTTCCTGTCCGGATTTTCTGAGGGCTGGCATGAACGACTACTGGCGCTGGATTTCGACGCGCTTGCGCCCATGGCAGCGCGCAAGCTGCGCAAACTGGGCGACACCCTGGCCCATCTCAATGGCCACAAAGGCCCGGTGGCCGAGGTGATCCGTCACTACGCCGAAGCGACGGAGCTGAATGAGGGCATTCGCAGCCTGGCGCTGACCCATGAATCTGCCGAAGAGCGCATCGAAACGGTCCAGGGCTTCCGGGCTTATCTGGCGTCCCTGAAAGTGGATGCCTCCGGCGCCCTGGACCACCTGAAAGCGCTCAAGAAACAGGCCGGGGAAAATGGTTCCGGTGGCGTGCTGCTGTCGACGATTCACCGCACCAAGGGCCTGGAATGGTCCACGGTCATATTGCCCGGGTTGCAGGAAAAGTATCTGCCCTACAGTCCCCGGTCCCGGGAAGACGTCAAAGCGTTTCTGGAAAGTGAGCGGCGTCTGTTTTACGTCGCCATGACCCGGACCCGACATCAGCTTCATCTGATCACCCGTCCGTTAAGCGGTCAGCCTCACCTCGAGGGCGATCTAGGGCCCAGCCGCTTCGTTCACGAACTGTGCTTTGATCTTTCGCAAGAGCTCGGTGCCTGGCTTGAACAACGGGACCATGGCCAGAGCCAACTCCACGCCCGGGCCCCGGTGACCGCAACGGCTGAACGCTACGTTGTCCTGGAGTCCGCCACCATCACGGGTAGCCGCGAGCCCCATGACTCCGGCAGCCAGCCGATCTGGACTTTGGAGCGAATCAGCCACGCGGTTCTGGGCCCGGGCGCAGTAACCGGCGAAGACCAGCAGTCCTTTGAAGTCCGATTTGATTCCGGTGACACCCTTAATTTCAGCAAGAAAAGCGCCCATCTCTACTTCACCGCCGGGCCCTCTGAAAGCTGAGAGCAGACGCCGACGAAACTTCCAGGGCCATTGCGGGTCACAGTGACATTCCGGGCCAGCCCCTTAAAACAGATCCGAGATTGGCATTATGAAAACTCTTCTGGCGGTGACAGGCCTGCTTATTCTCTGGCCGGCAATCTCAGTGGCTGACATTTACCGCTGCGAATCAGACACCGGCGTTCGTTTCGCCGATACGCCCTGCGGCGACCAGTCCGAAAAGGTCATCCTTCAGGACAACCGCATCGGCGGCAACTTCGGCCAGAACCTGCCCGACCGCCCCGACCCCGAACAACGGCAGACGTCAGAAACAGCCAGGGAACGGTCCGATAACGACACCTGTCAGTTTATCAACTCCACGGACTTGCGGCGGTATCTGATTCGCGAGCAAGTGGTGAAAGGTATGACCAGAGAAAACGTGCAAGATGCTTTTGGACGGCCGCCGGAAACCTACCCCACACCCCAGGAAACCTGGGTCTACCAGACCAAGTACTTCGGTGCCCTGACTGAGCTGACCTACGTGTATTTCCGGGATGGCTGCGTGGAAAACGTGGTCTACCGCAAACCCTGATTACCGAAGACCCTTCCGGGTTGCGTCAATCAACAGATTTCTCGGGGTCAGGTCTCGCTCACAAAAAGTACCCAGTCGCACCGAAAAACCCTGCTCCTCCAGAAACACGGCGTAATCCAAAACCAGCCAGAGTTCCAGGGGCCGCCGAAACAGATGCCGGATCAGCTCATGCCGTCGAACCTGCCCCAACCGGCGGACGCCATGGGCTTCCCAGGCCGGGTAATCGGTCTGCTGCGGCAGCGTCAGCTGCTTGCGGTCAGCCGCCCACTGGCAGAACTGTCTGAAATCCCCACGGGCCACCCAACCGGGATGGGACGGCACCGGCAGGTACTCATCCGTTTGCCGCAACGCCCTTTGTAAACCATCAAATCCCAGGCGCCACTGGCTGAAGGTCTTTACCTGCCGGCGAACACGGGCGGGGGCCGTGACCGTTTCTTCGACTGCCAGCTTCAGGTCGTCCGTGGTTAACTTCAGGGCGCCCTGCCATTGCCGCGCGGCTTGCGAAAGCGGCCGATAATGCGGGCTTGCGGACTTGTGAAAGCAACAGGGCGCCACGCTCAGCCTCGACAGCTTCTGCCGTCCGCCGAGGGAAATAAGTTTCCTGTGAAGGTCGCCGCAGGCATGCAGCGCCACGCTATGGGTGTCCGCAGCCATCGTGAGATCTTCCGCCATCACATCCTGGCCGTGAACGATGACCGAATCGCCGGCTTTACGGGCCAGCCGGTTCCCGTCTTCCACAAGAGCCGGGTCCCACTCAAAGCCGGCAACCGGGAAGTCACAAAAAGGCAGGAACGTGCGGGCCAGATGGCCTTTGCCGCAGCACCAGTCAATGACCGGCGCCGTTAATGGCCGCAGGGCCGCCACAAACGCACCAGACTGCAGGCGCTTGCGGCCGGGCATATCCCGGGCACTGGTCTCGGGTAAGGTGCAGGATCGGGCCCCGGCAGTATCTGTAAATTCCGGCACCGCCGTCAGGCGCGCCATTTCACGAAGCGACGGCAGCCAGTCCGCCACCGAATGCACGAGAGCAAGCGGAGTCTGTTCAAAACGTTGACAGGCATCATCACTGAGACCGGCAAGGTGTCGGGCCAGTTCCGGCCATTGGTCGGTCCAACCGGGGTCGGGCTCGGTAAAGGGCGCAGGTTGCCACAGCGCCCGATGTGCAAGCAGCCAGTCGTTCAGTTGCTGCCAGTGGGCGCGGTAAGAGCTGAAACTCAAAAAGCTTACTCCTGAAACCGACTTGGCCTGAAAGGATCAAGATTAATCGCTGTTGGCTCACCGTCAATCAGTTGGCCAATCACATCGGCACTGCCCGCTGACAGCGTCCAGCCGAAGGTACCATGGCCGGTGTTCAGAAACAGATTTTCCCGGGGACCCCGCCCGATAATGGCCGGGCCATCAGGCGTCATCGGGCGAAAGCCGGTCCAGGTCTCAGCGGCCATAAGGTCAGCACAGCCCGGAAACCGGGATTCCACGGATTGTCGAATCGTGGCCAGTCGGGCCTCCGGAATACTCCGCCTGAAGCCCGCCAGCTCGACGAATCCGGATGCGCGCAGCCGGTTGCCCAGGCGCGTGGACACCACTTTGTAGTGATCGTCGTGAACGGTGGACACAGGCCCGTGCCCGGGGTCTTTCAATGGCACGGTAACGCTGTAACCCTTCACCGGATAGATCGGCAGCCTCAGCCCCAGTGGCCTGGTCAGATCGTTCGACCAGCAGCCGGCAGAAACGACGACCGCGTCCACCTCAAGAATCTCGGTGGATCCGTTTTTAACACGAGTTGCGATACCCGTTACCCGCTGATCGTTGGCGATCAGGTGAGTCGCCTCCGTGTTATAGCGAAAATTTACGCCCTTCGATTCACAGGCGCTGGCCAGTGCACGGGAAAACAGGTGGCAATCACCCGTGCCGTCGGTGTCGTAACTCAGCGCACCGTAAAGCGGGCCCTTGCCGGTCATGCCCGGTTCAGCCTCCAGAACCTGGGCCGGCGTAAGCAAGCGGGAGGCAATGCCCAGCTCATTCAGCAGCTGCTGGGTGTGCCGGTAGCCTTCAAGGGCTTCCGGTGTGCTGGCCAGTTGCAACAGACCGCGGTGGGCGCCGTCAAAGCTCAGGTCCAGTTCTTTTTCCAGCGCCAGAAAGCGCTCGCGGCTGTGAATGCCCAACCTGAGCATGGCTCGCTTATTCAGTCCAAAAAGGCCCGGCGACCAGGCGTAACGCAGGGTGGACGTCATAAAACGCAGGGTGTCCAGAGAGGGCGGCATCGCCATTTTCAGAGGCCCGTCCGGTTTCAGCAACCAGGGAATGGCCTTCAGCACCATGGCGGGGTCGGCCCAGGGATAGACAACGCCGTAGGAGCGCTGGGCCGCGTTCGCTTTGCTGGTTTCATCGCCCGCGCCCTCATGGCTTTCGATCAGGGTAACCCGATGCCCGCGACGGTTCAGCTCATAGGCTGTGGTAACCCCCACCACGCCACCACCAATGACCGCTATGTGCATGATCATACCTCCCTCAGGTTACGCCTTTGTCAGCCAACAGCCGCCGATAGGTCTCGAGAACGTCAGCGCGTTCTTTCGGATAGTCCGGCGCCATCTGCTTCAGCTTGCCAGCCAGTATGCCGGCCACGATGGCCCGGGCCTGGGGTTTTCGGTCGCCCGGTACAATCAACCAGGGAGCTTCGTCCGTATGGGTTGCCGCAATGGCTTCTTCGGCAAATGCCTCGTATTGCATGCGTTGCTCCCAGCCGTCGATATCAGACTCCTCAAACTTCCAGCGTTTTCTGGGTTTGTCCAGACGCTTCAACAGGCGCCTGCGATGTTCGTCCTCCGACAGATTGAGCCATACCTTGACCAGCGTTGTGCCCTCTTCGGTCAGATGCCGCTCGAAATTCCGGATTGAGCAGTACCGGCTCTCCCAGTTGTATTTTTCCAGTGCATGAATCGGCCAGACCCTTTCCGCGATCACGGCCTCGTGATGACTGCGGTTGAAGGCCACCATTTCCCCGAAACCGGGTAACAGCGGCGTCACCCGCCAGAGAAAGTCGTGCCGTGTTTCGGCACCGGCAGGGCGGCCGAAAGACCAGGCGTGAAAACCCGCAGGGTCGGCGAAGGTGGCCAGTGTTCGTATCAGGCTGTCCTTGCCACTGGTATCCGGCCCCTGAACGATCAGCAATAGGGCTTTCTTCCGGTTTGCCCAGAGCCGGCGCTGGAACTCACCAATGTCTTCAAGGCTGGACTCAAGGCCTGGCAAGCTGTCCTCTGACTCCAGCAGGGTGGGATAATCCCGGAATCGGGGCTTTTTCGGGTCGAAATACCACTCTCTGGCAAAGCGTTCAGAAGCATCCGTCATCGGTATCTAAAGCCTCTATTGCTGTGATGCAGGTCAACAATCAAACAAGCTGTTAAACTATTTCAACTATGATTTCAGGATAGCAGCCAACGCCAAGGTTGCGATGGAGTGAAAAAGTTAACAATGAGTAAAAAGCGCCGCGAAATACCTGTATTTGATCAGCCGATCATCGAAACCCACTGTCATCTGGACTACCTCAAGGATCGTCCGCTTGAGGAAACCCTGGCGGAAGCCCAAAGGGTCAACATTGAGCGGGTGATCACCATTGCCGTATCCCCGGAAAACCTGGCGACCGTGCGCGAACTGAGCCAGGCGGCACCCTGGGTTTATGGCACCCAGGGCGTGCACCCCCACGATGCGGAGAAATACTCCGATGCGGCCGAGGCGGAAATTCGGGCCCATGCCGGCGACGAGAAAATTGTCGCGGTGGGTGAGATCGGCCTGGACTATTTCTACGATACCGCCGATCGCGGTGTCCAGCGGGACGTTTTTCGCCGACAGCTGCAGATTGCCTGTGATACCGACCGGCCAGTAGTGATTCACAGCCGTGAAGCCGATCAGGACACCATCGATATCCTCAAAGAATTCGAGGCCACTCTAAAGCGCCGGGGAGTCATCCACAGTTTCACCTCCGGGCCGGGGCTTGCACAATACGCGCTGGATCAAGGCTGGTGCCTGGGCTTTAACGGAATCACAACCTTTAATAAGGCCGAAAACGTGCGGGATATCGTGCGTATGGCGCCCATCGAGCAGATCCTGCTGGAGACCGATTCGCCATTCCTGACACCCGTACCCTATCGCGGCAAGGAAAACGCCCCTTTCTACATTCCATTTGTGGCGGAGAAAATCGCAGAGGTAAAGGCGCTTCCATTGGAAAACGTGCTGTCGGCTACTTATGACAACAGCCTCAGAACGTTCTTCCCGAGCCCATGATCAAGCGCATCCCTGTGTCCGCTCTGCAGGTTGGCATGTACATAACCGACCTGAACAACGATTGGATTCCTCACAACACCCAACGCAAACGGGGCGTCGTCAAAAAAGAGGAAACCATCGAGAAGATTCGCCGGATGGGCGTCAAACACATTTACATTGACTCATCCAAAGGTAAGGACACTCAGGACGCCGAGCCGGCACATGAAGTAGACCATCACAATGACGCGTTGCTGGACAGCGCTGGCGAGCTTAAGCCCGGTATTACGAAAGTGGTACCACTGCCCGAAGAGATGAGGAAAGCCCAGCAGATACACACCCAGGCCCAAGGGCTGGTGGGCAACCTTCTGAAAGACGTCAAGGTCGGCAAGGCCATTGACATTGCGCCCATTCACGAGCTGGCCAATGAGTTGCAAAGTTCTGTCTTTCGCAACGCCAATGCTCTGAGCTGCCTCGGCCGCATTCGCGAAAAAGACAATTACCTGCTGGAGCACTCCGTCAATCTCAGCGTTCTGATGTCACTGTTCGGGCGTTATAGAAAACTGTCATCCGACGCCCTGCATCAGACGATTGTTGGCGCGCTGCTGCACGACATCGGCAAGATCCTCACGCCGGATGAGGTGCTGCACAAGCCCGGGCGACTGAGTCCCGAAGAATTCGAAGTGATGAAGGCCCATGCCCGGCATTCGCGGGACATACTGGCAAACACCAAGGGCATCGGCGAGCTGTCGGTCATCACGGCGGCCGAGCACCATGAGCGCCTTGATGGCACCGGATACCCGGAAGGACTGAAAGGAGAGCAGATATCTGTTTATGGCCGGATGGTGGCCATTACCGATGTCTATGACGCGATCACCGCTGACCGGGTTTACCACAAGGGCATGACGCCAACCCACGGACTCAAGAAGTTACTGGAGTGGAGCGGAGACCATCTTGACCCGGGTCTGGTGCGGGAATTCATTCGCTGCGTAGGCCTCTATCCGATCGGCTCGCTGGTGCTGCTTGAAAGCGGCAAACTGGGTGTTGTCGTAGAGACCAATGAGGACGACCAGCGCCTGCCGGTCGTTCGCGTCATGTACGACACGCGTTTTCGTGCCGCAATCACCATCGATACGATAGATCTGTCCAGACCCGGAAATCAGGACCGGATTCTGCGATCAGTGGACCCCGACATCTACAAAATCGACGTGCGGAAATTTCTTTTATGACGAGGCCAATAACACACCGCCGATAACGGCGGTTTCAGGGAAGCTTGTCCGACATGATTGCAACGGCTCTGGAAATACTCGGCGGCCTGGCGCTTTTCCTTCTGGCCATGGAAATGATGACCGATGGCCTGAAAGATTTTGCCGGCCAGCAGCTGAGACACCTGCTGGGCCAGTGGACCCGCACACCGCTGCGTGGCCTGGCTGCCGGAGTGCTTATCACCGGCATCGTTCAGTCTTCCAGCGCCGTGACGGTCGCAACCATTGGTTTCGTCAATGCCGGGTTGCTGAGCCTGACCCAGTCCCTCGGCGTAATCTTTGGCGCCAATGTCGGTACCACCATGACCGGTTGGCTGGTGAGCCTTGTCGGCTTCGGTTTCAAAATCGAAGCCTTTGCCCTGCCAATACTGGCGCTGGGTGTGGCGCTGAAACTCGTGGCCCGATCATCTCGCTATCGGTCACTGGGACAGGCTATCGCGGGGTTTGCGCTGTTTTTCCTCGGGCTGTCACTGCTCAAGGAATCCCTGGATGGACTCACGGCAGGCCTGGGCGGAGAAACCCTGCTGTCGCGGGATTATGGGCTGCCGGCGTTCATTCTTATCGGGTTCCTGGCTACCTTACTGACCCAGTCGTCGAGCGCCGCTCTGGCGATGATCCTGACCGCAGCCGCCGGCAACCTGCTGACCCTCGAAAGTGCCGCGGCTGCCGTGGTTGGTGCCAACCTGGGCACAACCTCTACGGCGGCGATCTCGGTGATCAAAGCAACGGCAAATGCCCGGCGACTGGCACTGGGGCATATTCTGTTCAATGTCATTACGGGCCTGATTGCGCTTCTGGTTCTGCCGGGCATGCTGTGGCTGGTTGCCCTCCTGGCCGATGCCATGGACCTGGACGCCAATCCGGCCCTGTCCCTGGCGCTGTTCCACACCCTGTTCAATGTATTGGGCGCACTGATCATGCTGCCGCTGATCGGAAAGATTGCGCAGGGCCTTAACAGACTCTTCCGCAGCCGTGAGGCCGATCAGGCAGAGCCGCGCTATCTCGACAGCACCCTGATTAACACACCGGACCTCGCACTCTCCGCCTCGCGGCTCGAAATCAAGCGGCTGTTCGGTGTCACCGGCATCCTGCTCAAGGCAAGCCTTGATCCGAACACACTCCGACCGGGCCAGTTGCACTCCCAGGCCGATTCAGCACAACGCCTCAGTGCCAACATTACTGACTACATCTCCAGGGTACGGGCCGGTTCTATGCAGCAAAGCACGGTAACGGCGTTGACTGCGAATGTCAGAGTCTGCCGCTACCTTGCGGAAGCAGCCAGCCTGGCACCGGATTTACGTCGGCTGCGCACGGAATACAGAGACCATGCATCAGCGGCACTGGTGTCCGGCATCGACAGTTACCTGGCCGCCGTTCGGGGGCTGACAATCGGAGAGTTGACCCCAGACCTGATCGGAGAGACTCCCGAAACAAAAGCTGCAACGGGCTATGAGTCACTCAAATCAACCGTTCTTGCTATGATAGTCCAGAGAACCGTCACGCCAGACACCGGTGGCCAGATACTGGATCTTATGAGCGCGGTTAACCGGCTGGTCGAGCAATGGTGCAAGGCGCAGAAGACGTTTACATCGATCGCCGTCAGCCAGCCAGAGACAGAAACACGGCCATCAGGATCGGCGACAGGAACGACAGAATAAACCCGGACGCAATCGCGACAGGCACGCAGCCCAGCCCACCGCTGCTGCGGATCACGGGCAGCGTAAAATCCATGGCCGTTGCGCCACCATAGCCAATCGCCATGGCCGGGCGCTGGCTAATCAACAGCGGGATGATAGCCAGCGCTATGATTTCCCGGATCACGTCGTTCAGAAACGCGACACCGCCCCAGGCCGGGCCCAGTGCGTCGCCGATGACAATACCGGACAGGGAATACCAGCCAAACCCGGAAGCCAGCGCCAGCGACTGATACAACCCCGCATCCAGCATGGGCGCCAGAACCAGCCCACCAATCAATGAACTGCCCGCCAGCACCAGGGCGATGCCCATGCCGTGGCGGTTGAACAGCAGTCGACGCAGGGATAATCCGGCGTTGCGCAGTTGCAGCCCGATCAGAAACAGCAGAAGCATCAGCATGGCTGTGGCCAGGTCTTCAACCATGGGAAGGTCCGGCAACACCGAGTAACCGGCAACCACGCCAGCCAGAACCGCCAGCACCGGTTTTAACCCGGCCAGAAAGAGCCGGCGATAGCCGGAAGATACGGTGGCAACCGAGGCGTCAGGCACCATGGGCTGGAAGTGATGCAGCAACCAGAGCCCCGCCAGATTCACCACCAGCAGAACCAGCACCAACAGCGACACCTGTACCACCATGCCAGCCAGCTGATCTGTCAGACCTGACATCTGGCCAAGACCCAACCCCAGAAGCGCCAGGATAAAATACACCAGGCCCTCGACCAGATAGTGAATCACGGTCATGGCCCGACGGTTTTCCAGTCTCAGTGCGAATCCAAAAAACAGGGGGGCCAGAATCAGCAGTGCGCCGGTCAGCATGGGCGTGCGGTGGAAAATGCAGCCATGTGAGTATCAGTGCAGAACATGGTCATTGCGATCCTGGATCAGCACCCAGGGCGCGATCACCACAGCCCATAGCTCGGCGTCTTCTTCGTACCAGTGGCGCGCCTGGTCGGGCGTGACCTGGCCTACCTGATCGACCGACATCCAGTGTTCAAAGGTGGCTTTATTGTCCGCTGCCAGTTCGGAAGCAACGGCTAAAAGGTCCAGATTCGGAGAAACCCGAACCACATGCCCACGGGCGAAGTAGGTCTGCAGGTCGCGCCATTTTATTTGTGAAGTTTCCAGGTTGAGCTTGGCGAGCAGTTCGTCCTGAGACGCGTTACCAGACATGCAATAGGCCTTCAAAACAGGTTTATAGAAAGGCCGTAGCATAACCGATGGGTCAACAGGATCGCCAGATGTCGTTCACCCGGTCTGCCAGCGCCATCGGATCAAAGGGCTTGGGAATGACTCCGACTGCCCCGTGGGCAAGATAGCTCGCGACTTCCTCGGACTGAACCTTAGCGGTCATGAAAACCACGGGTGTAGACTCAAAATCCGGAAGACCCCGAATGGCCCTCAGGGTTTCCGGACCGTCCATTCCTGGCATCATCACATCCAGTATCACCAGCTGGGGCGCAAAATCGGCAATTGCGGTCAATGCTTCCCGGCCGCTGGCGCAGGCTTTGAGGGTAAAGCCGCCCACAACCTCCAGCGCTACCTCAGCCACCGCCCGGATATCTTCCTCATCCTCAACCAGCAGAATTCGGGTCAGTGCTTCATCCTTTGCCATTATTTTGCTCACTTTCCAATTCATGAATTCCGAGCCGGCGCAGCAAGCGACGACAACCCTCGCTGCTTCCCTCATCGGCAGCCATCAGCGCAGCCGCCCTCATGACGATACGGTCCCGGGACACTGTGCCACTGGGGAGGACATAAATAGCACCCACCAGTTCACGGAGGGCCAATGAGAGCCGCCACTGAATTTTTACCTGATTACCGAGGCGCTGAGCCCAACCAGTAATCGCCGCAGTGATTTCCTCGTCCGTGAGTGTTTCCCCCGACTCCAGGTGTTGCTGGATGATGCGGATCGCCACCATCTCGCCGACCCGGCTCAAGAGTCCCGCAGTAAAATGCAGTTCGCCGCGTTCACCAAGAAGTGCTGTCAGCTGCTGTGCCTGCAGCGCCACCTTTTCGGCTTGCCCCTGATGCTCAAGCGCGATGGCCTTCAGACGCTTGTCCCCTAGCTGACCCGCGACATCCAGAGACAGAGCGAGCGCCTGGTTAAGAGCCATGGGAACCCCAATCGTCGTTATGGCGTCTTTTACGCTTTGAACCGGCTGGCCGGAACGTTTGAGTGACGACCGGCTGGCAACATCAAGCAGCTTGGCGCTTAGTGCAGTTTCCTGCTTCCAGTGCTCGGCCAACTGGCCAGGAGCAAGGTCATCCTGTCGCCGCAGAAGCTCAAGCACAGCAGCAGCATCAAGCGCGCCCGGCAGCTGAACGCCGGTTTCGGTCACCGACTCAAGGCGTTCTTCCAGAGTCAGCGATCCAATATTTGTGGCATTGGCAGGGTCAATGAGGAAACTCAACCGTTCACGCACCAACTCCACGTTGAAGGGCTTGCTGATGTATCCGTTGATGCCAAGATTAGCGGCCGCCAGAATGGAATCGCGATCAGCACGACCGGTTACAATCACCACGGGCGTCTCCGGGTGGGTTTTGCGAACATCCCGGACCAGTTCCAGGCCTGAACCATCTGGCAAATTCCAGTCTGCGATAACAAGGTCCGCAGGATTGCTCCGCCAGACAGACCGCGCCACTGACACACGGTCCGCGATATAAATCAGAGCTCCCGAATAAAGCCCGGACACCACCGTTTCCAGTAAGTCCGCGATGAGCTCGTCATCTTCCAGAATCAGAACCCTCATAGACTTGCTGCTGTCACGCCGTTCCGGCCTGCCCGTTTACGCTCATACAGAGCCTGGTCGGCGGCTTCAATCGCGTCTTCCGGATGCGGGTAGTCGGATAACGCGGCCAGACCCACACTGAGTGTCACGGAAAACTCGCTTCCGGCGCCCTTGAAAGCGAGTCGTGAAAAATCATCACAGACTGATTTGAGGATGCCCTTGGCTCTCTCAATGGGGCAATCGAGCAATGCCACAATAAATTCCTCACCGCCATAGCGGCCAATGATGTCGGTCTTGCGCAGGCGGTGTCGCAGCAGGTTTGCCAACCCCCTGATCACTAGATCGCCGGCACGATGGCCGTGGGTGTCATTGACTTTTTTAAAATGATCCAGGTCAAGCATGGCCACCACTGACACATGCTTCATCCGCTGGCAACGCGCATGCTCCTTGGCGACGTCTGCTTTAGCCAGCGAGTGCTTCAGCAATCCGGTCAGGCTGTCCCTGGAAACCAGTTTATCGAGTTGCCTGGCCCGATAGCAGCGAACGCGGACAGTGCGCACCAAGAAAGAGTCCGACACCGGCTTGGTGAGAAAATCATCCCCACCTTTGGCCATCGCTTCCAGCTGCATCTCCCGATCGCTTTCCGCGGACAGATAGATAATGGGGAGGCTAAGCCACTCAGGCTCAAACCGTAACATCCGTGCCAGGGTCGGACCGGAGATATCACCCATCTGAATATCCATCAACACGATATCCGGACGGAACTCTGCAAGAACCGACAATATACGGGACGGGTCGCCTCCAACGGTTCGAACATCCATACTGACACTGGACAACACCAATTGGAAGTGCTCCGCCAGCTCCTGATCGTCGTCCACAATCAGCACGCGGCCACTGGCAGCATCGGCGTGATCCGTCAGCAGCCGCTCAAGATGGTCTGCCATCACCGGAAGGTTCAGGGGCTCGCAGAAAAATGCCTCAGCGCCCCCACTTGCCAGGGCATAGCGCTGTTCGAACGAATCGGTGGCACTGATACAGATGACTGGCACATCCATCAAAAGTTGGGGCAACCCGGTATCTTCGGCAAGAAACAACGCATCGCGGATAATAATGGCCGAAGGAATGGCATCTTCCTGCCGTTGCCATTCATCAAAGCCGGGCAGCCAGTGCGATTGATACCCGTAAAGCGCCAGACCCTCCGCAAGCGCTTTTCCGCGCTTTTGGTCCGGCTCAAACACAATTACCTGCGCTTCGTCGGCCGCGTTCTCCGGCGCGGATGGCAGACGCTCTTTCGCTTGTTGGTCATCAGTTTCAAGCAGCGCCCGAAGCTCAGTCAACTGCTGATAGAAGTCCTTGCGCAAAGCCACAAGGGCACTGGAGATGTCCGAACAATCTTCCGCAAAAGGTTTAATCTTCAGTTCGAGATCGCGGGCTTTATCGCCCAGTGTCGAGAACCCAAAGGTACCGGCAGAGCCCGCCAACCGATGCAGGATGCGATAGGTCTGCGCAATCTGATCGCAATTGGCACTGCCCGAACGAATGTCCGGGGCAATTTCGTCGAGCGCATCGAATTCACCGACCGCCTTGTCAGAAAAACGTTTCTGGAGAACCTTCAGTTTGACGCTGACGTCAGTGGTGGCCGGTTCGATCATGATGCTTGAGACACCTAACTTTACAATTTATTTGACAACGTTGTCCTATTATACAAAGAAAGCAGAAATTGCCTAAATACACCAGAAGGAAGCTTCCATTTGCTCCGCGTTTCCCTTGGCAGTCGCCTTGCAATCATCATTGTCTGTTTTGGCCTGACCGCTATCACTGCGGTGACTCTAACCGCCTACCGTGCCCTTAACCAGGACTTCCAGGACATCCTGGTAAATCAACAGGTCGCCGAGGCGCAGCGGGTCTCAGGCCAGGTCGGTCAGGGCTTGCAAACCAGACTGGCGACCCTGCAGGCCTTCAGTACAACCTTGACGGATGGCGAGGCACGATTGAGCACCGACCTGCTGGAAACGTTCCTCGGCCGCCAGGCGGCTTTGCGTGATCTTTTTTCCAATGGCTTGCTGATCCTTGATGAAACCGCAACTGCCATCGCCGAGGACCGGTTCGTCCCGAATCGTATCGGAACCAACTATGCCGATCGAACGCATTTTGCAGAGGCGATTGAAACCCGGCAACCGGTGATCAGCAAATCTATCATCGGGCGAACAACCGGAACGCCGATACTGTCTTTTGTCACTCCGATCGAAAGTGACGACGGCGACCTTCTCGGTTTTCTCGCTGGCAGCATTGACCTGAACAAGACCAGCCTGATCCCTCCCGAGGCGCTGAGAGTCAGCCAACAGCAGCGCGCAGAATTTCTGGTCATCGATACCGGTAACTTCCTGTACGTCGAGTCTGCGGCGCATGGTAACGGCATCCATCCGCTGCCGCAGCCGGGGGAAGATGCATTGATTGACGCTGCCATGTCGGGCCTCGGGGTCGGCCGGGTATTCAACATTAAAGGCCAGGAGTTGATTTTCGCCACCAGTCACCTGGAAAGACTCGGCTGGATGTTTATCCGCGCAGTACCTGAGGCAATGGCGGCTGCCCCGGCAACCCGCTCCTTCAACCAGTTTTTTCTGCTCAGCCTGATCGTTATGGCCATCATCCTGCCATTGGGCTACCTGATCACCCGGTCAGCCATGAAACCACTGGATCGAATCACCCAGCGAATCCGTGAAATGTCTGCCTCTCCTGAAGCGTCTACCCGACTGGATGAAACCGGGCCACTGGAAGTCCGCAACCTCGCGGGCGCTTTTAACCAACTTCAGGACGATCGAGACGCCGTCAGCCGGATGCAGGACGACTTCATTTCCAATGTCAGCCACGAATTGCGCACGCCGCTAACGTCAATGAACGGTGCTCTTCGACTCATCACCTCTGGCGCCATCGGGACTCTGCCCGGGAAGGCCGCTGATATGAGTGAGCTGGCGTTACGCAATGGCGAGCGACTTCAGTTACTGATTTCCGATCTACTGGACTTCAACAAACTGAGGGCGGGCGCAATGCAAACCAGCCTGGAAGAGCAACCCCTGGCACCCATAGTCGCGCAGTCGGTAAAGAGCAATTTAACGACGGCACAAGAGCGCGGCGTCACACTGTCAGGACACTGCGACAGCCATCTCAGACTGTTCACTGATGCGCACCGGCTGAGACAGGTCCTCGACAATTTTATCAGCAACGCCATTAAATTTGCTCCCGAAAACAGCGAAGTTCGGGTTCGAGCAGAGGAAACAGCAACGGGGCACGTCAGGCTCACCGTCAGCGACGAGGGCAGCGGGTTTCCGGAAGATTTTAAACCGCGACTTTTCAAACGTTTCGCCCAGGCCGAGACCGGCACTACCCGCGCCTTCAGAGGCACGGGCCTTGGACTTGCGATTTGCCGTGAACTGGCCTCTTTGCTGGGAGGGCAAATCGGCGCCTACAATGACAACGGTGCTCACTTCTGGCTTGAACTACCAGCAACAAGATCAGGCGCCGCATGAAGATTCCTGACATTCCCTCGAATGAAATCGCTCGGCAAGCCGCTCTTGAACGATCTGGCCTGCTGGACACCGACGCCGAAGAGCGCTTTGATCGCTTAACGCGAATGGCGCGCTACGCGTTTGACGCCCCTATCGCCATAGTCAGCCTGATAGACAAAAATCGTCAATGGTTCAAGTCTGTGCAAGGTTTATCGATTACTGAAACCCCCCGTGACCTCTCATTCTGCAACCACGCCATTCATTACGCCGACCTATTTATCGTTGAGGACGCCCTCAAAGACAATCGCTTCTTCGACAACCCGCTAGTCACGGGCGATCCCTTTGTTCGATTTTATGCCGGTGCGCCTCTGCGTAGCAGCGACGGTTTTCGTCTGGGCACACTGTGTGTGATTGATAAAATACCAAGGACGCTGAGCGACAATCAGAAAAAGCTGCTGCGTGAGTTGGCAGACTGTGTTGAACATGAAATCGAGCAGGAAGCCGCATCGAACTTCTACCGTGAGCTTCAGAGAAAAGAACAGCGGACTCGCGCCATCATTCGGGGCACACGTATCGGCACTTGGGAATGGAATGTGCAAACCGGTGAAACAATATTCAATGAACGTTGGGCCGATATCTGCGGTTATCAACTGGAGGAACTGGCACCAGTAGACATTCAGACCTGGCTCAGCCTCGCACACCCTGATGACTTACCGGAGTCAACACGCCTGTTGAATGAACATTTTGCAGGCCGTTCCCCCGAGTATAATTTCCGGTGTCGGATGAAACACAAGAACGGTGCCTGGGTCTGGGTTCATGATCGTGGCCAGGTTCTGGAATGGACCGCAGCAGGGGAGCCCAGGATGATGTTTGGCACCCACGCCGACGTTACTCAGGAAATGAAGGATCTCGAGCGTATCCAGAAGCAGAACACCGCACTGAACATACTGAACGAACTGGCTCTAGAGCCTGAAACAAACGAAAACACTGGGATCCAGAAGGCTCTTCAACTAGCCACACAGTATTTGAACCTGCCGCTGGGTATCGTGAGTGAAATCATCAGTGACACCTATTCAGTTCGCTGGTTCGTAGCGCCGGAGGATGCAGGCCTTCACGAGAAGTCCCGTTTCGCGCTGGAGGACACTTTTTGCTCCCTCTTACTGGCGGAAGAAGGCAGCCTTGCCATCTCTCATATGGGTGAGTCTAGATTTCGCGAACACCGATGTTACGAGATGTTTGGACTGGAGAGCTATATCGCTGCTCCGGTTTACGTTGGCGGCGAACTCTTTGGCACGCTGAATTTTTCATCGCCGACACCCCATGACGCCAGTTTTTCGGATACCGATACTACGTTTGTGGTTCTACTCGCACGTTGGATCGGTGGCGTTCTGGAGCGCAAACGCAGCAATGAAATGCTGACAAAGCTGGTCGACCAGACACCGGGTATGCTCTACCAATATCGACTTTGGCCAGATGGACATGGTGCGTTTCCGTTTTCAAGCCCTCATATTAGAGAAATTTACGGGGTTGAAAGCGAGGACGTCCGGGAAGACGCCGCAGAGGCTTTCAGCCGGATCCATCCGGAGGATCTGATCGCCTTGGCCGACAGCATCGACCGATCAGCCAAGACATTATCGACCTGGCATTTCCAGTACCGCGTCAAGAACGGCGCCTCGGGCTGGCGTTGGGTTGAGGGCAAGGCGTCACCCGAAGCGATGCCTGACAAAAGCATCATCTGGCACGGTTATATTGCTGACATCGACGATAGCAAGCGCACTGAAATTGCGCTTCATGAAAGCGAGAATCAGTTGCGAAGGCTATATGAGCTTTCTCCTATCGGGATTGCTCTGAGCGACTATCGCACCGGCAACTTTCTGGACGTCAACGAAGCCCTGCGTGCTCCGACCGGCTTTAGCCAGCAAACGCTGATCAAAGCCGGTTTCAAGGGCCTGATGCCCGAAGGAATGGCCTCCATCCAGAAAAGGATCATGGCAGAGCTGACGACCGAAGGCCGCTACGGGCCATATGAGGTCTCTATACAACGGGCAGATAAATCGACCTATCCGGCCATCATCCGTGGTATGCGCATCAATGATTCAACGGATCGCCCGCTGGTGTGGACGCTCGTTGAAGATATCTCCGAGCGCAAAAAAGTGGAGCTGATGAAAACCGAATTCATTTCCACCGTCAGCCATGAACTCCGTACGCCACTGACATCCATCAGCGGTTCTCTGGGATTAATTGAGGGCGGGTCGCTGGGTGATCTGCCGGAGAACATTTCCCGGATGGTGTCCATTGCCTATCGAAACAGCAAACACCTCAAGTACCTTGTTGACGACCTGCTGGATATGGAAAAACTGGTTTCCGGCAAGATGATGATGGAATTCGCCACGATCGCGGCGCTTGGCGTCATAGAGGAGTCGATTGAGCGCCTCACTCCTTACGCTCTGGATCGTGACGTGTCGATTGCGATTAATAGCACCGCAGAGAATCCCTTGATCAGGGCGGATCAAGCCAGACTGGAACAGGCCTTCGCCAACCTCCTATCCAATGCGATCAAGTTTTCGCCGGATAGCAGCCGGGTTGACGTGCAACTGGTGACAAACGAAAACCACCTTCAGATACGGGTTGAGGATAGCGGCCCGGGGATACCGGAAAGTTTCCGGTCGCAAATTTTTCAGAAATTCGCTCAGGCTGACAGCTCTGACACCCGGAGCAAAGGCGGTACGGGCCTTGGCTTGGCAATCACCAAAGAAATCATGGAGCAAATGGGCGGCAGTGTCGGCTTTGAGTCGTCAGAAGGGTGTGGCGCTACTTTCTGGCTCCAGTTGCCTGTTGAAACAGGTCGGTAGCGGTCGATGGCGACGCTTGGTGCCGCCACCGACTTCGCTTCCCTCGAATCCTCAAGCCGTCTTGAGCATCTCCCGCACCACATAATGCAGGATGCCGCCGTGCTTGAAGTACACCGCCTCGTTCGCGGTATCAATCCGTGATTTAAGATCGCAGGACTCGGTAGAACCGTCTTTGTATTTCACCGTCATGGTCAAAGTCTGACCCGGTGTGATGTCCCCGGACAGGCCATCAATGCTGATGGTTTCCTCGCCGGTCAGTTTCAGGCTCTTGCGGTCCGTGCCTTCCGGGAACTGAAGCGGCATTACGCCCATACCGATCAGGTTGGAGCGGTGAATACGCTCGTAACTCTCGGCCACAACGGCCCGAACGCCCAGCAGGCGCGTGCCTTTGGCGGCCCAGTCGCGACTGGAACCAGTGCCGTATTCCTTACCAGCAACCACCACCAGCGGCGTATCCTTTTTCTGATACTCCATGGCCGCGTCGTAGATGGCCATTTGTTCGCCGGTGGGCACGAATTTGGTGAATCCACCCTCGACGCCGTCCAGCATTTCGTTCCTGATGCGCACGTTGGCAAAAGTACCGCGCATCATTACTTCGTGGTTACCACGGCGTGAGCCGTAAGAGTTGAAGTCTTTCGGTTCGACCCCGTGCTCCTGCAGGTATTTACCCGCCGGCGAATCCGCCTTGAACGAGCCGGCCGGGGAAATGTGGTCGGTGGTCACGGAGTCCCCCAGCATCGCCAGGATGTTGGCGTCCTTGATGTCTTCAATGGCGTCCGGCTCCTCTTTCAGGCCCTGGAAGAAAGGCGGATGCTGGATATAAGTGGACTTGTCGGACCACTCATACACCTTGCTTTCCGGCACCTTGATGGCCTGCCAGGTGGCGTCACCGTCGAATACCTCGGCGTATTCCTTGTGGAACATGTCGGTTTTGACTTTTTCCACCGCCTCGGCAATTTCCTGCTGGCTGGGCCAGAGGTCTTTCAGGTAAACGGGGTTGCCGTCGTTATCGGTGCCCAGCGGGTCTTTGGACAGGTCCAGCCGCACGTTGCCGGCCAGTGCAAAGGCAACCACCAGGGGCGGCGACGCCAGCCAGTTGGTTTTCACGTTGGGATGTACCCGGCCCTCGAAGTTCCGGTTACCCGACAGCACAGAGGCCACCGTCAGGTTGCCGTCATTGATGGCTTTCTCTACCTCGTCCGGCAGCGGGCCTGAGTTACCGATACAGGTGGTGCAACCATAGCCCACCAGGTTAAAGCCGAGTTCGTTCAGCGCGTCCTGGAAGCCGCCAACTCTCAGATAATCCGTCACGACTTTGGAACCCGGTGCCAACGAGGTCTTCACCCAGGGTTTGGTACTGAGCCCCTTCTCCACCGCTTTCTGGGCAATCAGGCCTGCGGCCATCATCACACTGGGGTTGGAAGTGTTAGTGCAGGACGTTATCGCAGCAATCACCACCGCGCCGGGGTCCAGACGGGTTTTTTGACCCTTCATGTCCAGCGGCTGACTGGCGGCGTGCTCATAGCTTTTCTCGATGCCGACGGCGGTCTGGCCGCCTTCCGACTCAAGCGGGCCCTCAGTCGCACTGGCCGGGCCTTCGGCCGTTTCCATTAAAAGCTCGAACGCGGACTTCATGTTCCTCAGTGCCACCCGGTCCTGCGGACGCTTGGGCCCGGCGAGACTGGCTTCCACCTCATCCATATCCAGTTCCAAGGTGTCAGTGTAAACAGGCTCATGGCCCGGTTCACGCCAGAGACCCTGAGCTTTTGCGTAGGCTTCAACCAGTTCCAGTTGGTTCTCGTCGCGGCCGGTCAGGCGCATGTAATCGATGGTCTGGTCGTCTACCGGAAAGAAACCGCAGGTGGCACCGTATTCCGGCGCCATGTTCGCGATCGTCGCCCGGTCAGCAACGGGCATGTCTTTCAGGCCGTCACCGTAGAATTCCACAAACTTGCCGACTACCCCTTTCTTGCGCAGCATTTCCACCACCGTCAGCACCAGATCGGTGGCGGTGATGCCTTCGCGCAGCTTGCCGGTCATTTTGAAGCCAACCACTTCCGGAATCAGCATGGAGACCGGCTGGCCCAGCATGGCGGCTTCCGCTTCAATGCCGCCAACACCCCAGCCCAGAATGCCCAGGCCGTTAATCATGGTGGTGTGGGAGTCTGTGCCAACCAGCGTGTCCGGGTAAGCCACCGTTTTGCCGTCGATTTCTTTATGCCAGACGGTCTTGCCCAGATACTCCAGGTTAACCTGGTGGCAGATGCCAGTGCCCGGGGGCACGACACGGAAATTATCAAACGCCTGCTGGCCCCAGCGCAGAAACTCGTAGCGTTCCTCGTTGCGCTCCATTTCGATGTCGACGTTGTCCTTGAAGGAACTGGGATCGCCATACTTGTCGACCATCACCGAGTGGTCGATCACCAGGTCCACCGGCGACAGCGGATTGATCATGGCGGGGTCTTTTCCCGCAGCTTCAACCGCCGCCCGCATGGCCGCCAGATCCACAACGCCGGGTACGCCGGTAAAATCCTGCATCAGTACACGGGCCGGGCGGAACTGGATTTCGGTCTCCGAATGACGGTCCTTCATCCACTGCACCATGGCATCGATGTGCTTGCGCTCAACGGTGGAGTCGTCTTCGTTACGGAGCAGGTTTTCCATCAGAACTTTCAGGGAAAACGGCAGACGATTCAGGTCGCCCGGTATGTCGGTCAACGCGTCGGCGGCTTTGGGCAGGCTGTAGTAATGATAGGTCTGGCCGCCAGCCTTGAGGCTGGACAGCGTATTGAGGCTGTCTTTGCTGAGTTTTTCGCTGGGCATATTTGGGTCCCCTTTTCGTTCCGGATCAGCCGCTCCTCCCCGGCTTTTACACGAGGAGGCAGGCTGTGTAGCGGAATTTGAGTTACCCCTTAACTATTGCATCATTTAGCCAGACTTCAACTGACGAACCATGAATGTTCGGAATCACTGCTGTGAATGACGAGAAAACGGCTTAATGTTCGCCCGTTCGGTATTCTTTCACCAGCGCGTCCACATCGCTCACCACACGCTCGATTTCCACCGACATGGACTGAACGCGACCCGCCTCCTCTGCGACCCGGGTATTGCGGGTGGCCACAGAATGTATGCTTTCGTTGATTTGCGTGGAAGTCGCCGACTGCTCCTCGCAGGCAGACGCAATCTGCTGGTTCATGTTGCTGACAGCGCCGATGGCCTCCTCAATCCGGCTGATAGCGTCAGCGGCGTCATTGATAGCGCGGTTTGATTCGCCGGAGCGGCTCTGTCCCATTTCCATCGCTGCGCGGGTCGCCTCAGAGAGGTTTTTCAGTTCGTCCACCGTAACGCCGATCTCATTCGTTAATTCCTGGGTGCGCCGGGACAGGGAACGGACCTCGTCAGCGACCACCGCAAACCCGCGACCATGCTCTCCCGCACGGGCCGCTTCTATCGCCGCGTTGAGCGCCAGCAGGTTGGTCTGATCCGAAATGTCGTTGATCGAACCCGTCACCCGGGCAATGGATTCCACTTTTTCAGCAAGTTGGGTGACCATCCGGCCACTGTCACCCAATGCCTGATTAGTGGCCTCCGTCATAGTGCGTGCGCTGGCCATAGCCTTGCTGCCCGCAGCAGAGGCTTTGAACGCGTCCTCTGACGCCTCGGACGCCAACTGGGCGTTTTGTGCCACTTCCTGAACGCTGGCGGCCATCTGGTTGGAAGCCGTGGCCACCTGGTCGGCCTGTTCCTGCTGTTCATCCACATAACCCTGCGTTCTTTTGCTGGCGCTGGCGAGCTGCTCGGAATTCTGCTGAAGAATCCCCGAAAAGCCCCGCAGTTGCCGGATCAGTGCGACGGACTGTTCCATCATCTGATTGAACGAACTCGCGGCGACGCTCTGATCCTCATCCGGCAAGCGGCCAGTCAGATCCTTCTGTTCATCAAAAGCATGCACGATTGTGGTCATTTCCAGTGCCTGCTTCCGCTCGCCACCCATTTGATGCGCGAAAAACAGAAGAATGCCCGCCTCAAACACAACGAACGCAGCGTGGACGAACGTCATCCCCCAGCTCGCACCGTAATTGAATAATACGATGGGCAAACCACCGATTTGCGCCTCTGCCATCTGCAAAGCGGTAAACAACAGATGATGCACGGCTATTACACCGGCCGCGGTGACGACCGGCAGCCAATCCCGATAGATAATCGTGAGCGCCAGTGCCGCAAAGATGTGAAAGTGCATTTCAATGAGCCCCATCCGGGCCTGGATCATCACCGCAGAAAACAGCATCAGGCAGGCTGCAAATACTAAAGAACAACCACGGGTACCGCGCAATGCCGAATAAGCAGCCAGAGCCAGCGCGCCGACCACAAGCGATGCGATGATCGCGAATAACCGTGTGTCATGCCCCCAGGGCACCAGCAGCCCAACCACCGGGATATGCAGCATCAGGATAATCAGCATTTGCCGATCGGTTGCAAGAACGGCCTCTCTCGCGAATTCATTGCTGCGAAGGTTTTCGGCGTTCGTCATTCTTATCCTCACATAGCGGCCAGCCGCAAAGACCGACCAGGGTGAAGGTCGGCCAAAGGTATATCGGAGTTCCCCGCATCGGTGGAACCTATCTTATATATGTTTAACGGCGGGGCTGAGACATCATTTAGCAAAAAACGCAGATTTTCTGACCCGGGAAACAGCTTTCAGGCTTGGCGGTCTCCATAAAGCTGGGCATAGAGCCCCTGGCGGGCAATTAGTTCCTCGTGGTGACCTTCTTCCGTGATGAAACCGTCCTCGAAAACATATACCCGATCGGCCTGTTTGACCGCACTCAGGCGGTGGGCAATGATCAGGGTGGTACGCTGGCGCAAAAAAGCTTCCAGGTCTTTGTGCAGCTGATATTCCGTTTCGGCATCCAGGGCCGAGGTAGCTTCATCCAGAATCACAACGGATGGGTCGGACAGCACCATTCGCGCGATTGCCAGACGCTGGCGCTGGCCACCGGACAACCGCACGCCCTGGCGGCCAATCATGGTATTCAATCCGTCGGGCATCTCCGCCACGGTTTTATCCAACTGAGCAATAGACAGCGCCTGCCAGAGTTCATCGTCGTTTTTCGGACGGCCCAGCGTGAGGTTCTGGCGCATCGTGTCATTAAACAGGGCGGGGTGCTGCAACACCGTCGCCACGTTTTCCCGCAGGCAAGGCAGGCCAATGCGCTGAACCGGCACGCCCCCCAACAGGATGTCGCCCCGTTCCGGCGTATAAAGCCCGAGGATTACCTGGACCAGCGTTGATTTACCACCACCGCTGGCGCCCACAACCGCGACCTTCTCACCCGCCTTCACGTGCAGGTCAATGCCCCGCAGAACCGGCTCGTCGCCATAGCTGAAATGAATATTCCGAAGCTCCAGATCCACCGTGTGGCGGTCCCGAAACGGATTTTCCAGCGCCGGATAACGGGGCTCTTCCTTTAGATCCAGCAATCGATTAATACGGCCCAGAGCCGCATTGGCCGCGAACCAGGCGTACTGCATGTTCAGCATTTCCTGGACCGGCGTCAGCATGAACCAGAGATAACCGAAGATAGCGAACATCATGCCGATGCTCAAATCACTGAGCAGAACCGTCACCATGGCCGCCGCGCGAAAGGTATCCACACCAAACTGGAACAGCGCAAAACTTGCGCGGCTGGCAGCATCACTCCGCCACTCGAACTGGACGGCGTGGTCCCGCACGATACGGGCACGGGACACCAGGTGCTGGAGGTAATGTCCTTCGCGATTGGCAGCGCGCAGCTGATGGATAGCGTCCAGGGTCTCGGTCAGGTCCCCCTGAAAATCCTCATAGGCGCTGTTTTCCTGCCGCTTCAGTTCTTTCACCCGCTTGCTGATCAACATGGTCAGGAAAATCACCAGTGGGTTGAACAACAGAATCAGCAACCCCAACTGCCAGTGCACCCACACCAGCACACAGGCCGTGCCCGTAACGGTCAGGCTGGCGACAATAAAGCGGCTGATGGTGGTCCCCAGAAACTGGTCGATGGTGTCCAGATCGGTAATGAAGTGGCTGGTAATACTCCCCGAGCCCCGGGTTTCGTATTCGGACATGGATATGCGGCCCAAACGATCCAGCAGCCGGGAGCGAATGCGAAATACCACGTCTTTGGAAATTTTGGAGAATTCCCGTGATTGCAGCACGTTGAAACTCAGTGCAAACAACCGCAGCGCAAAAGCGGCCAACACCATCAGGCTGATGTACACCACGGGCGCATGCCAGGCTTCCGGCAGGAAAGTCTGCATCACCGGCAGCACCGGGCCGGACTCGTCCAGCAACACCTCATCGACCAACACCGGAAGCAATAGCGGGATCGGCACGCTGACAACCGTCGCCAGGATGGCCAGCAGGTTCGCCCTGACCAGACGCGGCTTGTGCTTCACCGCCAGCAACAGAATGCTGCGCCAAGTGTAAGGATGATCCGTTTTGCTGGTTTCCTGTTCCAAACTGCCCCCTGAAAATTCCGATGTCCGGAACATACGATGTTCTGACCCCGTCAGCCCAACATCCCAAGCTTTCCTTTTACCGAAGCGCGGATTGCTGGTGGCGTAGCCTACCATCTGCCATCATTGCACCTGACCACTTCCAGACCTATTCGAGCCGGACTCATTGTGAAACACGACTGCGATTACCATCCGGGCGACCCGGCGAAATGGCACTGCGGCGAGTGCCAGATTCACTTCTGTTCCCGCTGCATGCCCGATGCCGACCACCGCAAACAACACGCCCTGTGTCCCCGCTGTAACCGCGCCATGCGGTATCTCGGGGCGGCAACTGAGGTGGTTCCATTCTGGAACCGGATAGGGGCTTTTTTCCGTTACCCGTTCCACACCGACCCACTGCTGGTCATTACCATCTGCACCCTGCTGCCGCTGTTGATGGGTCGCAATATAATCGGGCTGATTGTTTTTCTGGTGATGATTCTGGCCCTGTTCAAATACACCTATGCGGTCATCAGTCATACCGCAGAAGGCCACATGAAACCCCCGGCCCTGTCAGTCGCCTTTTCCGGCAGCGGTTTCGACATCGTGATCCTGCAATTACTGGTGTTTTTCCTGATGGCTGCTCTGGTCAGCTCTGCTGCCATGGTTGGCGGCCCGATACTGATGCTGGTTACTCTGGCTTTCGTGTTGCTCGCCCTGCCGGCCAGTGTGATGGTGCTGGCGATGGAGCATTCCGTGGTCGCCGCCGTCAACCCGATGAACCTTGCCGTGCTGATCTCCCGGATCGGCAGCCCCTATTTTCTGCTCTACGGCTATCTGATTCTTCTGTCTATTGCCTCCGGCGCCGCCCAGGATTTTGCCTTCAATCACTTCGCACCCCAGATGGCAGGCATTCTGGCCGGCTTTCTGAACAGCACCTTCACGCTGATGCTGTTCCATATGCTGGGCTATCTGTTGTTTCAGTATCAGGAGGAACTGGGCTTTGCCAGTGACCACCAGGATGAGGAAAACCTGGCAGAGATGCAGGGGCGTGATCGCACCCACCGGTTTGATGCCGACATTGATATGAACCTGAAAGACGGAAACTACGACCGGGTTCAGTCCATGCTGAAAGAGAGCCTTAAGCGCGAGCCCGCTAACGCCCACCGTCTTGAGCAGCTTTATGCGCTCCTGGCCGCCAGGGATGACCGTCAGGAGCTCTACCGCTACCACCCGCGCCTGCTTACCATGTTGGCAGACCGGAACGATGGCGACAGCATGGCAACCCTGCTGGCAACAATCACAAGCGTCGAACCCGGTTTTAAAATGGACGATCCGGAACTGGCGGTGAACTGCGCCAAAACCCTTTACCAGCGCGGCCAGTTCAAACCGGCACTTAAATTACTGCAGGATTTCCACAAACGCTTCCCGGACAGCGAATCCCTGCCCCAGGCCTATCTGACAGCGGCCCAGGCACTGGCCAACGGCCTGGGACAGTGGGAAAAAGCAACAGCGTTTCTGACCTACATCCAGAAGCGTTGCGCGAATCACCCGCTGCATGGGCAGATCGAGGTTTACTTGCAGCAGGCAAAAAATCGCGAGCCCCTCAAAGGACCCAAAGCGTCCTTTAACATCGAGTAGATCAGCCCGGCCTGCTGAGCCCGGCTTTAAACCCCGTTGGCCAACAGTTGACGATAATGGCGGGCTTTCGGCGCAATCTCGCGCTTGTCGAACTCTTCCGCCAATAGCCGACAGGCCTCATCAGCCAGGCTTATGTCCCCGGCACTGCGAAGGCGCTCAAAGGCCCGCTCGGCGGACTTCAGGTCATCGTTGCGCAGACAGGTGAACAACACCCGATTATGGTCTTCGGGAGCCAGCGGGGCATGACTTTCACCGGCTTTCATGTATTCGGCCCACACCTCGATAGTACGTTCCGGCTGGCGTCGGCTGAGCGATTCGTTCATCAGTTCCCGGGTGTATGTCCGGTAAGCCGGTAGATCGGGCCGGAGCTTGGCAAGCCGGTACAAATGCTCTAACAAAACGGGCCGATCCGGGTAGTGGCCTCTTAACGCCTCGAACTGTTGTCCGGCCAGGTCAAACTCCATCCGTCCCAGACTGGCCATGGCCTGGGCGTAACCGGTGGTGAAGCGCTCGTCCTGTTCTTCTTCCTCCGGCTCGTAAAACTCCTCCTTGACCTGAAGCCAGCTTTTACCCAACACCCAAACCAGTCCACCACCCGCTACCAATCCGCCTGCGTGAGCCATATAGGCAATACCGGTCGCGCCGGCGTACCAGTAATCGTAGATTTCTTTGCCCAGCCACACTGGCAGTATGGCGATAGCCGGCGCACGGAAATAGTTGAAGTAGACCCCGACGAAATAGAAAAACCGAATTTTCTGCAGACCGTAAATGGCCACGTACATGCCCATCAGCCCCGAGATAGACCCTGATGCACCCACCAACGGCACGGTGCTGCCTATCGAAAACGCCATGAACACAAGGCCGGAAACGGCCCCGCAAAACAGGTAGGCCAGCAAGAAGCGGCCTGCGCCGAGAGCCTTTTCTACCGTGAAACCCAGCAGAAACAGAAACACCAGGTTACCAATCAAGTGGCCCCAGCCCCCGTGGAGGAACTGATAGCTGATCAGGGTATAGAGCGAAACATCGGCGGGAATCAGACCTAACTGGTTCCCACTCAGCTGGTTCACGTAACGCTGCTGGATCTCGCCCCGCTGTTCCATCCAGATCCGACGCTGATCCGGTGTCCAGATCAGGTCACGGTTACTGAGAAGATACTGGTAAAACCCGGAATCGAAGAGCAGAGTAACCGCGATCCACGCCCGCTCGTTCTGTTCCTGCAGGGCATTGAAGTCCCGTAGCTGTGAAACGAGATTGTCCTCACCTTCCAGGCGAATTTTACGTTGCAGGTAATCCTGGTACGCGGGCGCTTCCAGGGACTGGAGGTCGGACTGCAGGTACGCTTGGATCCCCTCGCTGTAGAGCCTGTCGTCATCGCCCTGGTAAAACACGAACACCAGAAAGCAGGCCAACATCAACCCCAGGGTCATCCACGGGGGGCGTTTCCAGTTAATCGCGTTTTCAGCAGGGATCAGCAGCATGGGTTGTCACAATTCATCATTATTCGCCTCGGTAGACCTGTTTTTTACCACAGCATGGCCTGTTTTTCGCGGTGTAATAAATCTGAAGCGAAACCGTAAGACCATTCGCTTATTGCGGTTGTTCCGGCCAATGCCAATTATGCCGGAACAATAAAAAGAACAGCCTGAGTATCTGAGGAATTCACCATGACTGTACTTGTACTTGATCACCCGGAACTTATGTCCCGAAACTCAGTTGTGGCCGGCATGGCCATCGCGGACGCCGGACTTGCCGACATCAGCCCGAAACGCCCCCATCGCCTGCGCTTTCATTTCGGTTTCAACCAGCACCGTTTGAACGAGGAAGATCAGGCGTTGCTGCGCCAGCACGCGCTCTGGTTGAAGCACAACCCGGGAGCCTGCCTTCATATCCATGGCCACTCGGATGTTTTCGGTGTGGGTGAATACAATGAGTTCCTGTCGCGGCTCCGGGCCAGCAGCGCCGCCAAACTGATGTTGAGCGAGGGTGCCAGAGAAAACCAGATTACCACCAGCGGGTGGGGCAGCGACCGGCCGCTGGCAAGGCCGGAAGACCACGCCGCCAACCGACGCCTGGAACTGCAGTATCTGAATGCAGAAATGGCACAGGCCCTCAGATCAGGGCCTAGCCGTAAACCACGTAAACGTTCCACATCAGTAACAAGGACAATACGACGATCGCCAGCCAGGTCAGCAGGATGCCCGCCATACGCGCAATGTGCGGGCCGCCGCGGCCATTGATCATACCGAAAGCGTGTAGCAGACGCCCGACCACGAAACCCATGCCGGTCCAGTAAATCAGAGCGCCCGGCACCCCGTTCAACTCGGCAACCGCCAGCATGATGAGCCCCATAGGCGCGTATTCAACGAGGTTTGCGTGGGCCCGGACCGTGGCCTGAAAGTCGATATCCTCGCTGACCCCCATCCCCTGCTTCAGCTTGAGCCGATGGCGGGAGACCAGCAGCGACAGAAAAATCAGCAAAAGACCCAGAACCGCCGCAAACACTGCACTTACCGGTACAATCATTATCAGGCCTTCTTGATAGCGCTGACGACGGCAAGCAGCAGCACCGCACCTACCGTCGCGGTGACCAGTTCGCCCACGGCGCCCTGCGCGGCCAGCCCAAGCAGGCGAAACACAAAGCCACCCAGTACCGACCCCACAATACCGATGCCGATATTGGCCAACACGCCAAACCCGCGGCCCTTCATGATCAGCCCGGCAAGCCAGCCGGCGACACCGCCAATGATCAAAAACAGAATCAGATTCATAACTTATCTCCCTGTGTGATTGCCGAAGACTGCCCGTTTTCCTGACCGGGGGCAAGTGAATCAATGGTCGCCGCCATGGCGGCATGACACTCGCTGACCAAACGGGGAATATCGTCTGTTGTCAGGCCGGCAGTTTCCACCGGAGGCAACACATGAATCCTCACCGGTTCGCGGCGACCGGACCAGCCGATCGTTTTATCCTGGTACTGGCTGACACACACCATAGTGATGGGTGCGCCTGCAGCCACGGCCGAATAGAAAGCGCCCTTCTTGAACGTCTGCAGCCCCCGGCCACGACTGCGGGTGCCCTCCGGAAAGACCCACAGGCTTTTTCGCTCCTGACTGATGGCGTTGGCGGTGGCGCGCATCGCCGCCACGGCTTTGTTGGATTGGCTTCGGTCCAGAATGACATTGCCCCCCAGCCAAAAGACCTGGCCAAAAAACGGTATCCAGATCAACGCCTTCTTGCCCACGGTCACCGTGCGCGGGGGTATAATCCCACCCATGACGAGCAAGTCATCGTTGTGCTGATGGTTGGCAATCACCACCGTTGGACGATCGAACGGCATGTTTTCCCTGCCGGTAATCGTACACTTCATGCCCAGCACAAAATGACCGACCCTGGAGATAACCCAGGCCAGATAACGGTTATTATCGGGGTTAAAGGGCCTGGCCAGATAAAAAAACAGAGCGAACAGGCAGACCAAAAGCACGCTCAGCCAGGCCAGAAATTTTCTCACCAATCCCATCAAATACGACCCTGCTGCAGTTTCAGGCGGACAAGTTTACGCAACTTTCAGCGTTCGACAACCGCCGCAACCAGATCACTTCGTGCTGCCGCTGCTTTTACCACATAGCGCAGCGGTCCATTGGCCTGCAAACCATTAAACGGATAGCAGGTGACCAGGATAAGCGCGTCCCGGGGCAAGGTGTCGGTATTGATCTGCTGGTGCCGGCTGTCCACCACCCGGGTATCGGTAACGTGGTAAGTCTGCCATTGCCCGTCGCGGCTCTGCAGCCTCAGTTCGCTGCCTGTTCTGAGATGCTTCAGGCGACTGAAATGCGTGTCCCGGTGACCGGCAATCACTCGCGGCCCGGCGCCAAGATTGTCCCCGAAAACCTGGCCGGGGCCGAAGGCCAGGCTTTCACCGTGGGCACCGTCCAGCACAATCAGGGACTGCCGGGCCTGATTGTCTTGAAGTTCCAGGCGGGCGACTGGCCAGGTATCCGCCCAGGGCCAGGGGCGTACCTCGGTTTGCCGCGCCTGGCTTTCCGCCCAGGCCAGCTCCAGCAGCTCCTGGGCGACCAGCGCTTTGAACGGAATCCAGACGCCAAGGGCCAGAATGACAAACGAGGAAACCGTCACCAGTCTGCAAAGGTACTTCATGCGAACGCCCTCTTCTTGAGCAGACCTACAGCAACGCTGAACATCAGCCCCAGCAGCCCCAATGCCTGAAACAGGGGCGCCATGGTGGCCGTCTGGGGATAACGCAGCATGCCCGAACTGGAGCCGGCCGGCAGCAGCGTGGGAACGGTGTCGGAGACCAGGGGCAAATCCGCGGGCCGGGATGGCGTTTTATCCACCGCCAAAAAACTGGTGTAGGGCGTGATTAACTGATGCTCGATACCCAGGGCGGTAACCTGCCGGGTAATACCCTCCTCGCCGTCGCCCGGCTCTTTATACAAAGTTCGCGTATCCAGCAGACTGTCGATTCGCTGTCTCGCCCAGGCCCGGTGAAGCCCCTTACCGCTGGCCGCCTGTTCAAGGCTGAGAGTCTGCTGCCAGGCGCTGCCATTCGGAAGCCGCCCGGACACCTGAAGATCCCCCGCAGGCGCATGGCCGCGAACCACCTGAACCAGCGGCTCGCCCTGAAACAGATCGCGGATCCGTTGGGGCTGGGCATTCAGGCCGGCCTTCGCATCCGGCCAGTCCATCCGGATATCGGTCAGCACCGCCGACTGCATCTTGCCGAACAGTTCGTCCAGGGGGCCGGCCACATCCGCGGTGTTGTTGATCGCGGTATACGTGCCCCGGCCAAAGCGCGCCGCCTCGCGCATGAAGTGCATATTGGGGGCCGAGCCAATACCCACCGTAAACAGGCGGGTATCCCCCAACTGCCGCTCAATCCGCTGGAACAGCGCGGCTTCGTTGCCAACGGATCCATCCGTGATAAACACCACCTGCCGTAGGCGAGAAACCCCATCGACAGTCTCGAAAGCGGCCTCTGACCCCGGTCGGGTCAACGCCGCATCCAGCGCAGGAACCATTTCGGTGCCGCCATTGGCGTCAAGATTTCCCACATACCGGCGGGCGCGGGCCAGATAATTGCCGCTGGCCGGCACCGGATCCATAAACAGCGAGGCCGTCTGGCTGTTGAACTGGATAACGTTGAAGGTATCGTCCCGCCCCAGCGTATCCAGCCCACGAAGCAGCGACTGTTTTGCCTGACGGATCGACTCTCCCGCCATGGAACCGGACGTATCGATAACGAAGACCAGCTCCCTGGGCGCTCGCCTACCCGACCCCTGCCCCGGAACCATCATTGCCAGCAGGTAGTCTTCGCCCTGCCACTGCTGCTGGAAAACCGCAGCAGACGGCGCCATGCCTCTTGCAGGTGCCCAGCGAACGACCAGATCCCGATCCATGGCGAACTGGCCGTCAGCGGCCGTTACCTCCACCACATTGCCGTTCCACGTATTTGTCAGCTTATGGCTAGGGCTGCTGACGCGGCTGACTGGAAGGCCCGCCTTGATGCTCATGGCGATGGTGGCCTGATGACTGCCCGGGCTCACATCCTGTGGCAATACTGTGTGCGGGCTTATCCGGTTGGCGTCCGGCACTTCGGTGGTCGCAGTGGCCCAGCCGTCCTGCCAGGTGGTTTCACCCCCTCGAATAACGTCACCCGGCATATAGCGGGGCGTTATTGTGGTGGGCAGGCGCAACTCGAATTCGCCGGACCGGTACTGCACCGGCTGCTGATAGCTCAGCTCTACCGTCACCGCTTCCCCCGGCGGAATATTCGCCAGATGGGTGGTAAACAGGTTGGGCCGCTGCTGATCCACCCGGGCAACCTTCCGGCCTTCGCTCTTGGCCCGGGCGTATTCCTGCCTGGCTTCGGTTTTCTCGCGAATCTCGCCGACAATACGACGCTCACCAGCGACCATGGTCAGGCCGTAAACGCTGGCTTTTTCCGGCAGGGGAAACACGTAAACCGCTTCCTGCCAGCGCTGGCCGGGGTTCTGAAACGTCTGGCTCAGGCGCACATCCGCAATCAGCCCGGTCACCTCCACCTGATAATCCGCCGTAATCTGGGGCGCAGACGCCTGATAACCACCCTGCCCGTCAAGAAACCTCAGTTCACCGCTGCCTTGAGACGCTTCTGCGTAGAGAGGCTGAACAAACAGCAGCATCAGCATCGCCAGCCAGAGCGAGATCCCTTCCAGTATCCGGCGCAAACGGGCAGGGCTGATGCGCGGCCTCGAGGAAGGCGTAATGCGAGAACGAATCGACGACCGCAAGTCGGTTGGCAACATGGTTTCAGTTCCTTTTCAGTCAGTTTCCAGTCAAAAACGAACGCCCGGACGCAATGGGCAACTGTTCGCTATTTCAGCGTCTGGAAAAGGCCGTGCAGTGCCAGAAACGGACAGATCAGCCGACGAATAATGATGAATTGTGGCGAGGCGGCGCCGCACCCTTGTTCTGCGGCGGCACCGTGTTTAAATAGAGCCTGGCTTAACAAGAGGTCCACCCGGGCTATGAAACGTCACATCGTGCTTATTGAAGATGAACCTGCCATTCGCGAAAACTACCGCGATGCGTTCGAGCGCCGTGGCTATCGGGTGTCGGCCTATGGCGATCGAAGCAGTGCCTATCAGGCCATGCGTACCGGCCTGCCGGACCTGGCCATCATCGACGTGGGCCTGGGCGACGAGCCCGAGGGCGGCTTCACCCTGTGCCAGGACCTGCGACAACTGTCCGCCATCTTGCCCATCATCTTTCTGACCGCCCGTGACAGCGATATCGATTCAGTTCACGGACTGCGCCTCGGCGCCGACGACTATGTCACCAAAGATATGAGCATGGATCACCTGCTGGCACGGGTAACGGCCCTGTTAAGGCGGGCAGATGCCTGGGCCGAGGCCCTGAAGCAGCCGGACGAAGTGCTGAACCGTGGCCGCCTGGCGCTGAACGTGGACCGGATGACCGCCCACTGGGACAACCAGGCCATCGAACTGACGGTCACCGAGTTCTGGATGCTGCATTCGCTGGTTCAGCATCCGGGGCACGTCCGTAGCCGCGACCAGCTGATGGACGCCGCCAGCACGGTACTGGACGACAATACCGTGACCTCCCACATCAAGCGCATCCGCAAGAAATTCCAGGGCGTGGACAGTGCTTTTGATGGTATCCACACCGCCTACGGCATGGGCTATCGCTGGAACGCTCATGAGGCCTGATTCGTGACCCTGAAGCGCCAGCTTTTCATTGCCAGTCTGCTGATGTTGCTGATTCCCTGGGCCGGTCTGCAGTTCGTGCTGGAACTGGATACCGCCCTGCGACAGCAGGCCAGCGCCCAACTGGAGCAACAGGCGGGCAAACTGGCCAGACTGATAGATCGTCCCGCGGCAGTACCGGAAGCCGGGGCAAACCCGAACCCGGTGACCTACGCCCCGACCCTGAACCGACCATTGAATACAGACGGTTTCGGTTCGGACTGGCCCGACTACGACGAGGAACACGGCCACCAACCCTGGCAGGGCGGCGGCGCAATGGTAGGGGATGCCACGCTGAACTGGCGGGTGGCCGTTCAGGACAGCAATCTTTACCTGCTGGTCCGCATTAATAATCGCAGGTACGGCTTTTATGAGCCGTCCCGACCCGATCGCCCGTTTGATGAACTGCGGATTTTTCTGGAACAACCGCAAGGCGTGGTCGAAAGACGCCTGCGCCGGATCACTCGTGGCAGCGTCAACGGCCTGATTCCCGGCAAGGACGGCGCAACGGATTACCGCATTCGCGGGGTCTGGGAACCCACCGGCGACAACGGGCATCAATTGGAAGTGCGCCTGCCCCGGCCGGAGCAGGGCGCCGCATTCGGCTTTCGCCTGACCGGCCCGGTCGATGTTACGAACGGCCCAGACCGCCAGCCATCGGTATTGTTCGAACACGCCGGCACAAGACTGATCAGCCGGCAGACAACACTGGAACGAGAACTGGAACCCTTAATCTCGCCGGGGCAGAATGCATGGATTCTGGAACCGGACGGCTGGGTAGTCGCCCGGCAGGACCAGCCGTCGACTCAACAGACACCCGACTTCGATAGCCTTACACCAAGCCAGATTCTCGAGCGCATCGGCCTGAACGGGCTCCGCGCACTGGTCCGGGCCTACCAGCCCGACCCGGTTCTGATCGACAGCCAGGCCCTTCGATTTACGGCGGGCGACCTGCCGAAAAGCGGCCTGGTCCGGCATGTCGGCGGTGATCCCTACCTGCTGGCCACAGAGCTGCTGCCCGATGGCCGCACCCTGGTACTGGAAGAATCCCTTGATCAGATGCTGACGCTCTCGGGCAACACCCTGGGCTCGGTTATTACGCGCAGTATGATTCTGCTGGTGGGACTGATGCTGGTGCTACTGGGTTACGCCAGCTGGCTTTCCTGGCGAATCACCCGGCTACAGCGTGCCGTCAGCGCAAGCATTGATGAAGATGGGCGCCTGCTGCGAACCCTACCCACGGTAAAGGCCCGGGACGAACTGGGGGATCTCTCCCGCCAGTTCACCCATCTGACCGAGCGCCTGCATGGCTATACCCATTATCTGGAAAGTTTTTCCCGCCGGCTTTCCCACGAGCTGAAAACCCCCATCGCCGTGGTTCGCTCATCACTGGAAAATCTGGCCCAGAGCACCAGCGATGAGGACCGGGAAAACTATCTGGCCAGGGCCAGAAGCGCGACCGACCGCCTGAGCCAGATACTCCACGGCATGAGCGAAGCTGCCCGCCTAGAGCAGAGCCTGGACCATGCCGAAAAGGAAACTTTTGATCTGTCCGATGTCTGCGCCCAGGCCACCCAGGCCTATCAGTCGCTGGCGCCGGATTTTCAGATTCGTTATCTGGGTCCGACGCAGGGGCTTCGCTATTACGGCTCACCTGAACTGCTGGTGCAGCTGCTGGACAAGCTGGTGGACAACGCCCGGGACTTCACCCCAAAAAATGGTCTGATCGACATCAGCCTACGGGCGGAATCAAAGTCCCTGCTGTTGAGCGTGTTCAACCAGGGCTCCGCGCTGCCAGACGAACTGGCGAAGGACATCTTCAGTCCTTTTGTGTCGGTTCGGTCTTCCGGCCACGAAGGCCACCTTGGTCAGGGGCTGTTGATTGCCCGGCTGATTGCCGAACACCACGGCGGGAGAATCCAGGCAAACAATGAAAACGGTGGTGTACGCTTTACGGTGGCCCTGCCTCAGTCGAAACTGTCTGAAAACTGACGATAAAACTGCTGAGCCGTGCGGCCATTGCGCACTCCCTTGGCAGTGGCGAAGCGGATGGCTTCCTGGTGCAGGGCAGCACGATCCCGGATCTCCGGAAAAAACGCATCGACCGCCTGAAGATAGGTGTCCTGAGGGAAGGGATAGAACGACAGCTGCAGCCCGAACCTGTCCGCCAGCGACACCTGCTCCTCAATGGCTTCTGCCGGGTGCAGCTCGCCATCGCGAACCCCGCTTTTCAGATTATCGGACATAAATTCCGGCATCAGATGACGGCGGTTGGAGGTGGCATACACCCGCACGTTTTCCGGCGGCAACTCCAGGGACCCCTCCAGTACGCTCTTCAACGCTTTGTAACCGGACTCGCCCGCATCAAACGACAGATCATCGCAGAAGATCACAAAGCGGTAAGGCAGCTCGCAAAGATCGTCCACGATGTCCGGCAGATTCACCAGATCGTCCTTGTCTACCTCGATCATGCGCAGGTTCTGATCTTTATACCGGTTCAGCAGCGCCTTGATCAGCGACGACTTGCCAGTGCCGCGCGACCCCCACAGCAAGACGTTGTTAGACGGCATACCCGCCAGAAAACGCTCGGTATTGCGGGCCAGGGCATCGCGCTGGCGGTCAATGCCTTTCAGGCTATCCCACCGCACCGGGTCCAGCCGGCGGATGCCCCGCAGACCCGATCGATGCCGGCGCCATACTGCGGCAGGCGTGGTCGACCACTGGATGGATTCGATTCCGGTCATGGCGTCAACTCCCCGGCTTTCGGGCCAGAAATACCGTGTTGGTGGACTCACGGTTCTGGAACGGGTTAAAGAAAGACACCACCCGGGCCTCTACATCCGTAAACAGCTCGCGCAACGCGTCCATAAAAGCCTCGTCTGGCGGGTCGTTGGACCACATGGCAAAGACCCCGCCTTGTTTGAGGAAGCGGGCCATTTTCCCCAGGCTGTCAGCGGTGTAGAAACTGGCGTTGGATGCGTTCAGTAAAGCGCGTGGGGAATGATCAATGTCCAGCAGGATTGCATCAAACTGGCGGCCCGGGGAACTCGTATCGAAGCCGGTATCCGACACCGCCAGATCAAAAAAACTGCCCAGCACATAGCGGCAGCGGGGGTCGGCGTTCAATACCTTGCCTAACGGCACCTGCTCCTGCTGATGCCAGTGGATGACCGTATCCAGGGCGTCCACCACTAACAGTTCGTTTACCCTTTCATGCTTCAACGCCGCTTCCGCGGTATACCCCAGGCCCAGCCCGCCTACCACCACATCCAGCGAGTCGCCGGCGGCCAGTTCCAGGCCGTAGTCCGCCAGCGCCACTTCCGCATCGACAAACATGCTGGACATGAGGAACTCTTCGCCCAGCTTCACTTCAAAAATATCCCGGTCGTCCAACGCCGGAATACGACGACGCCTGAGGGTGATTTCCCCCAGCGCCGATGGCTGGCTGTCGATCTGTTCAAACATCAGGCCCATGGTGCTACTCCGAATTAAGATCGAAGCAGTCTACCACCTTGGGTGGCGACCCGCAGATGCCCCGGGCTACTGATCCAACCACTGGGCTCTGCGCTTTTCGAGGAAGGCATTGATGCCTTCTTCAGCGTCACGCTTGAGCATATTCTCGACCATGACGTTGGAAGTGTATTCGTAGGCATCCGCCAGCGGCATTTCGCGCTGACGGTAAAAGGCCTTCTTGCCGGTTTCCAGCGTCATGCTGGATTTCCCGGCAATCTTCCGCGCGATGTCGGTGGTGTATTCAGTCAGTTGCTCTGCCGGCACGACCCGATTGACCAGCCCGATGGCGGCCGCCTGGTCCGATTCAATCATGTCACCGGTGAGCAGCATCTCCATCGCCTGCTTGTTTCCGACGTTACGGGAAAGCGCGACCATCGGCGTGGAGCAGAAGAGCCCAATATTGACGCCCGGCGTGGCGAAGCGCGCATCCGACGACGCGTAGGCAAGATCGCAACTGGCCACCAGCTGGCAGCCAGCGGCGGTTGCAACACCGCCGACTTCCGCAATCACCGGTTTTGGATTATTCACGATGGCCTGCATAACCGCTGAACAACCGGCCATGGTGTCGGCGAAAAAAGCCCGACCATGGTCCGGCGCCTGGCGCGCCCGGGTCATCTCTTTGAGATCGTGACCGGCACAGAACGCCGGGCCGTTAGCCGCAAGCACGATGACCCGCACCGACGGTTCCAGCGCAGCCTGATCCAGCGCCAGGCGCAGAAGGCTGAGCATATCCAGGGACAGGGCATTCCGTCGGCGCTGATCGTTGAGCGTCAGGCGCAGAATGCCATCGCTGTTCTGCGAGCGCTGCACAATGGAACGACCAAGCTCGATTTTCGGGCACCGGTCCATCACCACTTTCAGCCCCGCATCGCCTGCAATCCGCGCCGCGTCTTCGCTCCGGATACCAAGCTGACCCCAGAAAACCTTTGCGCCCACTTCTGCCGCCTGGCGGGCAAAATCCGGGAGTTCTTCAGAGGGCCGGAACACATCGACCATATCAATGGGCCGGTCGATAGCTTGCAGTGATGGATAGACTTTGTGGCCGAGGATCTCCGTCAGCTCCGGCCGCGGATTGACCGGAATCACCCGGTAACCGGCTTCCGTAAGATACCGGAAAACCTGGTGGCTGGGCTTGGACTCGTCGGCGCTGGCACCCACCATGGCAATGGTGTTGACCGATCCCAGAATTTCCAGAATCTCCTGATCGGAGTGCGCTCTGTTGCTGCTGGCGGTCTGGCTCATGCGATCTCCTCAAACAGGGTTACCAGGTGCCGGTGTTCTCCATACTCGCCCAGGGCTCCTCGGGCGTCAAAGCATCGCCCTTTTGAAGCAGCTCAATAGAGATACCATCCGGCGAACGGATAAACGCCATGTGGCCATCCCGTGGCGGGCGATTGATGGTAACGCCATTAGCCTGCAGGTGACTGCACAACCCGTAGATATCATCGACCCGATACGCCAGATGCCCGAAATTGCGACCACCGGTGTATTCTTCCGGATCCCAGTTGTGAGTCAGCTCGATCATCGGAGCTTTGTCTTCCCTTGCCCGCTTTTCGTCGTCCGGCGCAGAAAGAAACACCAGGGTAAACCGGCCTTTTTCACTGCTCTTGCGACTGATTTCAACCATGCCCAACAAATCGAAAAAGTGCAGAGTCTTATCCAGGTCGCCGACCCGAATCATTGTGTGAAGGTACTGCATATTGCGACTCCTGAAAGGTCACCCTGCGATTGCAGGGTGACTCCGTGAAACGGTAGCGCCTATCATGCGGTGTTTGAGCCCCTCCGCCAACCACCTCTGGTTCAATACAGGCTGCGCGGTATCTGGTACCCCGCCAGTAGCTGCTGGGTGAACGGATTGGTGTTGCTACCTGCGTGCAGGCGATACCGGACTTCCCCTTTATCCAGTGCAAACCGAACTTCTACAGCGCTGCTGCTGACGCCAGTGATATCGGCCTCATCGAGCAGCCGGAACAGCGCCCAGGGACCACTTTCAGAAATACTGCGGGGCGAGCGGTTCACTTCCGTGGGCACCAGAGTAACGCGGCTTTCGACCGAATCCCTCAGGGTATTCGGCCACACCAGCGGGATACTCTGGCGTGGCCCATGGCTGAATTCTACCAACTGGCCGTCCACGTTCATGACGCTGCGGCGCTTGTTGGACGACAAATGCAAAGGCTCAAGCGCAAACTCAACGTCCAGCGAGCCACTGCGGGTGAAGAACGCCCGACGGATTTCCTCAGCTTTCTCAAGGGATCGAACCACGTCTTTACGAACCAGACTTGCGCGCTCAGATCCCGCGACATGCTCCGGGTGATCTTCAAGGAACAGCTTCAGGTTATCGGCATAGAAACGATCCAGCACACCGTCCGGCGCGAAGAAACGTTCGAAATCCTGCAAAGCCGCGTCCCGGCCCGCATCCTGGCTAAAGGGATAATGCCGGGCGAGGCTCTGCTGGAAAGGCTGATAAACCTCCCGGTACCACTGTCGTTCCAATTGCGCCACCGCCTGGTCCAGTAATACACGCCAGCTTTCAGAGGCCAGCTTTTCCAGCATCCGGTCCAATGGCGCCGGCTGGTTCGCCGCGACCCTCTGCAACGTAAAGATGGGGTCGGCGCCCTGAAGCCCCATCCTCGCCCTGGCGGCAGTCAGCGCCGCCTTGCCCCGATCGGGTGACTCCTGAATATTGCGAAGGTAGACATGCAGGTTATCAACCACAGCCATCACCTGTTCAAGCCCGCTGGACTCGTCTTCCCCGCGTTCGAGCAGCTCGTTGAGATCGGTGAACTGCCGCTCTATAGACTGGACCATTTGAAAATGCGCCGATCGCTCCAGAACCTCTCTCGCGGCATCCGATGCTTCGGACCCACCGGGGATCAGGCGGGTATTGTCAGTTACGTTGGCCAGCAACTGATTCAGGGGCTCATGCCCGCTGGTCAGATTCTCCAGTACCCGTACCCCATGATTAAGGTCACTGAAGCTCTGGATATCCAGGCGGCTTAGCGCATCACGCCAGCGGCTTGCATACTGTTCCGCGTAGATCAGTTGCAGTTCGGTCCGCAGCCGGGCTTCGTCCACCTCACTGAAATCAACATCTGAACGGCGGCCCAGCACCCAGGCATCAATGAGCGCCAGTTCAGTCACCGAGTCCGATTTCCTCAGAAACCATGAGTCGAGTCCTTCGCGAGTCAGCAGCGATGGAATTCGAACCGGGTCCTGTTCCGGCAATAAGTCCTCACTCAATGGGTCTCCATAGTCGTCCAGCGTGACAAATACGGCACTGAATGCTGGCCCGGACTCCCGGGCCAGGTCGAGAGGCGAGCGGAAGTTCTGGGCCGCTTCGATTTCCAGATCGCGATAAACCCGTTCGGGCGTTGCGATACTGCCCAGGTCCTGCTGAGCCCATTGAACGCTTGTCCTGAAAGGCGCAAGTGCCAGCTCCGCCGTGGAATCTCCGGTTTGCACGCGAGCATTCAGATCAGTATGAGCCAGCGCATAATCCAGGTGGCCGACCAGCCGTTGCTGAAGATCCCGCTGGGCCGGAAAGGCCTTCTGCCAATAGTCGCGCATATAGCTGCGGACAATATCCGTCCGGCGACCGCTGGCGTCATAGAGCATGCGCAACACCCGCAGATGATCCAATCGCTCGGAGCTGAGGTCCGGGGCCCTGCCCATCTCTTCCATAACACCCGTCATCAGAGCCGGCATGAACTGATAGGCCAGAATATCCAGATAGGATGCTTCAACTTCCGGCCCGACTTTATGACCCTGATACAGTCCCATGTCGGCAATGACAGTTGGTTCATTGCGGTAGTCGCCAAACGCCAGGGTGGCTTCCCGAAGCTGGTCCAGCGGTGCCAGCAGGCTGCGACCCGTGGTGTCCTGTTCATAACCGGTAGGGCGCCAAGTATTGATAAAGCTCTCGACACCCGTCTCCACTGCCAGGGCGGCATCAGCGTTTTTGATAAAGTAGTGTTGCCAACCGGCAGTCATGCCCACACCGGACGCAATGGCCACTGCAGCCGCCACAGCCAACCCGCGATGGCGGCGGGCGGTGACTTTCCGGTTATCCCCCGCCAGGCCTGCCTCCCGATAGATTACTTCTGGAAACAGCGACTCGGTAAACAGACTGGAGGACTGGCCGCCACGCTGGGCCGGCTGGATTGGTTCCGCCAGGCCATAGTTATTGGCAGCTGCCGATACAAACGCATCTTCCGGCACGCCTTCCTGAACTACGGACGTGAAATAGGCGCCACGCACCAGTGCAGGCGTCGAAAATGCATCTGCAGACAGCAGGTCGGCCAGGAAACGTTCCAAAGCCGGTTTCAGACCGGCCAACTGGCGGGTAAAGGAATAAGCGGCAGCTCTTTCCTCGGCGTCGCGAGTGGCCGCCAGAAGATCCGGAAGCCGATCGTTCAGGCGCTCTACCAGAGCAGTAAAACTTTGCTCGAACTCAATCAGCCAATCGTCGGGGTCACGTTGGCTTTCCATTTTAAAGGTGCAACCGAATGGCTCTTCTTTTTCCGCTTTGCTGAGGGTTTTCGAAAACGCCGTAAAGCCGTACATCAGGTCCAGCTTGGTGAAAGTAATATAAACCGGCAGCTGCGAGCCCAACTGCTCCATCAGCTCCCGCAGACGAGTGCGCAGAAGAATCGCCTGGGCCTGTCGCTGGGCGGCCGAACCTTTGCAGAAGCGGGCCAGATCCACCGTCAGCACGACGCCGTTCAGTGGGCGCTGGGGCCGGTTTTGCTCCAGCCAGGACAGAAAGTGGTTCCACAACCGCTGCTGGATTTCGTTACCGGCATTGCCCTGCCCGGCTTCCTGGCTCAGCAATTCGCCGTCCGGGTCAATCAGCACACCGTTGTCGCCCACCCACCATTCGAAGCCGTAAGGATTGCGCTCGGTGTGGGTGTTGCGGGTAACGTTGGTAAGGGTGTGGGTCTGGCCTGAACGCTGGATCAGGCTGGTTTTACCGGCATCCTCCAGCCCCAAAACCAGATACCAGGGCAGCTTATAGACACCTCTGCGGCCCGGAATGTTGCGCTTGAGCTCTGCAAGGCGTTTATCCAGAAGTCGCTGTTGCCGACGCTCAAGCGGAAGAATCGGGTCTTCCTCTTCCTGTTTTTCCTCAGCTTTGTCTGCATTGACCTTGCCGAGCCTGCGGGCCAGCATCATGCCCCAGATCATGGCCACCAGTAATACGACGCCGAGAGTGATCAGGGCACGCGTCTGCCAGGCTGCCAACGGATATTCCCCACCGATCTCCAACCGCGGGCCAAGCCACCAGATGGCAATCAACAGTACCAGTACGCCCAGTCCAAGTGCGATAGGGGCAGCACTGCGCAAATAAGGCAGAATCCGGCGCCCGATGAGTAAAGCTCGTCTCCACATGGTGTCCATTCCTGTCAGGTAATTTGTGTCTGTTATGCAAGTCGGTCCAGGCGGGCAATCAGCCCGGGCTCCCAGCCATCCAAACTCAGGTCGCGGGTCTGCGCTCGCAGGTCCTGAACTTGCTGTCTGGCCAGACCTTTCATACCGCTATCTTTCAACAACTGGCTGCTCATAAGACGCCAGTAAAATCGGTCTCGGGGCTCCCTTGCGCCCTCAAGACCTTCCTCCAGAACCTGCATGGCAGGGGCCAGGCCTTTCTGTTCCAGCAGGCCTCTGGCATCTTGGTAAGCACTTTCCCAGGCGCTGGCACCGCCACTCGAGTCGCCTTTTACCGGTCCACTGAACAGCCAGTCAGCGGCAGCTTTTGGTAGAAAAGGCGTTCCGTCGTTAAACGTGGTATCCGCCAGCTCCGGCAATCGTTCCACAAAGGCTTTGACCTGCTGGCGAATGCCCTCAGCACAGTCATGATGTCCCAGGCTATCCGCCACCCGAGCGCTCAGCCAATGCCCCTCAAGCCAGAACGGGCTGACCGACAGGCTTTGCTCAATCCGCTGCCACAGCGCCTGGTCCGGTGACTTGTCCAGGGCTTCCCGATAATCCGCTATCCGATCCGCGCTGACCGCTGCCAGGTCAGTTTTGACTCCGTCGCGTGTAGGGGGCATCGAGGTGATACTTTGCCAGAGGGCGTAACGTCTCAGTTGATAACCCAGTGGTTCAGACGGCGTCAGTTCGTTCAGCAGGTCCGCCACTCTTAGCAGGCTCTGACGCATGGCCCTTTCATTTGACGAGTCCAGTATCGGGTTGCCCACAGCAATCGATCCAACGTTGCTCTTTGAGTGCTGGCTGTCCTGATTCTGGCTTGCCAACGCCGCAGCGTTCTCTTGCTCAGATGTGCTCGACGGCAGCGGGGCCTCTGTCGGTGACGGCAGTTTTTCCATGGCTCGGCGCAGGCCAAACAGGCCTTCGTCCGGCAGGTCCTTGTCTTTCGCCTGCTGATCCAGTTTTGAAAGCAGCGCCAGGCAATAGGCTCGCCCGTCACCCACGCCTGGATCGAAAGAGACTGTGTCGACTTCTTTCAGGGCCCGTTGAAGCATCTGGTTAAACAACATCTTGCGGGCACGTTTGCCCTTTTCGCCCGGATAAGGCCAGGCATCTTGCCACCAGCTGTCGAGTACCTGCTGAAGCAGAAACAGCGACAACGCGAACCGCTCGCCATCGCCGCCTTTTTGCAGACATATCATCAGAAAACCAAGCACTCTTAGATCGTTACTGGTATCTGCCAGCAGGCGTAATGACTCGCTTTCTACTTTCGACCACTCCACACCGGTATGGGCTAGCGATCCCACCTTCATGATCTCGTTTTCCAGATATTCCATGGTGGCGTTTTCGGCCAGGTTTTCACCGGCCGGGTATTCACCCGGAAAAACGGCCAGTACAGGCTCAACGTAAGGATGCTGTTTTACGGCTTGCATAGGATTTTCCTCACCAGCTACAGGCTTCGCGTAACGGTTCCAGCGTGCTGCCAAAATCCGTCAGATCGAACATCAGCCCATCGATACGACTGTTGGAAGACGCGACAGTCACGTCGTTGGCACCCGACATATCCAGAATGGTGCGAATGGCTGGCAGGCCACGCCCGCCGCTAACCACATAGCCCTCATCACGGGATCGCCATGTCTGTTCGCCCTGACCAAAATCAAGAGTCAACCGCTCGTCCGTGACTCGTTCCGGCAGCATTAACGACAGCTCAGTGATGTTGTTGTGACATTGAATGGCCAGCAATGGGCGCGGTGGGGTCGAGCCCAGAGCGCTGAGCGTCATCAGATGCCCGGAAATCTGACCGGTGTTGCGATAGATCGGGCCGTCGCCGGGTTGCCGGCGCTGTTCCTGGGCAAATGCCTGGCGCCAGCGCTCGGGCTGCTGGCCAATGAAATCTTCAGCAAACGCGATGGTTACTGGCGTGCCGAACACATCATCAAAACACGCCAGCCGTTCCAGGCGCTGTGCCTCTGACGTGCAGTCACGCGCCTCCGATAACTGTCGGTTCGTCTCTGCCCGGGCCACTTGCCCCACAAGAAACAAAGCCAGAAAAACGGCGCCTGCACCCCGCCAGAAATGAGCACTCTGAATAATCGGATTCATACGTCTGTTACCTGATACTTCAAACATTTATGGGCCAGGGTTCGCTTGGGCAGGCCAAGGCTGTCAGCCGCTAGAGCTCGGTTACCTCCGCACTGGCGCAATCGCTCCCGGATGACAGCTGCTTCGTAGGCCTGGGCGGAAGCACGCAGATCAAAAACTTCTTCAGCTTGCGGAACACCCATCGGCCCTGTGGCCGGCAGTTGCTCGCCAAAGCAGCGTTCCAACGTGGGAAAGAGCTCATCCAGTCGCAGTACCTCCGGCTGAATATCGTCCCCGACCGGCGTTTGCAGACAAGCAAACTCAACGATGTTTCTTAGCTCCCGGGCGTTGCCGGGAAAGCTGTAGCCCGCCAGCAACGTTAACGAATGACTGCTAATGCCCATGGGGCCTGAACCCTCACGGGCGGTGTATTCGCGGATGAAGTGGCGGCACAGCAGTTCCAGATCTTCCGGCCGCTCCCGCAGCGGAAGAACCCGCAGCGGGAACTGGCTAAGCCGGAAAAACAGGTCCCGGCGGAACCGGCCATCTTCGATGCACTTGTTAAGAGGTTGGTGGGTCGCCGCCACCAGGCGAAAATCGGAATGCTGTTCCTGCTGGGCACCCAATGGGCGGAAACATCGGCTTTCCAGCACCCTCAGCAGCTTGGATTGAAGCGCCATGGGCATGTCGCCGATTTCATCCAGAAAGAGCGTGCCGCCGCTAGCCTGGGCAAGCAGGCCATCTTTTGCCCGGTCCGCCCCGGAAAACGCGCCTTTTGTATGGCCAAACAGTTCGCTCTCCAACAGGGAGTCGGGAATGGCCGCGCAGTTAACAACCACCATTGGTCCTTCTTTTCGGTCCGAAAATTGGTGGATGCCCCGCGCTACCAGGTCTTTGCCGCAGCCCGTCTCTCCCTGAACCAGCACGGAGAGCTGGCTGCTTGCCGCCCGGATGATCTGCAAACGCAGGTCGGTCATGGCCATGGAATTGCCCACCAGGGTTTCTGATAACTGTTGGCAACGCTGGCGCATGGATTCAGCATCGTGAAGATTGTCCAGTGACCGTTTCAGTAGTCGGCGCTGCCAGACCTGGTCGCTGCTTTTGAGCTGGCTGACCCATTGATGGGCCAACAGCGTCAGAAGTCCGCGATATAACGGCTGGGCGGTGATGCCGTCCCATTCAGGCTCTTCGTTGCACAGCATGAGGATGCCGAGGGTGCGACCGTCTTCGCCTTTGATGGGCTCAAGCCAGAAGGATCTGGGCCGGTTGCTGGCATCCACCATGGCCTGGAATCCTTCATGATCCAAACGGTAGCTGGCGGCTCGTGACAGTTCCCGCGCTTTGCCCTGTTGGATCAGGTAGGCAAAGGGATGGCTGAAGTCGCCGCAGTCGAATTCGCCCTGCTCGCCGAGTGCGGCGCAGTGGAGGGTTCGGCCGCTGAGGTCGAGTTCCAGTGACCAGCAGCGGGTGAGGCCGAAGGTGTTCTGCAGTTGCCGTGAGGCGACTTTCAGCAGGGTTGGCAGGTTGTCCTGCCGGAGCAGTTCAACCGCCAGGTCAATGCCGGTGTGCAACTCCATCTGCATCCGTCCCATTCTTTTTATCCCTTTTCCTTGTCCCCCGGGGACCGCGGTCCGTGCGGCCCGCTACTGTTCAGTTGCCTAGGCAACGGTTCCGGTGAATTGATTGTCTTCGACACCCAGAGTGACTTTCATCACCGGCTCTCTCGCAGCCAGCTTTTCCAGCAATGCCAGTGAAACAGGCGGCAATAGTTCACCCTCGATAATCGACTCCAACATCCGCGCGCCGTTTTCACTTCGGGTGGCACGGCTGCGGATGGCTTCGACCAGGCCGTCGGCCAGTTCCACTTCGGTGTGGTAACGGTCCCCGATCTGGGCCGCCAGACGGTGGAGCTTGTCAGCGACGATGCGGTTGAGGGTGTCTTCGCCCAGCGGCAAGTAGGGCACAAATTCCATGCGTGCCAGCAACGCCGGTTTGAAGAAGTCGGCCAGTTCCGGGTAGAGCGCTTCTTCGATTTTCCCGGGCTCGCCCGCGTGTTTGACGATGGTTTGGTAACCCAGGTTGGAAGTCAGGAAGAACACCACGTTCTTGCAGTCGATCAAACGGCCCTCGCCGTCAGCCAGTTCGCCTTTGTCGAAGGCCTGGTAGAAGAGGTTGAGCACTTCCGGATGGGCTTTTTCGACTTCGTCGAGCAGTACGACCGAATAGGGCTTCTGGCGAATGGCCTCGGTAAGGATGCCGCCTTCGCCGAATCCCACATAACCGGGCGGTGAGCCAATCAGGCGCGAGACGGTGTGCTTTTCCTGATATTCCGACATGTTGATGGTGGTCAGGAACTGGCGTCCGCCGTAGAGCAGTTCGGCCAGTTGCACCACGGTTTCGGTTTTGCCCACACCGCTCGGGCCGGCCAGCAGGAAGGCGCCCATGGGACGGCCGGGGCGGCGAAGGTCGGCGCGGGCGGTCAGCAGGTGCTGGTGCAGGGCTTTGATCGCGGCGTCCTGGCCTTTAATGTGCTTGTAGAGATGCTGCGGTAGATGAGTGACTTTCTCCAGTTCGTCGGCGGTCATGCGGTTGACCGGGATACCGGTCCAGTCGGCGATGACTTCGGCGATCTGGCGGGCGTCTACCCTGGCGTGCACAAGTGGCTCATCGGCCTGGAGTTCTGCCAGTTCCTGCTCAATGGCGCCGGCTTCGCTTTTCAGGTCCGGTTTTTGTTCGGTGGTCTCCGGAGTGAGCTCGGCAGCCGGTTGTTCCTGTTCTGGATCGGCAGCGTCATCTGCAAGCAATTGTTGGCGGATTTCGACCAAACGGGTTACCAGCTTGCGCTGGTCGTCCCAGCGTTGTTCCAGTTCGTCAGCTTCGGTTTTCAGGCTCGCCAGCGTTCCGGCCAGTTCCGCCCCACGGCTCAGGTCCACGATCTGGCCCAGGGTCTGTTCGCGGTTTAGCAGCTCCTGTTCCATGGCCAACTGGTGCAGTTCGCTACGGACATGGCTTAGCCGGCGCGGTGGCGTACTCAGGTTCAGGCTGACGCGGGCACAGGCCGTGTCCAGCACGTCGATGGCTTTATCCGGCAACTGGCGGCCTGCCAGGTAACGGGCAGACATGTCGGCAGCTGCTTTCAGGGCGCTATCGGCGATCAGCACCTGGTGCGACCGTTCGTAAACCCGGCGCAAACCACGGAGGATGTGCACCGCCTGTTGCGGACTGGGTTCATCGAGCGCAACTGGCTGGAAACGGCGGCTGAGGGCCGGGTCTTTTTCGAAATACTTTTTGTATTCACGCCAGGTGGTCGCCGCGATGGTGCGCAGCTCGCCACGGGCAAGGGCCGGCTTGAGCAGGTTGGCAGCGTCGGAGCCACCCTCGCTATTACCAGCACCGATCAGGGTGTGGGCTTCGTCGATAAACAGGATGATCGGCGTCGGCGAGCTTTTCACCGCTTCAATCACGCCTTTCAGACGTTTCTCGAATTCGCCTTTGACCGACGCCCCTGCCTGCAGGGCACCCATATCCAGAGCCCAAAGTTCTACCTTTGCCAATCGCTCCGGTACATCGCCGCTGACGATGCGAAGAGCCAGGCCTTCCACTACAGCGCTTTTGCCGACGCCCGCGTCGCCCACAACAATGGGGTTGTTCTTGCGGCGACGGCACAGAATATCGATCATCTGATCAATTTCCGCGTCCCGGCACATCACCGGGTCCAGGGCCTTATCCCGGGCCCTCTTGGTGAAATCGGTGGAGTACTTTTTCAGCGGGTCCATATCGATCTGAGCCTGGCCGCCCTCTGTCAGGCCGTCTTCTGCTCGTAATGATTCCGCCGAGCCTTTGGTCATGCGGTCAAACTGTCGCCGCAGTTGCTCGCGGTTGATGTCTTTCAGTTGACGGCTGACCTGGGGCATCAAGTAGCGATCAGCATTCAATAGCAGGGCCAGCAGGATGCCGCCGGAGCGCAGGTTGGTGTGGCCCAGCTCGGTAGACCCGATCAACCAGGCGTCCTGCAGCAGTTCAATCAGCAGTGGCGAAAACGACGGATAGGGTTCGGCAGACTGGGGCTCGCCGTTAAGGCTCTCACCCACAGTTGATTGCAGCCTGTGGTGCTCGGTTTCGGTATGCTCAAGAATCTGCCGGACATCACTGAACGGCGTTTCCAGCAGTTTAAACAACAGATGTGCCGGAGTTATTTCCGCGCCCTGGCGACTGATACACAGCGCCGCTGAGGATTCCAGCCCCTGGCGACAAATCTCGTTGAGGCGCCCAATCAGCGCTGGTAGTTCTACCCGAATCACAGTGATCTCCTTATTTCGGGAGTTGTTCCAGTACGCTGAGTACATCCCTGATGCGTTCGTTCAGCGCCGTGTTATATAGCCAGAAAATCCCTGCCATGGCCGCCACAAAAAGACCGCCAACGCTCCACAGCGGTAGGCCGGTTCGCAGCTGATTAAGGGCCGGCGCAACATTATCCAGGGCGCAGGCCAGAGGCTTCGGTTCGTGATCGGCCCGCAGGGCCTGAATCTGTTCATGGAGGCCACGGATGATCTGCTCATATTCATCCCGGCCGTTGTCCATCACCTTGTAGCGCCCCTCAAAACCAAGGCAAAGGCACAAGTGAATAAACTCCAGCATATCCCGATAGCGCGCCGGCTCCTGCTCCATGCGGGCGGTAATGGCAAACACTTTTTCGCCACCCCAGGTTTCGTTGTGAAAACGCGACAGCAGAGAGTGCTGCGACCAGATGCTGTGGGCGCCCCACTCGGTTCCCAGGACAGCCTCGTCGATGAATGCACAGAGCACGTAGCGGTAGGCCACCACGGTGGGCCTTTCGTAACCCTGTTCAACCAGCTCCCGGTCGATGGTGGCCACTTCATCCACTACCTGCTGGTACAGGCTCTCAACATTATGAAAGTCCGACAGGCGGCGCACCCGAATCACCAACCCCAATAGCGATGTGGCAGCATCAATCAGCCGATTATCTTCCAGTCCGCGCAGCTGGAACTGCTCATCAACCAGCCCTGAATCATTAACACTGTCCTGATTCCGGTTGTCGGCAAACAACAGCTCGTCAAACGCACTTGTTCCTGAGGCCATGATCTAGCTCCTGATTGCCCAGAACTGCATTTCCATGCCCGGAAAGCTGCCCGCCACGTGGAAGGCAAACCCGCTGGCGTTGTCCAGCATCTGCCAGGCCTGACTTTGATCGTCCAGCCGGAAGTAGACAAACCCGGCGTGGTACGGCAGCTGGCGTGGTGCCACTGGCAGCGGTGTGAGCGGCACGCCCGGCAACTGAAGACTGATCAGATCGCGGATCTTCTCCACCGACGCAACCTTGCACTGCTGGGTGAACTGCTTGCGCAGATCGTCCAGTGGCATATCCGCTTTCACCGCCAGGATAAATTCCGCCTGCCCGATCAACTGAACGTCCTGAATCGGTGCGACCGTCAATCCGTACTGGCGCTGCTGCAACTGAATGGCCAGAGCCCGCGGCTCCAGGACCGTACTCAACGACTGGCGCAGCACCTGCATCAAAGGCGCGAAACTGTCCTCGGGAAGATCGTGATCGTAGGCTGTAAACTCCTGGGGCAAGCGATTTTCGTCGGTGAAGGTCACCAGCTCGCCACAAAGTTCAAGCAATACTTCATACAGGCGTTCCGGATGAAGCTGACGCAGTCGTGCCAGGTGCATGAACTTCGGGTGCGCGCGGTTGAGCATCTGCAGCAGCATGAAATCCGCCACATCTGCCACGCCTCCCTGACCCGGCGCACCAACACGTTCGGCAATATTTTTTGCACGTTCCCGCATCAAGCCAGCCATTTCGCCGACAAAACGCTGAAGCCGCGGGGCGGCTCGCACGCTGAGCATGGTCGGTACGAAATTCGGGTCCATCACCAGACTGCCGTCAGGACGCTTCTCCAGAATCCGGCCAATGGCCAGTGCGGCGTAGGCGCTACGGTCTTCCCGCTCCAGCATCAGGCGCGGCGCGACTCGGGCTACGTCGATAGCGTGGGAGTCCCCGTCAATAGAGTGAAGGTCCCGCACTTCGGCACTCTGGGCGCGGAAGCGTCCGGCAATCGCAGCTTCCGGCCACTCAACCTCGGCAAGACTCTCACTGCCCAGTGGCAGGGCCAGATAGACAACCTGGTTAGCCACCGATGCATCGGTGATTTCAAGCGGTTCCGGCATTAGATCGTCCTCCGGCAGGCAGAAGCGCATGCCGTCAGGAAACAGGCCGCTGGCTCTTACCAGCCCGACCCGGCCAAAACTCAGATATTCCGCGTTCAGCTGCAGGTCACTGAAGCCGTAAAGGTAATCGGATACCGCCAGAGCGCGTTCGTTGATCTGGTGTTCCAGGTAACGTTGTTGCTGCTGGAAGTGTTGCGGCTTGACAAACAGGCCATCACTCCAGACGACTCGATTCGTTGCAGACATCAGGATTCATCCGACCTTCTGAGTTGAACTTCACGGGCGCGCAGGTTGACCAGCAAGTGATAGCGCCCGCCCTTTGGATCTACCTTCAACACCTTTTTCCACTGAGACAGGTTGGGATAGGCGTAAAACGCAATAACACCGATAAAGCGGGTGTCGTTGTCAATATCGAAAGGCTCAACGAACTTGAACTGGCCGGGGATCAGAGTGTAATCCCGGTGATCGACGTAATTGCGGCCCAGAGACGACTCAAGCTCGCTCAGCAACTGGTCAAAATCCGCCGCCATCAGGCGAGAACTGTCGCGCATCTCAATAATCTGAAAGGCAACCGGGGTCGGTGCCAGGGATTCGTTCGGGTTTGTGTCCGGCTCAGCCAACATGGTCAGGTCCACCCGGCTGGGCAGATCTTCGGCGTAGCCGACGGGGATATCCGGATCCCACATGACTTTTGCGGTTTTGGTGACCGCTTTATAGGGCGTGCTGCAGCCCGCTAATATGGTGCCCAGGCCCATTAACAAGAAAACAGCAACCAGCAAATTCCATTTGCAGTACTTCATAACAGATCGTCCCTCTGTAATTGGCGCAATTGTTGGTCATAGGCCTGTTCAAAGACCTCCTGAAAAAGGCGTTCAAATCCCTGCTGGCGGCTGGAACTCAACTCCTCGTAATAGTGCTGGTACATCTCCCACGCCCAGTTACCCTCTGGCTCGTCGGTTTTCAGCCCCCGGCGGTAACCGTGGAAACGGCGCAACAGGGCCTGGGGTGAAAACGCATGCAGAATGGCGTTCAGCCCTTCCCGGATAGCCGCCCGGGTGGCCATCTGGTGGTGTTGAAGGCCTTTCAGGCTCTCACTGACGGCGGCGGGTGCAGACAGGTGTACCGGACTGCGCTGGCTCGCAAACAGAGTTTGCACCGTATCGTCGTAATCGCCACACAGCCGCAGCGGGTTGTCTTCTATCGGCTGCAGGCGAGTGCGCAACGCCTGATGACGGCTGTCCTCGTTCTCATGCAAGGCCAGCAGACCTTCCACAGTGGCCTTGAGAGTTTGTCCGGCTTCTTCCAGGAACAATTGCAGGTCGTCGCTGTTTTCAAACACCAAATGGCTGTCCAGACCACGCATCAGGGGCGCGCCGCTAATGTGGTGTCGACTCTGGTCCGGCGAATCCGGTACCGGTGTTGTGACTTTGTTGTCTGACATCCTGTCTTTTCCTCCCTGACGGATGGGCAATCCAATGGCCACATCCCGGCTTTCCCGATATTCGTCCGTAACCACTGCGGTCTTGTCAGCGGTCTGTGTTTTCCTCACATCGCCAGCAGGATGGGGTTGATCCCAGGCCTGCATAGGATCGGCGCTGAAAGGCTCACCAGGAGCCTCTTTCAGTTCATGCATGGGCTCGTCGCCGACAAACCGGGCCTGGCGACTTTCAGCCCGGAGCAACTGACCCTGCTCCACATCCACCAGCGATGAATCCTCTGCGTCTTCCTCAAGGTCCGCCACAGTCTCCCGCCGGTCGAACACCTCTACCTTGAGCTGATAGCGCCCGATGGTGATCACATCGCCACTTTTCAGGCGCGCCCGGCGTCCACGACCAACGGGTTGGGTGCCGCTGTTAATATAAGTGCGGCCACTGCGATCAATCAGGCAGAACACGCCGTCGACAAAGCGCACCTCCGCATGGCCCTGGCTGGCACCTGTACGATGAGACGATAACCGCCAGGTATCACTCTCGGCGCTGCCGATGGACCCGCCCGACACATTAAAAACGTGTTCCCGGCTTTGGCCACTGGCTACCTGGGAGGGGTTGCTGACAACCAGCTTCAAATGCCGATTTGCTTGATGTTCCATATCCTGTGTCCTGTCTACCGGCGAATCTGCAGGCGTACCACCGGCAGTTCCCTGGCCGTTTCCGGCGTTACAAAGGAGTTCCAGCCCAGCCGCACATCGTTGCCAAGCTTCATGGGGCGGATGTCCTTTTCCCGCATCTGCAGTTCCAGGTCGTAGGCCAGCTGCTCGCGGGTCACGAATTCCACCAACTTGATCAGGCGCTCATGCTCCTCGCCGTCCGGCAGAAACTCGGCGAACCGCTTGCGATCCAGGTTGCGAATCCGCAGCACAAATTTGCCACTACGATCCCGCACGGCGGCGCCGACGAGCGTGTCGTTGCCCAGGCTGGCATTAGCGCGACCCAGTTGGGTCTGCTGATCCTGGGGAATGTCCACCCGGCGCAACACCCACTGTTCGATTTCCACACTGTCCAGATCGAAGCAGTGGCCGATAATGCCGCTGACCACTTCCGGTGACCGGCTACGTCCGGCCATCAGGCCCGCGTAGGCCAGCATCTTGGACCAGTTCACCGGCGTAGCCTGTCTCAGCTTCGGGTCGCTAAGACCGACCAGGGCAAAAATGTGGTCTGAAAACCCGTCCGACGCCTCAGGCCGGAACCGCACGTAGTAGCGATATTTCCGCCAGGCGCGATGAAAAAGCGTTACCAGCCGGTGATTGAAGAAGTCCAGAAAATGCCGCCTTACGCCCAGATTCTGGCCTGCCTCCCAGGCCATCTCTTCAAGGTAATAACCCGGCAGGGGCGACTGCGACCCGTGCAACCCGAGGAAACTCACTTCCAGCTGGTAAGGCGCGTGCTCATGTGCCGGCGAGGCTGCCGACACCACATCGCTGCCGGGAAAGCCCAGTCCTGCAGAAGCGGAGAAGCGAATGCGCTCCTGTTGGGGCTTTTCATCCTGAGCCTGTTCCAAGTCATCGCCGTGATGCCGATGAATCAGGTCCACCAGCTGGAAAAAGTTGTAGCGCCGTGCATTGCCCAGTACGGACTGCAGTTCGGCTACATCAGAGGCTGCTGCCCTTGCTGTAACGTCCATGTGTACCGTTCCTGGTTGTCTTCGTTCACCACTTCCAGGTGGTGAAATGCGTTGATGCTGGCGTAAAGTGCAAAAAACTGACTAAGCACGGTGCCGAACAGATAAAGATCGCCTTCCGAGGCGAATGACTGCTGGTCCAGCGTCATAACCGATCGGATCCCCCGCACCGGCAGGCCCCGAATCATCCGGTCCACCGGATTGGTTTCAATATTGAGAATCCCAGCCAGGCGCTTCTGGGAGATGCGCTCGGCCTGGCGGTCCACCAATGCCCGGAAGTCATAGACCCGCAGCACGGTTCGGAGCGCGTCTACATCCAGCAGCGACAGATAGTTCAGCGACAGATTGGAAATCAGCGTCCACAGCAGGCTGCCATCCAGGGTCGGGCGCAGCGTCTGCGTGGGCCGGGTAATATTGCTGAACGATGCGAAAGCCGGCGTGCTCTCCGTGGCCATGGAAATTTCCCCCACCGCCAACTGGTGGGGCAACTGACGATTGGTGCAGGTGAGCGTTAGCGAGACCGCTTCCTGCCGGCTCATGCATTCAGATTCATCGCCTCGGACAAACGAGATATAGTGGTCGAAACCGTCGCCCCGCACGCTGTCCCGCGCTTTCACCCGGTAATAAAGTGCCTTGCGTCCACGATCCCGCTCCACTTCGTGCTGGAAGCTTTCGAACGCTGTGTAGATGCGAGGCTCGCCCTGGCCTGAGCGGCCTTCCAGCCAGCCTTCCACCTGTTCAAGATTGAAGACTTCATAGTGTTCAGGTGACCGGCTTGACGGCGTTATCCGGTACTCGGTCTGGCGGCCGTTCAGGTCCACCGGGTCGGCTTCGTGATTGAAAAGATTGATCGCCGGGGTGCAGTACAACTGAAAATTCTCAGCGCGGATTTTTACGTCCGGTGGCAGTATCCGACTAAAGTGGAACCCTAGACTGATTTCATCCGCCTGAACTGCGGGTAGCCTCGGCGCCAGGCCTTTCAGGTCCACAAAGCGGAAAGCCTCGGGGAAGCTGAGGTATTCCTGCAGAATCCGATAGCCCGGATAAGCATTTTTCGGATAGGGCAGCAGGGCTTCGTCGCTGGCAAATCCCACTGGCTGAAGCTGGTTCGCCGGGACTGAATAGGTAGCATCGCCAACCTTCAGCTCTACTTTCTGGAGATAGTGATTCAGCCAGAGATACAGGGTTTCGCCAATGTGGTTCTCGCCGCCCAGGTAGAAGCGCAGGGATTCCAGCCCGATAGCGGAAAGCGGCTGATCCGTGTGCAATGCCAGATCCACGGTAACGGAGGACACTTCCCGGGAATGCTCGGCGTGGGCATCGGCGACGGTCAGCGGAAACACGTCCACCGCCCGGCAAGTGCGGAACCGGCACTGGGTCTGGCGGCTGGCGTCGCCCAGCGGTCGACTTTTGATTTCAGTGTGGCGTTCTACCCGCTGGCGTTCACTGATGGCGTGAAGCTGGGGGTCGAATCGCATGATGGTGCAGCTGGGCACGGGCCGGAGATAGTTCGGCCACAGCATGTTCAGCAGCGAATGGGTCAGCTCGGGGAATTCGTCTTCGACTTTCTCCCGGAGTTTGCCTGTGAGAAAGGCAAAGCCTTCCAATAGCCGCTCAACGTCCGGATCGGTGCTTTGCTCAGACAGAAAGCGGGTCAGCTGAGGATGCGCGTCGGCAAACTCCCGGCCCTGCAATCTGAGAAAGCTTAATTCGTCCCTGTAAAACCGATTCAACTTCATAAAACTACTACACCAAAGTTCGATCGAGGGGGATGGCGATACCTTTTCTGGCGGGAAAAAGGTGTCTGAGCAAAGCGAGTTCTTTTTCCCATAAGAAAAGGTATCGCCATCCCCCGCTGACTCCGAGCGGGCGGTGCAGTCAGGCTTCCAAAAGACGCTGCAAGTCCATCCTTGGGGCGCTTGGGCTCCGCTCCTCAATGCTAATTGCTCCTGCGTCGCATTGAGGATCCAGTGCCAGCCATCCCTGGCTGGCCCGTGAAGCCCTTCGCCCTTCACCCATGGCTCCGCACACTTTTGGAAGCCTGACCGCACACCACTCTCATCCGTGTCTGCTTGCTACTGCCAGTGAAAAGAGATTTCACATCACCCGGTAATAGCGCCTGTCATCCAATAACAAATCGATGGTCGTTTTATCGTCTTCCGAACCGACCCGCAGGTAGACCGTCACCTGGAACCGAAGCTGCAATGGGTCAGGCCCATGGGGCATTTCCATTACATCCACCCGGCTGACTCGGGGTTCGAATTTTTCAATGCACTGTCGAATGGCGCCGCGAATGCGGATGCTCAGGTCGTGGGTGCCGAGGGTGGCGTCGTTGAAATCCACCAGGCCAAGATCCGGCACGCTCTGGCTGTTGCCCGGATGGGCGTTCAGCAGGCGTACCAGGTGGCGCTTGATGGAATCCACCACATGGGTCACTTCCCCCATGCTTTGCCCCGCCGGTTCGGCAGCCTGCTCGAGTCGTTCGAACAGGCTGCCGCCCGAGGCCTGAACACCGCCTAAGCCGGTATTCCCAGACATGGATTAATCCTTGTCCAGTCGGCCGACCAGTGACAGCTCGAAGTTCGCACCCATGTACTTGAAGTGCGGACGAACGGCCAGGGATACCGAGTACCAGCCCGGATCGCCTTCCACATCGGAAACGGTCACCTTGGCAGCACGAAGCGGACGACGGCTGCGGACGTCTGCCGGCGGGTTTTCCTGGTCAGCGACGTACTGGCGAATCCAGGTGTTGAGCTCGCGCTCAAGGTCCTGGCGCTCCTTCCAGGAGCCGATCTGCTCACGCTGCAGCACTTTGATGTAGTGGGCCAAGCGATTCACGATCATCATGTAAGGCAGTTGCGTACCCAGCTTGTAGTTGGTTTCCGCTTCCTTGCCTGCTTTGGTGTTCGGGAACTGCTTGGGCTTCTGCACCGAGTTGGCAGAGAAGAAGGCCGCGTTATCACTGCCCTTGCGCATGGTCAGCGCGATGAAGCCTTCGTCAGCCATTTCATACTCGCGACGGTCGGTGATCAGCACCTCGGTCGGAATCTTGGCTTCCAGCTGGCCGAATGACTCAAAGGTGTGCACCGGCAGGTCTTCCACCGAGCCGCCACTTTGCGGGCCGATAATGTTCGGGCACCAGCGGTACTTGGCGAAGCTTTCGGTCAGGCGCGTGGCCAAAAGGTAGGCGGTGTTGCCCCACAGATAATGCTCGTGATCGCCAGACACTTCTTCTTTATAGTTGAAGCTGCGCACCGGGTTCTCGGTCGGGTCGTAAGGCACACGTAGCAGAAAGCGCGGTGATGTCAGGCCCAGGTAGCGGGCGTCTTCGGATTCGCGCAGGGAACGCCATTTGGCGTATTTCGGGCCTTCGAAAACAGCCTTCAGCTCCTTGATGGCTGGCAACTCCTGGTAGCTGTCGACGCCGAAGAAAGACGGTGCAACCGAGGACAAAAAAGGCGAGTGAGCCATGGCTCCGACGGACGACACGTACTGCAGCAGCTTCATGTCCGGAGTAGACGGGTTGAAAGCGTAATTGCCTACGATGGCACCCACAGGCTCACCGCCGAACTGGCCGTATTCCGTGGAGTAGATGTGCTGGTAAAAGCCGGTCTGAGTGACATCCGGCGCAAACTCGAAGTCTTCCAGCAGCTCGGTTTTGGTGGCATGAAGAATGTCCACCTTGATGTTCTCGCGGAAATCGGTCCGATCGACCATCAGTTTCAGGCCCCGCCAGGAGGACTCCAATTCCTGCAGCTTGGGCGCGTGCAGGATTTCATCCATCTGGGCGCTGATTTTACGGTCCAGCTCAACCACCATCTGGTCAACCAGCGCCTTGTTGACGGGCTGGCCTTTCTCTTCGCTTTTCAGCAGGTTGGAGATGAAGGTCGCAACGCCGCGGCGGGCGACATCGTAGCCTTCGTCGGCGGGCGCCATGCGGCTGTTGGCCATGACCTGGTCCAACAAAGAGCCTTCAGCTCCGGAATGAACAGACTCGGCAACAGCTTCAATAGCAGCGGATGGCTGCTCAGCAGTATCAGACATACCACATCCCTTTAGTACGTTTTGAATACAAGATTGAGATCTGCCAGCTCGGGCAGAAGTCGGATCACGAGCCCGGATTACTCGCCGTGTTCGTCGGTGGCCAGCTCAAGCTCGTCAAGCAGCTTATTACGGGCGCTCTCGTTATCCAGCATTTCCTGCAGCTTGGAACGAAACGACGGCACGTTACCCAGAGGGCCTTTCAGGGCGACCAGCGCTTCACGAAGCTCGATCAGCTTCTTCAGCTCAGGCACCTGGCGGGAAATGCTGTCCGGAGAAAAGTCATCCAGGGTCTGGAACTCAAGATTGACCGGCAGTTCGTCGGCTTCGTCTTCCAGTTTGTTAGTGACGGTGGTGGACAGCGTGAGACCGGCTTCCGACATAACAGAACGGAAGTTGTTCTTGTCGACGGAAATGGCCTTACGGTCTTCGATGGGGGTTTCTTCGGGTTGTCCCTTGAAGTCGCCGACGACAAACATCTTCAGCGGCAGCTCAGTTTCTGCCTGCTGATCACCGGTGGCGGGGACGTACTTGATATTGATGCGCTCTTTAGGCGCGACAGAACCGTCTTTTGAAGACATGCGCTTGCTCCCTGTGCTCCATTGGCAAACTCTACGGTTTGCGGTGATACAATCCTTGTTCGCACCTTCCTGGCACGCTACGGTCCAAACTTTACACAGGAATTTGCTGTCACTCAAGCGAAGAACGGCGAGGGCCGGACAAAAAAAGACCCAAGGCAAAAAATTGCCAACCCGTCGACATTTTTGAGCCTAAACAATTTGCAAAGACTGGGCGATGACGCCCTCGGCCAGTCTAGCTATACTCTTACACCACCGTGCTCCACGGATTTACTTGCGCAAAAAAGGACGAAAACATGAGCGACCTGAAAACCCAATTCGACGAAGCCGTTCACTATATCCAGAACGCCGAAGGCGACTTTAAGCCGTCCAACGAAGTGAAGCTGGAGTTCTACGCCCTTTACAAGCAGGCAACGGCAGGTGACGTCAGCGGCAAGCGTCCGAGTATGATGGATTTCGTCAATCGCGCCAAATTCGACGCCTGGGATAAGGTGAAGGGCACCTCATCCGAACAAGCCATGCAGCAGTACGTCGATAAGCTTGAAGCCCTGAAGTAACGGTTGAAACTGGGCCGCACACCTCACTTGGCAGGTTTCAGGGCGTCGTAGCGGATACTGGTGATCACAGTCTGGGTGGAACCCTCAGGCGTGCGAACGCTGACCTCGTCGTCTACCCGCTTACCCAGAAGCGCCCTGGCCATGGGGGCATCAATGCTGAGATAACCCCGGGAAAGATCGAATTCGTCAGGACCGACAAGACGATAGGTGTGAACCGAGCCATCGTCATTCTCGATGGTCACCCAGGCCCCGAAAAACACGCGGTTTCGGTCGTCCGGCAGGCGATCTACGACGGTCAGCTCATCCAGCCGCTTGCTGAGGAAACGGACTTTCCGGTCAATTTCCCGCAACTGTTTCTTGCCATAAATGTACTCGGCATTTTCCGAACGATCCCCCTGGGCGGCGGCTTCGCGAACCGCTTGGGTCACCTCTGGCCGCTTTTCTTTCCAAAGGAAGCGAAGTTCCTCCCGTAAAGCCTGCTCACCCTCTGCGGTGATATAGCGTGTTCTGGCCATGATCTGCTCTTTGGTTGGATGCGAGATATTCATTCATGAAGGTATGAGGCATAAAAAAACCCCGCAAGTGCGGGGTATAAAACTAGCGCTGTGCTGGAGGAAGACGCAAGGAGAATTAACCCTGCCGTCTAGATTACTATTCTACACAAACAACCTTAACGCCAGATGGCACCCGGGTTACGTTTTAGACAGGCCTGAATTAGGTTGCGCACTCTAACGTTCGGCAGTAACTTCCGGCTTAAAAACACGGTACTGAAACCTAATTTTGATGGGGACAACAATGAATACTCGACCATTGCTTACTACCGCGCTTAACGGCCTTGACCGGATCGGTTTCCAGCTTGACCAATACGGTATTACCGGCAAGTTCAACCGTCATAACCTCGCAGCGTTTATTATGCTGGAACAAAAGTACCTTGAGGGCGAGTGGGACAGCCTTCAGGCAAAATTTGATCGTCGCCGCTCACAGGTAGAGGGTGTACTGACTGCCATAGAAACCCGCACCGACCCGCTGATCAAGCCTGTTATCAGCCGTATCAACCAGTTCCGCGGCAAAGCCGGTAACTGATTCCAGCGTTCCGTCAGAGACTTTTAAGCTCCCCCGGGGACGTGGCTTCTCCGGGCTCTTCCGTCGATAACGTCTGGGTATCTTTCAGGCGTTTTTGATTGAGAAAATAAGCGGGCATGCTGATGGTCACTTTCAAACCCGGAAATTCGGGATCGTCATAATGATCACTCAAGCGAATGGTTCCCTGGTGAATTTCCGCCACGGCACTGACCAGGCTCAGACCAAGACCATTTCCCGGTAAAGAGCGACTTTTCCCAACCCGGTAAAATCGCTGAAATACCTGGTCTTTTTCGCTTTCCGGTATGCCAATCCCGCTGTCGCCCACCTCAAAGACCGCATCATCGCCCTCGTTGCGAACTTCTACCCGTATGCGGCCATGCTCGGGCGTGTATTTGATCGCGTTATCGATCAGGTTGCTGACCATCTGGAAAAGCAGGTCGCGGTCACCCTCAATGGATACGCTGGCGTCGATCGCCTGTTCAAATTGCTGGTCCTTGTCTTCAGCAACGGCCTCATAGAGCTCACAGGCGTCGTTCACCAGTTCGCCCAGCGAAACCGGCTTCATGTCCGCAGAATTTCCACGGGTTTCCAGCCGGGCAATGCGCAGCAATGCGTTGAAGGTAGCCAGCAACTGGTCTGCTTCAGCCACGGCCCGGGCCGCCTGATCCCGCGCTTCGTCGTTATCCACAGACATCAGCGTGTTTTCAAGCTGATTCCGCAGCCGCGTGAGCGGGGTTCGCAGGTCGTGCGCAATGCTGTCAGACACATGCCGGATGCCTTCCATGAGGTAGACAATCCGGTCAAGCATCTGGTTCAGGTTCTCAGCCAGCTGATCGAAATCATCATCGGTGCCCCTGGTAGGAATCCGCAGGGATAGATGACCGTTCATGATTCGTCGGGACGTATTGTTGATGACCTCAATTCGTCGGGTGGTGCTGCGGCTCATCAGAAAGCCGCCCAGCAATGCCAGTGCGAGGGTAATGCCCATGCCCCAGTTGATGGCGCCTTCGATGAGTCGCTTGAGGTTGGTCAGCTCGTCCACATCCCGGCCCACCAGAAGACGCAGGCCACCCTGAACCTCAAATATACGAGCCCGGGCCAGGCGCTCGGCCCCTTCCCAGCCCAGTGAGTCGTCCAGGGTGAAATTAATCCAGCCGCTTTCCGAGCCAGACTCCTCCGGCCAGGTTTCGATGTTGCCGGCCAGCTTGAGAAAATCGTCGGTGGTCAGTAGATAAATGGATTTGGCGTTCGGGTCGCGAGCCACACGTTCGCGAATGATAGAGATCAGACCGTTGATACCGCTGCCACGGTATTGCTCCGCAAGCCCGGCGATTTCAGCCTCGATGGTTTCATCGGTCTGAGCCGTCATGAAGCCGGCAGTGCGCCAGTAAATAAACGCCAGCAGCAGGAACACCGAGGTGGCAAACACCACCATGTAGAGCAGTGCAAGTTGGAACGAGGAAGTCCTGAGCTGACTAAGCAGTTTCACGAAGCATGTACCCGGCACCCCGGATGGTCTGCAGCAGAGGCGTGTCGAATTCCTTGTCGATTTTCGCCCGCAAACGGCTGATGTGAACATCGATCACGTTGGTTTGAGGATCGAAGTGATAGTCCCAGACTTTTTCCAGCAGCATGGTGCGGGTCACCACCTGCCCGGCGTTACGCATCAGGTATTCCAGCAAGCGGAATTCCCTGGGCTGAACGTCGATGTTCTTGCCAGCGCGCTTGACCGTCCGCGCCAGCAGATCCATCTCCAGGTCTGCTACATGCAGAACCGTTTCCGTTTCTGTCGACTGGCGGTTACGGCGAATTAGGGACTCAATGCGGGCAAGCAGTTCCGTGAACGAGAACGGCTTGGTCAGATAATCATCGCCACCACCCCGCAAACCTTCGACCCGGTCATCTACATCGCCCAGGGCGCTCAGAATTAGCACAGGCACCTGGTTACCGGTGGCCCGCACGGTCTTGATGATTGCCAAGCCGTCCATTCCGGGCAGCATTCTATCAACGACCATCACGTCGTAGTCTTCGCTGGCCGCCATCATCATGCCGTCTTTGCCATCGGCAGCGTGGTCCACAACAAAGTCCGACTCTTTCAGACCTTTGATAAGGTAGTTTGCCACATCTTGATCGTCTTCAATGACCAGTGCTTTCACCGGTAGACCTCCTGATTGCGGGGTTTATTAACCGCTAGAGTACGAGTATGACTGATGTCCGACCAGTTACGATCCTGTAAGAGGGTGTCGTGATAGACGACGGTCAGGCCGGATTCAGAAGCCAGTCCAGGCTCTCGGATGTCGCACCCGTGGGCCGATACTCCGCTCCGACCCAACCCCGATAACCCATACGATCAAGCGCCCGAAACACCTGTGGAAAGTTGATCTCGCCGGACCCCGGCTGATGCCGCCCGGGATTGTCGGCAACCTGTATGTGACCGATCCAGGGCAACAGGCATTCCATGGTCCGGATCAGATCCCCTTCCATAACCTGCATATGATAGACGTCGTATTGTAGCCTGACATTATCCGCCTCGACTGCCTCGATCACCTGCATCACCCGCGCCGAGGTATCCAGCAAAAATCCGGGCATATCCACTCGCGAATTGACGGCTTCCAGACACAGGGTAATACCCGCTTCACTCAACTTATCAGCCGCATACTCGACGTTGCTAACGAGCGTTTGCCAGGCATCATCCTCGCTTAAGCCCGCCGGCAGCAACCCGGCCAGGCAATTCACCTGCTCACAATTCAGCGCGGTGGCGTAACGGATGGCCTCATCCACACCCGCCCGGAATTCTTCGACCCGGTCCGGCAGACACGCAATCCCTCGCTCTCCGGCGTCCCAGTTACCCGGTGGCAGATTGAACAACACCTGAGTCAGATTATTGGAATCCAGCGCCTGTCTGAGATCTTCCGGCGCGTAGGCATAGGGAAACAGATATTCAACGCCCCGAAAACCCGCTTCACTGGCCAGCCGGAAACGCTCGGAAAAGTCGACTTCGGTATACAGCATGGAAAGATTGGCAGCAAAGGCTGGCATGGTTTATCCCTTTTTGCGTGAATGGCCAGACGAGCCAAGCAGCACGCCGTTCCGATGTTCCAGCTCCAGTAGCAGGCCACTGTGGTCTGCTTCGCTGTGGCCATTGGCGATCAGGTTCTGGTATTCATTGTGAACCTGTTGGGCCAACGGCAACGTCAATCCTTCAGCCCGGGCTTCATCAAGAATCATCCGCATGTCTTTCAACTGAATACGGGCCGGTGCGCCGGGGGCAAAATCCCGGTCAATCATGCGCTGGCCATGAAGCTCCAGAATTCGGCTGCCGGCAAAACCACCCATCATCGCCTCACGAACCGCTGCCGGGTCTGCGCCGCCCTCGGCCGCCAGCAGCAGGGCTTCTGACACAGCGCCAATGGTAATTCCCACGATGGCCTGGTTCGCCAATTTGGCTAACTGCCCACTGCCTACCGGGCCGATACGGGTGCATTTGCCAAGCACATCGAACACGCATCGAACCCGGTCCATATCGGCTTCCGAACCGCCAGCCATAATACTCAATGTCGCCTGCTCTGCCCCGACAGTCCCCCCGGAAACCGGGGCATCCACATAACTCGCACCCTGCTGCTGAGCCAACTCGGCGTAGCGACGAGCCAGCGAGGGCTGAACCGAACTCATGTCCACATAGATTGCGCCGTTTTTCAGTGCGCTGATGCCGCCCTGTTCCACCATCACCTGGTCAACCACATCGCCGTTTTCCAGCATGGTGATCACGATATCGGCGCTTTGAATAGCGGCAGTGGGTGTATCGGCAATGACCGCCTGGCCCTTAAACGATTTGCACTTGTCGGGCGTCCGGTTCCACAACGTTAATGAAAAACCCGCCGTGATGAGATGACGAACCATGGGCGCGCCCATCAGGCCGATACCAAGAAAAGCGATGTGAGGTTTATGATCAGTCATGTTTTAAGCCTTTAACTCCCGATTCTGGGGAAGCGAGTATACAAACAAAAACGCCACCAACCGGATAGGGTGGTGGCGTTATTACTAACCTTAGCGATTGCCGATGTTAAGCGGCTTCGCCTTCCGCCGTCATCTGGACTCGAATCTTCTTCATGGCGTTCTTTTCCAACTGGCGGATACGCTCAGCCGAAACGCCGTAACGGTCAGCCAGCTCATGCAGCGTTGACTTACCTTCAGACAACCAGCGCTCACGCAGAATGTCCTGACTGCGTTCGTCGAGTTCGCCAAGCGCCTCCATCAGACGACCATTGGAATCACTCGTCCAGTCGGACTGCTCAAGCAGGGTTGCCGGGTTGCTGCGATGATCTTCCAGAAAGTACGCCGGTGCCTGATAGGCATTGTCGTCGTCATCGTCCTGCGGGCCATCAAACGCCGTATCGTGAGAGGACAGGCGGCCCTCCATCTCGCGAACGACTTTGGTTTCTACACCCAGATCCGCTGCAACCGCCGTCACTTCATCATGACTCAACCACGCCAGACGCTTCTTCTGACTGCGCAGATTGAAAAATAACTTTCGTTGGGCTTTGGTGGTTGCCACTTTCACGATGCGCCAGTTACGCAGAATAAATTCGTGGATCTCGGCCTTGATCCAGTGAACGGCAAAAGACACCAGCCGTACACCGTATTCCGGGTTGAAACGCTTGACTGCTTTCATCAACCCCACGTTGCCTTCCTGAATCAAGTCGGCTTGATTAAGGCCATAACCGGCGTAGCTGCGGGCGATGTGAATCACAAACCGGAGGTGAGACAGAATCAACTCTCTGGCGGCGTCTACATCACCTTCGTAGTGCAACCGCTCTGAAAGCTTGCGCTCCTCTTCAACAGACAGAACAGGAATTTTGGCGGCGGCCTGAATGTAGGATTCAAGATTAGCGCCTGGGACCAGTTTGTCTAGAACCTGTAGGTTCGTACTCATGCTTCCCCTCCGGACATCAAAGCCGATATCTGCATCAATTTGGACTTCAACCGACAAGATTTCAAACGTTCCCTGAAATCGCGCAAAAGCACTACAAAACCAGGCTTATGAGCCGTGAAGTATTCCTGTTCGTTTATCTTAAAATACGCCTGTTTCCATGCGTTAAACAATACGCTATTGCCGAAACACGGGATCACCCTCCGGCAATCTCTCCAGGTTCAATATCATCCAGATGCCGCTTTACCGCCACCCAGGCGCCCAACCACCCTAACAGCATCGCCGCGATTATCAACGCGATCATGCCGTCCAACGTCAGGCCGCTCAGCGAAAAATCACTGCGATAAAGCCCGGCGAGGCGCTCTACCGGCCCGCTGAGCCACCACAACGAACCCTGTAAAAGAAACCACGCCACCACACCACCACCAAGGCCAAACCAGGCGCCGGTATAAAGAAAAGGCCGGCGCACAAAAGCGTCGGTACCGCCCACCAGCTTTGCGACCAGAATTTCATCCCGCCGGTTTTCGATCGATAACCGCACCGTATTGCCGATTACCAGAACCACAGCCGCCGCCAGCAGGAGCGCCAGCGCCCAAACCGCCCTGCCCAGCAGTTCGGTCATGGCGTTCAGCCGTTGCAGCCAGCCCAGATCCACCTGAACCCGCTCAACGCCGTCCATCCCCTCAACGACCGCAAGCAGTGTCTGAACTCCACTCGCCGTGCGGGAGCCATCACCGGGGGTGACCAATAACGTATGCGGGAGCGGATTCCCGTCCAGATAATCCAGCGCATCCTCAAGGCCAGACGACGCCCGAAACTCGTCTAGCGCTGTTTCGCGATCAATCAGTTCGACCTCTGCTACCCGACTGTCGTCGCCTATGGTCTGTTTGAGCGTTTCTGCCTGCTCCAGCGTGACATCCTCAGCCAGATACGCCGTCACTCTTGCCGAGCTTTCCCATCCCGCACTGACCCCTTCTAAACTGGCCAGCAAAAGCATCAGTGCCACCGGCAGCGCCAGCGCAACACCCATCACCGTCCAGGTCATCAGGCTGGCCACCGGAGCTTGCCACAACCGGCGGGCGCTGTCCCGAGCCACCTTGCGATGATGGTCAATATAGCTGTTGGCCTGCTGCTTCAGCGGAGACCGGGCAGTCTTGGCGCCCCTGGAAGGTTCTTTTCCGCGATTCGGCGTTTCAGCCATGAAGACCTCCGCCGCCCGACACCAGGCGGCCTTCGTCGAGGGTCAGTGTGCGACGGTCCAACTGGTTGATCAGTGCAATGTCGTGGGTAGCGATCAGAACCGTCACGCCCACCTGGCTGAATTCCGCAAACAGACCCATGATGTCGGACGACAGCTGGGGATCAAGGTTACCTGTCGGCTCATCCGCCAGAAGCACCGGCGGCTTGTTCACCACAGCCCGGGCAATGCCCACCCGTTGCTGCTCACCGCCTGACAGCTGCAACGGGTTCATTTTCTCTTTACTCAGCAGCCCCACTTTGTCCAACGCGGCCCGAACCCGACGGCCGATATCTCTGGCCGGCACGCCCATGACCTCTAGCGGCATGGCGACGTTGTCGAAAACGCTGCGATCAAACAAAAGCTGGTGATTCTGGAACACCACACCAATGTGGCGCCGGATATAAGGAACCTGGCGTCTCGGCAGGCGGTTGAGCACCTGCCCGCCCACGACCACCTCGCCGGCGCTGGGCCGTTCCATCACCATAATCAGCTTCAGCAGCGTACTTTTGCCGGCACCGGAATGCCCTGTCAGAAAGGCAAGCTCACCGCGCTCCAGGCCGAAATTGACCTGACGCAACGCGGTGTGGTCGCTGCCATAGCGTTTGGTGACTTGCCGGAATTCGATCATCAGGGCTCAGGTCTCAGGTGTATCGTCAAACAGCGCGTCTACGAACGTCCGTGCATCAAAGCTGCGTAGGTCATCTACCTGCTCGCCTATACCAATATAGCGAATCGGCAACTGCAGTTGCCGGGCTATGGCGAACACAATACCGCCCTTGGCCGTACCATCCAGTTTGGTGAGCGTAATACCGCTGACCCCGACCGCCTGCTGGAACACCTGGGCCTGGCTCAGCGCGTTCTGACCGGTACCCGCATCCAGCACCAGCATGACTTCATGGGGCGCGGTGTCGTCCAGTTTTTTCATGACACGCACCACCTTTTCCAGCTCGCTCATCAGGTTATCCTTGTTCTGCAAGCGTCCGGCGGTATCGGCGATCACCACATCCACCCCGCGGGATTGAGCCGACTGCACCGCGTCGTAAATCACAGAGGCACTGTCCGCGCCCGTGTGCTGAGCCACAACCGGCACATTGTTACGCTCGCCCCAGACCTGCAACTGCTCCACGGCCGCCGCCCGGAAGGTATCGCCAGCCGCCAACATCACAGACTTGCCGTCACGCTGGAAGAGTTTGGTGAGTTTGCCGATTGTGGTGGTCTTGCCGACACCGTTCACACCGACCATCAGGATGACATGGGGCTTTTTTCCCGTATTGATATCCAGCGGATGGGTTACGTCAGCCAACAAATAATGCAGATGATCCCGCAATGCCTGTCGCAGAGCGTCGCCATCCTTGAGCTGATTGCGCTCCATTTTGGCGGTCAGCGATTCTATAATCTCGGTGGTCGCTGTAACGCCCACATCGGCCATCAACAGCGTCGTTTCGATTTCCTCCAGCAGTTCAGCGTCGATTTGCTTGCCGGCAGAGAAAAGGCCCGCAAAGCCACCGGTCAGATTGGCCCGGGTTTTACCAAGGCCGCTACGAATACGTTCAAAGACGCTGACCTGTGGTGCTTCCGGCTCTGGTGTCGGGGCCGGAGTTTCAGGTGCAGGCTGGGGCTTGTCATCCGGTGTTATGACGCCCGGGGCAGCGCCAGTTTGCGGCGTTGCTCCCGGCTGGGCCTCCGGCTTTTTCTGAGGCACCGCCTTCGGGCGTGGGGATGGCGGGCGGTTGCGCACCAGGTCCAGCAAAAACACGAGAACAAGAAGGGCCAGAAGCCCAATGGAAATCCATTCTGCCGTCATAGTCATACCATTGATCAAAATGTCGCGGGGTAAAAACAAGCCAACATTCTAGCAGACTGTCCAGTGGAAGTGACGGATCATCCTAACCCTCGTAACATGGTGGCCAGGCGCTGCTTTCTGGCGGCAGACCCCTGGCAGCAGACGCAAACACGATACGCAGACACTATGGCCCGAAAACCCTCAAACCAACCGTCGTCAGGCGGCGAACTGACAATTATCGGCGGCGACTGGCGCAGTCGGAAGTTACGTTTTCCCGATGCAGGGGGCGTTCGGCCGACACCTGCGCGCACCCGCGAAACCCTGTTTAACTGGTTGAATAATCAGATTCCGGGCAGCCATTGCCTGGACCTGTTCAGTGGTTCTGGTTCCCTTGGGCTTGAGGCACTGTCCCGTGGGGCGACAGCGGCAACACTGGTAGAACACAACCGATCGCTGGCCGATGCATTGCGCCAGAATCTGGTTTTATTGAAAGCGTCGAGCGGTACCGTGGCGTGCCAGACCGTTGAAGACTTCCTGAATCATCCAGCCACACGACCCTTTGACGTGGTGTTCATGGACCCACCCTTCCATCAGGGTTGGCTGGAGCGCCTGTTGCCACTCCTTGTGGAGAACGAGTGGGTAGCACCGGGCGGATACGTCTACGTCGAGTACGAGAGTAAAAGAGCGGCTCCGATCGCGCCACCCGGGTGGCATCTTCACCGCGAAAAATCTGCGGGCCAGGTGGCTTACTGTCTCTTTATCACAGACACAAAAAACCCCGCCTGAGCGGGGTTGGTCGACTACTGAGGTGCCTGCGTCAGGCTGATGGCCGCAGGGAATAGGCCCGAAGATGCGCGGCAAAATCCTCAAGATACCGGATACCGCTGGCCTCCGCCTCTCGACACCAATGCATCAGCGCCTGAAGTTTTTCCTGGGGCTTCACGCCACGACTGCGCCACAGTGCCTGCAACTCGTGACTCATCTCGTAAATTTTGCGCAACGCCTGGTTACTCTCCAGCGCTGTGTCCAGATGTGCTTTTTCCGCCGGCTTGATCAGCGTGATCTCCCGCGACAAAAGACGCCTGATTTTGCGATAGCGGGGGCGAATTTCATCGTCCATCAAGGCTTTTTGCTGGCGAAGCACCGGCTCCATAACCCGCTTACGGTACTGGCGCATGATGTCGAAACGGTTATTGGCAATCGCCTGCACTGTTTCAACATCGACTTCCTGCTTGCCAGGAACGTAATGCGCAATCGGCCGGTAGCCTTTAGGTGTGGCCAGGCCCAGCGCCTGGAATAACCGGATATAGCCCCAGCCAATATCGACTTCGTACCAACGGCGGGAAAGCTTGGACGAGTTAGGGTAGGTGTGATGATTGTTATGCAGCTCTTCCCCACCGATCAGAATACCCAACGGCGATATGTTCCGCGCATTGTCGGCACACTCAAAATTGCGATAGCCCATGAAGTGGCCGATGCCATTGACCACGCCAGCCGCCCAGACCGGAATCCACATCATCTGAATCGCCCAGATCCAGATACCGTTAACCCCGAACAGCATCAGGTCGAGGGCCGCCATCAGCCAGATACCGAGCATCTGGTGGCGGCTGTAAAGCTTGCGCTCAACCCAGTCTACCGGGGTGCGCTGGCCGTAGCGCTGCATGGTATCTTCGGTACCCGCGTCGGCATAAAGCTCGGCGCCCTCAAACAACACCTTACGAATACCCAGAACCACCGGGCTGTGAGGATCTTCCTCAGTTTCGCACTTGGCGTGGTGTTTGCGGTGGATCGCGGTCCACTGCTTGGTGTTGGTCGCAGTGGTCAGCCACAGCCAGAACCGGAAAAAATGAGCCAGAACCGGATGCAGATCCAGGGAATTATGCGCAGAATGGCGGTGCAAATAGAGGGTCACGCTGATAATCGTGATGTGCGTCAAAACCAGCGCAACCAGAATCAGTTGCATTACCGAAAGGTCCAGTAGACCGTTGTGCCACATGTAGAGTGTCCTCGTTCGAAATCATCAGGCCGGACGGTGTCGCCCCGGGGCGACAAAAAGCCACAACCAATCTAGCCACTTTAGCGTACAGATGTTCACCATGACAACCGCATTTGGGCGCAGCCCTGGGTTGGATTACATTAATCTATGTTCACCTGGCAAACCCTGGAGCCACTCCTTGCCCGAATTACCGGAAGTAGAAACCACCCGCCGCGGAATAGCCCCGTACTGCGAAAACCAGACCATCGCGGAGGTCATCGTTCGGGACCGGCGGTTGCGGTGGCCGGTGCCAGACAACCTGGCCGAACTGGTCGAGGGCGCCACCATCACAGAGGTGGATCGTCGGGCCAAATATCTGCTCATCCGGGTCAAGGGCAGCGCAGCCGGCGGCACTCTGATCATTCACCTGGGCATGTCCGGCAGCCTGCGTGTGATTACAGACGCCAGCGAACCCCTGCGCCACGATCATATCGAGCTGAGATTACAAAGTGGCGTCAAGCTTCGGTTCAATGACCCCCGACGTTTTGGCTGTTGGCTATGGTCAGAAACACCGGACACACATCGCCTGCTGGCAAGCCTGGGGCCGGAACCCCTGGCGCCGGACTTCAACGGCGCGCTGCTTTACCGGCTTGCCAGGGGCAAACAGACCCCCGTCAAATCCTTCATTATGGACAATCACGTGGTTGTCGGCGTGGGCAACATTTACGCCAACGAGGCCCTGTTCAAGGCAGGCATCCACCCCCGGCGCTCAGCAGGACGGATCAGCCTGAGCCGTTATCAACGGCTGGCGGAAGCCATCAGGGAAACGCTTTCTGCGGCCATTCTGATGGGCGGCACCACATTAAGAGATTTCGTCAATAGCGACGGCCAGCCCGGGTATTTTGCCCAATCTTTGCTGGTCTACGGGCGTGGTGGCGAAGCTTGCCAGGAATGCGGTCAGCCGTTAAAAGCGATTCGAATGAATCAACGGACTACGATTTACTGCGGACAATGTCAGCGCTAGAGAAATAACGTAACAGAAAAATCGTTTGAAAATACGCAAATATGATTCATAGTTAATAAAATGTTTATTATTCTGAGCTACACTGGAGTGTCCAGATAGCGTACCCGTAAACCGTTGCTCACCGGCGTTAATGCAGCAACGATAGGCCCGGTTCCATTGGCCAATACGATTGCAGATATTGCATGTTTAGGAGAAACAAGTAATGAGCGGTAAAATTTCCCACTTCCTGATTTCGGCTCTGGCATTCTGTATGCTGGCGTTTTCCTCTGTTGGTCACGCACAAGCCGTTGACGAGGCGCCGACTGCACTCGCTATGACTGGTGATGCGCTGTTCGCCCGCCCCGTCTTGCTGGCAACCACCATTGTCGGGAGTGTCGTTTACGTGGTGTCGCTTCCCTTTTCACTGCTGGGCGGCAATGCGGCTGAAGCCGGCGAAACGCTGGTTGTCGGTCCTGCGAGAGCCACTTTCGTTCGGTGCCTGGGCTGCACCCGTACCGGGCGCAAACCGGAAACGGTTGAGCAAACCTCCAGTAACTGATCCGTAAATCTCCCAGTTGCCATCCGGCGATTTCTTCGGCAGCCTGAAGTTTCATTAACTTCGGGCTCTCGTGTATATGGTGGACTGGCATTCTCTTGAAACTGTGTTCCTGGACATGGACGGAACACTCCTGGACCTGCATTTCGACAACCACTTCTGGCTGGAACATCTCCCCAGACGCTATGCCGAGCACAATAATCTGACCCCCCAGCAAGCCCGTGACCTGATCGTACCCATGATTATGTCTGAACGCGGCTCGCTGAACTGGTACTGCACAGATTACTGGAGCAACCGGCTGTCTCTGGATATCACCGGCCTGAAAGCCGAAGTCGGTGAACGAATCGGCTACCGTCCCCACGTCATCGACTTTCTGGCTGCACTTCGCAGCCAGGGCCTGCGATCGGTCATCGTCACTAACTGCCATCCGGATCCGCTGCATCTCAAGCTCGAACGTACCGGATTGGCAAAGCTTGTCGATGGCATCGTTTCCAGCCATGAACTGGGCAAGCCCAAAGAAGACTCGAGCTTTTGGGCGGATCTTGAACAGCGAGAACCCTTCCAGCGGGAGGCAACCCTGATGGTCGATGACAGCTTTCCGGTTCTCGAAAGCGCGCGCCGGGCGGGCATAGGCCAGTGTCTGGCCATACTGGCACCGGACAGTCAGCGAATACCAAATGAACGGCATTCTGATATTCCGTCCATTCATCACTTCGACGAGGTCACCCCGGCACTGCTGCGGCGTGACCCTCTGCCATCGAGAGCCTAAGGTCGCTATACTGTTAACCAGACGTCAATCAAGTGAGGGGACATGACGGGCATCACTGCTGAGCAGGACCGGGTACGACTGGATAAATGGCTGTGGGCTGCCAGGTTTTATAAAACCCGCAACCTGGCCAAACAAGCTATCGAAGGCGGCAAGGTCCACTACAACAGCCAACGGGCCAAACCCGGAAAGCTGATCGAGGCTGGCGCCCAGGTGACACTTCGGCTGGGCTGGCAGGAACGCATCGTGATTATCGACGACATCAGCGATCGCAGGCGAAGCGCTCCGGAAGCTCAAACGCTCTACCACGAGACAGAAGACAGCGTGAAACGCCGGGAAGACCTCGCCTGGCAACGCAAAACGATGCAGGCCGCGCAATTACCTCCGGCCCGACGCCCCTCCAAGAAGGATCGCAGGGATATTCAGCGCTTTCGTGACCAGAACGGGCTCTGACCGGCGGCTCCGTCATCACCCAGATTAATTCAGCTTTTCTAAGTTCAGGAGATACAACCATGGCATCCGGGGACCAGTTCCAACGATTTCTATTCGAAGACAGCCAGGTGCGCGGCGCCTGGGTCAGGTTGAACAAAAGCTATACCGAGATAGGCGGCCAGGCGCCCTACCCGGAGTCGGTTCGTCGTGCTCTGGGAGAATCCCTGGTTGCAAGTGTGTTAATGAGCAGCACCCTGAAATTTGAAGGCACCCTTTCGCTCCAGGCCCAGGGGGACGGCCCCGTTAGCACCCTGATGGCAGAATGCAGTCATGATCGCTTCATCCGTGGCATTGCTCGCTACGACGAGCACGCGGTGACCGAGGAGGGCCTTCAGTCACTGCTGGGCGAAGGACGCATGGCCATTACCATCTCTCCGGATCAGGGTCAGCGCTACCAGGGTGTGGTACCAAGAGAAGAGCCTGACCTGGCGGGCTGCCTGAAAGACTACTTTGAGCGTTCAGAGCAGATTCCCACCAGCTTTTACCTGTTTGCCGACGAGCACGGCAGTGCCGGACTCATGCTGCAGAGGCTTCCGGGTAACACCGACCAGGATCAGGATCTCTGGAACCGGCTCAACCACCTGGCCAGCACCGTCGAAGCGGAAGAATTACTCACATTGGACAGCGAAACCCTGCTTCACAGGTTGTTTCACGAAGAAACCGTGCGCCTGTTCGACGCCGAACCGGTGGCCTTTCGCTGCAGCTGTTCCCGCGAGCGAACGCTGGGCGCTTTGGAAGCCATTGGCAAGGAAGAGTGTTACGACATTCTGGAGGAGCAGGGCTCGATCAAGATGGACTGTCAGTTCTGTCATGCTCACTATCGCTTCGATAGGAACGACATTGATCACCTTTTCACCGGGCATACGTTACACTAGTGCGATTGGAGGCTGCTTTGACAGGCCTGAAATCCAGTCGTAGAGCGGCTTTTCGTGTAGTCGTTTTTTATAGGCGCCTCTGGCATAATGGCGCGCCTAAGCGATCCGAGCACACCCCGAGGGCGAGGTTGAAGTGAGTAATAGCTATCATGATCTGAGTGCAGCACCCATGGTTGAGCTGGCACTTGAAAGAGGCGAAGGCAAACTGGCGGCAAATGGTTCACTGGTTGTGGAAACTGGCGAGCGCACCGGTCGTTCTCCTATGGACCGTTTTATTGTCAAGGAGCCCAGCACCTCTGATGACATTCACTGGGGACCGATCAACCGTCCTTTTGATGCCGACAAATTCGATGCCCTGTGGGACCGCGTTGAGGCCTACATTGCCGAGAAAGAAAGCTTTGTCTCCCATGTGCACGTTGGCTCCGATCCGGAACACTACCTGCCGGTCAAAATGACCACGGAAACAGCCTGGCAAAATCTTTTTGGCCGCAACCTGTTTATCGTTCCCGACGGCTACAACTCGGCGGACAAGCAGGAGTGGCAGATTCTCAACGCCGCCAATTTCGAATGCGAACCAGATCGCGATGGCACAAACAGCGACGGCTGCGTCATCATCAATTTTGCCAAGCGCAAGGTGCTGCTGGCGGGTATGCATTATGCCGGCGAGATGAAGAAAGCAATGTTCTCGGTGCAGAACTTTCTGTTGCCCGAGAAAGACGTATTGCCCATGCACTGCTCAGCCAACGTTGGCGAAAACGGCGAAACCTGCCTGTTCTTTGGCCTGTCAGGCACCGGCAAAACCACACTGTCCGCCGACCCGGATCGATTCCTGATCGGCGATGACGAACACGGCTGGGGCCCGGGCACTGTCTTCAACATCGAAGGCGGCTGCTACGCCAAGTGCATAGACCTGAGCCAGAAAAACGAGCCGATCATCTGGGATGCGATCCGCTTTGGCGCGATTGTTGAAAACGTGGTTGTCGACCCGGAAACGCGGGAACCGGATTACACCGATGTGTCCCTGACCGAAAACTCTCGGGTGGCCTACCCGCTGGAGCATGTCGAAAAGCGCGTTCTCGAAAATCGCGCGGGTGAACCCTCGCACATCGTGTTCCTGACCTGCGATATGACCGGCGTGCTGCCTCCGGTATCGATCCTCAGCAAAGAAGCGGCCGCCTACCACTTCCTCAGTGGTTACACAGCGCTCGTTGGTTCAACGGAAATGGGCTCGTCTTCAAAACTGAAGTCCACATTCTCCACCTGTTTTGGCGCACCGTTTTTCCCGCGCCCTGCCGGCGTCTACGCTGAGCTGCTGATGAAGCGCATGGACGAGTTTGGCAGCAAGGTATTCCTGGTGAACACGGGCTGGACCGGCGGTCCCTATGGCACCGGTGAGCGATTCAGCATCCCGACCACTCGTGGCGTAATTGCGGCGATTCAAAACGGCGACCTGGATGACACCGAAACGGAGCATCTGCCCACTTTGAACCTGGACGTGCCGAAAACGGTGCCCGGCGTCGACACAAACCTGCTGAACCCCCGGAACACCTGGGCAAATGAAGCAGACTACGACGCCAAATCAGCCGAGCTGATCGGCCAGTTCGTTGAGAACTTCAAGAAGTTTGATGTGTCCGATGCCATTGTTGCGGCCGGCCCTAAAGGCTGAGCCACCCTGGTTTGGATAAGCGCCCTGCCTTCACCGGCACGGCGCTTTTTTTGTGCGCACCCGTTAGTCTATCACCGGGCAATTGAAGACAGGACACGTTGAGCCTGAGGCATCGTCAGAGGTTGGCAGATCCAGCGGGAAGCCATCTGGCCTGAGTTCATTGGCACAGGCCAGGGCCTCTACAGACTGGCTGGCGCACCCGGACCGGGCCAGCGCATGGGCCAGATTATTCCACCCGGGCGCAAGCCGGGGAAATTTTTCGACCGTACCCAGGTAGTGGCGGGCCGCATCAGACCACTTCTGCTGTGCATAGGCGATATTGCCCATACCCAGCAGGGCCGCAGGCTCACCGGGCCAACGGGCAACCGCCGCCTGATAGGCCGCAAACGCCGGGGCCTGTTGGCCAGTGGATTCCAGATCATGGGCGGACTCAAGGTAAGGCAGCGCCTCGGCGGTGACGGGAATATCCCCCGCTGGCAGCATCACGGCGGCCCATTGACCCGCCCGGTCCCAGGTACGGTAGAACACCCCCAGTGGCTGCCGGTTGGCGCGCCGGGTGTCGGTATGCAATATCAACTCTTCTTCAGACGAGTCATAACCGATCACCACTGCAAAATGCCACTGCGGGAACCAGTCGAAACCCAGATTCTGCATAACGATCACCGGGTGACCGGAATCGATCTCCGCCAGCATGTCGGTCAGATCGGCCAGAGGATACACCAGCATGCCGTACTGTCGGGCCGCGGCGACAAGCTCCACTTTGAGACTGCCCTCTCGTCCCGGCAGGTATACTTTTGGCACAAGCGCCTCTGCCGTCACCGGTACACTCTGGCTGGCGAGCATGGTAGCGAGGGCTGCGGGACCGCACTGGTATCGTTCCTGCGGGAAGAAAGGCACATCAAGCTGGACAAAGGACTCGCTATTAACGCCACTGGCCGCTTTGGGCCAGGGATGCACGCTGGCACACCCAACCAGAAACAGAACCAGGGCGCCAGCGAGCGCCCTGAACAACCCCGCTATCACCGAGCTATCGGATACAGTTGATAAAGCTGAAGATGTTGGTGGCGCAGAGCAAATCGGTCACGATAAACACCAGCAAGAACAACACGATGATTCCCACCACATCTTGCCCGACCGGTGCATCCGCCAGCTGGTCGTTAAAATCCGCCAGCTCTGACGGAGTCAGGCTCTGGATACGGTTTTCGACCTCTGATTCATCCACACCCATCGTGCTGAGCGCGTCTTTGACGTCCTGCCGATCAAGCATGGTCATCAGCGATTGACGATCCACATCGGCTCTCTGTTCTGTCAGCACTTCGCCGGTACCGACGACGCCCGCGACAGAAGCGCTCGAAAACGTGGTGGCAAAGCCCACCGCCAAAACCATTAATAATGAAACCTGACGTATATAAGCTCTTATCGACTGCATGCGCGCGCTCCCTTGGAATTATTTCGAGTAACCTACAAAGACCTTAGCAGATAACCCCTTCAACATCCGTTACAGTTCGATCATCGTCATCTGCAAGCTGTTGAAACCTGGGACAGACGAACAATCACACCCTCATCGGGCGGAAGCTTCCCTTCACAGACCTGCGGATAGACCTCAGCCAAGCCCTCAAGCCCCTGGACCTCACGAAGTTTCAGCCATCGCCTGCTTTGGCGTGCGGTATCCTTGAGAAACTGCGATGTTTTCGCGGCAAACAGCTCCGGCCCCCAGTCTGTCATCCGTTTTTGCATATGACCGGGCGCAAAGAAGAACTCACTCCGCGACTTGGGTATACCGGTATCTGATCTGACTTCGTCCCAGTGAGTCAGACCAACGTTAATGCAATACCTCATCTGATCACCCAGTCGCTCCTGCAGCTGGGCAAGCAGTTCACCGCTGCCGGACATATCAACAATCACGGTTGGCTGCGTTGCGTCCAGCTCTGAGAGCGAGTCATACGGCAGACACTGATCGTAAATCTCGAGTGACTGGACCAGGTCAAGATTGCGGGCCGATGTAAGCCCGATAACCGTCGGCGAAGACGAGTCCGCTTCCAGTGCATAGCCAAGCCCGAGACTCGTTTTGCTGGAAGCACTGAGAATCAGGATCTGCTGCGCGCCATACCAGCCGTTTTCCTGCAGTTGGTCCCACAGACAGAAAGAGGTGATGTGGAGTGGCCACAGCAGCATCCTCTCGTTGTCCGCGGCCGGATCATAGCCGGGCTCGGATGCCACCCGGGTGTAGCTGTTATAGGCGGCGGGCAGTCTGGCACGGTGCTCGGCACCGTCGAAAAGACGCTGAGAGGACACACGTTCCGGTGTCATTGTCAGGAAAGACGCCGGGGGAAAATAGCCGAACAGCCGCTCTCCCTCGGCCAGGTCACCATGCCGCGATTCGATCACTTGCGCAAAACCCCAGACCGGAATCACACCCCAATCCGCCAAATCCTGCGAATCCTGGCCAGCGGGCGGGAAAAATTGCCAGTAGCCAAGCTGGTCGCCGGCGGCGGCATAGGTGATGTTGTTGGCCGTAAAGGAGAACGCTTCAATCCTCACCACAATTTGCCCCTGGCTGGCCCGGGGTTGTTGATCGCTCTGGTCATTGGAGGTCAGACGGGTTTCCGAGAAGTGATGTTTCTTTACCTGAAATTCCGACATTCGAATTTTCCTGGGTTAGAATTATTTTTCAGCGTTAAAGCCTGTTTCGAGACCAGACCCCAGTGGCCAAAAGGAGACGTTCGCTTGGAAGCGATTCTGTACATTGTGATACTAGCGCTGGTGCTTGTCATCCCGACCGGTTCTGTTCTCGGTTTCCTGGCGTTTCTGCGTCTCAACCGCGATCGGGCGCGCATTACCCAGCTCGAACAGCAACTGAACGAGCTGCGCCAGTCACCCGATCGGGATGTCGACGTCACACCGCAAAGTCAAAGCTCTGGCCCAGAAACGGCGAATACCCCAGAAGATAAACCACCATCAGAAACCGACAATCAGTCGCCTCGCCCGCTGGGCAGGCTCAAAGACAACTGGATGGTCTGGCTGGGCGGGCTGAGTGTCGCGCTCGCCGGTATTTTTATGGTCAGCCACTCTGTGGCCGTCGGACTGATTGGCCCCACCCAGCAATTTTTGTTGGCACTTGCCACTGGCACGGCACTGCATCTTGGCGCGGAGTTTCTACGCCGCAGACACCGGGGTACGGACCAGGTGTTTGCAGCGCTGGCCGGCGGCGGCAGCATTACTCTCTACGCAGCACTGCTGGCCGGGGTACATCATTTCCAGCTCATCAGCCCAATTACCGCCCTGGCGGGGATGGCCATTGTTTCAATCGCGACTCTTTGGCTGGCCCTGATTCATGGTCCGTTGCTGGCCATTATGGGGCTCAGTGGCGCGTATGTGGTTCCCATCTTGCTGGGCGGAGACGGTGGCAGCGTCCGGTTTTTACTGAGTTACAGTTTTCTGATTACTCTCAGTTCTCTGCTGCTGATGCGTTATGTGTTCAGAGCATGGCTCTGGTACAGCACTCTGGCCGGCGCCCTGATGTGGTGGCTGATAACGACCACCTCGGGACCGTCCGACGCTGTAACTGCCTGGTATCTAGCCCTGCTTTTACCCGCTTTCGGCGGCTTGCCTGGCAAGAATCGGCTCACCGCCAGACAACGCCGCGAAGCCTTTTTCCCACTGCTTGCCCTGTGGGGACTGTCTATTGCCATTCAGCCTGACCAGACGCCCTTTTTCTGGAGCTGGTTACTGATTCTGCCTGCCACCATCCTGCTTCCCCAGACTCGAGCTGAACTTTGGTATCTGCCATGGCTGGCGGTTTTGGGCAGCGCCGCGGGCTGGCTCGCTTACCGGGTCGAAGTGCTAGCTGATACCGTCACATTGCTGCCGTTTGTGGCAGGCTATGAGGCTGGCTTGTCGAGCTACCTGATCACGGCTGCTGTAATAACGGTGGGCCTGGGGTTATGGCAGTGGCGGCTGCACGGCGAAAGTCGGCGCTGGATTTCCCTGTGCCTGCTGGCACCTCTGGTCTGGCTGACACTCGCCTGGCTGCTGTTACACGGGTACGAAGCCTCCGGTTCCTGGGCTGTGTGCACCTTTCTCATTGGCGGTCTGTACGGCGCTGCGGCCTGGCAAATTGAGCGCCGCGCGCTCGGGCGAATTGCGGTTGTCTTTGCCATTCTGGCCGCCCACATCAGCTACTCCCTCGCCGTTGTCATGTGGTTTCGGGAGGCGTCGCTCACGTTGGCGCTTTCAATTCAGTTCGTTACCCTGACTTGGCTAGCGCAGCGCTATGACATGCCAGAGCTTTACCGGCCGCTGAAACTGGCACTGGCGCTGGTGGTTGCCCGGCTGACGCTTAACCCCTGGATTGCCGATTATGATACCGCTACCCACTGGTCACTCTGGACCTACGGCGGTGCCACCCTGTGTGCGGCAATCGCCAGCCGGCTGGCTGGAAAGGAGTCGTCCATGCGGCCCTGGCTGGAAGCCGCGAGCCTGCATCTGCTCGTGTTGTTCCTCGGAACCGAGCTGCGCTACTGGCTTTATGACGGCGATATCTTTGCGCGTCGCTTCAGCATGACTGAGGCGACACTCAACACCCTGCTCTGGGGCGCATTAAGTGTTACCTACATGATCCGCTCTCGCGCCAGTGAATCCCTGGCCTGGCTGTACCAATGGTTTGCCCGCGCCCTGCTACTGCTGGCCGGGTTCAGCTATCTGTCATTGATCAGCTACCACAACCCCTGGTGGGCTGACCACACAGTAGGCGGTCGGCCAATTTTCAATTTGCTATTGCTGGCCTACGCCGCCCCCGCGCTGCTGGCAACGATCATCAGCAGATTTGCGCAACTTGCACCGCGGCGATGGTCACTGGGTGTCGCCGCCGGCGGCTTCCTACTGTTTACTGCATTGCAGATCAGGCACTTGTGGCAAGGCGTCGAGCTCTCACTGTCTTACGGGGTTTCCGAAGGCGAGCTGTATACCTATTCCATCGTCGGTCTGCTTTACGCCATTGTCGCCATCGTTTATGGAACGAGCGCCCGGAAAAACCTGCTTTACAAAACGGGTATGGCGCTTCTGGGGTTGGTTATCGCAAAAATATTCCTGATCGACATGGCCGGTTTACAGGGGTTCTGGCGGGTCGCCGCCTTTATGGGGCTGGGTCTGGCGCTGCTTGGGCTGGCGTGGATATACCGAAACGCGGGGCGGCCTGATCAGACGCAAGAACAACATTGACACCCGAACCAAGTGCAACAGGGTTTCCGCCACGGATGGTGGCTTGCTCTGTTACTCGTCTTTTTCTTTTTCCGCGTCTTCCTCCGCCTCCAGCTCGGCCTGACGCTTGCGGATTTTTTCCCGCTGGTCATCGGAAAGCGGCATGTTTGTCGAGTCCCTCAGCATAAACAGACTCCCAACGACCAGGCCGAAGGCCAACACAAGAAACACCCAACCGATCAGTGGCATAGAGCAGCACCTCAGGTTCATAACATCAACGATCCGAACCACCAGTATCAGCGATATACCCGTGGCAATCAAAGGCATCATGATGCGCTGACGGTGCAAGCAGAAAATACTGCCTTCGTTTGCGAAATCAGCCTTGAGCCACTATAGCTTTAAACGTCCGGCGTGCAGCGCGCACCGGCACCGTCCGTCAATAACATCCAGGAGAAAATTATGCGCAAACCTGAACTTGCCGCCTCAGTGGCAGACCACGCCGGCCTTACCAAGGAAAAGGCCAGTGAAGTCATTACAGCATTTACCGATCAGATCTCGGCAGCGGCTGCCAGGGGCGAAGACACCACCCTGATTGGGTTTGGCACGTTCAACGTCCGTCACCGGGAGGCCAGAGAAGGCCGCAATCCGCAAACAGGCGCAAGCATCCAGATTGCTGCCAGCAAAACCGTCGGGTTCAAGGCTGGCAAGGCGCTAAAGGATGCAATCCGCTAACGGATTGGAGACCGCTCAGGCTCCGAGGCCCAGGCGGTTTCCCCATTGCACAATGTGAGTTGGACAACGCCTGGCAACGACCGCGAGGGAAACGGGTGATGGATACCCGCTGAACAGAGAGTGCTGGCGGACGGCGCCCAGGTGCGGGCAGGATCGAACACGCAAAGATCCGCGGCAGCGTCCGGCTCAATTACGGCGCGACGACCCAGGACTGACGCCGGGCCTTCCGTCAGCGCCCTCAGCAGTTGCTGCAGTGACAGTTCACCACGTTCAACCAGCAAAAGCCCCATGGACAGAGTCGTTTCAATGGTTGACAGGCCCGGCTCCGTCGCTGCCAGAGGCGCCTGTTTGGCGGCCGAATCGTGAGGTTGATGCTGACTGGTAATGGCGTCGATGACGCCCTCCCGCACACCGGCAAGCAACGCCTTCCGATCACTTTCGCTGCGCAGCGGCGGGCGCACATGGAAGCGGCTGTCAAAGCCGGACAAGGCATCGTCGGTGAACAGTAGCTGATGCATGGCCACGTCGGCGGTAACCGAGATTCCCCGGCGCCGCGCTTCGACAAGCATTTCGACGCTGCGGGCACAGGATAACTGGCTCAGGTGCAGACGCACCCCGGTTTCCTCCGCCAGCAGCAACATTTCCATGATGGCGGCGGTTTCGGCAACCTCGGGTATGCCCAACAGGCCAAGCCGTGATGCCACCAGTCCGTCATGGGCATAGCCATCAGCCGCCAGCGCCTGGTTTTCAGGACTGAACATAACGGTCAGCCCGAATGTCTGGGCATAAGCCATGCAACGACGCAACACACGGGCATTACGGACCGGGCGACTGCCGTTACCCATGGCAACGCAGCCAGCACCGGCTAACCCCGCCATATCACTGAGCAGCTCACCTTCCAGGCCCCGGGTGATGGCGCCAATCGGCAGGATCCTGACTGATGAGCGTGTTGCCGCTACGTCGAGAATCAGGTTTGTAACAGCTCCGGAGTCGTTCACCGGTGACGTGTCGGGGGAGGCACAAAGCGTGGTAAAACCACCGTGGGCAGCGGCCCGGCTCTCAGACGCAATATTGCCTTTCTGGCCATTGCCGGGTTCCCGTAGATTGCAACAAAGATCCACAAAGCCCGCACTGATGAGGCAACCTTTTATATCGATAGTCTGCTCAGCCGCCTGAGCCGAACCGGGGCCGGCAATTTCCGCAATTCGACCGTCCTGTATCGTCACGGTCGCCTTTTCCCCGGTGGTTGCAAGACGACCGCCAACCAAAGCCAGGCTGGGTACTGATTGCTCGGTGGTGACGATCACAGGGTTTTCCTTTCTTCTGACTGTCGGTTTCGATCGGCCATCTGCCCGCCCATCGCCATGGACATGACGGCCATACGGATCGCGATGCCGTTAGTCACCTGATCCAGAATCACCGACTGCGGGCCGTCTGCGACCGCTGACTCTATTTCCACGCCACGATTAATCGGGCCGGGGTGCATCACGATGCATTCCGGGTGAGCCAACGCCAGCTTTTCCCGGTTCAGGCCATAGAGGCGATAGAACTCGCGCTCACTGGGTAACAACGCCCCTTCCATTCGTTCTTTCTGCAGCCGCAACATGATGACAACATCCAGCTCCTTCATCCCCTTTGCCATGTCGTACTCCACGCTACAGCCCAGGCTCTCGACATCCCTTGGCAGCAGAGTGGCCGGAGCAATGACCCGGACCTCGGCCGCACCGAGTTCATTCAGCGCCCGGATCTGAGATCTGGCAACCCGCGAATGCAGCACGTCGCCGACGATGGCCACTTTCAGGCCGTCAAACCGGCCTTTGTGCTGGCGAATAGTCAACATGTCCAACATCGCCTGGGTCGGATGGGCATGACGTCCGTCGCCAGCGTTGATGATGGCCACGCCGGGCGTCACGCTCTCGGCAATAAAATGGGGCGCACCACTCTGGGCATGACGGACCACGAACATGTCGCTGGCCATGGCCTCCAGGTTTAACAGCGTGTCTGACAGGGATTCGCCCTTGGACGTGGCCGAGGTATTGATGTCCAGATTGAGCACATCGGCAGAAAGCCGTTTGGCGGCCAGTTCGAAGGTACTGCGGGTCCGGGTGCTGGATTCAAAAAACAGGTTAACCACTGTGCGACCGCGCAGCAGGGGTACTTTCTTGATGCTGCGCTCGCCAACTTCGATAAAAGAGTCGGCCGTGTCCAGAATATCCGTCAACAAGGCACGGTCCAGGCCGTCAAGCGTCAGGAAATGCCGCAACTGGCCTTCCCCGGTCAGCTGTAATGATGTTCTGGGAGAGCCCTGTGGAAAGTTCTGTGGAGAATCCTGTAGAGAGTCCTGTAGAGAGTCCTGTGCTGTCATGAGTAACCTGCCGGTGCACTATGTTTTCGAGGGTTATCGAAGGTTGTCGAAGCTGTCTGCAGTTTGTTTACCCGTCGGTTTCCCTGAGCTCAAGGCGCAACTCGTCCGGCCCGCGGAGCTTGACCCGCTGGCTCCGGGACAGCGACAGCACCTGCCCGGTCACGTCCGCCTGGATAGGCAGCTCCCGGGCCCCCAGATCCACCAGAGCAACCAGGATGATACTGGCCGGGCGACCGTAGTCGAAAATTTCATTCATCGCGGCCCTGATGGTTCGGCCGCTCATCAGCACATCATCAATCAGAATAATGTCACGGCCCTCGGTATCAAACGGAAGGCTTGACGGTTTAACTCGCGGATTGAGACCAATGCGACTGAAATCATCACGGTAAAAAGAGATATCCAGCTCACCCAGCGGGCCAGACAGGCCCAGACTCCGGTTCAGGTGCTCCGCCAACCAGACACCGCCGGTTCGTATCCCGACAATTGCAGGATCCGCCACACCCCGACGTTCAAGGGTTTTGCGAAGATCGCCTTCTATGTGTTTCAGAAGTTTGGCCACATCGGGCAATTGTGTCATTGGGTCTCCCTCGATACTGGAGGCTGCTGATTGAACCAGGTTTCAAGAATCAGCGCGGCCGCGCGGTCGTCTACGCCGTGTTGACCATAGTCCCGACTGCCGCCTTTTGCCATGACCTCACCTTTCGCTTCAAAGCTGGTCAGGCGCTCATCAACCATTTCCACATTTACATGAAACCGACCGTGAAGACGTTTGCCAAACTTCCGCGCGCGCGCGCACATGTCATTCTCAGTGTCGTCCATGTTCAACGGCAGTCCGACCAGCACAAGGTCAGGCTGCCACTCTTTCAACAGTGCCTCGATCTTTTCCCAGTCGGGCACGCCGTCTCTGGCGGGCACCATGGCAACAGCCCGGCCGGCACCAATCATTTCCTGGCCACTGGCCACGCCAATCCGGCTGGTTCCGAAGTCGAACGCCAACACTCGCCGCTGGCCTGCTTCAGGCATGACCGATCGATTCGCTGAGCTGACTGATATCAATACCCATGGCCCTGAGTACAGCCTGATAACGGTCGGAAGCCGCCGTTCCGAAAAGAAGGTCGGGCGAAGCCGGGCAGTTCAGCCAGGTGTTACCGGCCAACTCTTCCTCCAGTTGCCCCTCGCTCCAACCGGCGTACCCCAGGCAGACCAGGTAGTGCTCGGGTCCGCGGGCAGCGCCTATATCCGATAGAACATCCTGGGACGTGGTCAATCGGATGTGCTCAGTGACCTCTAAGGTGTTTTGCCAGCTGCCGTCAGGCGTATGCAACACAAAACCACGCTCCTGCTGCACGGGGCCGCCGCTGAACACCGGTACGTCCAGCTCTCCGCCTTTCATATCGAGCTGCTCCAGAACCTCTCCCAGATGGATGTCCAGCGCCTGATTAACCATCAGGCCCAGGACCCCTTCATCGGAATGCTCGCAGATGTAGATCACCGCGCCATGGAAGCGCGGGTCCTGGAGATAGGGGGACGCCACCAGAAAATGGTTACGCAGACTGTTGAGGGGTTCGTTTGAAGATGTCATCCCGAGCTCAGCCCCTGCTGACCGAATACCCAGGTTCGGATAATCTCAAGTTCATCGACGTCTTCCTTCAGCGAATCGGGGAAGGGCGCAAAGGGCGCGGCCATTCTGACAATCCGAATCGCCGCATCGTCCAGCACAGTGCTGCCTGACGACTCAAGAATCGAGAGTTCTTTTACCGTGCCGTCTTTGCGCAGTGACACCAGAATTCTGGCGTTACCGTACAGACTGGAACGCCGGGCTTCAGACGGATAATTGATATTTCCCACACGGACCACTTTGTCGACCCAGTGGCGCACATAGGACGCGTTGGTGGATGCCAGAGTAGACGCTGCCGTTACTCGCATGACCCGCGGTTTTCTGGCGTAGGCCTGGCGCTGCTCATCGAACCTGGCTTCGAGACTGGCAATTTCCAGGCTGCGCTCCATCAGGGACTTCTTTTCACGAACCGGCAGGGGCTCGTCTACATCCGGCTCTGCTGCAACCGGGTCAGGCGTACTGCGCTCGACGCTGGATTCCGTCTTCACCACCGACTGCTCCTGCCGGGGAACCGGCTCAGTGCGGGAGGGTGGCTCCGGCTGAACCGGCTGAATATCGTTCTGGCTGACATCAGAAGGCTGGGGCGAAGTCATCTCTAAAGGCTCTTCCTCGGAGCCACTGCCCTGCTGATTGGTCTGCGCCAGAAAATCCGCTTGGTCCGGCTCTGCCTCATCGTCAAACTGTGACAGGGTTATGTCCATGGTCTGGGCTGACGACCGCGGCGGCTCCGGGGCAAAAGTAATGCCCAGCACTATGATGGCGTGAAGCGCCAGCGCTACAAAAAGCGTGAACGAAAAACGATCAAAATCGCTGACCTGAACTGCCATTCTTGCCCGTTACCCCTTTTCAGTCGACAGCGCGCCTGATCGCAAGGAAAGACGCCGCTCGATGGCGTCCATCAGCAGACTTGAGATATCTATCCCGAAGGCCGCATCCAGCTCGCGGATACAGGTCGGGCTGGTCACGTTAATCTCGGTCAAGAAATCGCCAATCACATCAATCCCGACAAAGATCAGCCCTTTTTCCTTGATCACCGGTGCAACCCGATCACAGATCGCTCTATCCCGGGCCGTCAGCTCCCGGCCCTCACCACGGCCACCGGCGGCAAGGTTACCGCGATTCTCACCGTCCGACGGAATCCTTGCAAGGGCGTAGGGTACCGGCTCACCCTCGATCAACAGGATACGCTTGTCGCCCTGCCTGATCTCGGGCACGTATTTCTGCGCCATCGCCTGATGGGCCCCGTTGTTCGTCAGAGTCTCGATAATAACGCCCAGGTTCGCGTCGTTTTCCTTAACCCGGAAGATCGAGCTGCCGCCCATGCCGTCAACCGGTTTCATAATGACGTCTTTGTGTTCGGCGTAAAACGCCCGCAGCCGGGCGGAAGAGCGTGTCACGATCAGCGGCGGTGTCAGGTCTTCAAACTGGGTCGCAAACAGCTTTTCATTGCAGTCCCTGAGCGTCGACGCCGGATTCACCACCAGAGCCCCCTGCTGCTCGGCAGCCTCCAGTATGTAGGTGGCCATCAGGAATTCGCGGTCCACGGGCGGGTCCTGCCGCATCAGAATTACATCAAGATCACCCAGCGCCAGATCCTGTTCTGCACCATACTCGAACCAGTCATCCGGGTTCATGCGAACGGTCAGGCTGCGGGTTCTGGCCCGGGCCTGGGCGCCTCTCAGATAAAGGTCAGGCAGCTCCATGTACTCAATCGTCCAACCTCGCTTCTGGGCCGCCACCAGCATAGCCAGAGAGCTGTCTTTCTTGAAGTGGATCTTCTCGATCGGGTCCATCACGATACCAAGCCGGACTGTCATATTGCCTCGTCTAATAAAAGGTGAAAAAACCGGAACCGCCGTGCAAAGTGACACCGGGAATAAGTGCTATGCTGTGGGCGCGAGGGGTATTGTACCCGCGCAAGTACATTTGGTCACAAAGTTATACTTTTTATCCGGGCACCAATACTTTATAAATAAGCGTGGCTTATAGATCAACGTTCACTTATATGGTAAAAAGCCCGGTCGAAAAATAACGATACGCAGAGCGCAAGGCTGTTGGACAATGGATGATAACTTCGAAAATCTGAAGATCATGGTGATAGACGACAGTAAAACCATTCGTCGCACCGCGGAAACCCTGCTCAAAAAAGTGGGTTGCGAAGTTATTACCGCAACCGATGGCTTTGACGCTCTGGCAAAGATTGCCGACTCGCAGCCTAACATCATTTTTGTCGACATCATGATGCCCCGACTGGACGGCTATCAGACCTGTGCGCTGATCAAAAACAACTCTTCCTTCAAAAAGACGCCGGTTATTATGCTTTCCAGCAAAGACGGACTTTTTGATAAGGCCAAGGGGCGCATTGTCGGGTCTGACCAGTACCTGACCAAGCCGTTCAGCAAAGACGAGCTTTTAAACACAATTCGCCAGTATGTTCCCGCGGCGGAACAGTAAACCTGCAAAAGCATTGAACTATTGAGGACACCATGGCCCGGATTCTGATTGTTGACGATTCGCCCACCGAGGTTAAGAAAATCTCGTCTATTCTGGAAAAACACAAGCACGAGGTGCTGACGGCGGACAACGGTGCTGATGGGGTTGCTAAGGCCCGCGCAGAGACACCGGACCTGGTATTGATGGACGTGGTTATGCCCGGACTGAATGGTTTTCAGGCAACCCGCCAACTGACCCGGGCGCCGGAGACCGCGTCCATTCCCGTTGTGATCGTGACCACCAAGGACCAGGAAACCGACCGGGTCTGGGGCACCCGTCAAGGCGCTAAAGGTTACCTCGTGAAGCCTGTTAATGAAGACGATCTGATCAAAACCATCAACAGCCTGATTGGCTAACCCCCCAGCCGTGGAGTGAGCATGCCCGCCCAGGCCGCCCCCTTTGCCATTCTGACGGATATCGCCCGGCGCAGCCGTTCCCTGTCGGCCGGTCTGCCGGAACAGCAACAAGCCGTCGAACTCTGGAACGGAATCGGTTTCGTGCTGGCCGGTGAGCGCTACGTGGCGCCCATGGGGGAAGTTATCGAAATCCTCCACGTCCCCCGCTACACCCATATACCGGGGGTTCGCCCTTTTATGCTGGGTGCGGCCAATGTCCGCGGTCGACTCCTGCCGTTGATCGATCTCGCCGGTTTTTTTGATGTCCCCAGATCCTCACGCAGTCATCGTGAGCGCCGTGTACTGGTTGTCGAGCAGGGTGACGTTTTCAGTGGGCTGGTCGTGGACAGCGTATCCGGAATGCAATATTTCGCCGTGGACAGCCATGTGGCGTCGCCACAGGATGTTCCGGCAAGCGTTCAGCCGTTCGTAAACGGCGGCTATGAACGTAACGAAGAAGTCTGGAAGGTGTTTTCCGCGGCCGATCTCCTCGGCGATGAACGCTTTCTGGATGTCGCGAAATGGTAAGGGCAAATACGGCAGCAGGTACTCCATACTACCTGCCGAGCGCCCGCAGAGACAGACTTACCACTATTAAGAAGAGGCCGGGAGCCAGATAATGAAAAATAGAGCCGGAAAACTCAGTATGGGGCAGGGAGGCAACAAGCTTGTTGCCGGCTTGATCGCCGCGCTGATTGCATTGACCGTCCTGCTCGTCGCAGTACTGTTCATCCTTAACCGTGACAGTCAGCACGATCAGCAATACATTGCGCACGCGGCGGAACTGCGGGTTCTTTCCCAGGAAATTGCAAAGAACGCAACCGAAGCGGCGGGCGGAACCGACTCTGCCTTTGACGCGCTGCGACGCTCCAGAGAAGAGTTTGATCGTCTCTGGGGTTATGTCGTTGACGGTAACCCGGCTACCGGACTGCCACCCAGCGAGATTGCCCAGGAAAGCGGAGTTCAGGAAACCTGGGAGACGCTTCGTGGCAACGCTGACAGCATCCTATCAACCCGCGACGCCGTGCTCGGCCTTCACGAAGTGGCGCGCACACTGAACGAAACCATTCCGCAGCTACAGGTGGAATACGACGACGTCGTTCAAATCCTTCTGGAAAACGGAGCGCCCGCCGGACAAGTCGCACTCGCGCAGCGGCAGGCACTTTTGGCAGAGCGGATTGTACGCTCGGTCAACAACGTCCTGTCCGGTGACGAAGACGCTGTTATCGCCGCCGACCGGTTTGGCCGAGACGCCAGTCTCTTTGGCCGGGTTCTTGATGGGCAGGTCAACGGCAACCCATCGTTGGGCATCACAGAGGTAACAGACGTTGATGCCATTTACGGCCTTGAGGCCGTCGGCGAGCTATTCGAGTTCATCTCCCAGAACGTAGACGCCATCCTTGAAGCCTCTCCCGACCTCTTCAAGGTTCGCACCGCGGCCAGCGACATCTTCTCAAACTCGCAGGTTCTGCTGGACGAACTGTCCGGTCTTGCTGAACAGTTCACCGGTCAGGCCGGATCACGCTTTATCAGCCCGACCCTGGCCTTTGCGATCCTCGCCGGCATGGTGGGTATCGTAGTGATGATCGGTGTGGTGCTCTATCGCGAAGCACAGCAGCGCCTGGCAACCACTCAGGAACAGAACGAACAGAACCAGAACGCGATCCTGCGACTGCTGGACGAACTGGCTGACCTGGCCGATGGTGACTTGACAACAGAGGCCACGGTTACCGAGGACTTCACCGGTGCCATCGCCGACTCCATCAACTACGCGATCGACCAGATGCGCGGGCTGGTACAGGCGATTCGTAGAACGGCGGTGCGGGTTGCGTCCGCTGCCCAGGAAACCCAAGCCACGGCCATGCACCTGGCCGATGCGTCCGAGCACCAGGCTCAGGAAATTGCCGGCGCCTCCGCTGCTGTAAACGAGATGGCCGTGTCCATCGACCAGGTATCCTCCAACGCTGCTGAATCGTCTGCGGTAGCGGAGCGGTCGGTTGCGATCGCCAAGAAAGGTTCAGAGGTCGTAAACAACACTATTCGCGGCATGGACAACATTCGGGAGCAAATCCAGGAAACCTCCAAACGGATCAAGCGTCTGGGTGAATCTTCCCAGGAAATCGGTGACATCGTATCCCTGATCAACGACATCGCCGACCAGACCAACATCCTGTCCCTGAACGCAGCAATCCAGGCCTCCATGGCCGGTGACGCAGGCCGGGGCTTCGCGGTGGTTGCGGACGAGGTTCAGCGACTGGCGGAACGTTCTTCTGCGGCAACCAAGCAGATTGAAGCGCTGGTTAAAACGATCCAGTCCGACACCAACGAAGCCGTTATTTCCATGGAACACACCACCGCCGAGGTGGTCCGTGGTGCTCGCCTGGCACAAGACGCGGGTATCGCCCTCGAGGAAATCGAGAACGTATCCATGTCTCTGGCCGAACTGATCCAGAACATCTCTAATGCGGCACGGCAGCAATCGTCGTCTGCGTCACACATTTCCAACACCATGAACGTTATCCAGGAAATCACCTCGCAGACGTCCTCCGGCACCAACGCTACGGCGAAGTCTATCGGTAATCTCGCCGAGATGGCGTCTGAGCTCCGGTCATCGGTTGCCGGCTTTACACTGCCGGAAGAAGACGATTCAGCGGATCATGAGCAAGAGGAAGACGACGACGTTCCGGTGGTTAGCTAAGGTTTTTGCTGGGGTTGCTGACAATTTATGGCTGAAACCCACAACGAGCCGACCACCGCCGATGGCATCTGGTCACTGCGCACACTTCCAGACATGGACGACGCGCAGTTCACTCAATGGCAGACATTGCTGGAACACCGAACCGGCATGACGCTGAGTGAAGGCCGAAAGTCGTTTCTCGAGACGAACCTTGCGATTCGTATGCGGGAAATCGGTTGCAGCAGTTACCAGGCCTACTACGAGAAAATCGTCTCTGGCCCGGACGCCATCGTTGAGTGGGCAACGCTCGTGGACCGGTTGACGGTTCAGGAAACACGTTTTTTCCGCGACCCGGACGCGTTCAGACTGGTGTCGGATTATGTGATGACCCGGCCCAGAGAAGCTCTTAAGAAACGGCCCCTGGAAGCCTGGAGTGTCGGATGCTCAACGGGCGAAGAGCCCTACACTTTGGCAATGGTTCTGAACGAGTGCATGGAAACCCTGACGCTGAAACCCTTGTTTGGCGTTACCGGTTCGGACATCAGCAAACCGGCGATCGATAAGGCCCAATCGGGTCTTTTCAGTGCCAGAAAGCTGATCGGTATGGACGAGGTATTGAAAAACCGGTACTTCCACCCGGCACAGCAGAATACCGTCGAGATTGTTGAAAGTATCCGGGAGCGTGTGTGTTTTACACGGCTGAATGTGCTCGACCTCAAGCAGGCTCCCATGCACGGCATGAACATCATTTTCTGCCAGAATCTGCTGATTTACTTTCGGCGCTGGCGCCGGAGAGAGATTGTAAAACGGCTTGCAGAAAGACTGGCGCCCGGGGGTTTGCTGGTCCTGGGCCAGGGAGAGCTGACCGACTGGCAGCCCCCTGGTTTACAGAGGGTACCCTCGGAACATGTGCTGGCGTGGATCAAACGCCAGCCTGACGAAGAATAACCGGAGTGGTTATGGGCAATCACCATGACAGCATCGCCCTGGACTGGGTTCGAGGCGAGATACAAGACACGCTGACCCAGAGCCAGCAGGCGTTGGAAGCGTTCGTCGATAATCGGGACGATACAGCGCGGCTGCGCTTTTGCCTGAACTATCTCCACCAGGTGCATGGCACCCTGCAGATGGTTGAGCTTTACGGCGCAGCCTTGCTGACCGAGGAAATGGAGAAGCTCACCCAGGCCATTCTCAACGAAACCGTCACCAACGTTGACGATGCGGTCGAAGTCCTGATGCAGGCCATTCTGCAGCTTCCCCAGTATCTCGAGCACCTGTCCAGCAGCAAAGATGACTTTCCTCTGGTATTGCTGCCGTTGCTGAACGATCTTCGGGCCGGCCGTGGCGAGGCCCTGTTATCTGACACTTCTTTGTTCAAGCCGGACCTTTCCCAGGCCCGGCAATCCGTGCCTGCCGATGTTTCTCAGCGCCTGCAGGATCCAAAAGTTCTGGGCCATATCCGCAAGCTCCGGCAGATGTTCCAATTTGCCCTTGCTGGCGTCGTTCGTGAATCCGATCTTGCCGCCCATTTCGATTACATGCAAAAAGTCATCGACCGGCTGGTACGACTTTGCCACAACACCCCGCGTGGAGAGCTTTGGAAAGCCGCGGGCGCCTTTTTAGAAACGCTTCAGAGCAACGACAATCCGATCAACCCGGCCGTCAAGTCACTGCTGCGCGAGCTGGATGCTGAAATTCGCAGATTGATCGACGAACGCGTGGACATACTGCAGCAAGCAGCGCCCGAAGCCCTGTTGAAAAATCTGCTTTATTACGTCGCCCGGGCGCGGGATCTGGATACCCGCCGCGTTCAGGAGCTTCGCGAAGACTATCGGCTGGACAAGGCATTGCCGTCGGATGGCGACGTTGATGCCGCCAAAACCCGCGTATCCGGTCCTGGCCGTGACGCCATACATTCGGTGGTTAATGTTCTAAACGAAGAGCTTGCCAAAATCAAAGACCAGCTTGACCTGTTTGTGCGCTCGGACGTTCGGAATAACGACGAACTGGATGAGCTGCTTCCCGGCCTGAGCCAGGTTGCTAATACGCTGGCAGTGCTTGGTTTAGGCATACCCCGCAAGGTGGTTAGCGAACAGATTGAACTGGTCGAGAAACTCTCCAGACAATCCGACGCCGTTGATGACGGCACTCTGATGGACATAGCCGGCGCTCTGCTCTACATCGAGGCAAGCCTTGCCGGCCTCGACAGCGATCGCCAGCGAGGAAACAACAGCGAAACCGAATCCGGGACCGTCAACCCCGGCTCGAGAGAGCTCAGCGAAGCCAGCAATGCGCTGCTGCGGGAATCCCGCAACACGCTGGAGCAGGTGAAATCCGCCATCGTCAATTTCATCGCATCGCAATGGGAAACCGGTGAAATCGAGCACGTTCCGGGCCTGCTGCATAGCATCCGTGGCGGTCTGGCGCTGATCCCTCTCGATCGCGTTGCGGACATGCTCGCCTCGGCGGAACGTTACGTAACCGACGTATTGCTTGGTGGCAAACAGATTCCTGACTGGAAGCAACTGGACACCCTGGCAGATGCAGTCACGAGCATTGAGTATTACCTGGAGCGCCTGGCCGACGGTATTGGCGAAAATGACAGCGTGCTTGCCCTGGCCGAATCCAGCTTTCTTGAGCTTGGCTTCCCCGTGGGTGAGGAACCGACCTGGAAGCATCCTTCAAAGGTCGAAGATTTGGCGGCCGTCAATAACGAAGCACCCGCTGAATCCGGAAGCGCTCCATCCAAAAGCTCAGACCATGAGCTGCTGGACGACGAAATCCTTGGCATCTTTATCGAAGAAGCCGAAGAAGTTCTGGAAACCATCAACGAATTTTATCCGCGCCTGCGCCAGAGCTCTGATGATCGCGAAGCGCTGACCGAAGTTCGCCGTGCTTATCACACCCTCAAGGGCAGCGGCCGGTTGGTCGGCGCAACCAGCATTGGTGAGCTGGCCTGGTCCGTCGAGAACCTGCTCAACCGGGTGATTGACCAAACGCTCAAGCCGACTGATGAGATGTTTGACCTGATCGACCGGGCCAACACCCGCATCCCGTCGCTGATCCGTGAATTCCGTGACGGCGAAACTGCCGGTGACGTTCAGGCATTGATCGAGCAGGCCGAAAGGCTGTCCACGACGCGCAAAACCGATGCCGACGATGCATCGGAGGAGACTGCGCATCAGCAGGAATCCGCAGAGCAGCGTGAACCAACCGCCAAAGGCAGCCCGGATGACGACCTGATTGACGACGAAATCCTAGAGATTTTCATCGAGGAAGCAGGAGAAGTACTGGAGACCATTCGTGAGTACCTGCCAGTGCTTCTGAGGCATCACGAGGACCGCACTGCGTTGTCGGAAGTGCGTCGGGCTTTTCATACCCTCAAAGGCAGCGGGCGTATGGTGCGGGCCAACGTCGTCGGTGAGTTGGCCTGGTCTGTCGAAAACATGCTTAACCGCGTGATCGACGGTACCGTCTTCATGAACGACGATATTGCGGGCCTGTTAGACGATGTGACCGCGAGCTTGCCAGCACTGGTCGAAGATTTCGAAAAACAGCAGGCACCCTCGATAAACACCGCACCGCTGGAGGCCAGGGCCAACGCCCTGGCGAACGGAGAATTTCCGGACACCAGCGCAATGCCGGCTTCCGAGGCAGATCAGGACAACGCCGAGGCATCGGAAGAAGACCCCGATGCGGCCCCCGTTCCCCAGGCTGACGGCGACGAGCCTGTTGACCCGGTTCTGCTGGAAATATTTGAGAGCGAGACCGAGACTCACCTTCAGACCCTGAAAAATTTCCTGACAGCCGCCGGTGAAAAATCCAGCGCTGCCTACACCGACGACCTGTCGAGAGCACTGCACACCCTGAAAGGCAGTGCGCATACCGCAGGCATCGCACCCATTGCCACCGTGATTACACCGCTTGAACGCTTCATCAAAGAAGCGCGGGCTCAAAATAAGCGTGCCGATCAGGACGTCATCGACCTGATCGGCGAAGTCTGTGGTTTCCTGACCCGAGGCCTTGGCCAGATCGCAGAGGCTCCGCAAGCCGAACTCCCCGGAACGCGGGAATTTCTGAATAAGCTGGACGCTGTGTCGACTGCAACATTGCGCAGCGCCAACGACGAGTCTGATCAAGGCAAAGCACACACGAGCCCGCAACTGGTCCAGCTTTTCCTGAGCGAAGGCCTCGATATCCTGCTGGACGCCGACAGGATTCTGGACGACTGGGCAGCTGACCCCGATCAGACCGAGCCACGGGACACCCTGCGAGACGAACTGAACAGACTCACTGACGGTGCCAATGACGCCGAGCTTAAGGACGTTGCCGAACTGACCGAATCCATTCGTCAGGTTTATGAGCGCACGGCTTCAAACGGCATCAGTCCGGATGACGACTATTTCCTTATTGTGCGAGCGGCACACGAGCACCTGATCAACATGATGGACCAGGTTGCCGCCGGGTTGGCCACAGAGGCAAGCGAACCGCTGCTTGAAGACCTTGAATCGCTGGCCAACGACGAGTCGACGGTGCCTGAGCCCAAGCCGCCCAGTGGCTTTGACGAGCAGTTTACGGACGATCTTGAAGAAATCGATCGCAGCCTCGATGACGAAGTCGGCAAGGGCGACGACCGCCGCGCCGATGCTGGGCACGAGACGCCGCCACTGCCCGAAACCGACGAGGAGATGGACGACGAACTGGCGGCCATTTTCCTCGAAGAAGCCCGCGACCTGATCGACAGCACATCCGACTCGCTTCAGAACTGGAGTGAAAACACCGGAAACACCGATTTGTTGCGCCTGTTGCAGCGGGATCTGCACACCCTGAAGGGCGGCGCACGGCTTGCGGATATCGCCTCAATTGGCGACCTGTCTCACGAACTGGAAAACCTGTTTGAAGGTCTGACCGAAAACCGCCTGTCCGTTACAGATGCCCTGTCGGAACTGCTGTTCCGCTGTCACGACCGCCTTGCCGGTATGGTCGATGCACTTGAACAACAGGAAACACCCAGGCCAGCGCCAGATCTGATCAGCGAAATTCTCGCTTATATGGACAGTGCGACCGGGTCACGACCGGTCACCGATGTCAGAGCCCAGTCTGACCAGACATCAGAAGACCAGACACCAGAAGAGCTGGCTCCCACCGACCTGTCTCACCTGGATCCGGAACTGCTGGGCATTTTCCTTGAAGAAGCTTACGACCTGATCAATTCGACCGGCAGCCTGCTTCATATCTGGACTGAAGACCCGTCCAACCGGGGTGTTGCCGCCGAGCTTCAGCGCGACGTCCACACCCTCAAGGGCGGTGCACGTATGGCCGGGGTGGACGCTATCGGCGACCTGACCCATGTACTGGAAGACTTGTTTGAAAAAGTGGCGGAAGGCCAGTTGGACGCCAGCGAGGAAATGAACGACCTCTTGTTTGCCTGCCATGACCGGTTGGCGCAAATGGTCGAAGAAGTCGCGACCGAAAAGCCCTGCCCCCCAGCCAAGGACCTGGTGCGAAACGTAGAAGCCATTATCGCGGGCGAATCACTGGATGCCGGCGTTCCTCAAGCGGCCTCTCCGGCCACGGGAGATGACCTGGCCGGAATTTTCCTGGATGAGGGTCTGGAGATCCACGAGGCCATTGGCGAGTGCCTGGCCCAGTGGCGGGAAGAGCCCGATGAGCTTCAGGGTGTGACCCAGCTACAGCAGGAGCTCCATACATTGAAGGGCGGCGCTCGCCTGTCCGATGTAGACCCCGTAGCAGAACTTGCAGAAGCCTGGTCCGATGCGCTCGACCCACTGATTGCCGGTGCCAGCAACCAGTCAGATTTACTGGAACTCAGTGGCAAGGCCCAGACATCGTTGCGCGGGATGCTCACCAGTCTTGAGGAAGGCCACAAGCCTACGGGCGACGATGAGCTGATTCGCGCCCTGGAAAAAGTCCATGACGTAATCAATACGGCGGGGTCGCCAGAAATGGCAGCCGCAGAGCCGACCGAGGACGAAGCGGTTGATGCCGAAGTTCTCGAGATCTTTTTGGAGGAAGCCGGTGAGATCCTCGATCAACTGGAGCAGGTACTGGGCGACTGGCACAAGGAACCGTCGAACCTTCATTTTAATCAAGAAGCCCAGCGCGCACTGCATACCCTGAAGGGTGGCGCCCGGCTGTCGCAGCTCTCCGGTCTCGGTGATAAAGCCCATGAACTGGAAACCCGCCTGATCGATCTGGGTGGTAACGAGCCAAACGAAGAAAACTGGAAAGCCATTACCGCCGATCAAGACGGTATTGTTGAGCTGGTCAACGACATACGTCAGCGCTTCGAAAACAGTGGTACCGTGGCTCAGGCCGCAGCACCGGCGCCTGAAACGCCGACGCCGGAGCCGGAGCCGCAGCCCAAACCGGCACCCCGTAAGCCGGCACCGTCAAAAGAGCCAGGTGCTCAGGCCACGGTTCAGCGCGCGCCCCAGGAGACCATCCGGGTATCTGCACCGCTACTGGATGAGCTGGTCAATCTGGCGGGTGAAACCAGTATCACCCGTGGCCGCCTTGAATCCCAAACTAGTGATTTCAGTCATAACCTGGACGAAATGGCCGCCACCATCGACCGTCTGCGTGAGCAGCTGCGCCGGATGGACATCGAGACCGAAACCCAGATTCTGTTCCGTGCCGAAAAAGAACACGGGCCGGACTACGGCGATGACTTTGATCCACTGGAAATGGACCGTTATTCAGCTATTCAGCAGCTTTCCCGGGCATTGACCGAGTCATCTTCTGACCTCGCCGACCTTCGGGAAACCCTGTCTGATCGCGTCCGGGATACTGAAACCCTGCTGGTACAACAGTCGCGGATCAACACGGAATTGCAGGAAGGTCTGATGAAGACCCGAATGATTCCCTTCTCGTCCATGGTGCCAAGACTGCGCCGGATCGTTCGTCAGATCAGCGGCGAACTGGCCAAAAAAGTAGAGTTCGATGTCCGCAACGCCGAAGGCGAGATGGACCGCAACATCCTGGAGCGTATGATTGCGCCCCTTGAGCACATGCTGCGCAACGCTCTGGACCACGGGATCGAAAAGCCGGCGGACCGGAAGAAATCAGGCAAACCGGAGACCGGTGAAGTAACGCTGTCGCTGACCCGCGAAGGCGGTGACGTTGTGTTGCGGATGATTGACGACGGTGCTGGCATCCCCGCCGATATCATCCGCGATAAAGCCATTCGTCAGGGCATGCTCGGCAAGGATGAAGAGCTCAGTAACCGGGACATCCTTCAGTTTATCCTGCAGCCAGGTTTCTCCACCGCCCAGCAGGTAACCCAGATCTCGGGCCGGGGCGTGGGCATGGACGTCGTCGCCAGTGAAATCAAACAGCTGGGCGGCAGCCTGGATATTGATTCAACCGTCGGCAAAGGCACTGTTTTCACCGTTCGCCTGCCGTTCACCGTTTCCGTGAACCGGGCGCTGATGGTGTCTACCGGCGAGGATTTCTACGCGATTCCGCTCAACACCATCGAAGGTATTGTGCGGGTCAGCACCTATGAACTGGAAGAGTATTACAAGCCGGAAGCTCCGCTGTACGAGTACGCCGGACAGGAATACCGGTTGCAGTACCTGGGCAGCCTGCTGAACAGTGATCATCATCCGAAACTTCAGGGACAAGCCCTGCCGTTACCGGTGATTCTGGTTCGCGGTGCCGAACAACCCATGGCGCTTCAGGTTGATAGTCTGATGGGCAGCCGTGAAATCGTGGTTAAATCCCTTGGGCCGCAGTTCGGCACCGTCAGGGGCGTATCGGGTGCCACCATTCTGGGTGACGGTAACGTGGTGGTCATTCTGGATCTGCCAGCCATGATCCGCTCCGACATTCTGTCTGAACGCCAGCGCCTGGCCAGCCTTGAGGATGCCCGAGAGGCAAATCGCAAGCCCGCGCAGACCACAACCGTTATGGTTGTAGACGACTCAGTCACAGTCAGGAAGGTCACCTCACGCCTGCTGGAGCGAAATGGCATGGAAGTCATCACCGCAAAAGACGGCCTGGATGCGGTTGCCCAGCTTCAGGATCATCGTCCGGACATTATTCTGCTGGATATCGAGATGCCGCGAATGGATGGTTTTGAGGTGGCAAGCTTCGTTCGCCACGATGAAAGTCTGAGGGATACGCCAATTTGCATGATTACGTCCCGTACCGGCGAGAAACACCGTGAAAGAGCCCTGGCCATTGGCGTCAATGAGTACCTTGGCAAACCCTTCCAGGAAACTGAGCTGCTTGACACCATTTCGCGGTTAACCGGAAATCACTGATGTCCAGCGCGTCAGATCGACCGCAGGTTGGTATTGTTTCTGACATAGTCCTGCAACGACATCGATTGCAGGAGGCGGCGTCCAGGTTTGGCCTGGACGTTTGTTTTTCCGGCGATCCGGCGAGGCTGCTTGCCTACCTGAATTTTCCGGAGGCAAGCCTCTGGCTGGTCACCCTGGAAGATGAAGCTGATCACCCGGTGCTTTTTGATCACCTTCTGGAAAATACCGATGCGCCGGTCCTGTTCGGACTGGACCCAGCGCCAAAGCCCGGATGTACCGAATATTTTCGCTGGGAAAGACGGCTGCTCGACAAACTGGAGCAGTCCCTGGGGCATCTGGAAAAACTGGACTCCGTTGATGCGATAAAAGAGCTCGCTCAGGAATCACCTGAAATCACCGGAGCGCCAGCGCTACCCCATTGGATAACTCCGGCAGTGCCGGGATCTGTGGCCGAAGAAGTCTGGATTCTGGGCGCGTCCCTTGGTGGCCCCGCGGCGGTTAAAACCTTTCTGGATTCGCTGCCTGCAGGGCTGCCAATCGGGTTTGTCTACGCCCAGCATATCGACAATAACTTTACCGAGGTGCTGACCCGGGTACTTGGCCGGCACGCACATTATCAGTTGAAAAAGGCTGAACCCGGCTACCGAATTCGAAACGGCGATGTGGTTTTGATGCCGGTAGAACGCGAGTGGACACTCAGCACCGATGGTGCGCTTGAAGAACGTGATACGCCCTGGCCAGGCCCCTATGGGCCCTCCATTGACCAGGTCCTGCTCAATATAGGAGATCACTACGGTGGCCGCTGCAACACCATTTTTTTCTCCGGAATGGGCAACGACGGCGCCATTGCTGCGCCTTTACTGAAAGCCTATGGTAGCCGTATATGGGTGCAGGAAAGCACCAGCTGCGGCAACAGCTCAATGCCCGACTCCGTTGCCGCTACCGGCTGTTCCGGATTCTGCGGAACGCCGGAGCAACTTGCCCGGGAACTGGTCAAAACGATTGAAGAATCCTGCCTGCTTAAAGGCCGGCAGAAATGGGATTCCGCCTGAGGAACAAAGCAATGAACGACAATACCAATAACCTCTCCTGCGTCATGGTTCCGATGAATGGGCGCCAGCTGCTTTTGCCAAACGTCTCTATCGCCGAAGTAGTGGATTTTTCCAGCGGCCCGGCACCCGCTAACTCGCCCAAATGGCTCACCGGTATTTTGGAGTGGCGGGGACTTCACCTACCGGTCATCTCTTATGATGCGGCCAATGGCGGCGAAATCTCCGAGCCTGCCGGTAACCGGGGCAGGATTGTGGTGTTGAACACCATTGGCGATCATCACGATACGATTCCATTTATGGCGCTGGTAACCCAGGGTATCCCCAGCCAGACTCGACTCAGCGAAGATCAGGTTAAACGCCTTGACGGTGACATCGGGTCGGCCGATATGATGCAAGTGGATGTAGACGGCGAAACCGCTTACATCCCCGACCTGGGATTTCTGGAATCACTCGCGCTCCAGGCGTCGCAGAACTGAGACGCCGGTCTGGCACTGACGGATTTGACTGTTATAATGTATCAAATTCGCCAGGATCGCCCCCATGTCTGTCAGCGCTCTTCCCTACCGCCAACATAATCATGATGCCTGCATAGCCGACGCACTCGCTGACGCACGCGCCATCTGCCAGGGCCAGAATGCCCGGCTCACCGCTACCCGGGAGCGGGTTCTTGAACTGATCTGGCAGTCGCACCGCCCACTCGGGGCTTACGACGTTCTGGCCATGTTGACTCAGGACGGACACAATGCGGCCCCTCCGACGGTTTATCGGGCGCTGGATTTCCTGCAACAGTATGGGCTGGTCCATCGCATCGCCTCGTTGAACGCCTTTGTCGGATGCGCTCACGCCGGCACCCGTCATCAAGGTATATTCCTGATCTGTAACCGCTGCGGCAATGTGCTTGAACTCTCGACGCCGGCCGTGTCAGAGGCCATCAGCGAGGCTGCTGCCAATGTTCATTTCCAGCCAGAGAGTGTGACAGCAGAAGTATCGGGCGTTTGTCCGCGCTGCGCTGAGCGGGAAAACGGCGAGCGTATCGGTGAAAACGCAGATGAATGACGCGCTGGCAACTCTCAGCCAACTCACCGTTGCCTTCGATAGGCGAGTGGTCGTGGACCGGGTAGATCTGACCATCCGCCGGGGCGACATCATCACGGTCATTGGCCCCAACGGCGCCGGTAAAACCACACTGATAAAGGCCATACTGGGCATCCAGAAAGCAACCGAAGGTGCTATCGATCTTCAGCCGTCGCTAACGATCGGCTATGTGCCCCAGCATTTGACTCTTGAGCACACCCTGCCGCTCAGCGTCCGGAAATTCATGCTGCTTAGTGGCCAGACACTTTCAGCCTGCCGCGAGGCCCTGGCCAAAACCGACGTTGATCATCTGCTGGATGCCTCAGTGCATCACCTCTCCGGTGGTGAAAAACAGAGGCTTCTACTGGCCCGGGCACTGGCGCGGAGGCCTGACCTTCTGGTGCTGGACGAACCGGCGCAGGGCGTGGACATTAATGGCCAGGCGGCCCTGTACGATCTGATTCGCAATCTTCGGGACGAGCTCAACTGCGGCGTGCTGATGGTCTCCCACGATCTGCATCTGGTAATGGCTGCGACCGACAAAGTTATCTGTCTGAATCAACATATCTGTTGCAGTGGCTACCCGGCGGACATTTCCCACGATCCGGCGTTTATCGAAACCTTTGGCCGGCCAGTGGCCGAAAGTCTTGCGGTTTATCACCACCACCACAACCACAGTCACGATCTGCACGGCGATGTGGTCAGCCAGGACCATCAGCACTCCGGCCAGGGGAGCTGCGACCATGCCCATCATTGACGCCCTGCTCAATGACTTTTTCTGGCGGGCATTGATCGGGGGGTTCGGCGTCGCGCTGGTGGCCGGACCCCTGGGCTGCTTTGTGGTCTGGCGGCGCATGGCCTATTTTGGCGATACCCTTGCCCACTCAGCGCTTCTGGGTATTACCCTGAGCTTTCTGATCAGCGTACCGATGAACATCGGCGTGATTACCACCTGCGTCCTGCTTTCGGTGGTGCTGGTCCTGTTTCAGCGCAGTCGCGCCCTGGCGACAGATACCCTGTTGGGCATTCTGGCCCACAGCGCCCTGGCCATCGGCCTCGTCGCGCTGAGCTTCATGCCGGATATTCGTTTTGATCTGACCGGGCTTCTGTTCGGCGATCTGCTCGCCATGAGCCGCACTGATCTGCTCTGGATCTATGGCGGTGCTGCATTCATCCTCGCTCTGCTGACACTGTTCTGGCGAGGCCTGCTGATGAGCACCATTCACGAGGAGCTGGCAAGAGTGGAAGGAATACCGGTAGAACGACTGCGCCTTGTGCTGATGCTGATGTTCTCAATCGTAATTGCGGTAGCGATGAAAATCGTCGGCGTGCTGCTGATTACTGCGCTGCTTATCATCCCGGCCGCCACCGCCCGCAGACTGGCCGGCAACCCGGAACACATGGTGGCCCTGGCCATTGGCTTCGGATGCCTGGCCGTGACAGGTGGACTTTCGATGTCCTGGTTTCTGGACACCCCGGCAGGTCCATCTGTGGTGGTCACAGCATTCTGCACATTTCTTCTCGTCTACGGCGGCGCAAGAAAAGCGCCGGCCTGACAAAACGAACGCAAGGGCTTAAAGAGGTTTCAGCACGTCTTTCAATCGGCCGGAATCCACCAACTCCATGAACTCGTCGCCCAGTTGATCGCTGGCGGCGATGGCCTGATGCCAGGCTTTTTCCCGGCCATTGTTATCCCCGGCGTAGCGCTCGAAATCCTTCCGGTCAGGCAGTTTTTTGTCGGGCAGCGACGCCCGGTAGTCGGCAGACGGCGATACCAGCAACACATCCTGAAGACGGGTAGCGTCGCCCCGGCGCCAGGGCAGGGATTTATCAAACCAGCCGGGCACTACCCGGTCCGTAAAGTGAGGATACAAAACGATACCCGGCTGGTCGTAGGGCAGGTCCAAATGGTAATCGAGCAGCCCACCGTCCCGGTAGAGCCCCTCAGGCGCACCGGGAATGTTGCGGACACCGGCCATGACCAGGGGGATGGACGCGGATGCCAACAATGCCGGCAACAGGTTGTCGCGGCTCAGAGGTACCTCATGGCTGGAGAAATCCACCAGCTTGGAGACCGGCGTTCGAGCCCGCCCGTCATGAATAATACCCCGTTCCATAAAACGGCCCAGATGCCGGCGACTGACCATGTTGGCGCTGATCGCATTCATCAATCCAAGACTCAGTCGGCCTTTGGTATCGTGGGCCAGCATGCCCCGGCTTCGGACCACCACAATACTCAGACGATACCAGGGGTGGTTCAGGATATGGTCTTCACACCCCGCCAGCAGCTCTTCCAGAAACAGCGTACTTTTGCGACTGACTTCCGCCATGCTGACGCCCTTTGAAAAGCGCTGGGCGGTATAAAGCTCTGCCAGTTTCGAAAGCTGTGCTTTGGGGTCATCCGTCGACGCCACGGCCGCAAAACGCCAGCTTCCGATCGACGAGCCGATCAGCGCACGCTCCTGAGGCACTCGGGGGAGGAAATCGCCGAATATCGCTTTATCAAGCCCCGAAAGACCCAGAGCTTTGGGACCGCCTGCCGCCCCGGGAATGACATGGACATCACCTGGCGATAGCGACTGATTTCTCAAGCGCTCCAAAGCGCGGCGCCCTGCTCTGATTGTCAGAGCAGGGCGCCGAATGTGAACAGCTGTCATGACGGCTCCTTTTTTCGTCACGGCAGTTTAGCGAACTGGCATCGCCCGAGCTACCATCTTCCAGAGACCATGCTAGACTCAAATAAAGACTGGCCAGGGAGCGGGCCATTGACTAAAGACAGCGGGAATGAACTGTGAATCCTCTTGCGGTTGCTGAAAAATCGGATACGAACCCAACACTGACGGTTCTGGGTTTCAAACATCAGATTGTCTATCACCTGCATTTCTGGGCATTTGTGGCTGTATTCCCGCTTGTCATGGTGCAGTGGCGCCAAAACCACGTGCTGCTAGCGTCTTTACTCGTTCTCTTCTGTCTCAATGCGATCGCCGTCATCGCCTTGCTGAAGCTGCGGGGCCACTATTTTCTGAAAGGACGCCTGTTTCCGATCCTGGCGGCAATATGTGCAATTTATTCCACTGCTATTAATGGCCACGCCGGCCTTTACTGGGCATACCCGGCCGCCGCTGCGCTGTTTTTCCTGCTGCCCCTCAGGGAGGCCACTCTATTCAACAGCCTGTTCCTGGTCGGGATGTCGGTTGTATCCTTTATCAAGTTTCCGGAAGCCGATTTCTGGCGGATCACCTTTTCTCTGGGCCTGACCTGCGTCTTTGTGATGATATTTGCCTGGTTGATCGGCCGCCTCCAGACAGAGCTGACACGCTTGGCAACCACGGACCCGCTGACCGGATGCCTCAACCGCTCACAACTGGCCGATGTGCTAAATACCCAGATTCAGATGCGGGAGCGCTACGAGAGAGTGTGCAGCATCATCCTGATGGATCTGGATTACTTCAAGCTGGTCAACGACCGCTGGGGTCATCTGGCTGGCGATCGAGTGCTCCAGGAATTGCCCAGACGCATACTCAAGCGACTCAGGGACAGCGATCAACTATTCCGTGTCGGCGGAGAAGAATTTATGCTGGTGTTACCTGAAACCCGCCAAAAAGACGCCGACCAGCTTGCGCGCGACCTGTTGACCAGTATCAGCGCGACACCCTTTTGCGACGACATAAAAGTCACCGCCAGCGCCAGCGTTGCAGAAGTCGAAAAGGGTGAAACCTGGTCGGTCTGGCTTAATCGTGCGGACCAGGCCCTTTACGAAGCCAAGGCCCGGGGTCGGAATCAGGTAGTCGGTGCTATGGACGGCTCATCCTCGACTCACTGATGCTGTTTACAGAAGTCCCGCCAGGCTCTGTAAACGGTCCCGGCAGCCTCGAAATGGGGATAGTGGCCCACCCCCCTCAGGCTGACGACATCGGGCTCGGGAACCAGTTCCCGGAAACGACGCCCCATGGCCGCGCCGGAGACCGGGTCAGAAACGCCGGAAATCAGTCGCAGGGGCTGGGTTGCGTTCTGCAGGGCACCCACCCAGCGATTGCGGTGACAGCGGCGTTCTTCCATGAAGTGAATCAAACGATGCAGGACGCCGCGGCCATTGTTGTAGGTCAGCAAGTACCAGAAATCGTCCAGATCAGCCGCTGAAGGGGGCCGGCTCGATGAAAACAACCGGGTCAGATTGCGTTCGAACGCTCGTCGCGTCAGCCCGAGACTGACTAACCCGCCCAGCGGGCTATGCAGCAGTTTCTGAATCAAAAGCGGGCTGTGAACTTCCGGAAACAGCGCACCGTTCAGAAAACACACTTGCCGGATCTGAAAGGGCAATATTCCCTCCTGCTCCCTGGCCAATAGCTCCTGAGCGACACTGCCACCGTAGTCGTGGGCAAACAGGCTGACGCTCTTGAGACCAAGCCCGACAATCCAACCTTCAAACAGATCCGCCTGATCTTCGATGCTGTAATCGTAGAGCGCCGGTTTATCGGAAAACCCGAACCCCAGCATGTCCAGAGTCAGAACCTGATGATGCTGCGCCAGCATGGGCCACAGGCGATTCCAGTCCCAACTTGAAGTCGGGAAGCCATGCAGCAGAATCAGAGGTTCACCCTGCCCGGCCATGCGGCTAAAAATGGCATGGCCACCGTAGGAAAACCATTTTCCCGCTTGCTGCCACTGCTCCAGATTTCCATTCCGCAACCCCGGCGAGCTGCCGCCAGCCGTCTCCGATATTACCTGTTCCATTTGGAATTCCCGAGATCGATCCTATCCTCGAACTTTAAAGGAAAGCCGCCCTGGCTGCCAGAAACTGCCCATTAAATTGCCAGCAATGTCGCTTGATCAGAGCCGGGCACACCAGTGGTCTTTTTGAATCGGGTTATCGTATGAAAAAGCTTGAAGTGGAGCGACACATCGAATTGCCTTAAGCTCTCGTTTTCGACAGACGCATCAACACCGGATACTAATATGACCAACAAGCTTGACGAACTTGCCAACCACTACCAGCAGATCATCGCCGGTGTTGGTGAAGACCCTCAACGGGAAGGTTTGCAGGACACCCCGCTCAGGGCCGCCAAGGCGATGCAGTTCCTGACCCAGGGTTATCAGCAAAGCCTGGCAACCCTGGTCAACGACGCGGTGTTTGAATCCGCGATGGACGAAATGGTGCTGGTGAAAGACATCGAGCTTTATAGCATGTGCGAGCATCACCTTTTGCCGTTTATCGGCAAATGTCACATTGCTTATATGCCCCAGGGCAAAGTGCTCGGACTCTCGAAATTTGCCCGGATCGTCGATATGTACGCCAGACGCTTTCAGATTCAGGAAAACCTGACACGCCAGATCGCTGAAGCCGTTGAGACCGTTACCGGTGCCAAAGGCGTCGCGGTGGTCATTGAAGCCAAACACATGTGTATGATGATGCGCGGCGTGGAAAAGCAGAATTCCAGTATGACAACGTCGATGATGCTGGGGCAGTTCCGCAAGTCCCAGGCGACCCGCACTGAATTCCTGACACTGATCCGTGACCGCTAAATCGCCAGGAGTCGAGTCAATGACCACCCCCCGGGAAACTCACGAGGCCACCGTCCGGATCAAGGATTTGTTGCTTCGCGCCTATATCGGCATAAAAGACGAAGAAATCAATAACCAGCAGGATGTGGTAATCAACGTGCGGCTGACTTACGACGCAACGGATGCGATTAACCGCAATGAAATCAGTGCGGCCCTCAATTACCGTACTATCACCAAGCAGATCATCGCCCATGTTGACGGCAATCGCTTTGCGCTTCTGGAGCGGTTGACCCATGAGGTGCTCACCATTGTGATGGAGCATCAGGCTGTTACCTGGGCCCGAGTCGAAATCGACAAACCCCACGCGCTGCGCTACTCGGATTCCGTTTCCATCAGTCTCCAGGCCAGCCGGTAACAATTACGCAACTGTCTCACCGCGAGCTCTTCTGCCATACTTGGCACCACTGCCGTCAAGGCTGAAAAAGCCGCAGGGGTCAGAAACAGAAGCGGCGAAAAGCCTGTGACGAAAACCTTCGGCCGCACCTGCCGGTAAGTGTGGCCGTCGACACGACTGCTCAATAAATCAACCGGAGCAATCTGTGCTCAAATCCGCCTCGACGCTCACTCTGATAACCCGAGGGTTGCTGCACCCGGTCTTTCCTGTAGCGATTTTCCTTGTGTTTCTGGGCATTGCGCTTGGTTTACAGTACGGCATCAAGAAACAGGACAGCGAAAGTTTCCAGCGCAGCCTGGATAACCAGGCTGAACTGATGGCGAGGCGTCTTGAGAAGGATTTTCTGGTTCACGTCAAGGCCATACGGCGAATGGCTGAGCGTCTGGAAGTCACGCCATCTCTTAATCGAAATACATGGTCAGCAGACGCTGACAATTATCGTGAAGATTTTGGCGTCTATCAGGCCATTGAGTGGATCGATAGGAACTTCATCATCCGCTGGCTGGAGCCCCTGGAAGGCAACGAGAACGTTGTCGGTTACAACGTCGCTTTCTCGCCAGAACGTCTGGCAGCCCTGCAGAAGGCACAGAGAACTGGCAACCTGGACGTATCCGGTGTCATTAACCTCAAACAGGGCGGCACGGGCCTCGTGATTTACGCGCCGGTGGGCACCGGCGAAGCCAACAACGGGTTTATAGCCGGTGTTTTCCATATGGATATACTGGCCGGTGCGCTGCTTGCACCGAATGCAACCGGGCAATTGCAGGTCAGCATTCTTGAGAATAACAGTCCCGTTTACCGGCTGAAATCCGATATCGATAGTGATAATCGCTTTTCCAGCGAGGCCACTCTGGACCTGCCTACGTTGGACTGGTCACTGGCCGTTGAGCCGTCCAAAGACCTGGTTGCCAGCCAGACCAGTTACTGGCCGCGGGTTACCTTTCTGGTCATGCTTGCCATGGGTCTGCTCACCAGCCTGACAACGCTGCTGGTTCAACTGATTCTCAAGCGCAACCAGACGCTGCTGAAAACCCGTCAGGAACTGGACGAGGAAATCAGCCAGCGCCAGGCAGTGCAGCAGAACCTGACCCGCCTTGAAACCACCGACCCCCTGACAGGCCTGGCCAACCGTCGATTCTTTATGGAAGATCTGGCGCACACCCTGAGCATTGCCGACCGCCAGTTACGCCAGGTCGCGCTGGTGATGATCGATCTGGATCGGTTTCAGATGCTGAACGATTCCCTGGGTCACCAGTTCGGCGATGAACTGCTGATCAAAGTGTCAGAGCGTCTCAACAAACTCAGCGATGAGCGGGTCATCATCGGCTATTCCGGCGGCGACGAATTCATGGTCTGCCAGCAGCATGTGGAAAATGTTGACGACGTCATTTCTCTGCTCGGCCAGATAAAGCAGTGCTTTGAAGGTGAATTCGAAGTTCAGGGAGCACGCCATGGCGTCACCGCCACCATGGGGGTTGCCGTCTATCCCCAGAGCGGCCTGGATGCGGATACATTGCTGCGTAACGCGGATGTTGCCCTGTATCGCGCCAAGGACCAGGGCCGAAACACCTACCAGTTCTATACCGAAGGCATGCAGGAGCGGGAGGTCAGCCGGCTGGAACTGGACAGGGACATCAGTCAGGCGCTGGCCAAGGATGAATTTGTGCTTTACTACCAGCCTCAGCTTGACCTGCGTGACTCGTCCATCAAAAGTGTGGAAGCACTGATTCGCTGGAACCACCCGCGCCGGGGACTGGTGCCGCCGATCGATTTCATTCCCCTGGCCGAGGAAAGCGGGCGCATCACTGACATCGGGCGCTGGGTGGTCATGGCCGCCTGCAAGCAGCTGGCGGCATGGCGCCACACGCGCTTTTCGCACCTGCGGATTGCGGTGAATCTCTCCGGTCGTGAGCTGGACGACGAACACATTGTCGATCACATCCAGTCCTCACTTGAGGCGAACGGTGTGCCTGCCGACCGGCTGGAGGTGGAGCTGACGGAAGAGATCTTTATCCAGAATATCGAACACAACATGAATCAGCTCATGCGGCTCCACGAGCTGGGTGTCCACCTGGCGATCGATGATTTTGGTGTGGGTTACTCTTCCCTGGGTTATCTGAGGGATTTCCCTGTGGATCTGCTGAAAATCGACCAGTCGTTTATCACCGATGTGATTGCGCGCCACGATGACGCGGTGATTACCCGTGCGGTAATTAATCTGGCTCATAACCTGGGCATCGAGGTGGTGGCCGAGGGTGTTGAAACTGAGGAGCAATTGCGGTTCCTTAAGACTCATCGCTGTGATCTGATTCAGGGTTATTTTATCAGTCGTCCGATACCCGCCGCAGAGCTTGAAAAGGCGCTCCGCAGCGGGTCTCTGGCGTATGAGGTTCCGGTTGGCAGCTGATTGAAATAGGCGCTGGGAATCGCCACCCTTGCGTTATAAATTATCAGTTATCAAGGTATCGACTTATGAGTTCACAGTATCTGACGTCAGAACAGGACGGTCGCTTGCGGCAGTGGGAGTCCTGGAACAAGCGTTATTTTATTTTTGCGTTCTTTGCTCTGGTTGTGATTCTGATATTCAGTAGCCAGCTCGGGCTTTCCAGTGATGACAGCTGGGGGCCGCTGGGTGTGCTGATTGCAGCCCTGGTCACGCCCATCGTTATTCTGCAACTGCGTCTTGCCTGCCCTGCCTGTGATCAAAAAATTGGTTGGCAAGCCAAGCTTATGGCCCCGGACCAATGCAAGGCCTGCGGCACCTTCCTGCGAGTTAAAAACGCCTCGTCCTGAAAAAACCTTTGACCTGTGAGTAGCTCCTAGGTTTTAGTCTATTCTTAACCTGATGTTCGGTGGCGCCCTTAACCGGGTGCTGTCCGTGATCGGAAGGCCTGTCTTCCGATCACTCGTTCAAAGTTTGAGGAAGACATCCAAGTTATGAAAGTCAAAGAGATTGCTGTTGGCGCTGGCGTCAATCCGGACACCGTTCGGTTCTATACCCGTGAAGGGCTTCTGAAACCGACCCGTAATCCGGATAACAACTACCAGCAATACGATTCCGAGGATCTTCGACGCCTACGGTTCGCACGTAAGGCCCGGCAGTTGGGTTTTTCGCTGCCCGAAATCCGACAGATTCTGGAACGGGCAGACGACCATCATTCGCCCTGCCCCATGGTCAGAGACGTTTTTCAGAAACGGCTTGCCGAGGTGGAGCGTGAAATTTCCGAGCTTCAGCAACTTCGCCGGAGGATGACCGCGGCTTTGTCTGCCTGGCAGGACATGCCGGATGGCACGCCGGACGGTCACACGATTTGCCGATTGATTGAACACTGGGACGAGGAGTAATCCGCCATGAATGACCACACCGAATTACAACCGGCCCTGTCAATTTCCGGCGCATCCTGCCAGGGGTGTGTTCGCAACATTACTCGCGCGCTGGAGTCTCTGACCGGCAGTGCCGAGCTGATCAGCGTGGATCTCGAGTCGCAGACGGTTGCGCTGCCGGATGGCATTAATATCGATGAGGCTGCCCGTATCGTGACCGGGGCCGGTTACCCTGCGATGGCTGTCGACGCGCCTCCTGATAATGGGTCAGTGTCGGACAATGACCCTGACCACGACACCGGATCACAAAGCGGCCGGACGGAGGTCACGGCTGACGGCGACGAGGTTCATCTGGCGGTCACAGGCGCAACCTGTGCGTCCTGCGTCAATACCATTGAGAAAGCCCTGAAATCGGTTAATGGTATTACCGGCGCCCACATGAATCTGGCGGATAATACCGCCACGGCCACCGGGCAGGCGAATTCTCAGGCGCTGATCAGGGCCATAGAGAGCGCAGGCTACGGCGCCAGTGTGATCGAGGATCCAGACGCAGCCGATGACCAGAAACAGGAGGATGACCGCAAGCGGTACAGGGATCTGCTGGTCAAAATGACCGTTAGTCTGGGCCTGGGTATTGGGCTGATGGTTTACGGCATGGGCTTTGGCACCATGATGGTGACTGAGGCCAACCAGTGGACCTGGATCAATCTGGGCGTCCTGACGCTGGCGGTGATGGCAACCACCGGTGGTCATTTTTACATCGGCGCCTGGAAGGCGTTCCGGCACCACAATGCCAACATGGACACCCTGATTGCTCTGGGCACCGGTACCGCCTGGCTCTATTCCATTGCGGTCGCGACCATGCCGTTCGCGCTGCCGGAGATGGCGCGGCACGTGTATTTTGAGGCCTCGGCGATGATTATCGGCCTGATCAATCTGGGCCAGGCCCTGGAACTGCGCGCCAAAGGTAAAACGTCGGAAGCCGTGCGGCGGCTACTGGACCTGCGGGCCAAAACCGCCCGGGTTATTCGTGATGGTGCCGAGCAGGATCTGCCCGTGGACCAGGTACGCGTTGGCGATCAGATTCGGGTGCGGCCGGGTGAGAGCGTGCCGGTGGACGGCCAAATCTCTGAGGGCAGCACCCGCGTTGATGAAAGCATGCTGACCGGCGAGCCCATGCCGGTCCGAAAGGGCGAAGGCGATGAGGTGTCGGCCGGCACCCTGAATACCCGCGGTTCGATTATTTACACAGCCACCCGCGTCGGCAGAGACACCGCCCTTGCCCAGATCATCCGCCTGGTGAAAAAGGCCCAGGGCTCAAAACCCGCTATCGGGCGTCTGGCGGACCGGATTTCATCGGTGTTCGTCCCGACGGTCATGCTGATTGCCGTGGTGTCCGCGCTGGTCTGGTACAACGTTGGGCCGGAACCGGCGGTGGTTCACATGATGGTGGCAGCAACCACGGTGCTGATTATTGCCTGCCCCTGCGCCCTGGGCCTAGCTACGCCTATGTCCGTCATGGTCGGCGTTGGCAAAGCAGCCGAATACGGCGCGCTGATTCGCCAGGGGGATGCGCTACAGACGGCTGGCAAACTGGACCTGGTGATTCTGGACAAAACCGGCACCATTACCGAGGGCCACCCGGCCGTTACCCACCTCTATGCCTCGGACGATGATACCGACAAGCTGCTGACGCTGGCCGCAGGCCTGGAACAGCACTCGGAGCACCCGCTGGCAGAAGCCATTATGGTGAAAGCCAAAGAACAGGGGGTCAGCCCCGGGAAAGTGACCGGCTTTGAGACGATCAATGGCAAAGGCGTCAGAGGCGAGCTTGAAAACCAGCCCGTTCGCCTGGGCAATCGCAAATGGCTTGAAAGTGAAGGCATAGACCTTGCGGGGCTTCAAGAAGAAGCGGACACCATTACATCGGACGCCGGTACGCCGCTGTTCCTGGCCCTGGGAGACAAACCCGTGGGCGTAATCGGTGTCGCGGATGCGCTAAAACAGGATTCCGCAGCGGCCATCCGGCGACTGCACGATGCCGGCATTCGGGTCATGATGGTCACCGGCGATGTCGACGCTACGGCCAGTGCCATTGCCCGGCAAGCCGGCATCGACGACTACCGTGCCGAGGTGTTGCCGGAAGAAAAGTCCACCATCGTCAGCGCAATGCGCGGCAAGGGTTACACCGTGGCCATGGTCGGTGATGGTATCAACGATGCCCCGGCCCTGGCAGCGGCGGATGTGGGCTTTGCCATTGGCACCGGAACCGATGTAGCTATCGAAAGCGCCGGTATCACATTAATGCGCGGGTCGCTTCATGGCGTCGCCGATGCCATTGAGATATCTAGGGCAACCGTTCGTAATATTCATCAGAACCTGTTTGGTGCCTTCGTATACAACACGCTTGGCATACCGGTTGCGGCCGGGCTGTTGTACCCTTTCTGGGGGATATTGATGAGTCCGATTCTGGCCGGCGCAGCCATGTCACTGTCGTCGGTGACTGTGGTCACCAACGCTAACCGGTTGCGACTGTTCTCGACCAGCCGTAACACCCGTGAGGAGGGGAACCAATGAGCGCACTGCTAGTCAACGCCGGAGGGCTGATGCTGATGGCTGCCATTGTCTGGTGGTTCTGGCTGTCACCCTCCAACGACACGGAATCCAATCAGAATCACAGCCATCATCACTGAGGTAACGTCATGAACAAACATATTCTGGCCCTCGGCCTTATTACCACCCTTGGCCTGAACAGCCAGTTACAGGCCGCTGACGGGCCGAACGACATTCATGTCTACAAGTCGCCGACCTGTGGCTGTTGTGCTGACTGGGTTGACCATCTGAAAGACAATGGCTTTGAAGTCGAAGTCACCGAAACCAACAGTCTTAACCCGATCAAACAGGCAGCCGGGCTGACACCCTCACTGACAAGCTGTCATACCGCCTTCATTGGCGACTACGTCATCGAAGGCCACGTACCGGCAAACGACATCCGCCGGTTAATCGCGGATGCACCGAAAGCCAGCGGCCTTGCCGTGCCGGGCATGCCCGTTGGCTCCCCCGGCATGGAGATGGGCGACCGCAAAGACCGCTACCAAGTGCTGATGTTTAACGACAGCGGGCAGACCCGGGTGTTCTCGGAACACAACTGAACGAACGGTCCAGGACATTAACCCCGCGTAACGGGTCTGACTCATACCGCCATAACCGGTATACTCTGGCGCAACATTCAATTCTATCCAGTCAGGTTCCGTTCATGCTCAATGCCGACGCCCTCAGCCAGTTGCGCCAGCTGAAATCCGACATCGAAGAACACAAGGTGGTGTACCCCGGTACGGTCAAAGCCACCAACGGTCGCTTCGGGTTTGTGGCGCTGGATGACGGCCGGGACGTGTTCCTCCCCCCAGAAGAAATGCAGAAAGTTCTCCCCGGTGACCGGGTCAACGTGACCGAGCAGGAAGGCGATAAAGGCAAGACCCAGGGCCTTGTGGATGAGCTTCTGCAGTCAAAGCTGGATACCTTTGTAGGACGTTACATTATCCGGGGCAAAGGGCATTTTGTGGCACCGGAAACCCCGGGCATCAATCGCTGGATTTTCATTCCGCCGCAAGAACGCCAGAACGCCGAACCAGACGACTTCATTCACTGCAAAATTCACCGTCACCCGATAAAGGACGGCAAGGGCCAGGCCAGAATCCTGAAAGTGATCGGCAAAGCCGGGGACACCGGCATTGAGCGCGCACTTACTCTGGCTACCTTTGACCTTCCAGGTACCTGGCCGGAAACGGTTCAGGCTCAGGCCGAATCGCTGGACGAAAGCGCGATCAGCGCCCGTAAAACTGAGCGTGAAGACCGTACTGAACAGCCCTATGTCACCATCGACAGTCCCGGCACCCAGGACATGGACGATGCCGTGCTGGCCGACCCCAACTCCACGGGCTGGAAGCTGTCGATTGCCATTGCCGACCCCACCGCCCTGATTGATCCTGACTCGCCCACGGAACAGGAAGCCTTTAAACGGGCAACCGCGATCTATTTTCCCGGTGAGCCCCTGCCCATGCTACCTGACGGCCTGAGCACCCGGCTTTGCTCACTGATGCCGCAGCTTGACAGGCTGGCTCTGGTTTGCGATTTACAGGTCAACAACGACGGCAGCCTGGGCGATTACAGCTTTCACCTCGCGACCATAAAATCCCAGGGCAAGCTCAGTTACGAGCTGGTATCCAATTTCATTGAAGGGCGCACCGACGACGACATCAAGGCGTTGCCTGACGCCATCACCAACAGCCTGGACCAGTTGCATCAGGCCGCCACGGCCCTCCGTAAATGGCGGGCTGAACACGCCCTGCTCAGCGGCGACCGCCCCGAGTTCCGCCTTCGCCTGGACGAGAACCGCCGGGTCCGGCTGATCGAACCTTCGGTCCAGAATGAAGCTCACCGGCTGGTGGAAGAATGCATGGTCGCCGCCAACCGCTGCGCGGCGGATTTTCTGGGCAAACAGACCAAAGGCCTGTTTATTCAGCATCCCGGGCTGCGCCATGACCGGATCGACAATATCCGCGCGCTGCTCGAGGGCTTTGCCCCCCAGCTCAGCGGCCTGGAGATCAACGAAGCGGACGGCTTCCGGCAACTGATGAAACAGACCGAGGGCCTGGAAGCCGAGGTGCCGGTCAAGACTATTATTTCCCGCCAACTGGCGCGGGCAGAGCTGTCATTCAGCCCCGGCCCGCATCAGGGCATGGGCCTGAAGGCCTATACCACCTTTACGTCGCCCCTGCGGAAGTACACCGACTTTCACGTTCACCGGCTGATCAAGTCGACACTTTGGAATACGCCGGTTTCGGAGCTGGACGACACCCGGCTGGACACGCTTCAGCGGTCACAGCTTCACGCCCGCCAGGCTGCCAACAGTCTCGAAAGCTGGCTCAAGTCGGATTTTGCCAAAACCCTGGGAGACGGCGAATTCGCCGGCGTTATCAGCCGTACAATCCCCGCCGGCTTTTTTGTGCGCCTGACCAGCAATGGCCTGGAAGGCTTTGTAAACTGCAAAACCCTGGACGGAAAGTTCAGCTTTGACCCGGTCACCCTGCGGCTTGTTCACAACAAAAACGGTCGCATATTCCAGCTGGAGCAGGCATTAACCGTTACTTTTGCAGGCGTGGACGACGAACGGAAGCAGATTCTTTTCAATCTGGTTGAAAATCCGGCCTAGGGGCGTCACCGTATATGTTACATGGCATCAGTGGTTACGGAGGTAAGTCCCAATGCCCATTAGCGCGACAGAATTTCTCAAAAAGCACGGCTTCGATGATGAAGAAGAGGAGCAGGACCACACCCTGCGCCACAACGCCATGGAGCACGCCAAGCATCTGAAGCGACCCCACGCCGGGACGCCTCATGACTGGGAGGAGTGGGAGCGATACAAAGCAGAGCATCCCGATGAGATCGATGACGACGATGACGCCAGCCGAAAGGCCTAGCGCTTCTCAAGCATTCCTGTAAGGCGCTCATCCTTGGCTCGCCAAAGATCACCCAGCCAGTTTTTCACGTTTTTGCGGTGCTCTGCATCGCTGGCGTAATCCCGGCCCTTGAGGTGCTCGGGGATGGTCACCGTATCGATATTTATCGTCACCGCGCTGACTCTACCGCACATGAAATCCCAGAAACTCGGCGCACCACCCGGATAGGCGATGGTGACGTCCACGAGGGTGTCAATCGAATCCCCCATGGCATCCAGCACAAAGGCGACACCGCCGGCTTTGGGCGTCAGCAAATGGGTGTACTTTGATTTTTGCTTGGCGTGTTTGACCGGGGTGAAACGAGTGCCCTCCACAAAGTTCATCACGCTGACCGGGGTGAAACGGAATTTTTCGCAGGCCTGGCGCGTGGCCTTCAGATCTTCGCCCCGCTTCTCCGGGTGTTTGATCAGGTATTCCCGGGAGTAACGCTTCATGAAGGGGAAATCCAGCCCCCACCAGGCCAGGCCAATCACCGGCACCCAGATCAGTTGCTGCTTGAGGAAAAACTTCAGAAACGGGGCCCGGCGGTTGAACACTCGTTGCATGGCAAAAATATCCACCCAGCTCTGGTGGTTGCTCAGCACCAGGTACCAGCTTTCCCGCTTCAGCTTTTCATCGCCCTCCACGGTCCATTTCGTGCCGTGAGTCAACTTCATCCATCCGGTGTTACAGGCCACCCAGGATTCGGAGACCCAGATGATCAGGCGGGTACACAGCACCCTGAAACCTTTGTGCGGGATGATCAGCTTGAACACCGCCGGGATGTAGAGCAGCACACACCAGAAAACGGTATTCAGTCCCAGCAGAATGGAATTGATAATGCCGAGAACCGTAGCGGGTAGAAAACTGAGCATGGGCGTCCTGTCTGTCGGGTTGTTGTTTCAGTCTTTGGATCGTGGGCTGAATCATAGCAACCACGAATCGTATTGGGCAGTGGCCATAAATGACCGGTTTGATAACACCATTGGACAATTGTGCCATAGGTAAAACGCACGCTCTGCCCTACTATCGTCGCCCTGACCTTTTCCCAGCAGCGAATTTTCCGACACCTTATGCCCAATCTGTTGAAAAACGCCTACGACCGATTCTTCAATGCCGCCAGCATGGTGCAGGCCGGACAGACACCTTTCGAGGTGCTGCATAACGATGGCCTGGTCAGCCTGCGCTACTACCCGCCATTGGCCGAGCCGACGATTGAACTGGACGGCCTGACTATTCCCGTGGCGTCGACCCGCCACCAAACGCCTGTCGTCATCGTGCCACCGCTGGCCGTGAACATGTTGATCTACGACCTGTTCCCACAACGCAGTCTGGTGCGTTTTTTGCGGGCCAAGGGCTTTGAGGTCTATCTGATCGACTGGGGTGTGCCCACCCGAAAACACAGCCATTACAACCTTCATACCTATGTGGCCGAATTGCTACCCGCCTCCCTGAACCGGGTGCGGGAGCACAGTGGCGAGCAGGAACTGTCCCTGCACGGCTGGAGCCTGGGCGGCATGTTCACCCTGTTTTACTCGGCTCTCAGTCGCGACCAGCACATCCGTAACGCCATCGTGGTGGGTTCGCCCATCGACAGCCACGCATCCGGGGTCATGGAGTTGTTGTATCAGGGCATCTCCGGCGCCGCCGATTTTGTTCAGAAGCGCACCGGCTTCAAACTGCACGATCTTAAACCAGACTGGTTCCACAGCCCCGGCTGGGCCAACACAATCGGTTTCAAACTGACCAACCCCATCGGCAGTTTCAAAGGCTACTGGGAGCTGCTGGCGAAACTCGGCGACCGGGATTTCGTCGCCGACCATGCCACCACATCGGCCTTTCTGGACCGCATGGTTGCGTACCCCGGCGGCATTGTGCAGGATGCCGTGGTGCGCCTGTGGATCACCAACCAACCCTCAAAAGGCAAGATCCAGATCGGCGACGACATCGCCCGACTGGACAACATCACCGCCAACCTGTTTGCCATCGCCGGTGAAACCGACACTCTGGCCATGCCGGAAGCGGTGGGGAAAATTCAGGATCATATCCGGTCAGGAGACATCACTTTTCGAGTAGTGCCGGGCGGGCATATGGGGATTCTGGCGGGCAGCAAGGCGCCGAAGGCCAGTTGGTTGGAATTGGCGGACTGGCTAGCCCGGCGGTCTGACTAAAATACCCTGCTTTCGGCATTAAGCAAGCCAATCGAAAAGCTCTGGGCGGCTGGGATGCCAGGGCATTTCAAACTGTGCGGAGCCATGGATGGCGGAGCCCAAGCGTACACGGACGTATTTACAGCGTGTTTGAAATGCCCTGGTATCCCAGCCGTATGCTCCAATGTTAGAGAGCCGATAGAGCCCCAGGCAACTCCGACAAACTGTTTACGATTGCCGTTGGCTCGATTCCCCAGTCCTCGAAAATCTTGTAGGGGTCCCGCTGCACCCAGATCGCCATCAGCCCCGCCGAACGGGCGCCAATCACATCCCAGGCATTGCTGGACACCAGGCACAGCGGCTGATCCATGGCCCCGGTGGCGCGGCGCGCGTAAGCATAGACCGCAGGATCCGGCTTGAAGCTCTTTACCTCATCCACCGACACCAGCCCATCAAACAACGGCAACAGATCGTTATGCCCCAGCACTTTTCCCAGCGCCGCCTGCGTGCCGTTGGAAAACGCAAACATCCGGTAATTGCCTTCCAGTGCCCGCAGCGCAGGCAACGCATCGTCGAAAGCGGGCAGATGCAGGTAGGCGTTCATCAGCTCGTCTTCACGCTTTCTGGTCAGCGACAGACCATGGCTGGCCATGGCGTAACGAAGCGCTTGCCGGGTACAAACGCCGAAGTCCTCATAGGCACGCATCAGCCCCTTACGAAAAGCAAATTCCAATTGTTTTTCACGCCACTGGGCACTGACCGATTGAGCCTCACCGGGGGCGTCGCTGGTTAACAAATCAGCCATACCCATGGGGTCTACCAGAGTGCCGTACACGTCAAAAGCCAGGAAAGGTCGCATCTGTTATTTCCTCGTAATCATCCAGTCCGTACCGGCCCATCGTAAACCTTTCGGCCCGGCTTTTTGAATAATCATTCAATCCACTGGTAAAGCGATCCATGCGCAACGTTCTGTCCCCTTTCCTGATAACGGCCGCCGTCAGCCTTGTGTCCGCTTGTGCCGCCACGCCCCCGCTGTACGAATCATCCAGCACCCAGCTGGGCTCGGGCAAGGTAGACAGTTACAGTGCCTACCTTGACGCCACACGTCGCCACCTTGAGCAGAACCTGGTGGCGTTGCCGGACTATGCGCGCCGCGATCAGATCGAATGGAATATGCCGTTCCGGAATTCGCTGCCCGATGGCTGCAAAGAGCACCCAACCCATGGAATCCTGCTGGTACACGGCCTGAGCGACTCGCCATTTGTGTTTCGGGATTTTGCCAGGGCGCTGGCAACAGACTGTGTCGAGGTACGCACCGTGCTGCTCCAGGGCCACGGCACCCGCCCCGGGGACATGATCACGGCAGAGGCCGACGTCTGGCGCGAACAGATCAGACACCACTTCACTGCCCTTGCCGACGATGTAGACGTGGCTCTGATCGGTGGTTTTTCCCTGGGCGGCGCCCTGGCTACCGAACTAGCGCTGTCAGACCAGCAACCAAGGCCCGACGGGCTGGTCAGGCAACTGAACGGGCTGGATAATTTTCTCTGGCTGGCCGGAACCGCCAATCTATTCTTCGATTTTGTCGAAAGAGAGCCGGAATTCAACCCGGTCAAATATGAATCGCTGACGGTGAACGCCGCCATTCAGCTTGCGGATGTGCTGGAAGGGGTAGAGCGCAGGTTTGCAGCCCGGACACCTTCAGATCTTCCGCTGTTTCTGGTGGCATCCGAAGCGGATTCGGTGATCAATCTGCCCTATCTGCTGGACACCTTTAATACACGATTCCCCAACCCGGGCAACCGCATGACCGTCTTCCGGGATCAGCGCCTGGAATGGCCATACCCGCAGGAGCCCCGGCTCACTCTGATCAACGGCTATCGCCCGGACCTGAATATTCTGGAGTTTTCCCATCAGTCCCTGCCTGCGGCGCCGGATAACGAACTTTATGGCGTAGGGAAGCCGCTTCAGCGTTGCCTGGAGCCAAACCAGCTCAGCGTCGAAGACTGCCGGGCATTGCCTGGCGACCAGTTGTGGTTCAGCGCCTACAGCGACAACGATCAACCCGAATTCACCAGCCGGCTGACCTACAATCCGGCGTTTGATAGGCTGACCATGGCGTTATCAGAATTCATTCTTTCAGTCCCCCTACGTGAAAAAACATCCAAAATGGACTAGAAAGAGTAGGCTGTATTTACCCATTCAACCCCAAGCAACAGGATCTTCCCATGAGCAACGTAAAACTGGACGGTACCCCGATTGATGTCAGCGGCAATTTCCCGCAGCCCGGCGATCAGGCACCTGAACTCACCCTGACCAATCAGAGTCTGGAAGACGTCAAACTGGATCACTGGGCTGGCAAGCGCAAGATTCTGAATATTATCCCCAGCATTGATACCGGTGTGTGCGCCGCTTCGACCCGCAAGTTCAACGAGAAGGTCAGCGGCCTCAATAACACCGTGGTGCTGGTAGTCGCGGCGGATCTGCCCTTCGCCCTGGGCCGTTTCTGTGGTGCCGAAGGCCTTAAAGACGTGATTACCCTGTCCAGCTTTCGCAACTACAGCTTCCAGCAGGACTACGGCGTCGCCATCCAGAGCGGCCCCCTGGCGGGACTCTGTGCCCGTGGCGTAGTCGTACTGGATGAAAACGACAAGGTGATCTATAGCGAACTGGTTGACGACATCAAGCACGAGCCGGACTACGACGCTGCGCTGAACGCGCTTTAATCCGTCACAGGTGACCGAGGAAACTCCAGCCCAATCCGGGCCAAGCCTGGCCCACCAGCTGTTCACCATGACCTGGCCAATGCTGTTTGGCGTTCTCTCGCTGATGACCTTTCAGCTGGTGGACAGCGCCTTTATCGGGCAGCTCGGCCGGGATCCGCTGGCGGCACTGGGCTTTACTCTGCCCATGCAGCAGCTCATTATCGGGCTGCAAGTGGGGCTGGGTATCGCGACCACCGCAATCATATCCCGCACCCTCGGCGAAAAAGACCCGCTCAGAGCTGAACGCCTGGGCGGTCTGGTCGTGCTGGTTGGCGCAGCCATGGTTCTGGTGCTGTGCGTCGGGCTCTGGCTGTCCCAGTCGCTGATCATGACGCTGTTGGGCGCGGAGGAGAGCCTGCTACCGCTGATTCGCAGCTACTGGATCCCCTGGCTCCTGTCCGCCTGGACCGGCGCTATGCTGTATTTCGGATACAGCGTCTGCCGGTCCCACGGCGATACCAGATTGCCCGGCTATCTGATGGTGGCGACCAGTGTTCTGAATATTGCCCTGGACCCACTCTTCATATTTGTTTTTGGCTGGGGGTTACCGGGCGCTGCGCTGGCAACCGTCGCGTCTTTTGCCCTTGGCTGCCTGCTGATTTACCCGAAACTGTTCAGGGCGCAGTGGCTGCGATTCGACCTGGCCGAACTGGCCCTGACCAAAGCGATGCGCCAACTCGGCAGTATCATGGCGCCGGCCATGATCAGCCAGCTGATGCCGCCAGCGTCCGCCATGGCAGCCACGGCCATTGTGGCGGGGTTTGGCTCGGCTGCCGTCGCCGCCTGGGGTCTGGGAACCCGTTTGGAGTTCTTCTCCATTGTGGTGGTACTGGCATTGACCATGTCGATGCCGCCCATGATTGGCGGCATGCTGGGCGAAGGCAGCATTGAGCGCATCCGTCAGTTGATCCGCATTGCCGTGCGCTTCGTGGTGGCCTGGCACCTGGCCATTGGGCTGCTCTGGGCTATCATGTCAGGGCTGGCATCGGACCTGTTCACCAGCGACACCGAGGTCAGTCAGGTGCTTGGCAGCTACCTTGTCCGTGTGCCCCTGAGCTACAGCGGCCTGGGAATCTGTATTCTGATGGTGTCTGTGTGCAACGCTCTTGGCCTTGCGATGCGGGCGCTTCTGGTATCGACCTTGCGCCTGTTTGCCTGCTTTCTGCCGTTTTTATGGGTTGGTGCCCAGATCGACGGGATTAACGGACTGATGGCCGGTGCCATGGTGGGCAATCTGCTGGCTGGCGTTATGGCGTACGTTTTCTATCGCCGCGGCATGCGGGCACTGGTCCTTCAGTCGGTCCGCGACTGATCGTTAATACAGACGTTAATACAGAAAGGTCCCAAACATTAGCCATACAGGCCACTTTTCGAATAAGCTGAATCATTAAGAAACCTTAACTTCTCACCGGTTGAACTCCGTTATGAACATTGGGCTACTTGTCTTTCTGCCCGTGCTGGGAGCTATTGCCTCGCTCCTCTCGAGGCTGAAGCGCCCCGGCCCGGACCAGGTGCTCCGTCATGCCATGGTTGCGCTGATCGCCCCGGCCATCTGCCTGCTGCTTCTGCTCAGCTACCTTCCCCGGATTCAGTCGGGGGAAGCGCTGGTCTATTCCCTCGACTGGATACCCGAAATCGGCCTGGCTCTGGCTTTCCGGCTGGACGGCCTGAGTTGGCTGTTTGCCACCCTGATCGTCGGCATCGGCTGCCTGATCATTATTTACGCCCGCTATTACTTTATCGGCAAGGACACCGCCGGGCGTTTCTTCGTGCTGATCCAGCTGTTCATGACCGCCATGCTGGGCATCGTGCTGTCTGAAAATCTGCTGTTCATGTTGGTCTTCTGGGAGCTCACCAGCCTGGTGTCCTTCCTGCTGATCGGCTTCAACTGGTCCAGCCGCGACGCCCGCCGGGGCGCGCGCATGTCGCTGGTAATCACCGGCGGCGGGGGCCTGGCCCTGCTGGGCGGCATTCTGCTGCTGGGCCAGATTGTCGGCAGCTACCAGATCAGCGATGTGATCGCCGCCAGCGACCGGATCGTAAGCGATGACCGTTATCCGCTGACTCTGTCGCTGATTCTGCTGGGCGCCTTCACCAAGTCCGCCCAGGCGCCCTTCCATCTCTGGCTGCCCCATGCCATGGCGGCGCCGACGCCAGTCTCGGCCTACCTGCACTCTGCCACGATGGTAAAAGCGGGCCTATTCCTGATGGCCCGCCTGCATCCGGCGATGGGCGACACGGACCTCTGGTTCAGCCTGATTACCGTGACCGGCATGGTCACCCTGATGGTCGGCGCGTTTGTCGCCATGTTCATGCACGACATCAAGGGCCTGCTCGCCTATTCCACCATTTCGCATCTGGGGCTGATCACACTGTTGATCGGCATGGGCAGCGAGATGGCCATGGCTGCGGCGCTGTTTCATCTGGTCTGCCATGCGCTCTTCAAGGCACCGTTGTTTATGATGGCGGGGATTGTCGACCAGGCCACCGGCAGCCGGGATATGCGCAATATCAACGGCCTGTGGAAAACCATGCCGGCCCTGATGCTGATTACGGTGATACCGGCTGCGGCCATGGCCGGTCTGCCGCTGATGAGTGGCTACCTGAGCAAGAAGATGCTGTTCTCGGAAAGCCTGCTGATCACCGCGCCAAACTGGGCCAACACAGTGATTCCAGCCTGGGTCACCATTGCCGGGCTGTTTTCCGTGGCCTATTCCGTGCGCATCTTCCACAACGTGTTCTTTAACGGCCAGCCGGTGAATCTGCACTATTGGCCGCCCCGCAAGAAACCCGCCGGCATGCTGATCCCGCTACTGATTCTGGCCGTGTGCTCTTTGTTTGTGGGAATCGCACCGCAGGCGACCTATGACTCCCTGGTTCACCTGGCTGTCATGGCGACCACCGTGACCCAGCTGCCGCTCTACGATTTCTCGGCTGTGGCCGATGCCCAGGTGCCCGCAATGATGAGCATGATCGCCCTGGTTGGCGGACTGATGTTCTACCTTGCCCGGGGGCCACTGTTTGCTATCCATCGCCAGTTACCAGAAGTAGACGCCAAGGATATTTTCGAGCGGGCCATGCTTGGCTGTATCGGGTTCTCCCAGTCACTGGTCCACCGTCTGGAAAATGGGTCGCTGCAGCGTTATCTGGCATTTATTCTGGTGGCTGCCATCGTCCCGGCGCTCTGGATGCTCAGTGGATACAGTGGCTGGCGTGGCCCGTCAGCGCTGACGGAGCTGGATGTTCTTGCGGTGTTTGGCGCCATTATTCTGTGCTTATCGGCCATCGGCGTCGCTGTGTTTCACCATCAGCGGCTGCCCGCGTTGCTCTTACTGTCCGTTACCGGGCTGTTTGTCACGCTGGCGTTCGCCCGCTATTCAGCTCCAGACCTGGCACTGACCCAGCTGTCGGTAGAAGTGATGGCCGTGGTGATCATGATGCTGGCGCTGTCTTTCCTGCCGCAAACTTCGCCCCGGGAATCGGGAGTCGGCCGGATTGTTCGTGACCTGGGTCTGGCCGGTCTGGCGGGAACCGGCGTTGCGCTGTTTGCTTACGCGGTGCTGACCCGACCCGCCGACACCATTTCCGGATACTTCCTCGCCAACAGCGTGCCGGGGGGCGGTGGAACCAACGTGGTCAATGTCATACTGGTGGATTTCCGGGGCTTCGATACCCTGGGCGAAATCACCGTGCTGGGCATTGCTGCGGTGGCAGTTTTCGCCTTCACCCGTGATTTGCACCTGAGGGAGCGTGTTGCAAGCGCCGGCACGGCAAGAGGATTTGCCGAACCTCATCCAGTCATTTTGCAGATGATCTCCCGGATGGTCCTGCCCATTGCCCTACTGGTGTCCGCGTATATTTTCCTGCGAGGCCACAACATGCCCGGTGGCGGCTTTATTGCGGGGCTGGTCACGGCGGTTGCACTGACCCTGCAATACATGGCGGGCGGACTGGAGTGGGCGCAGGAGCGAATGCTGACCCGTTTCCGGCCGCTGATCGGCGCAGGCCTCCTGATCGCCACCGCTACGGGGCTGGGAAGTTGGTTTGTGGGCTACCCGTTCCTGACCTCGGCCTTCAGCCACATGGACTGGCCCATAATCGGTGAATTCGAGCTGGCAACGGCACTGCTGTTTGATCTTGGCGTTTACACCACCGTGGTTGCTGCAACCCTGCTGATACTGGCAAATCTGGGCAAACTGATGACGGTGGCCGGGCCTGGTAAGGAGGTCGGCTGATGGAACTGGTGATTGCCATAACCCTGGGCGTGCTGACCAGCACCGGGGTGTACCTGATGCTGCGGGCCCGCACCTTTTCAGTGGTACTGGGCCTTACCTTGCTGTCCCACGGTGTAAACCTTTTCCTGTTCAGCATGGGCCGACTGGTCACCGAATCACCAGCCGTCATCGGTCTGTCCGACACCTATACCGACCCGCTGCCCCAGGCCCTGGTGCTGACGGCCATTGTCATCAGCTTTTCAATGACCGCATTTGTCGTGGTTCTTGCCTTGAAAGCCGCGGTGGAGCTGCGCAGTGACCATGTGGATGGCGAAGACCCGAACGAGGATCGCCAATGAATCACCTTGTCATTATGCCCATCGTGATTCCCCTGCTAACAGGCGCTTTCCTGCTGGTGATGTACGGCTACAACATCGGCCGCCAACGATCGCTGAGCATCGGCTCTACCGTGCTGTTGGTGGCGCTCGCAGTCTGGGCAGTGATGCAGGCGGGGGTCTCCGATTACACCCTGTATCGCCTCGGCAACTGGCAACCACCTTTCGGCATCGTTCTGGTGCTGGACCGTCTGAGCGCCATCATGCTGCTGCTGACGGCACTGCTGAGCCTGTTCTGTGTGCTCTACGCCAGCCGGGGAGCCGACCGCGCGGGCTCCCACTTCCACGCCCTGTTGCAGTTTCAACTTATGGGCATCAATGGCGCCTTCCTGACCGGGGATCTGTTCAACCTGTTCGTGTTCTTCGAAGTGCTGCTGATTGCCTCCTACGCGCTGCTGCTTCATGGCGGGGGCCGCGCCCGCAGCCGGGCCGGGCTGCACTATGTGATTATCAATCTGGCCGGCTCCGCCCTGTTTCTGCTCGCGCTGGGCATTCTCTACGGGCTGACCGGCACCCTCAACATGGCCGACCTGGCCCGGGTGATTGCCAGTGCCCCGGAGGCCGACCTGCCTTTGCTGAAGGCGGCTGCGCTGTTGTTGATGGTGGTCTTCGGTATCAAGGGTGCGCTGCTGCCACTGCTGTTCTGGCTGCCACGAGCCTATTCCGCGGCCAGTGCACCTGTGGCGGCGTTGTTCGCCATCATGACCAAAGTCGGCTTCTACGCCATGGTGCGGGTGTTTCTGGTGGTTTTCGGTCTGAATGCAGGGGCACCCGCCAACGACACGGTCATCGCCTGGTTGTGGCCCATGGCATTGATTACCCTGGCGCTGGGGGGTATCGGGGTATTGGGCGCCGCCAGCCTGCGGACCCTTACCGCCTACATGGTAATCGTGTCCGTCGGCATATTGCTGGCCACAGTCTCACTCAATGATTCCTATGCCCTGGCCGCCAGCCTTTACTACCTGTTGCACAGCACCTGCATGACCGCGGCTTTCTTCCTGCTGGCAGACCTGATCGGCCGCTATCGGGAGAATGGCTATGACCGCTTCTCGGTAATCTCGCCGCTCGCCCATCGCTGGGTCCTGGGCAGCCTGTTTCTGATGGCGGCTGTCAGCATGGCCAGTCTGCCGCCGTTCAGCGGGTTTATCAGCAAGGCGTGGATTCTGCAGTCGTCCTCCGGTCTGCTGGGCTACCTCTGGCTCTGGGGGGCCATTCTGGTTTCAGGGCTGTTTATTATCGCGGCCCTGAGCCGTGCGGGCTCTGGCTGGTTCTGGCGGCCCGGAGAGCGCACAATTGAACAAACGCCACCGTTGGACCGGGCCCGCACGGCAACCGTCGGGCTGATGGTTGCTATCAGCCTGGCACTGGCGCTGTTTGCCCAACCGGTCATGAATTACCTCGAGGCCGCCGCAGACCTTATCTATCACCCCGCAGGGTACGTGGATGCCGTTTTGGGTGATTACGTCCGCCAGAGTCTGGAGGTGACCGAATGAGCCGACGCGAGTTCTGGCTGCCAAGGCCCCTGTTTTCATTGTTTCTTGCGGTGCTCTGGCTGCTGATGGTGAACAGCTTCTCAGTCGGGCATATGCTGCTGGGGTTGGCGCTTGGCGTGTTCATCCCGTTTATCACCCGGGCTTTCTGGCCGGAACAGGCAAAAGTCCATCATTTGCTGCCGTTGCTCAGATACTTCCTGATATTGCTTGTGGATATTGTGCGCTCGAACCTGACCGTTGCCCGCCTGATTATCGGCCCGTCCGGCAAGCTGACACCGGGGTTTATCACCTATCCGCTGGAACTGGATGACGATTTTGCCATCACCATACTGGCCAGTACCATTTCCCTTACACCGGGCACCGTATCAGCCCATTACGACAGCGATGCCGGCACCCTGCTCATTCATGCCCTGCATGTGACCGACGAGGACGAACTGATACGGCAGATCAAGGAACGCTACGAAGGGCCATTAAAGGAGATATTCCAGTGATTGCCACCGTTATCCCATTCGTGACCGGGCTGTTCTGCATCGCCGTGTTGCTGAACCTTTACCGGCTGGCCGTCGGGCCGGACATTGTCGACCGGATTCTTGCCCTGGACACCCTGATGATCAACAGCATCGCGCTGATTGTACTGGCTGACATCCAGATGTCGCTGGGCATTCTTTTTGAAGCGGCCCTGCTGATTGCACTGATGGGATTCGTCGCCACGGTAGCAATGACCAAGTATCTGCTGAGGGGAGATGTGATCGAATGAGCGAGTCAGAGATGCCCCTGTTTCTGGAGCTGATCATTACGCTGTTCCTGATCGCCGGCGCCATCATTGCGTTGATCGGCTCTATTGGCCTGGCCCGGCTGGAGGATGTCTATATGCGCCTGCACGGCCCCACCAAAGCCAGTACCCTGGGTGTGGGATGCGTGCTGATAGCATCACTGTTGTACTTCAGTTTTCTGAAAGGCGGACTGTCGGTGCAGGAAGCGCTGATCACCCTCTTCCTGTTCGTGACCGCACCGGTCAGTGCCCATATGATGGCAAAGGCCGCACTGCATCGAAAACTGAAATGTTGCGATCAGACCCGCACCGGACCCCCAAATGAGTGACCCCCGGATCAGTGACCGCCAAAACGTGCCCGAAAGGTCGCGGGCATGGGCACAACCGATTTACGCTGGTAGTTGAAGAACACAAATCCGTATTTGGCGAGAGCAACCGGTTGCCCGCTTTCAGCTTTGGTCACCCGAAACACAAAATCGCCACCGTACTTGTTGAAATCCATCAGGCCGACTTCAAAACGGAGCATTTCCGGGAAGAAGGATTCCGACTGGTACATGGTAGCCAGGTCGGTCACGATGATGCCAACGCCGTCATGACCTGCCTCCTGAATGCCATAGTTCACCAGGAACTGGGCCCTGGCTTCGGACAGCATTGAAATCAGCGCGTCGTTGCCAAGATGGTTGGCGCCATTGATATCGGTAATGCGAACCGGCATCTTGGTTTCAAAATAAAAGGCGTCATCCGGGAACGAAAGTTTGATTCGGGCCAAGGTAAAATCCTGCCTGGTGGCGAGTTAAAGGATGGGCAATGATACTTGGTTGTTGGATTGCCTTCATCCCGGTGCGCGCCTGCTTACAACAAAACGACGGACGGTTTATGGATATTCGACCTGCAGCAACGCTGGTACTGACCAGAAACACGCCGAATGGCCTGGAGGTTCTGCTTCTGCAACGAACCTGGGAAGCGGTATTTATGCCGGGCTTCTTCGTATTTCCCGGTGGGTCCGTTGACGAGCAGGATATTCGCGGGCGTACTCATGCCACAGGCCGGGGTGATTCGGACATCAGCCAGACCATGAGCCTGGATGAGGGCGGCGCTGACTATATGCTGGCGGCGGTTCGGGAATGCTTTGAAGAAGCGGGTATTTTGGTGGCGAAGGACCAGAATCATCAGGAGATTGCACCGGAACATCCTGTCCACAGCGACCGCATGGCATTGTTCAAGGGCGAAATAACACTGTCAGAGCTGTGCCAGCGCCACGAATTAACCCTCCCTCTGGACTGTCTGGCCTATCTTGGTCACTGGATTACACCACCGGGGCCGCCACGTCGGTTCGACACGCGGTTTTTTGTGGCGGTAGCGCCGGCAAACCAGCTGGCCAGCCATGACGGGGTAGAAACCATCGATCATATCTGGCTGAGCCCGTCCCGGGCGCTGGAAGATCATCGCTGTGGGCGACGGCTGCTGGGCCTGCCTACCATTCGCACGCTGCGGATTCTGAGCGATTTTGATACCACCGAGGCGGTGATGCGATACGCCCACGCCAACCCACCGGAGCCCTACCCCAGCAAACCCTGGCCAGCGATGAAAAAGGGCGAGTCCGTCATGCTGGAGCCGGGTGCGCCAGCCTATGACGAAGCCGCGAAACTGGACCCGGAAGGGGAAGGGTCGACGCGGGCGGAGATTGTTCCCGGTGAGCCGGTAGAAGTGGCCGCCGGGGTAGTGCGCCTGACGGCGCCGAACCCGGGGGTGATGACCGGGCCGGGCACCAATACCTACTTGCTGGGGCACAAGCACTTTACCGTGCTGGACCCTGGGCCGAACAACGCCGCTCATATTGAGCGCATTCTGGACATCACCGGGGGCGCCATTGATCAGGTGGTGGTAACCCATACCCACCAGGATCATTCCCCCGGCACCGTGGCGCTAAAAGCCCGGACCGGGTGCCGGGTTGTCGGTCAGTCAGCGCCCCTGGGTCCGGCTCAGGATCAGACCTTTGCACCGGATCAGGAGCCGGTTCACGGCGACCTAATCGTCACCGAGGCAGGCACCCTGAAAGTCATCCACACCCCGGGGCACGCCTCCAATCACCTGTGCTTTTTATTAATGGAGCAAGAACTGCTGTTCTCCGGGGATCACGTAATGCAGGGCTCGACGGTGGTGATCAATCCGCCGGACGGCGATATGAAGGCCTATATAGAATCCCTGTATAGCCTTCTGGACGAGCCGGTCAGTTACATTGCGCCGGCACACGGTTTTCTGATGGGTCATCCCGAAGAGGTCGTCGATTATCTGATTACCCACCGACTGGCAAGGGAGCACAAAGTGGCACGGGTGCTGAAAAGCCGGGGTAGCGCCAACCTGAAGGAGCTGACTGCAGAAGCCTATGAAGATGTACCAGCCGCCATCCATGGGGTGGCCGCCCGTTCGGCCCTGGCACACCTGCTGAAGCTTGAGGCGGATGGCAGGGCGCGGGCTGAGGGCGAAACATGGCATGCCACCTCACGAACCTGAGCCCGGGCCGGCAGCCCCGTCGGGGCGGGTTATCGCCTGGCGATAATCCACACTGCGTGGACGATACCCGGAATGTAACCGAGAAGTGTCAGCAAGATGTTGATCCAGAAATGCTTTCCTATGCCCACCTGTAAAAATACCCCCAGCGGCGGCAACAAAATCGCAATCAGAACTCGCAAAAGATCCATACTTTTTGCTCCTTTTCATACAAATAACGGCTTTTGAACCGAGATAAAAATTCCCTAACCCCAATAACTAGGCCATTTTGACCAAATTCACAAAGACTTCATGAAAACGGCATTAAACCTTTGTTACTGCCGTTGCATTGAACCGCTGCACCACTAACATGATTTGCTTTAGTTGATCGCCAACACTGGCCAGATGGACCTTCAACCTGCGAGGCATTATGCGGCACCCCCGGCTTATCTTCCGACTTCGAGCTTGCCTGCCAGTGGTCGTATTCACGCTTTTGTATGGGCCTGCAGCCCACAGCGATAAGGCTGAAAGCATTGGTAAGGAACCAGTTGAAGGCAGTAACCTGACAATGCTTGGCACTGAAGTTCTGCCCGGGACCTCTACCCGACTGGCATGGTCCCCCGCCATCCAGATCGCCGGACTGTCGCAGGCAACACCCGTGCTGGTGGTCAACGGCGCCAAACCCGGCCCCAATTTGTGCATGACCGGAGCCATCCACGGTGATGAACTTAACGGTATCGAAATCATTCGTCGCGCTATTTATGACCTGGATCCCCAAAAAGTATCCGGCCGAGTCATTGGTGTGCCGATCGTGAACCTGCCTGGTTTCCAGCAAGGCTCACGCTATCTGCCGGACCGACGCGACCTGAATCGCCACTTCCCCGGCAGTGCCGACGGCAGCCTGGCAGACCGCATTGCCAACTCGTTGTTCAATCAGATCATCCGTCACTGTGACATGCTGGTGGATATTCATACCGGTTCGCTCAAACGCACCAATCTGCCCCAGCTACGCGCGGATATGAACAACCCCGACGTCGCCGAACTGACCCGCGGGTTTGACCGAATGGCCGTGGTACACAGCTCAGGTGCACCCGGTATGCTGCGATTCGCCGCGGCAGCAGCCGGCATCCCCACTGTCACTATGGAGGCAGGCGAGTCACTCCGTATCCAGGAAAGTCAGATCAAAGCCGGCGTAAACAGCCTGACCAGTCTGATGGACAAGGAAGGCATGATTTCCAGAATGTTTTCCTGGGGCGATCCGGCACCGGTCTACTATGACTCCGAGTGGATACGGGCAGAAAACGGCGGCATTCTGTTCAGTGAGATCAGCCTGGGCGACGAAGTCACCGCCGGCGAGATTCTGGGCTATGTGTCCGACCCGATCACCAACGCCCAGCACCCGATTCACGCCAGAACCAGCGGCCGCATTATCGGCATGGCGGTGGATCAGGTGGTGATGGCCGGTTTCGCCGCCTACCACGTTGGTACAGAGGCACAGGTGCCCGGAGAATAGTATCCTGTCCCGCCCCTGACCTTCGTCAGGGCCAGAAACACTGACAGGAGCGGGCGTGCCTGAAAAAACCTCTAAATCGATATGGCTTGCCTATGCCGGGCTGGTGCTGACTCCCCTGTTCTGGGCCGGCAACGCCGTTGTCGCCAAGGGCGTGGTGGATCAGATTCCTCCCATGTCCATGTCGTTCTGGCGCTGGATCATTGCCCTGGCGATTCTTCTGCCCTTTGGCTTGCCCGGCGTTTTGCGCCATAAAGCGATTATCCGTCAGCACTGGCTGTCGATTCTGGCACTGGCGACTTTCAGCGTTGGCGCCTTCAATTCGCTGCTCTATCTGGCGGCGATGACCACTTCCGCGATTAATATTGCCCTGATCAATGCCACCATTCCGATCATGGTGGCTCTGCTGGCCTGGTTGCTACTGGGAGATCGCACGCGCCCTCTGCAGGCGCTGGGCATAGCCCTGGCCATTGTCGGTATTGCCACGGTAGTGGCGAGGGGCGAGCTTGCGGTACTGACGGGATTGCAAGCCCAGGCCGGCGATCTGGTTATGGTTCTGGCGGTCGCAAGTTGGGGGCTGTTCTCGGTGCTGCTGCGGCGGCAGGCGGTGCCGCTGCCGCCGCTAACCTTCCTCACGGTACAGATCGCCACGGGCGCGATGGTGATCTTCCCGTTCTATCTGACAGACCTGCTGTTCATTTCGGGCGGATTCGAAGTTAACCGCGCCACAGCCGTGCCGATGATGTATTTCGCCATTTTTCCCGGCATTCTGGCCTACGGTTTCTGGAACCACGGGGTGCACCGGATTGGCCCGTCAAAAGCCGCCATTTTCATGTACCTGACCCCGGTATTCGCCTCGGTGCTGGCGGGCGTCTTTCTGGGCGAGCGCCTGGGGACGTCCCACCTGATCGGCGGCGCGCTGATTCTGGCCGGGCTGGTATTGGCGACCCGATCGCGGAAGGTCAACTAGCGGCGGCCCAGGGCTTCCCGGATCTGGCGTAGTGCGGTTTCAAGAGTCGCTCTGGGGCAGGCAAGGTTCAGGCGCATAAAACCGCTGCCCCGGTTGCCAAAGGTGATGCCCGGGTTCAGCCCAACGCCCGCCTCGTGAACAAAGAACGCCTTGAGTTCTTCATCGCTCATGCCCAGGTCACGGCAGTCCAGCCACACCAGGTAACAACCCTCCGGCTCAAAGGCGGTGATGCCCGGGAGATTCGAGTTGACTGTCTCGACTACAAAATCCCGGTTGTGCTGAAGGTAGGCCAGCAATTCGTCCAGCCAGCGCCCGCCATGGCGATAGCCCGCTTCAAAGCCGGTCATGCTGAAAGGGTTGCACTGCAGCATGTGCATGGAATCAAACACGGTTTTCAGCGCCGCCCGGTGCGTCGGGTTCGGCACCACAAGCGCCGACAGCCCAAGCCCCGGCAGGTTGAACGTTTTACTGGGGGCCAGGGTGGTCACCAGCGCATCGTCTTCGGTTATCAGCCGGCCCAGCATCTGGTGCGGGGGCTTGTCGGGAAACACCAGGTCGCAGTGAATTTCGTCGGAAACCACCATCAGCGAATGGCGCCGGGCGATATCCAGTACCGCCGTCAGTTCTTCCCGGCTCCAGACCCGGCCAATCGGGTTGTGCGGTGAGCAGAGCTGAAGAATCTTTGTACTCTCATCGGCGGCGCAGGCCTCCAGGTGCTCCAGATCCATGCGGTACGAACCCCTTTCCTCCACCAGCGGGTTCTCAATCACCCGGCGCCCGGTTTTCTCAATCGCGCTGAAAAAGGGCGGGTACACCGGTGGCTGGATGATGATGCCGTCGCCGGGAGAGGAAAACGCCATGGCAGCCGCATGCAGCGATGGCACAACACCGGGCACCAGCAGGACCCAGTCCCGCTCGATACGCCACTGGTGACGCTGGGCATACCAGTGAATCATGGCGTCATAGACGCTGTTCGGGTAAAGGGTGTAGCCGTAGGCCGGATGTCTCGCCCGCTCTTCGAGCGCTTCAGTCACCGCTTCCGGGGCGGCAAAATCCATGTCTGCCACCCACAAGGGAATGACGTCGTCACGGCCGAACACCGCCTGCCGTGCGTCGTATTTCACAGCGCCGGTATTTTCCCGCGACAATGGCTGGTCGAATTTGCTGGGCACGGATAACCTCCGCCTCAAGTTGTCTGGATAAAACGTGGCTTATTCTGTGGTGCATTCGCTATTGGTCGCAAGTGTCGTTGTTTTGCTTGCCCGGCGACTGCATTAATTGCGAACCTAACGGTTTGTTTGCGCTTCAGGTGCCTTCGCGAGAACTTTCTATGATTGCCCAGATTCTGTCCACACTGTTGCCCGTCTTTCTGATTGCTGGCTGTGGCGCATTGTATGGCCGATATCGCAGCCCCGACATTCAGGGCCTGAACATCCTCAACATGGAGCTGTTCGTGCCCATGTTGGTATTTGCAGTTCTGGCTGACAAACAGGCCCCCCTGCAGGATTACGCTGGCCTGGCATTGGGCGCAACGGTGATCGTGTTGGGTTCTGGGGTGATTCTGTATCCGCTGGCGCGGGCCCTGAAGCTGAACCTGAAAACCTTCCTGCCTCCGATGATGTTCAATAACAGTGGCAATATGGGCATACCGCTACTGGTGCTCGCTTTTGGCGAAGCGGCGCTGCCTGCGGCCATCGTGCTGTTCATTGTCGAAATGCTGCTGCATTTCTCCTTCGGGCTGCACATGCTCGACCCCAATACCTCAATCGTGAAACGCCTGCGCCTGCCCATTGTGTTTGCCAGTATCGCCGGCCTGGCGGTGAACTTTAGCGGCATTGCCCTGCCCGGCTGGCTGCTGGAAACCCTGAACATGCTGGGCGGCGTCTGTATTCCGCTGATGCTGTTCGCCCTGGGGGTGAGAATGCTGGAAGTGGACTTCAGTGACTGGAAGCTCGGCCTGCTGGGCGCCATCGCCTGTCCCGCCAGCGGCCTGATTCTGGCCTGGCCGATGATTGCGATACTGGATTTGCCCGGGCTGCAGGTTGCCAGCCTGTGGGTGTTTGCGGCGCTGCCGCCGGCTGTGCTCAATTACATGGTAGCCGAACAGTACCAGCAAGAACCCCACAAGGTAGCCTCGCTGGTACTGATCAGTAATCTTGGCAGCCTGGTAATCATGCCAGTGGTTCTGGGGCTGGTGTTTGCCGCCGGTTACGTATGACCGGCGAGCCTGCTTGCTCAGTTTTTCAACCGAAACACGCTCACTCTTGAACGCAACTGCGTCGCCAGCACGGCCAGGTCCCGGCTGGATCCGGCGACTTGTTCCGAGCCTGCCGAGGTTTCAACGGTCGCATCGTGGATACGGCTGATGTTGCGATTGACCTCTTCGGCCACGGAGCTCTGCTCCTCGGATGCGCTGGCAATCTGGGCATTCATGTCATTGATGGACCCCACTTCTTCGCGAATCCGTGACAGTGCCTTTTCAGCTTCCTGGGTCTGATCCACGGTGATTTTGGCCAGTTCCCGGCTGCTTTCCATCACCTTGGCCGCCTCGCTGGCACCGGCCTGCAGTGTTCCGATCATTTCCTGAATTTCCCGGGTCGAATCCTGGGTTCGGGACGCCAGTGAGCGGACTTCATCAGCGACCACGGCAAAGCCACGGCCATGTGTGCCGGCGCGGGCCGCTTCAATAGCCGCATTCAGCGCCAGCAGATTGGTCTGCTCGGCAATGGCGTTGATTACTTCGATGATCTTTTCAATGTTGGCACTGTCACCGGACACCCGCTGAACGGTCTGGGCTGCTTTTTCCAGCGTGTCGGCCAGTTGACCAATGGAAACGTTGGTCTCCTGGACAACGCGATTACCGCTCTCCACTTCGACATCCGCCTTCTGGGTTGCCGTCGCGGCGTTGGCGGCAAAACCGGCCACTTCATTCACCGTCGCCGCCATCTGGTTCACGGCCGTCGCCATCTGTTCGGCTTCACTGGCCTGCATGCGGATCTGCTGACTGTTGTTTTCTGACGTGCTTTCCAGCTCGGAGGAAGACGTGGACAGTTCCTCGGCCGCTGCCCGGACTTCCCGGATGATGCCGGAAAGCCTGACAACGGTGTCTTGAAGCGCACCCATTACACTGTTCGGATAATCCGTGCGAATGTCCTGATCAAGCTCGCCGTCGGCCAGGCGGCGGATCGCCTGTGCAACTTCTTCCGGCTCACCGCCGAGAATGCGCTTGAGGCTGCGGATAATCATCCAGGCTACCAGCGCACTGAGCAAAACCGCGGCACCGGTTATCGACAGAATCAGCACGTTAAACCCGCTGGCGGTCTCCTGCACGGCGTTCACGTCGCCAGCGATTGCGCCTTCCTGATAATTGATAAAGGCATTGATGCGCTTGAGCCACTCACTGTAGGCGCCAGAAACTTCTTCCAACAAAAACGTCCTGGCGCCCTGAATATCGCCACTCCGGCGTTGCGCCAGAAGTTCGTCGGTCAATCTCAGTGTTCGCTGCTGGATATCTTTAATGGCGTCTAAAAGCCGTGTTTCACGGGCCTCAACGTCCGGTTGACTCATCATCCGGTCCATCGGGCCTGCCGACTCGCGATAGAAGGCTTTCAGCCGATCAATCTCGGTCAGGTGCGTTTGCAGGTCCCGGTTATTCTCAACCAGCACCGCATCACGAATGGCGATTGCCCGGTCATGCACGCTGCCCCGGAAGTTAATCGCAAACCGCTGCTTTGCGGAGGCACCCTCGCCAACCTCTGTCAGGGTTCTGTCGATAAAACCAACCCGATTGTTGCCGATAAGACTGACAACAATCATCAGGGACAGAATCAGCCCAAAACCCAGGGCAAGGCGTGTCGCAACCGTAAGCTGACCGAACATAGAAAACTCCGATAAAAAAATAGTGGTCGGATGTACACGGAAGACGGCAGACCAGATCATTGATTGCGCCCATCACTTATCTTCTTTAACAATGCTTTGCATTACTGCAATCTATCTGTACCCACGCGCGGCGGGATGCTTGCAAGTGTCTGGTATTTAACCGATGGTTAAAGTCACGCTTTCGCTTTGAAGCAACCAAGATACGGAGGTCAGCCCTATGAGCGTTCTTCTTCTGCTCGCCAGTGCCCTGGTACTGATTTATCTCGGCATTGGTGGACCAACCGCCGCCGCTGTTCTGACAATCGCCACCGTGATCGGCCTGTTTCTGGATGGCTGGCATCTGGTGAGCATCATCCTGGGTGGTGGCCTGCTGGCTCTGAGCCTGATACTGCTATTACCTGGGAACCTGCGGCGCGATAAGCTCAGCGCACCGCTGCTGGGATGGGTTCGCGGGCGGCTGCCGCAACTGTCGGATACTGAAGCCGAGGCGTTACGTTCCGGCACCGTCGACTGGGACGGGGAATTGTTTTCGGGCCAGCCGGACTGGTCAAAGTTATTGGACGCCAAACCGTCCCATTTGAGCAGTGAGGAGCAGGCTTTCCTGGATGGCCCGGTCGAAACCCTCTGCAGCATGCTGGACGACTGGAAAATCACCCACGAGGAATTCGATCTGCCAGATAACGTCTGGAAATTCATTCGGGAAAACGGCTTTTTCGGTTTGATGATCCCGAAAGATCAGGGCGGCAAAGGCTTTTCCCACTCGGCACACTCCGAAATCGTAATGAAAATTTCCACCCGCAGCGTGTCCACGGCCGTGACCGTTATGGTGCCGAACTCGCTCGGGCCGGGTGAGCTGCTGATGGAATATGGCACCGACGCCCAGAAGGAATACTATCTGCCCCGGCTGGCCGGTGGCGAAGAGATCCCCTGTTTTGCCCTGACCTCGCCGGTGGCCGGTTCTGACGCCGGTGCCATTCCGGATAAAGGCATCGTCTGTAAGGGGCAATGGAACGGAAAAGAAGTTCTGGGCCTGAAGGTGACCTGGAACAAGCGGTACATCACCCTGGCGCCAGTCGCCACTTTGATCGGCCTTGCCATCAAAGTGCACGACCCGGACAAACTGCTGGGCGACGATGACGAGGTTGGCGTCACCTGTGTCATGGTGCCCAACGACCTGGAAGGCGTGAATTCAGGTGCGCGCCACCTGCCCATGAATACCGTATTCATGAACGGGCCGACCTGGGGCAACGACGTGTTTATTCCGATGGAACAGGTGATTGGCGGTCAGGAGATGGTGGGCAAGGGCTGGAAAATGCTGCTGGAATGCCTGTCTATCGGCCGTTCCATCTCCCTGCCTGCCCTGGGAACGGGCGCTGGCAAGGTGGCCAGCCTGGCCACCGGTTCCTATGCGCTGACGCGGGAACAGTTTGGCCGCTCAATCAGCCAGTTTGAAGGCGTTCAGGAAGCGCTCGAACCCATTGCCGGTTACACCTATATGATGGACGCGGCCCGGCTGCTGACCGCCGGCATGCTGGACCGGGGCGTTCGCCCCTCGGTGCCCTCCGCGCTGCTTAAGTACCGCAATACCGACCTGATGCGGGAAGTCATTAACCATGCCATGGACGTGGTGGCCGGGCGGGGTGTGATCACCGGTCCCCGCAACTTCCTGGCGCGGGCCTATCAGGCCGTGCCGATCGGTATCACAGTGGAAGGGGCTAACATTCTGACCCGCAGTCTGATGGTCTTTGGCCAGGGCGCAATTCGCTGCCACCCCTACATTGTGGAAGAAATCGAAGCGGCGGGTATGGAAGACAAGCAAGCCGCCGTGGAGAAGTTTGACGGTGTATTTTATCGCCACATCGCCCACACCACCCGCAACGCCCTGCGCTCCACCGTTCTGGCATTGACCGGCGGTTTCCTGGAGCCTGTTCCGCGCCAGGGCAACATCCAGTCCAGCTATCGCCAACTTGCCCGGTTCTCGGCGGCCTTCTCTCTGATGACGGATGTTACGCTGTTGTCTGTGGGCGGCGGCCTGAAAGCCCGCCAGCGGTTATCCGGTCGTATGGCTGACTGCCTGGTGCATCTGTATTACGCTTCTGCGGTGATCAAGCAGTGGCACGAGGAAGGCTATCCGGACGACCAGCGACCGCTGGTGGACTGGTGCCTTCAGACCAGTCTGCGGGATCTGAAGACATCCATGCGGGAACTGATTATCAACTTCCCCGTCCCAGCCCTTCGCTGGCCCCTGCGGATTCTGGTATTCCCACTGGGCGCCACCGGCCTGAACGGCCCCAATGACACCCTGGGCACCACCGTTGCGAACAGTATCGTTCAGGATACGCCGCTGCGTCAGCGCATCAGCCGGGGCAGCTATATCAACACCGACCCGGACGATCCGCTGGGCCGTGTGCTCAATGCGTACCGGCTGGCCAATGAAACCAAAGACGTGCGCGACCGCCTGCATGACGCCATGCGCAATCGCGACGAAGACGAGCTCGGCGGCATCGATCTGCTGATGGGGCATCAGCGCAAAGAGCTGGTGGACTGGGCCTGCAAGCAGGGCGTCGTGAAAGAAGAAGAATGCGACAAACTGCTGGAGGCGCTGGAAGCGCTTTATGATGTTATCCGCGTTGATGCGTTCGATGCCGACGGTATCAAGGCTCTGAGCCGTTGCGCCAAGGGCAAACGAAAAGTGGTAGAGCGGCCGCCTGCCGAAGAAGCGTAGTATACGCGAACCGCGCCCGGCCATCGGGCGCGGTTGTCATCCAGACCCTACCGCCATTCGCTATCCGCAATTGACCTTGAACAGCCGCAGTATTGCGGCAGCCTTTCAGTGCTATTGGCATATTCAATGACTGTATGCTCGAAAGGCCATTCCTCTTTAAGTATTTACGTTATAAAATACTAGTTCTATATTTCATTTTAGAATATATCGATATTCTGGCAGGCTATATGAAACTTCAGTTCAGTCAGGTCACTAAATCCTTCGGTGACCTGAACGTGATCAAGCAATTCGACACCAGCATCGCGGATGGAGAAATTGTTGCGTTGGTCGGTCCGTCCGGATGTGGCAAATCGACCCTGTTGCACATGCTTGCCGGTCTTCAGCTGCCCTCATCGGGTAGCTTGACGGCAGATGGTGCTTCGGTTGCCAAGCCCTCACCAGAACGCACACTGGTCTTTCAGGAACATGCGCTTTATCCGTGGATGACCCTGCGGGACAACGTTTCGCTGGCCCTGGAATTCCAGAGTCAGCCTCGCAAGGACTCACTGAAAGAAGCTGAAAAATGGCTTGCCAGGGTTCAACTAGCGGGTTTTAAGGACTATTACCCGCACCAGGTGTCTGGCGGTATGCGACAGCGTTGTGCTCTGGCCCGGGCCTTTATCGCCCGTCCCAAGGTGCTGCTGCTGGACGAACCCTTCGGAGCACTGGATGCGCTGACACGAATGACCCTGCAAAGCGTATTGAAAGATCTGATTGAAGAAGAGCGCCCCACAGTGGTTCTGGTGACTCACGACGTGGACGAAGCGCTTTACCTGGCCGACCGGGTCATGGTTTTCAGCCAGCGCCCGGCAACAGTTTTGCGAGAAGTCGAGTTGGGACACATTCCCAAAACCCATGACCTGACGGCGTTTGCCGATGTCCGCCGGGAAGTTCTGAGCCTGCTGGGCATAGACACTGATTTACACGAACCGAAAGATTCCGAAGGAGAAATAGCATGACCCGTTCTTTACTGGCTCCCTTATTTGCCTTCCTGCTGGGCCTGGCTGTCATCAGCCCGGCAACCGCAGCGGAAGAATTCCGCGTTGGCTATGTCCGCGTTATGGACGATGCCCAGGCCATGCTGGCCTACGAAGCAGGGCTCTATGAAAAATACGGCCTGGACGCAGAGCTGATCGAATTCAGCTCCGGCACTGACCTGATCAAAGGCATTGTCGGCGGTCAACTCGATATTGGCGTACTGGGCTTTTCGAACGCCTTCACCTGGGCCTCCCGTGGCGCAGACCTGAAGATTGTTGGTGGCGCTCAGCGCGGCTACCACGCCATGTTGGCACGAGATGACGCCGGCATCGAAAGCATCGAAGACCTGAAAGGCAAAAACCTTGCGTCCCAGAAGCAGGGCAGCACCGCCGATATCGTACTGAAAGGCGTTACCCTGGCAGGGGCCGGCCTGAGCCCGTCGGACCTCAACATCATGGGCGTTGCACCGGCTGTCGCGATCCAGTCCCTGGTGGGTGGCCGTGTGGATGCCGCCTTCCTGTTCGAGCCCTACGCCAGCATTGCCAAATTGGTGGCGCCGGTGAATGAAATCTACGAAATTGGTGAGGTGTGGCCTTTCCCCTGCATGGTCGTCATTACGTCGGGTGAAACCTTGAAGAACCGTAAAGACGTGCTCTGGGCCGCCCTGGACGCACAGCGCGATGCCATTGACATGCTTGAGAACAGGCCTGAAGAAGCATCGCCCTATATCACTGATTATTTCATCCGTGAGCCCGTGGTGAAGTCCCGCAATCAGGGCGACATACCGAGCGAGCAGGTCATTACTAACGCCATCAAAACCAATGATTTCAGTGCCAGGCTGACCCAGGACGATATCAGCCGCATGAAGGAGCTGGCCGTTATCATGCAGGAACAGGACATCTTGCAGGTAGAAGGCGAGTTTGATGTCGATGCGCTGTTGGATCTCTCCTGGCAGCAGGCGCGCGAGCTTTAAGCATGAGCACAACTCAGTCCACCGGTGTTGCCAGCAAACGGGCCTATGTGGCCGCGATCGCCATTATCCTGTTTTTCTGGCAAGTGGCGGCCTGGTTCCTGCCGGACTTTCTGATGCCGGATGTTCCGACTGCCCTGCAACGGCTGTGGGAAGAGCTAAACAGCGGCGAGTTCTACGAGGGGCTCGGCAACAGCATGAGCCGCCTCGGCATCGGATATGGCGCTGCGCTTTTCTTCGGCATCGTTTTAGGCCTGGTGGGCGGTACGCTTAACGCCGTGCGCAGTACCCTGAAAGCGGCCATCATTATTCTGCAATCCATCCCTTCGATTGCCTGGGTGCCGCTGTTCCTGATTTTGATGGGCTTTGGCAACCTGCCTATCATCGTGGTGGTTGCCATCGGCGCTTTCTTCCCCACCGCCCTCAGCGTGATGAACGCCACCGAAAGTGTCGAAAAGGTGCACATTTCTGCTGCCCGGGTGATGGGTGCTTCAAAGCTGCAGATGCTGAAACGCATCTATTTTCCCGCCGTTACCCCGGAATTGATTACCGGCGCCCAGCTCGCCTTTGGTAATGCCTGGCGCGCGCTGATCTCGGCGGAAATGATTGTGGGCTTCAGCGCTGGCCTCGGCAAATCCCTGGCCTATTCCGGCGAAATTGCCGATATGACCGGGGTCATGACCAACATCCTGGTGATTGCCATCCTGGCGGCCGTGATTGATCAAGTCATTCTTGAGCGCATCAAGCACCGTTTGCTGCGTTACCAATATCTGTAAAGCAACTTAACCTCTCAGGGAGGCACCACGCCTCCCCTCTTTTCTTGACAGACTCCACATTCGCCGATTATTACTGAACCTCATCTCAGTGATCTGTATCGGCAACCTTTTCAGAAAAGTCTGAACAAAAAACAATAACAAACCGACGGCGACCGGTTCGCCGACTTGAATCGAAAGGGGTGTGTTCTCGTGAACGATCAGGCTGCGGGCGAACAGAAAACGTCTTCCCAGATCATTCTTGAAACCCGAAATCTGCAAAAGGATTTCAAAGGTTTCACGGCCATCAATAACGTCAATGTCAAAGTGGAGACGGGCAGCATACATGCCCTGATCGGCCCCAACGGCGCCGGCAAAACTACCTTTTTCAACCTGCTGACCCGATTTCTCAAGCCCAGTGCCGGTCAGATTCTCTACGACGGCAAAGACATCACCCATGCCCGGCCAGCGGCCATCGCGCAACAGGGGCTGATTCGCTCCTTCCAGATCTCCGCGGTGTTTCCACACCTGACGGCCCGGGAGAATGTGCGAATTGCCCTGCAGCCACTCTGGGCGTGTCCTATCAGTTCTGGCGTTCCACCCGGGTGCTGGACCAGCTAAATGAAGAAGCCCAGGCAACCCTGGAACTTGTCGAGCTGGGCGCCTTCGGCGATATCAAAGCAGTCGAACTGCCTTACGGCCAGAAACGGGCCCTGGAAATTGCCACCACCATCGCCCTGAAACCACGGCTGATGTTACTCGACGAACCCACTCAGGGCATGAGTGCCGAGGATGTGGGCACCGTTACCGATCTGATCAAACGGGTCGTCGAAGGCCGGACCATCGTGATGGTGGAACATAACCTGAACGTAGTTGCCACTCTGGCCGATACCATTACCGTGCTCAACCGCGGCGAGGTTCTGGCGGAGGGCGATTACGACACCGTGTCGACCAATCCCTCGGTGATGGAAGCTTATATGGGAACAACCGATGCAGCCTGATCAACGCCCGGAACTGCTCCGAATCGAAAATCTGCATGCCTGGTACGGCGAATCCCACATTCTTCATGGCATGAACCTGTCCCTGTATGAGGGGGAGGTGATTACCCTGCTTGGCCGCAACGGGTCCGGGCGCACCACAACCCTGAAGGCCATTCTCGGCCTGGTGGGCCGTCGCACAGGCTCGATCAAAGTCCGTGGTATCGAAATCATCGACATGCCCACCCACCGCATTGCCCATGTGGGCAAGCTCGGCTACTGCCCGGAAGAGCGCGGGATCTTCGCCTCCCTCAATGTCGATGAAAATCTCGAGCTGCCCCCCATAGTCGCCGAGGGCGGCCTGTCGGTTGAGGAAATCTACACCATGTTCCCGAACCTTCGGGAGCGCCGCAAAAGCCAGGGGTCGAAGCTGTCCGGCGGTGAACAGCAGATGCTGGCCATTGCCCGAATCCTGCGCACCGGTGCCACCCTGCTGTTGCTGGACGAAATTACCGAAGGCCTGGCCCCGGTGATTCTGAAGTCCCTGGATCAGGTGATTCGCAATCTGCGGGAAAAGGGGTTCACCATCATCCTGGTAGAGCAAAATTTCCGCTTTGCCGCGCCCCTGGCGGACCGCCACTACGTGATCGAACATGGCCAGGTAGTCGAGCAGATCGAAGCCGACGAGCTTGAGGCCAAAAAAGAGCAGTTGAACAGGCACCTGAGTGTCTGAGCCCGTGGGCCTGGGGCGCCCAAAGCGTACCGACCCTGAATCTAATAAAAACAAGGAATATCACTATGTTCAAATACTGGAAGCAAGGTCTGGCGGGTGCCGTCGCAGTGGCCTCTCTGGCGATGCCCCTCACCGCAACGGCCGAATTGACGGATGGTAAAGTCAAAATCGGTGTGCTCAGCGATATGTCCGGCGTTTATAAAGCTCTGGAAGGGCCTGGCGCCGTCATCGCCGCGGAAATGGCAATAGAGGACTTCGGCGGTTCCGTCCTGGGCAAAAAAATAGAAATCATTTCCGCCGATCACCAGAACAAGCCGGATATCGGTGCCAGTACCGCAAGGGAATGGATCGACGCCGAGGAAGTGGACATGATCACCGCCCTGGATAATTCCTCGGTGGCGCTGTCGGTTCAGGGTCTTGCCAACGACAAGAAAACCATCACCATGAACACAGGCGCAGGCACCACGGCTCTTACTGAAGAACAGTGCACGCCCTACGGCATTCACTACGTCTATGACACCCACGCTCTGCCGGTAGGCACAGCAACGGCCATGGTCAAGAACGGTGGTGAAAGCTGGTTTTTCATTACCGCCGACTATGCCTTTGGCCACTCTCTGCGTGACAACACCGGCGCGGTGGTTGAAAGCCTCGGTGGTGAAGTGGTCGGCAACGTCAACGCCCCTCTGTCCACCAACGACTTTTCATCCTACCTGCTTCAGGCCCAGGCATCCGGCGCTGACGTTATCGGTCTGGCCAATGCCGGGCAGGACACGGTGAACGCCATCAAACAGGCCAACCAGTTCCAGATCGTGCAAAGCGGGCAGAAACTGGCGGGTATGCTGGCATTCATCACCGACGTGCACAGCATGGGCCTGGACATCTCCCAGGGCCTGCAGTTCACCACCGCCTTCGTGTGGAACCAGAACGACGAAACCCTGGCCTGGTCCGAGCGTTTCTATGAGCGTCATAACGCGATGCCTACCATGGTGCATGCCGGGGTTTACTCCGCGGTTAGCAATTACCTGGCAGCAGTGAAAGAAACCGGTACCGACGACAGTGACACCGTTCGCGCCAAACTGGGCGAAATGACCCTGAACGACATGTTCGTAAAAGACGGCAAAATAGCCCCGAACGGCTCCATGTTGCACGACATGTACCTGGTAGAGGTGAAAAAGCCGGAAGAGTCGCAAAGCGAGTGGGATTTGCTGCGAGTGGTTTCAAAGATCCCCGCAGACCAGGCCTACATTTCGATGGCAGACACCAAGTGTTCGCTGGTTAATTAATCCACAAAACCGAACACTGCTTCAGGGGAGATTGCCAACGTGTCGATGCAGGTCATACTGGCTCAGGCGCTACTTGGGTTGAATGTGGGTGTGTTTTACGCCATGTTGAGCCTCGGGCTGGCGGTGATATTCGGCTTGCTGAATATCATCAACTTTGCCCACGGCGCCATGTACATGCTAGGGGCCTTCATCGCCCTGATCGGCTACTCTTTCCTGGAGCAGTGGTTTGGCATTAACGTTCAGATCGGTTTCTGGGCGTCACTGATCGTGGTGCCCATTGTCGTCGGCCTGCTCGGCGTGTTGATTGAACGTTTCATGCTCAAGCGGCTATACGATCTCGACCACATCTATGGTCTGCTGCTTACCTTCGGCATCACGCTCATACTTCAGGGCCTGTTTGCCAACTATTTCAACGTTTCCGGCACGCCCTACCCGGGTCAGCCGGAATCGCTCAACGGTGTGGTCAATCTCGGGTTCATGTACTTCCCGACTTACCGCCTGTTTGCCATCGTATTTTCCCTGGTGGTCTGTTTCGCCACCTGGTGGGCCATTGAACACACCAAGCTCGGCTCCCGTTTGCGGGCCGGCGTGGAAAACCCGGACCTGACCCAGGCCTTCGGTCTGAACGTTCCCCTCATGGTGACCCTGACCTTTGCCTTCGGCGCTGGGCTGGCAGGCCTCGCCGGTGTGCTGGCAGCCCCCATCTACTCGGTTAGCCCGCTGATGGGCGCGGACCTGATCATCGTGGTGTTTGCCGTGGTGGTCATCGGTGGTATGGGTTCGATCGGGGGCGCCATTCTTTCCGGGCTCGCTCTCGGCCTGGTTGAAGGCCTTACCAAAGTGATTTACCCGCCGGCGGCAAGCACCGTTATTTTCTTCCTGATGGTGCTGGTACTGCTGTTCCGCCCCGCCGGTCTGTTTGGTAAGGAGAAGTAAGCACCATGACCAATCGTATCCTTTTTATCATCATGCTGGCAGCGGGCCTCAGCGCGCCTTTTTATGCCTACCCGGTGTTTGTCATGGACCTGCTGTGCTTTGCGCTGTTCGCCTGTGCCTTCAATTTGTTGCTGGGCTATGTCGGCCTGCTCTCGTTCGGCCACGCCGCCTTTTTTGGCGGCGCCGCCTATATCACCGGCTACGTCACCAAAGAGTGGGGCCTCACCCCCCTGCTGGGCGTACTCGCCGGCGCCGGATTCGCCATGGTGCTCGGCACCGCCTTCGGGTATCTGGCCATACGCCGCCAGGGGATCTACTTCGCCATGGTGACCCTGGCACTGGCTCAAATTGTCTACTTCATGGCGCTGCAAATGCCCTTCACTGGCGGTGAGAACGGCCTGCAGGGCATTCCACGAGGACATCTGTTTGGCTTTATTGACCTGAACAACTCGCTGGCCATGTACTATTTCGTCTTTGCCATTTTCCTGGTTGGCTTTGGCATTATCTACCGCACCATTCATTCGCCGTTCGGGGAAGTGCTGCAGGCCATCCGGGAGAATGAATCCAGAGCCCTGTCGCTGGGCTACGACGTCGATCGTTTCAAGCTGCTGGCCTTCGTTATCTCGGCCACCCTGGCCGGCCTGGCCGGGGCCACCAAGGCCATCATTTTCCAGTTCGCGGCGCTCACCAACGCCCACTGGCAGACCTCCGGTGAGGTTATTCTGATGACCCTTGTGGGCGGGCTGGGCACAGTCTTCGGCCCAGTGGTTGGCGCCATCACCGTGGGGGCACTCAGCCACGAACTGTCGTCCTTCGGGTCCTGGGTACAGGTCATTCTCGGTACCATTTTCGTGGTCTGTGTCATGGTGTTCCGCCGCGGCATTATCGGCGAAGTCCAGAGACTGGCCAGCCGGAAAAAGGGGTAGGCTCCATGCGTGTTGTCTCTGCACAGGAAGTCGCCGACGCGCTGGCGTGGCCAGCACTGATCGAACGCCTTGCGAGCACTTTCCGCGATGGCGTTCAGGCACCGCCACGACACCACCACGCCATGCACCGCCCGGATGGTGAAGCCACCATGCTCCTCATGCCGGCCTGGGAAGACGCAGGCTACATCGGCATGAAAATGGTCAACGTGTTCCCGCAAAACGCCAATGCCGGGCTGCCCGCCATCTCCGGGCTGTACATTCTTTGCGAGGGCGAGCATGGCACGCCGCTCGCCTGCATCGACGGCAGCGCCCTGACCAGCCGACGAACCGCCGCAGCCTCCGCTCTCGCCGCCCGGGAACTGGCAAAGCCTGACGCAGAATCGTTACTGATGGTTGGCACCGGCAAACTGGCGCCCATGCTTATCGAAGCACACGCCGCTGTGCGTCCCATCCGCACCGTTCGAATCTGGGGCCGAAATCCGGATAAGGCAGAAGCCCTGGCCGCACATTTCCGCGACCGGTTTGACTGTGAAGCGGTAACCGACCTGGAACACGCCGTGGCGAGCGCAGACATCATCAGCTGCGCAACCCTGTCGACCGAGCCGCTGATCCGGGGTGAATGGCTGCAACCCGGCAATCACCTGGACCTGGTCGGCGCGTTCCGACCCTCCATGCGGGAAACCGACAGCCAGTGCCTGGCCCGCAGCGACGTCTTCGTTGATACCTACGCCGGCGCCATGGGTGAAGCCGGGGACATACTGCAGGCCATCGACGAAGGCGCGTTCGACAAGACCCGCCTGCGCGCCGAACTTGCCGAGCTACTACGGGGCGAAAAGCCTGGGCGCAAGGACGATAAAACCATCACTCTGTTCAAATCCGTGGGTGCCTCACTGGAAGATCTGGCCGCCGCCATCGAAGTATGGGAAGCCCTCGAAAATAATTGACGGGCCGCGTCAGCCCACCTCTCCCCGAAGCCCGGACTCAATGGCCTGATCCACCAGCCAGCGCCGCAGCAGCTGGATGCCCTTCTCCCGCCGACGGCTGGTTTTCCAGGCAAAATAGAAGGTGTCACCGGTCATCACCGGGTGACAGGGCAAGCGGACAAAATCCCCCGAATCCTTCCGGGTACTGAGCATGTAATCATTGGTCAGGGCAATACCCTGATGGAACCGCGCCGCCTCCAGCGCTAACAGCATATGACTGAAATGCTGTAACCGGGCGCCGCCTGGAATCTTCTGATCCACGCAGCGATACCAGGCCTCCCAGTCACCGGCTGCCTTGTCGAAAATACTGTGGGTGGACAGCAGGGGGAACCGTGCAACCTCCTCAACCAACAGCTCCGACTGATCGCGATTCTCAACTCCCGCATCCCGGCCAAGCTCCCTGCGAATACGCTGCCAGTAATCCTGGCTGCACACCGGAAATAACCGCTCGGTGTATAGCAATTCATAGCTGAACGCCGCCGATGACGGTTTGATGGTAATAAAGCAGTCACCCACCCTGTCCGACAGCACCGGGTTCTCGCTGCTCATCTCCAGCGAGAGTTCCAGTTGCGGATGCTGCCTTTGCAGATCCGGCAAACGGGGCACCAGCCATCGCACCGCAAACGAACTGAACACCGACAGCCGCAGCCGCGACTCCTCATGGCCCAGTAACTGCTCACTGACCCGTTCAATCTGCAATAGCGCCGAGCCAATGCCATCCAGATACTGCCGACCCTCATCGGTCAGCGTTAGCGACCGACCGCTACGCCAGAACAACTTCTCGCCCAGGTAAGTTTCCAGTTGCTTGATCTGATGGCTGATCGCACTCTGGCTGACCGCCAGCTCTTCGGCAGCCAGCGAGAAACTGTTCAGCCGAGCAACGGCCTCGAATACGGGGAGGGATTTCAGAGGTGGCAGTTTCATTATCTATTTTTCTAATGATAAGTGACTAAAGATCATTTTATCGGATAGTACCACGGATCTAGAATGCTCCTACAAGTTCAGGGCTATTACCCGGGGCGAATGCTCCCAAAGTAGGGAGGAAAGAGTAGGTAAGGGGTAAAACCATGTCAGGAAGAACCATTAACAGCGCCATACTTTTGCTGGTGATCGGCAATGCTATGGCATTGATCTCCGATGTCTTTATCAAACTGATGGAGCCTGGCGCACCGATTTTTCAGTTTGCGTTCCTGCGCTGTGTCATCACCCTGCTCCTGCTTCTGCCGCTGGCAGGCCAACTCAACCGCAAATACCTGTTTACCGGACTTAAAGTGCACGCCGCTCGCGCTCACATCCACCTGGTTGGTCTGCTGTGCATGGTTATTGGCCTGGCGAACCTGCCACTGGCGACCGCCAACGCCGTGTTCTACGCAGCGCCGATACTCGTCATGGTCCTCGCCGCGCTAGTCTTTAAGGAAAAGCTGTCAACAATGAGCGTCATCGCGGTGCTCAGCGGGTTTGGCGGGATTGTGGTGATACTGCGGCCGGTAGAGTTCAACTGGGCCGCGATCGCTGCTCTGGCCGCTGCCCTTACCCTTGCAATCAACGCCGTCATGGTACGCAAGCTGCCCAAAGAGCAGACCACGGTGCATAAATTGCTGCTGAACTACCTGCTGATCATCCCCGCCGCCGGTGCCCTGGCAATTTGGGAAGGCGCCGCCTGGGACAACAGCATACTGATCAGCGCTGGCGGTTCCGCCGTCTTCATCCTGGGCTACAACATCACCGTATTGCTGGCCTACAAACAGGTAGATGCCAACCAGGTCACCAGCGCTGAATACACCGGTCTGATCTGGGCGGTATTGATTGGCTGGATCGGTTTCAACGAAATGCCCGACCTCTGGTTTGCGGTGGGCAGTGCGATGATCGTCGTACCGCTGATTCTGGTGGGGCTGCGCTCGCGTGATCGGAGTCACCGAGTGCTTAAGGCTTACCCAAGCACAGGTTGAGGCCCTCTGCAAATGGGGGTTCTGGGGATTATCCGTCCTAAAAAGACATAATCCTCTACAGCCTTTATCAACCGTGGCCTCCAGAGGGGTATTAACTTTCTCTTAATCCTTAAGTTGTCCCATTCGGTTATGATGCTGAGCT